>WOR8_10008280_pt1 | contig 17372 bp, 11 predicted proteins | sample DeeMarSeWOR38_10_FD_19890 | JGI IMG/M metagenome (IMG submission 19890)
GTTGAGAATTGCCATGCCCACACCGACGGTCAGCACGCCTGTGATGGGAAGGGATACCAGGATACTGATCGCCCAACTGACCAACCCGATGATTACCCCTTCGACAATCACGATAGCCTGGATCGTGCCGTTACTCGCGCCAATGGAGCGCATGACGCCGATCTCGCGCGTGCGTTCCATGACGTTGATGCTCATTGTGCTCATCAGCCCCAGGCCGCCGACCACAGCGATCAGCACAGCCATGACCGCCATAAAGGTGACTACAACGTCAAAAATGCTGCGAACGCTCATAAAAAATTCTGTCGCTGTCTCTGTTCGTGTCACCTTAATCCCCTGGGCCTCATATCGCGCCCTCACTTCATCGGCGATACGGGACTGAGTGTCGGGATCATGTTGGTAGGTAAGCACTTGCAGGGACTGAACCTGATTGGGGAGGCTAACGATATGGCTGAGATACTCGTAGTTGACATAAAGTTTTCCGATGTCCACCGCGGTTGTGTATATGCCGACAATCTGCCATTCTGTTTCCCTGCCACCGATTTCGATCGTCAGCCGGTCCCCGACTTTTGCATCCGGGAGTATCTCAAAGAAGAAGTTGCTGACCACGATTGCGTTCTGGTCGCCTGGCATCAACCAGCGACCTTCGGCAATCAGCGGATCGATCAAGGTGGTATCCGGAGGGATACCGGTCAGTGAAACCTGCGTGCCGGCTTCACCCTTGTCTGTGATCAGCGTGCCTGGGTAATCAAGCCATCCCTCTGCGCTGGAAACGCCAGGATTATTCAGGGCAACGGGAGAAACCTCATCGAAGCGGTAATAACGCTCGAAGGAAATGTTGACATCGGAAAGAAAGTATCCCTGTACATCTTCGATGAGTTTCTCAAACGCAGCCCGTGTGCTGAAGACTCCGATGAAGATAGACCCGCCCAGAACAAGGGCAAACAGGGTCAACGCCAGTCGCGCCTTGCGCCGGAAGGCGTTGCGGAGCGAGAGGCGCATCGGGCGTGGAATCAGCAGGGCGCCTTTGCTGACGTTTTTGTCCTTTGGCCTGGCTTTCGTGCCGATGCCATATGATGTAAGCGCCTCGCGGACGGTTATCCGGACGCTGCTATAAACAGGCCAGACCACCGCTAGCAGCGGCACGACGATCGCAACAAAAAACTGCTGGCGGATTGCCTGCGGATAAATCTGGAACGGGATGGTGAAAAAACCCAGAGTTTCCGACATTCCGGCGCCAATGAATTGTGCGGCGCCGCCTCCCACCGGGATGGAGATTATCAATGCAACCAGACCGAAGACAAGGATTAGCACCATATACATACCGAATATCTGTACGGTTCCACCGCCAACAGACTTCATGATGCCGATCTGGCGAGTTTGCTGAGCCATCAGCGCTGTGATGGTATTGATGATCAGGAAGACACTCAAGAATACGGTCATGTAACCCAAGACACTCAATAACAAGAAGATGCCTTGATCGACATTCCAGGAGAAGTGATGACCTGGCTCGATTGCAGAGATGGATTGAACGGTTGCGCCTGCATCTTCCATGCGATTTGCGACCGCTTGCGCCACACTGGTTACGTGAGCCTGATCGGTTGGATTTTCAGAGACACTGATAAGCAGAGTGTTAAATGTCCTTGTTCCGCCCAGCCATTCCATGGTGTCCTCTGTAACGTATGCAAAGATCGTTTGTCCCCAGGGCCCGTACGGAACGCCGGTTATGTCATGGACGAAACCGGCCACTGTCAGCGTGCGAAATTTGCCATTGGCAAACTTGATGGTGACTGGATCGCCGGGTTCGTATCCGAGACTTGCAACGGAAGAGTCTACCAGGATTTGTTTATCACCCAACGGCGGCAGGCTGGTTTCACCTTTTGTAGGCAAGAGCATGTCGAGCTTCTGGGCAGCGGGATTTTCCAAGGCTGTAAACACGATCGAGATCGGCGTCCCATCTGTGTGGATAACCTGCGCACTCATAATACTGCGGCCTTCCACCGCCTCTACCCCCGGGACCTCGGCTGCGACCTTGACACTGACATCATCTAGCGGGTAAGCGGACACCGATGCTTCAGATGGATTCGCGGAAAGAAAATCGCTATCCATGCTTTCGCTTAAATACAAGCGCATATTGATGCTGAAGCCTACTGCAGATGTGCCGACCAGAATGGTGATGATGGTCAGGAATGTGCGGGTCTTGTTGCCCCAAAAATCCGCCCAAACTTTTTTCCAGCGGCTGCTCATTGCTTCCCCCCTCGCAGTTCAATATTCTGCCGTTTGCGCTGCTCAGCCAGCGCTTGCATCGCTTCGCGCGTTGTTTCCGAAGCTGCCAGGAGTTCCCTCATTGTGTCGTAGTCGAGAGAGAGCACTTCTACCGGACCCTGTTCATAGGCGCGGGCGGAGGCGCTGCGTTTTTGTCCGTGTAACAATTGCATTTCACCGAAATACTGTCCGGGGCCAAGCTGCGCCGCAACCACATCCGAATGATTTGGACGCGGCAAAACGATCTCTACCATGCCCTTGGTGACGATATAGAACGCATCGCCTGTGGTGCCTGCGTGTAAAATCATCGTCCCCGGTTCGAATTGCTGTTTCTTGGCCTTGCGAGTTGCTTCGAGCAATTGAGAGTGGGAAAGGGTTGGCATGGCTTTCAGAACATACTCGTTGACGATCTCACCATCGGCGATCAGCGCCGTGCGTTCAGCACGTTTTGCCAGTCCGCTATCGTGTGTGACTATGATGATGGTTTTCCCTTGGGCAACGAGATCATTGAACAGTTGGAAGATATTGTCTGCCGTCTTTGAATCCAGATTGCCTGTCGGCTCGTCAGCGATGACAATGGGTGGATCGTTTGCCAGTGCGCGTGCAATTGCAACTCGCTGCTGCTGCCCGCCTGAGAGGGCAGTCGGGAGTTTATAAGCATGCTCGCTCAATTCCACAAGTTCGAGCAGTTCCAGTGCGCGCTTCTCACGCTGACGCATTGGATATGTGCTGCAAAAGTCCATGGGGAGCATGATGTTTTCGATGACGGAAATCGTTGGCAACAGTTGGAAGAATTGGAAGACGATGCCCAGATTGCGTCCGCGCCAGAGCGCCATCTTGTTCTCACTCAATTTATTAACGGGTGTATTGTTGACAACAACTTCGCCATCGGTGGGACGATCGATGCCCGTGATCATGTTGAGCAGCGTGGATTTGCCAGAGCCAGATTTGCCAATCACGCTGACGAATTCACCGGCTCTCATATGCAAGTCAATGCCTTTGAGTGCAGGAAAATCACCGGCAGCAGTCTTGTAATTCTTGGACACATTACGCAGTTCGATCAGGGAGTGATTCCCGTTGGAACTGTCAACTCCATTTGGAAGGGTTTCGTTTTTTGAAAAGGGTAAAGTCCACATATAACTACCTCCAGTAATATTTATACTAAGCGTAAGCCAGACTGTCACGCACGCTGATACGGATTGCTCCGCGCGCGGGAAGCGATGAAGCTAATGCCGAAATGACGATGATAATCCCCAACCAGACCGCCACCGCAGGCCAGTTGTATTGGTAATCCAGGGATGCGCCGAACATGACTTGTCCCAATGCGCCTGCCACGGATGGGCTGGCCAGGAGTGAGATTGGTATCGATATCAGCCAACTTAAACCGCCCTGGAAGATACCTTCCATCACGAACATGCCGAGGATTATGGGCGATTTTGCGCCGATTGCCCTTAGCACGCCGATTTCTTTTGTCCGTTCGATGACGCCAATCGAGAGCGCTCCCATCAAGGCAATACCGCCCACAATAGCGACAATGACCGAGAGCGCCAATAGCATGGATGTCACGATGCTGAACTGCCAGTCGTTGGTAGCCCGCAAAGCCGCCTGGGTCTGGGAGTCGACTACTTTCACGGTCGATATTGTGCGGATTAGCAATTCGCTACCCTGGTTGTATTTTTTAGATCTATCGTATAAAGTATTCAGAGGCGCATATATTGTTTCAACATTATACGAGCCAACAAAAACCGGTTCGTAGAACCCGACAACGAGCCACTCATCCTTACCCATTTCGCCCAAATTCAATGTGATGGAATCGCCAACATGGATATTGTTTCTCTTGGCCACATCTCGCGAAATAACAACCGCTGGCCCATCGCCAGGAGCGAGCCAGCGACCTGCCACTATCAACGGCTTGAAGAAGTTGCTGTTTTCAGGGATGCCCTTGATGTTTGCGCCGATTCCGGCCTCTTTGACCAGTTGTCCTTTCACATACATGCTTGCTGATTGAATCAGACGCAACTCAACCTGTTCTACTCCTTGAACGGTTTTTGCGAATGTCGTGACTGTTTCCAACTTTTGGTTCTTCCCGAACCAGAGTGTGCTTTCATAATCCTGACGTTGGAAGAATTTATCCAATGTCAATGTGATCGATGAATTAAGACTCATTATCATCAGAAAGGAACTACCAGCGGCAACCAGCACCAGTTGGGTCATCAACAGGCGCCCTTTATGGCGGAACATATTTCCTAATGACTGCGCATAATAAGACGGCAGCCAGCGCTGCCCGACGCTCTCGACCAGGCGGTCGAGCCAGCCTGTGCGATAATCGTTGCCCAGGCCATAACTGGCAATCGCCTCGCGGACCGTGATACGAGCCCCGTTGAGGATGGGAGGCAAACCAGCTAACATGGGAGCCAGCAAGGCGGAGACCGCTTGGAACATGACCGCACGGCTGGAATACTGGAACTGGTTGAAGTCAATATTGTACAAATTCAAGAATGATTTAGTCAGGCTATAGGCAACCAGGGCCCCTAATGGCAAGGCGATTAAAAATGCTAATATGCCATAGACCAGTGTACTGACCAGGTAAATCGTAATGATTGTGCCTGTCTTGCCACCAATAGCTTTCAGCACCCCAATCTGGTCTGTTTGTTGGGTGATCAAGTTCGACAGGGTGTTATAGACTAAAACAACGCTGATAATGACGCAGATGACCGCCAGCAATTCCTGGACCAATGCGAAGCCATCCATGAAAGTTCGGCCCCAGTGTTTGTATGGATCTTCATACATAAAGGCTGCAACGTGAATGTTTTGTTTGGAAAGTTTATCCTTGATGCTAGTGGCAACTTCTTTGGCGTAGTCAGCGCTATAGGGGGTAACACGCACATAGAAAGAGCCAAACTTACCAGCCGGGATATTCAAGCGTTCCATACCCGCTGCGTCCATGAAGAAGAAGGCCAGGTCCATAAATTGAGGGGGCGGTACAAAGGGATGCCGGACCAGACCGGTTACCGGTACGGCCCGTTCCCTGTCATTGATTTTGAAGATGACTTCGTCCCCGATCCCAATATTCAGAAATTGGGCTGCCATCCGTTCAACGCTAACTTCGTTTTTGCCATGTGGCCAGTTTCCCGCTCTTAGTTGAAGCAATGAATATTTTTGTGCTCCGTAATTATCGCGCATCTGGATTATGCCTGGCCTCCAGTCATCCTCCGGGTGCAATTTATACTGCACACTGACCGAGCTATAGGGTTCGACATCCTCCACCCCAGGGACATCTTTGAGATTAAGAATGATCTCCCGGTCTACCGGCTCCACAAGTTGGACATTGATGTGGTTGGGTAGGACTGCTTGATGGGACTTATCCATGTTCGAGAGCATCATATCGCTCATCCCAAAGATGGCGCCTACAGCGAATACCCCGGCGGCGATACTTAAGATTGCCAGCAGGGTGCGGGTTTTGTTATTCCATAGATCGAACCAGATTTTGTACCAGATGACACCCATCGTCTACTCCTGCAAATGACTCTAAGAGAGCTTTTTCCGACTCTCGATATTCTCTTCCTCGTGTCGGTCAGCAGCCTGGTGTAAAGCCTCGCGTGTTGGTTCAGATTCTTTCAACAGGCTACTTAAGGTTGCGTAATCCATCGTCAACACCTCAACCGGGTTACTCTCCGCGGCGCGGACTGAAGCCCGGCTTTTCTCACCGTGGAAGAATGCAATCTCGCCAAAGTATTTGCCTGGACCAAGTTGCAAGAGGATCACGTCAGATTGGTTAGGGCGCGGCAACACGACTTCCACAATGCCTTTTGACACAATATAAAACTTGTCGTTATCTTTGCCTTCTATCAGGATCATCGCTCCCGGGTCATACTGGTGTGGTGTAATTTTGTGCGTTGCTGCCAGGAGTTGCTCGTGGGTCAGGGTTGGCAAAGCCTGGGCAACATATTCGTTGACGATTTCACCATCTGTGATCAATGCTGTCCGGTGCGCACGCTGGGCCAGGCTACTATCGTGGGTAACGATGATGATGGTTTTGCCTTGTTCGACAAGGCTGTTGAACAGGTTGAAGACCGTTTCGGCAGTTTTTGAGTCCAAGTTCCCGGTTGGCTCATCGGCAATAACGATGGGGGGGTCATTTGCTAAGGCCCTCGCCATGGCTGCGCGTTGCTGTTGGCCGCGAAACCATGCTGGGTAACTTATTTCTCTGGTCGGCCAAGTCAACAATTTCCAGCAGGTGTTCAGCGCGTTCGCGCCTTTCGCGGGGTTTGTAAATTCCCACCAGGTCCATAGGCAGGATCACGTTCTGCATGAGACTCAGCGAGGGCAGCAATTGGAAAAATTGAAAGATAATGCCCAGGTTGCCGCCGCGCCAACCAGCCAACTGGTTTTCATCCAGTTTGTGGACGGCCGTCCCATTCACAAACACTTCGCCTGTCGTTGGACGGTCGATACCAGTGATCATGTTCAGCAGGGTGGATTTACCGCTGCCCGATTTGCCGATGATGCTGACAAACTCGCCTGCGTTGATTCGCAAATCTATGCCTCTAAGCGCTTGGAATTCCCCCGCTGCGGACATATAGGATTTTTGCACTTCCTTAAGTTCGATGATAGGCAACTCGATATTGCCGTCCTTTATCGATCCTGCATTGGTTTTAGTGAAAGCAGGGTTGATCATAATTACCTCATTCTGCCCCGCTACTGAAAACAGTAGCAGGGCAATGGAAAGATATTGACTTCACTCGCTAAACTTGACGACCGCGGTCATACCCCAACGCATATTGGGCAGTGTTTCGGTCAACTCAACGGTGACTTCGTAAACTACGTCACCCTGCTTCTCAGTGTAGTTCTGGCTGATGGTTTGGACTTTACCCGCGATTTCCTGATCGGGAATGGCATCCAATGTGATGCTGACATCCTGACCCTCGCTGATCTCAACGACATCCAGTTCGGTCAGGTCGGTGGTCTTGACGATCCAGCCGGAGAAATCCGCCACGCTGATTACCACCTGTCCCGGGGAAACCGATTCGCCGCCCTTGACCTTCAGGCCTGCTACCGTTCCATCGAAGGGAGCAGTCAGTTCGACATCTGAGAGCGCAGCGCGCGCAGCAGCCAGGTTAGCGCGGGCGGCTTCGTACTGGGCTTCGGCAACAGCCTTCTCACCCGCATCGCTTCCGCTTGACAGAGTATCATATTCTCTTTGAGCTTGTGCTAACTCAGCCTGGGCGCTCTCAAGAGCGGACTCCAGTGTCGTCCATTTGATGGCTTTGTTGTATTCGGCCCAGGCATCATCAAGCCGCTTTTTCAATTGCTTTGCAGTGCTGCGGTAGACTTCCGGTTTGTTGGGGTTTTCCTTTCCAAGTTCCCGTTCGAGGCGCTCTTCTTGATACTTGTAGGGCTCAAAGGCGATGCGCGCTTCTTCCAAGTTGGCAGATGTGTAGCTCAAGGCTGCATTTGTGGTCATGCCCCGCATGTCAGACGGAATATCGAAATTATCCATTTCGTATTGTGCCTTGCGCACAGCTTCATTTGCCTCAGCCAATTTTCCTAGCGCCGCGGCCTCGGCGCTATCGAAAACTTGTTGCGCCTGCAAAAAAGCTTCCTCGGCAGTTGCCACATCAGCCTGCCGGGCTTCGCTGTTATCTAGGCGCGCGATGACCTGTCCTTCTGTCACCTGCTCGCCTTCGGAAACCAGCACTTCGCTGACTGTGCCGTTGGCATTGAAGGCAATGTCCACATATTTGATAGGTTCGATGCGTCCTTCGGCAACGATCAGGTTTTCAGCTTTGACTGTTGGAATGGGGGTGCTTTCAGCGGCGCCTTCCCCGCCGCCAGAGCCGCAGGCGCTCAACAGCAGCCCTGCAAGAATCAGTATGGAAATGATGAGTAGATTTTTCATGTTTGCGTTCTCCTTTTGTGATATCCCATCTTGGGTTTTCTTGAATACAGGAATTCTGAGCAAGTTGCTGTTTTCGTTCTCTTTCTCCTTTTCTGTTGTCATATCCGTATCTCCTCTCACGGTTACAGGATCAATTAACAAATAAACTATATCCACATTTTGAATATGATTACAGTGTAGCTTTCTAATTCGCTCCTGTCATCTATCAAAAGTTTATTTTAGGGTTTATTTTGGGTATCTGTACAAATTGATTTTCCCAGATATTATCTCGAGATATGAGTTATGGTTTTTAGGATCATCAACGTATGAAATTGCATAACGTTGCGTGTAAGTTATATATCTATAGCATATTATGTTAAATAGAAAATGCAAGCCCCAATATTCTGTACGTTTAACTATATATTCTTCACAGTGGAAGTCACCCCTAGTGAAGCGAACGAAATTCTCGTGATTATCAGCGCGGAGAAATCAGATTATTGTTTTTTGTGAGTGGGAATTGGCTCACGAGATTAAAGATAAGTTCCCCAACTTCAAAGAGTTGGGGAACTTTGAGTATGATGAGAGCTATTCGTAGGCTAGTGTGTCGCGCACAGTAAGCCGTGAAGCTCTCCTGGCTGGTAGTGCGCTTGCCAGGGCTGCAATAATCAAGGTGCCAAACAACCAGGTGACGATACCATCCACCCCAAAGGTGAATCCCAGGGGCGCCTTGAAGATGGCAACACCCACGCCGTAGGTCAGTAAATAAGTGATCGGGATGGATATAAGCAAACTGATAGCCCAACTGATCATGCCGATCGTCAAACCTTCCACGAGCACGATCATCTGAATGTCCATATTCGAAGCGCCGACGGCACGCATTACGCCAATCTCGCGGGTGCGTTCTAGGGTGTTGATGCTCATCGTGCCCATCAGTCCCAACCCACCCACGATGGCGGTTATGATCGCCATCACCAGCATGAAGTAGACCAATACATCCGTCTGGCTGGTTTGCTGCGCGCGCCATTCGGAAGCCATTTGCACGTAGCCGATCTGAATGCCGTTCGCATCGTAGACTTCCTGCAATTGTTTGGCGATTGGCTCTACACTGGCCTGGTCATGCTGGTCTGTGATGATGCGCAGGGAATATACATCTCCCGGCGCGTTGACCAGTTGACTGAGATATTCGTAATTGACGTACACCAGCGGCGGGATCACATTGCCAGGGATACGGTAGATTCCAACAATATGCCACTCAGATTCTTTTTCATTGATCCGTATCGTAATCCAATCACCGACTTTCAAGTCAGGCCGCACGCTCAGCAAATGGTTGCCTACCACAACGGCGTTTTCATCACCGGGCATCACCCAGCGTCCATCCGTCATAATGGGTTCGATTAAATTGGAATCCGAGGGCGGCGCGACCAGGGCTAATTCATTGGCTGTCTCACCATCCGCCGAGACGATTTCGCCGTTCAGGATCATCCAGCCTTCCGCGCTCTTCACGCCCGGAACCGACATTGTCAGCGCGGCGACTTCATCATAGCGATAGGCGCGGTTGAAGGAAACGTTGATGTCGGCCAGGAAATACTTCTCAACATCTTCCATCGTTTTGTCGAAGGTGTCGAACAGGTTCATGACAGCGATGAAGATGGCCCCACCCAGGATAAGCGTAGAAAGTGTCAGGATGAGCCGGCCCTTTCTTCGGAAGACATTCCGCATCGAAATCCGCACGGGACGAGACATCAAGCCCATACCTCTCACTATCGTTTTGGCCGGTTTTTGCTTCTCTTCACGCCCAAGGCCGTAATCACTCAACGCCTCCCGAACTGTAATGCGGACGGTATTCAGCATGGGAACCAGGGCAGCCACCAGTGGAACAATGAAAGCCACAATCGCCTGTTGAATGACTGTTTGTGGAAAAATGGTGAATGGGCCGATGTCAAAATTCAGGTAAGAGCCCATGCCAGTCAGTACTGTTTTCGCTGCGAGTGCGGCCAGGGGAACGGAAACAAGAAAGGCCGCGCTCCCGAAGCTTAAGATCAAGACGATGTACATCGCCATAAGCTGACGAGTCTCGCCACCGATGGCCTTCATGATACCGATCTGTTTGACATGTTGTGTCATCAGTGAGACGATCGTGTTGATAATCAGGAAACCGCTTAAAAAGACTGTTAACCAACTGAGCACGCCCAAAACAACGATCACGCCCTGCGTGGTTTCCCAGGCAAAGTGATGACCAGGGTTGAAAATCAAAATGAAGTAAATTGTTGCGCCGCCCTTTTCCATGCGGTCTGCCACCGCCTGCGTCACATCGGAGACATGCCCCTGGTCGGTCGGGTTTTCAGCTACACTGATGAGTAACCTGGAATAGTGAGTGGATGAGCCACCCAACCACTCCAGGGTATCCAAATTTACGAATCCGGTTGCTTGGCCGGACATACCGTATGGGATACTGGTTACATCGTGAACATATCCAGCAACGCGCAATTGGCGGGTTTTGCCACCGCTAAGTTCAACCGTGATAATGTCACCAGGTTGATAGCCGAAACTACTCGCAGTGCGATCCAATAAGATTTCTTTATCCGCCAGAGTAGGTAAGTAATTATCAGCAGGATTATTGGGCTTTAAGATATTAACATTTACAGTGTCAGGCGATTTAAGCCCATCAACTTGCATGGGGACTTTCTTGCCGTCCGGCTGTACAAGTTGCACGGCTACATCACTGCGGCCTTCCACCTCGTCAACCCCCTCTACGTTCCGTGCAATCCCGACCATATCATCGTCAATCGGAGAGATGTACACCGTCGCTTCAGATGGATTGGCTGACAGAAAGTCAGCATCCATATCCCGGTTCATCATCAGGCCAAGGTTTTGATTAAAGCCAACGGCAAAAACGCCTGCCATTATGGTCAATACCATGATGAAAGTGCGGGTCTTGTTGCCCCAAAAGTCGGTCCACACCTTCTTCCAGCGGGTTATCATTTTTCTTCTCCGCGATGTTGAATATTCTCTTCTTCGTGCTTGTGGGCGGCTTCATGTAGAGCTTCGCGTGTAGCTTCGGACTCACTGAGCAGGGCATGCAATTCGTCATAATCTAACGCTACCACCTCGACCGGGGTTGTCTCGGAAGCGCGGATAGAAGCCCGGTTTTCCTGATCGTGGAAATATTCCATCTCGCCAAAATATTTACCCGGGCCAAGTTGTGCCACGACTACATCAGACGCGTTCTCGCGCTGCAGGAAGACCTCCACAGTGCCTTTGGTGACAATATGGAAATTCTGCCTGCTTTCGCCTTCGTGCAGGATCATTGCGCCCGCATCATATTTGATGGTTTCCAATTGGCGGGTAGCTTTCAGTAGTTGGTTGTGTGTAAGTGTTGGTAATGCCCTGGCAACGAACTCATTAACGATTTCGCCATCTGCGATGAGGGCGGTACGTGCGGCGCGCTTTGCCAGCCCACTGTCGTGTGTCACGATAATGATGGTTTTGCCTTCGGAAACAAGTTGGCCGAATAACTCAAAGACCGTATCGGCGGTTTTTGAGTCCAGGTTGCCGGTCGGCTCATCTGCCAGGATTACAGGTGGATCGTTCGCCAACGCGCGCGCAATCGCCACGCGCTGCTGCTGCCCGCCAGAAATAGCGGACGGTAGTTTGTAGGCATGGTCAGCCAGTTCCATCTGGTCCAGCAAGTGCAGGGCGCGCTCCTCGCGCTCCCTATGGGGGAAGGTCTTGCAAAAGTCCATGGGCAGCATGATGTTTTCAACTAGTGATAACATGGGCAGCAGCTGGAAGAACTGGAACACGATGCCCAGGTTGCGGCCACGCCAGCGTGCCATCTGGTTTTCATTAAGCTCATGGACAGCTGTGCCGTTGACCCATACTTCTCCAGATGTGGGGCGGTCGATGCCTGCGATCATGTTGATCAGCGTTGTCTTGCCGCTGCCGGACTTACCGATTACGCTGACAAATTCACCAGCTTTCATATCAAGATCAACGCCTTTGAGTGCAGGGAAGTCTCCTACAGCAGTTTTATAGTTTTTAACTACGTTGCGCAATTCGATCAAAGAGTGATCCCCATTAGGGCCATCAACGCTGTTTTTGAATTTCCCGTTTCTTGTGAAGGGAATAGTCCACATACTTACCTCGAATTCTTGCTTGTTTTGCCTGTGGCAAGGGCGACCCGTCTAGTAAATATCAAATGCCTTATCGACATTGAAGGGTCGCCCCTACATCATCTTATATTACTCACTAAACTTGACAACGGCAGTCATGCCCCAGCGCATGTTGGGCAGGATTTCGGTCAATTCAACCGTGACTTCATAGACCACGTCACCCTGCTTTTCCGAGTAGTTCTGGCCGATCAGTGTCACCTTTCCATCCAGTGTTTGATCGGGAATAGCGTCCAGCGTGATGGCGACAGCCTGTCCTTCGGTGATATTCACCACATCCAGTTCGGTCAGGTCAGTGGTCTTGACGATCCAGCCGGAGAAGTCTGCCACGCTGACAGCCACCTGCCCGGGCGAAACGGTCTCACCGCTTTTCACCTTCAGGCCTGCTACCGTTCCATCGAAGGGAGCCGTCAATTCGACATCTGCGAGCGCGGCACGTGCAGCAGCCAGGTTGGCGCGGGCAGCTTCGTATTGCGCTTCGGCAACCGCCTTTTCACCGGCATCACTTCCGCTTGACAGGGTGTCATATTCTTTCTGGGCCTGGTTCAGTTCAGCCTGAGCGCTTTCAAGAGCGGACTCCAGTGTGGTCCATTTGATGGCTTTGTTGTATTCAGCCCAGGCGTCATCAAGTCGCTTTTTCAATTGCTTTGCAGTGCTGCGATAGACTTCTGGTTTATTGGGATTCTCTCTGCCAAGCTCCCGTTCGAGACGCTCTTCTTGATACTTGTATGGCTCAAAGTTGATACGCGCTTCTTCGAGGTTGACGGCGGTGTAGCTCAAGGCTTCATTTGTGGTCATATTCCTCAGGTCAGAGGGGATATCGAAGTTGTCCATATCGTATTGTGCTTTGCGGACGGCTTCGTGTGCGTCAGCCAATTTGCTCAGTGCCGCGGCTTCTGCGCTGTCGAAAGCCTGCTCGGCTAACAAGAAAGCTTCTTCGGCGGCGGCCACATCGGCCTGCCGGGCTTCGCTGTTATCCAGGCGAGCGATAACCTGGCCTTCTGTTACCTGTTCGCCTTCAGATACCAGCACTTCACTGACAGTGCCGTTGGCATTGAAGGCGATGTCCACGTATTTGATGGGCTCGATGCGGCCTTCGGCTACAATCAGGTTATCAGCTTTGACAGTGGGGATAGCTGTCGCTTCAGCTGCTGATTCATCGCCGTTACCACAGGCGCTCAACAGAAGCCCTGCGAGAATAAGCATGGATAGGGTTAGTAAACGTTTCATGTTTGCATTCTCCTCTTTCTAAATCCCCGTAGGGATTGTATTAATATAACGTAAAAGCCTTTGTTTAAATTCGATTACAACTTCAAACGACCTGTTCATGGGCTTCTAGGGATGTTTACGTATATAAGTGTACAAAGTTGCATAAGTATCTTACTGGTTTAATCTACTGTTTTCAATACGAATCGAAAAGCTCCCCGGGAAGGGTTATATAAACCTTCAGGGATAGTTTGTTATAGTATCGGATTACTGTATGGATAGCTTACCGGGAGTTATTATTTCAGCACGTGGCCAGCCTCTTCGTGCATCCAGATTCGCCCGTCTTTGGTGAGCAGGGCATCTGCTTCGAGTGGTCCCCAACTTCCGGGTTCGTAAACAGCCAGGGGCGGAGTCTGATGCGATTCCCATGCTTCAATAATTGGATCGATCAAACCCCAGGCCATTTCGACTTCATCCGCGCGGGTGAACAGGGCTGCATCCCCTTGAAGAGCATCCAGAAGCAGTCGTTCATAGGCTTCGGGGATAGCAGTTGGGCCAAATGCCTCGGCGTAGTTAAATTCCATGTCTACAGACCGCGACTCTGCAACAGTATCTGGCGCTTTGGCTTCGAAGCGCAGATGAACGCCCTCGTCCGGTTGCAGGTAGAGTACCAACATGTTGGGTGTCATCTTCTGGCCGGGCGGCATCGGGAACATGGCCAGCGGCGGCTCTTTGAAGCGGATGATGATCTGGGTCTGCTTTTCTACCATGTTCTTGCCAGAGCGTAGATAGAACGGAACACCCTGCCAGCGCCAGTTGTTGACATAAAGGCGCAGGGCCGCGTATGTGGGCGTGGTCGAATCTTTGTTGACATCCAACTCATTGCGGTAGCCACGATACTGTGCGCGGACGGTATTGAATTCCACCGCACCACCATTGACGGGCTGGATGGCGTTCAGCACCTTTACCTTCTCGTTGCGCAGCGCGTCCGCGTTGAACGAGGCTGGTGGTTCCATTGCAACCAGTGTCATCAATTGAAGCAGGTGGTTTTGGAACATATCACGCACTACGCCAACGCCATCGTAATAACCTCCGCGATGCCCTACGCCAACCTTTTCAGCGACTGTGATTTGAACGGAATCAACATAATTTCGGTTCCATATGGGTTCAAAGATGGTATTGGCAAAGCGGGTGAACAGGATGTTTTGAACCGTCTCCTTGCCAAGATAATGATCGATACGATATATTTGTTTTTCATTTAATACTTTGTGAATCTGTTGATTGAGTTCTTTTGCAGATGCCAGGTCGGTGCCAAATGGTTTTTCGACCACCACCCTTCGCCAGCCGCCATCTTCCTTGATTTGATTGGTAGCATCCAGGTTGGAGATGATGGCCGGAAACAGGCTGGGCGGAATGGACATGTAATACAAGCGATTTGCATCGCCATCTTCGAGCGCGCCTAAATAAGCGGCAAGTTTTTCGAATCCGGCAAGATCATCATATTTCCCTTGATGATAATACAGGTGCGGGATAAACAGCGACCATTCTTCTTCGGTGAATTCAAAGCTGGCGTATTCATCCAGGCCCTGGCGCAAATGCTCGCGGAATTGCTCATCGGTGAAGGGAGTCCATCCATAGCCAATGATGTTGAAGTACTTGGGTGTTTTCCTTTTACGGAACAGGTTGAAAAAGGACGGGATCAGCTTGCGCTTGGTCAGATCGCCGGAAGCGCCGAAAATGATGATGGATGTTGGAATGCGTTTGTTCATAATTTTCTTCCTGCTGCCTCATCTGCCAGCCAGGTGACTTTTCCATCCGTTGGGCGGATGCGCTGAGCGGGCAACTCTCTGGGGTGGAGTTCTCCATTTATGACGCGGGCGAGTATGTCTGACTTACTCTCCCCGGTGATAAGAAAGATGATCTGCCGCGCGCTGTTGAAAACCAGCGGTGTCAGTGTAACTCGGTTTGCCGGGCGGCCCTGATAGTTCGCGGTTACTGCCTGTGTTGGAGCAGTCGGCTCCACTTCCGAGCCGGGGAATAGCGAAGCCGTGTGTCCGTCGGCGCCCATGCCGAGCAGAACCAGGTCGAAGCGTGGCCAGTCGAGCGGCGGGGAGGCGAAGTCCTTCAGTGCCCGGGCATAGCTCTTCGAAGCCTCAGTAGGCTCGAGTTCGCCTTTGACGCGCTGGATGTTTTCGTCTGGGATGGGCACGTGGCTTAGCAGGGCATCCATCGCCTGGTGGTAGTTGCTGCCCTCGTCGTCCGGCGTGACACAGCGCTCATCGCCCCAGAAAACGAATGTATTCGCCCAATCCACTTGCACCCGATATGGCTTCTTCGCCAGCAACCGATACAGTTCAGCAGGTGTGCCGCCGCCCGAGATCGCGGCCAGAAAACGCCCGCGTGCGTGGATAGCCTGCTCCGCCATTTTGACGAACATCTCTGTTGCCGCTTGGCTTAAGGAACTGCTATCTTTGAAGATGCGAATATCGGCTTTCATACGAATATCGGCTTTCATACTTGCCCTTATTGTATAGCAAAACGGATTTTCTATTCAATATGGTGCGACGCACTTTACTGGACGACTTGGTAAAATACCTGACATGCCAACCCTCAACCTCGACAAGCTCAAAACGCATCGCGCGCGGACCTTCAACCTGCCTCCGCACAAAGCGCTGACATCCCCAGCCCAGGCGCTGGACTTCGTGAACGCACGCGGCTTCATCTATTTCTGGCCCATCAAAGGGATCGACTTCCCCAGCCTGTGGACGGCCGTCGCCGGCGACCGGCCTGTCCCAAACCAGCATGATGATCCCGGCCACGTCACCTGGGGCTGGAAGGATAGCGCGCTCGACCAGCGCATCTGGTATTACGCCAAGGTGCTGCGCCGCAAAGCGACCATGATCTCGCTGGAGGTCGCACCATACTTCTACGCGTTGACCGAGAACTACGGTGATTACAAAGAAGATTACCTGATCCCCTACGAAGATGGACGCCTGCCGCAAGGAGCCAAGCAGGTCTACGAGGCTATCCTGGACAACGGCCCCCTGCACACCATCGATCTGCGCCGACTGGCGCGCATGAGCAACGCCAAAGATTCTGAGTTCAACAAAGCGCTCGAAATTTTACAGTCTGATTTCAAGATTTTGCCCATCGGCGTGGCAAAGGCGGGTTCGTGGAACTACGCCTTCATCTACGAGATCACCGCCCGCTACTGGCCTGACCTGGTCGAAGGTGCGCGCTACATTGGCGAATCCGAAGCGCGGGGGAAACTGCTGGAACTGTATTTCCAGTCCGTAGGTGCGGCGCAGATGCGAGATGTGAACAAATTGTTCCGATGGGGGAACCCGGTGGCAGAGCGGGCGGTGAAGAAGTTGATTGAAGGGGGGCGGATTGCGGGAAATGTAAAGCGCGAAGATACCCTAAAGGGCACACGTAAAAGCGGGGAATGGCTGGCGCTGGCTGAGTTGGTTTGATATCATCCACCTTCGGATGAAAATTCGTAATGTTTTCATATTGCCTAAACGAGGGTTTTCTTATATCTTTAATCCAGTATTTCTCGTTGGAACGGGCGTTTAAGGGAGAGTTGTGGAAATATGGCAAGAGAAAAAAGCACAAGAGGAAATGCTAGTCAGTTTTTCGTAGCCGGTGAACTTTGCCGTAGGGGCTATTCAGCGGTTGTTACGATGGGGAATACACCTAATACTGATATTCTTTGTAGCAATCTAGAAGGAACTCGCTTTGTGCATATCCAAGTAAAAACCTTTGTGCCTGGTGGACGCACTTGTAGTGTAGGGATGAAATCAGAGAAGGATTTTGGCAAGAATTTTTTTTGGGTTCTTGGCGGTATTCCAAAGCCT
>WOR8_10004045_pt1 | contig 17363 bp, 16 predicted proteins | sample DeeMarSeWOR38_10_FD_19890 | JGI IMG/M metagenome (IMG submission 19890)
GATAGAACACCACGGCCTGTCCCGGTGTCACCGCGCGCTGCGCATTGGCAAAACGCACCGTGCAGCGGTCGTTGTCGAGCGCAAGGATTTCACACGCCTGGTCGCGCTGGCGATAGCGTATGCGCGCGTGGCAGGCACGAGGGAGGGCGGGCGGATGCTCGGAAATCCAGTGCAGATCGGTCGCTTCCAGGGTGGACCTGAACAACGCTGGATGATTCTTCCCCTGGGCGACGACCAGTTCGTTGGCGGCCAGATTCTTGCCCACTACATACCAGGGTTCGCCGCTGCTGTCGCGGGTGCCACCGATGCCCAGCCCCTGACGCTGACCGATGGTATGAAACATCAGACCCTGGTGCGCGCGCCCGGTTGCGCAGGCAGATAGCGGCGCAGAAAGGTCTTGAACTTGCGTTCGCCGATGAAGCAGATACCGGTGCTGTCCTTCTTGGCAAAATTGGGCAGGCCGTTGCGGCGCGCGATGCGGCGCACTTCGGGCTTGCTCAGCTCACCGAGCGGAAACAGGCTGTGACGGAGCGCGCGCTGGTTCAGGCGATACAGGAAATAACTCTGGTCCTTGTTCTCATCCAGCCCCTTCAGCAGCCGGCAGCGCTTCGCGCCACCCCCGACGCGGGCGTAGTGGCCGGTGGCAATCCAGTCAGCGCCGAGTTCGAGCGCAAAGTCGAGAAAGGCGCGGAACTTGATTTCCTGGTTGCAGAGAATGTCGGGGTTGGGCGTTCGGCCAGCCCGGTATTCAGCCAGGAAGTGGGCGAACACCCGATCCCAGTATTCGGTGGAGAAACTGATGGTGCGCAGCTCGATGCCCAGTGCCTGGGCCACGGCCCGCGCATCGGCGAGGTCCTGCTCAGCCGGGCAATGGCCCTGGGCGTCGTCTTCGTCCCAGTTTTTCATGAATAGCGCTTCGACCGCATACCCTTGTTCCAACAGCAGCAAGGCGGCGACCGCCGAGTCGACGCCGCCGGAAAGACCCACCATGACCTTCTGCCTAGCCACATCCAGAGCTCAGGCCAGGTCAACCAGGATGTCGAGGGGATAGCGTTTGCCTGACAGATAGTCATCGATCGACTGCAGCACCAGCGGGCTGCGCAGGCGCTCCGCACGCGCCCTGATTTCGTCCGCTGTCAGCCAGTGGGCGGTGATGATTTCCGGATCCAGAGGCAAACCGGTAGCCTGCTGGGTGCAGCGACCACAAAAGGTTGCGCGCAGAAAGGTATCGTCGCTATCGGGGTTGCGCCAGCGGTAAATGCCTACCAGCGCCTGCGGCTCGAAATGCCAGGCGGTTTCCTCCAGGCATTCCCTGACTACCGCATCGAGAAGGCTTTCCCGGTCCTCGAGGTGCCCCGCGGGTTGATTGAAACGGATCTCGCCGCCGGCATGCTCCTCGACAATGAGGAATTTCCCCCGTTGTTCAGCGACCACGGCTACTGTGACCCTCGGTTTCCATCTCATGCTTTAGCAGCCCTCCGGGACAGCGATCGAAATAGTCTGTTAACAAATAGTTATTTATCATAATTGATGCGTTTTTGAAAAAAACGGCCCCGAACAGGCGTCATAGACTTGACATTGCGCGAGGGGTCCATAAAGTATCGTTTATGACCTTGCGCCGCTTTGCGCGGGTTCGCCTGCGGTTCCCTCGGCAATGTTGCAGTGATACGGGCCCGGGGAACCGGCAAAAAGGTATAAGGCCATAATAATAACGCTGGAATGGCCCGCGCAGATTCCGGCTCGCCTAACAAATCACGACTGAACGTGAGGAGGAGACATCATGCTAAAGGTCGTAAAGCAATTGTTCGTGTCCAGTGTCCTGCTGGCACTTTCCATGGGTAACTCGTTCGCAGAAGAGACGCTGAAGCCGTTTGTACTGGGCTACAAGACCAACGGCGACATCCAGGCGGTGGCTGACGAAGTGAAAGGCAAGGTTCAGGCCGCCGGCTTCGAAATTGCCGGATCCTATTCGCCGTATGACGGCGCCATTGTCATGGCGATCACCAACGACGCGCTGAAACAAGACGCCGCCAGTTCTGAGTTCGGTGGTTACGCGGCAGGTCAGCGCGTCACCGTGACCCAGGTGGGTGATGAAATCCAGGTAAGCTACACCAACCCGCTGTATCTGGCCAACGCCTATCGGCTGGAGAATACCTCGGGTGCCGCGGCCGCGCTGCAGAGCCTGCAGTCCGCACTCGGTAACGAACAGGCCTACGGTACTGGGGACAAGCAGTTGAGTGCTAAAGACCTGCGCAAGTACCACTACATGTTCGGCATGGAATACTTTGACGACCCCAGCGAACTGGCCGAATACGACAGCTATGAAGACGCTGTTGCTGCGGTCGAGGAGGGCCTGGCCGCGGGTCGCGGCGGTGCGACCAAGGTGTACCGGATCGACATTCCGGGCCGCAATGAAACCGTGTTCGGCGTCGCGTTGACCGACACCGGCTGCAGCGGTGACGAGTACATCATGAGCCGCGTCGACAAGGATGCCATCCGCTCCACGCCTCATCTTCCCTATGAGATCCTGGTTTCGGACGGCGATGTCTATGCTCTGTATGCGCGCTTCCGCATCGCCATCAGCATGCCGCACCTGCCGATGATCCAGAGCGACACCGGCGCGACCTTCTTCAACATCATGTGCGCACCCAACGCCATCGAAGAAGCGCTGATCAAGACTGCCGGCGGCGAAATCTAAGCCAGCCAGTCTGTTACGCTGAAACAGGCCCCCGTAACCTCTGGTTGCGGGGGCTTTTTGTTGGCCACGGAAAACACGGAAGGGCACGGAACGGCTAACGCGGAAAAGCACTCCGACGACAACAGGTGCCCAGGCTGCAATAGTTTTCCGTGCTTTCCGTGTATTCCGTGGCTCGCTCTCAGGGGGGCGGATAAACGCAACTGGCTTTGATACAATCCCGCGATCTTTGTCTGCCAAGCTCAGGAAATCACATGGACTATCAGAAGATTGTCGTGCCGCAACAGGGCGAAAAAATTACCGTCAACGCAGATCTGTCGCTGAATGTGCCGGATCAGCCGATTGTGCCGTGTATCGAAGGCGATGGCATCGGCGTCGACATTACGCCGGTAATGTGCGCGGTTGTTGATGCCGCGGTGGCAAAGGCGTTCGGTGGCAAGCGCAAGATTGTGTGGATGGAAATCTTTGCCGGAGAGAAGGCCAACCAGGTCTACGGTGCCGACACCTGGCTGCCGGGCGAGACCCTGGCGGCGATCAAGGAATTTTATCTGTACGTTTGCCAGCGCCCGGTACGTTACTACGAGGGAACACCCAGCCCGCTGAAGGAACCGGAAAAGACCGACATGGTGATTTTCCGTGAGAATTCCGAAGATATCTACGCCGGCATCGAATGGGAAGCGGGCAGCCCGGAAGTCAGGAAAGTGATTGATTTCCTGCAGCAGGAAATGGGGGTCACCAAGATACGGTTTCCGGCGACTTCGGGTATTGGGATCAAGCCGGTATCCGCGGAGGGTACCAAGCGGCTGGTGCGGCGGGCCCTGCAATACGCCATTAACCAGGACCGGGACTCGGTGACCCTGGTGCACAAAGGCAACATCATGAAGTTCACCGAAGGTGCATTCAAGAACTGGGGCTATGAACTTGCCAAACAGGAGTTCGGTGCCACCGAAATCGACGGTGGGCCCTGGTGTTCGTTCAAGAATCCCAGGACCGGCAGCCAGATTACCGTCAAGGATGTCATCGCCGATGCTTTCCTGCAGCAGATCCTGACACGCCCGGCAGAGTACAGTGTCATCGCCACCCTGAATCTCAACGGCGACTACATTTCCGATGCGCTAGCGGCGCAGGTGGGCGGTATCGGCATGGCACCTGGCGCCAACCTGTCGGACCAGGTGGCACTGTTCGAGGCGACCCATGGCACCGCGCCGAAATACGCAGGCAAGGACCAGGTCAATCCCAGTTCACTGATCCTGTCGGCGGAGATGATGTTGCGCCATCTGGGATGGAACGCAGCAGCTGACCTGATCGTCAAGGGCCTGTCCGGGGCGATCGCCGCCAAGACCGTGACGTACGATCTGGAGCGGCTGATGCCGGGAGCCACCAAACTGAGTTGTTCCGCGTTTGGTCAGGCGATCATCGCCCATATGCATTAGCGTTGGGCCGCAACCACCCTCCCTGTCCGGCTGGTGGGCAGCGCAACGCAACTGCAAGCCCGGTTGAACGCTACTGTACCGCGTTTGCGAGCATTATTTTGTTGGCCTGCAGTCCCTTGGGGCCATTGGAAACGTCGAACTCGACGCGCTGGCCTTCCTTGAGGCTCTTGTAGCCTTCCATTTCGATCGCGGAAAAATGCGCGAAAATGTCGTCGCCGCCTTCGTCCGGCGAGATAAAACCGTAACCCTTCGCGTTACTGAACCATTTAACAATTCCTGTCGCCATGATTGTACAATCCTCACTGCTTTGTCTGGCGGCTGTGCCGCCTGCTTCTTATTCACACTGCGCCGCCTCACGCTTCGCCGCATGAAGACGACTCCTCCTTTGGCCGGGTAGGGCTACTCGTTATTTTTAGACCCTGCGCCCCATTAGTCAAGTCGCCGCCGCCGCTGAAAAGCTCACGGGATCACGGGCTTAAGCCTGGTGTTTGCTTGGACTCAAAGCCGGTGTATGCTGTTTCAACATAGACTTGGATTTCAGCATATTGCGCTTGAATCAGGTACAATCGGGCCATGGGAAAGGATACAGGACAGTCCCCGGATCATGGACTTTCGGTGCTGGAGGCGCGCCCGAAGGTAAAGCGGCCACGCCTCTACAAGGTAGTTCTGCACAACGATGATTACACGCCCATGGAGTTCGTGGTCGTGTTGCTGGAGCAGTTCTTTGGCATGTCGAGGGAGAAAGCAACGCAGGTGATGCTGCACGTGCATACCAGGGGGAAGGGTGTATGCGGCGTGTTTACACGCGAGATTGCCGAGACGAAGGTGGCACAGGTAAACGAATATTCACGACAAAATAAACACCCCTTACTGTGCGCCATGGAGGAGGCCTGAAAGAGCAATGAGGTAGTCACACATGTTGAGCAAAGAACTGGAGTTTACCCTGAACCTCGCCTTCAAGGAGGCCCGGGAGAAACGACACGAGTTTATGACAGTCGAGCACTTACTGCTCGCATTACTGGATAATCCGAGTGCGGCCGAGGTTTTGAAATCCTGTGGCGCCGATCTGGACAAGCTGAAGCAGGAGCTCAGCGCATTTCTCGGCGAGACAACACCGCTTCTCCCGGCCAGCGACAACCGCGAAACCCAGCCGACGCTAGGCTTTCAGCGCGTACTGCAGCGCGCCGTTTTTCATGTGCAGTCCTCCGGCAAGAAGGAAGTCACCGGCGCCAATGTTCTGGTAGCCATATTCAGCGAGCAGGAATCTCAGGCGGCCTACTTTCTCAACAAGCAGGACATCACGCGCCTCGATGTGGTCAACTACATCTCGCACGGCATCTCCAAGCTGGCGGGCGATCAGCCCGAGAACGAACCTAGCGCAGAATCCGAGGGCGTCGGCAACGCCGATAACACTCAGAAAAAACCCCTCGAGGTGTTTGCGACCAATCTCAACGAAATGGCCATGCGGGGCAAGATCGACCCACTCATCGGCCGCCGTGCCGAGGTCGAGCGTACCATCCAGATTCTATGTCGGCGGCGCAAGAACAACCCGCTGTATGTCGGTGAGGCGGGGGTCGGCAAGACCGCACTGGCCGAGGGGCTCGCCAAGCTGATTGTGGACGGCGACGTCCCCGAGGTGCTCCTGAACAGCACCATATACTCGCTGGATCTTGGTGCGCTGGTGGCCGGCACCAAGTATCGCGGCGATTTTGAAAAGCGCCTCAAGAGCGTGCTCAGTCAACTGCGCAAGGAACCGGGCGCCATCCTGTTTATCGATGAAATCCACACCATCATTGGCGCCGGGGCCGCCTCCGGCGGGGTGATGGATGCGTCCAATCTGATCAAACCGATGTTGGCTTCCGGCGAACTGAAGTGCATCGGCTCGACGACCTACCACGAATATCGCGGCATTTTCGAGAAAGACCGCGCGCTGGCGCGTCGTTTTCAGAAAATCGATGTGGTGGAGCCGAGTATCGATGAAGCCGTCAGCATTCTCAAGGGACTGAAGTCGCGCTTCGAAGAGCACCACGACGTGAAATATTCGGCCAAGGCGCTGCGCGCCGCGGTGGAGCTCTCGTCGCGTTATATCAATGACCGTTTCCTGCCCGACAAGGCAATTGACGTGATTGATGAGGCCGGCGCCAACCAGCGTCTGCTGCCGCCTTCGCGGCGCAAGAAAACGATCGGCGTGACGGATATCGAGGCCATTATTTCCAAGATTGCCCGCATACCGCCGAAAACCGTGTCCGCCACCGATAAGGATTCGCTGCGCACCCTGGAGCGCGACCTTAAGATGGTGGTGTACGGCCAGGATGAAGCCATCGAAACCCTGGCCGGGGCCATCAAGATGTCTCGCTCCGGTCTCGGCAACGAGCAGAAACCGATCGGTTCGTTCCTGTTTGCCGGACCCACCGGGGTGGGAAAAACGGAGGTCACGCGCCAGCTGGCCCTGATCATGGGTATCGAGCTGATCCGTTTCGATATGTCGGAGTACATGGAGCGCCACACCGTGTCGCGCCTCATCGGTGCGCCGCCCGGGTATGTCGGCTTCGATCAGGGCGGCCTGCTCACCGAGGCGGTTACCAAGCATCCGCACGCGGTGCTGCTGCTGGATGAGGTGGAAAAGGCACACCCGGACGTATTCAACCTGCTGCTGCAGGTCATGGACCACGGTACCCTGACCGACAATAACGGGCGCAAGGCGGATTTCCGCAATGTCGTTATCGTGATGACCACCAATGCGGGTGCCACTGAGATCAGCCGTCCCTCGATCGGTTTCACCCACCAGGATCACTCCAGCGACGCCATGGAGGCGATCCGCAAGCTGTTCAGCCCCGAATTCCGTAACCGGCTCGACGCCATCATTCAGTTCCGCTCACTGGACCCCGCGGTAATCACCCGGGTGGTCGACAAATTCATTTACGAGCTCGAAGCCCAGTTGCAGGAAAAAGCCGTTACGCTCGATGTGGAGGATTCTGCCCGCGAGTGGCTGGCCGCGCATGGTTTCGATGCCAAGATGGGCGCCCGTCCCATGGCTCGCGTGATCCAGGAACATATCAAGAAACCGCTGGCGGAAGAACTGCTGTTCGGCCGTCTGGCGAACGGCGGTCACCTGACTATCCGCGCCGAGGACGACCGGCTGGTTCAGGATATCAGGCAGGAGGAAGAGGTTCTGTAGCGGGCGGGGTTGCAACTGCCCGCTTGCCGGTTAGCGCGCCCGGTAGGTAATGCGGCCTTTGCTGAGGTCGTAAGGGGTGAGTTGTACAGTGACTTTATCTCCGGTCAGAATGCGAATGTAGTGCTTGCGCATTTTGCCGGAAATGTGCGCCGTTACCACGTGGCCGTTCTCCAGCTCAACCCGGAACATCGTGTTGGGGAGAGTTTCCACGACGGTGCCCTCCATCTCAATGTGATCTTCTTTTGCCATTCCTCACTCGTAGCTTTGCTGACGTTAGCCGGGCATTATAACGGATCGGGCCAGGGCTGCCCGCGGCCTACCCCATTGTGGATAGACCCGCCCGCGCGCCCAGCTTGACCTTGTCCCGCCACTACCCGGGCGCGCACTGCGCTCCAGGCCACCCGCGGATGGACCACATCCTGTTGCAGCACCACCGTCATGCCGAGATTGCGCAGCACCGCTGCGTTGTCCGGTAGCCCACTCAGGGCCTGTCCGAGTTGCTCGAAATGCGCGTGATTGAGGTATAGCAGGTTGGGCATCACGCCATGTCGGTGCTGAAATTCTGCCGCGATCCGATACAGATGACTTAACACAAGTCGACCCCTGTTTGCCGATACGCGCAAGCTAGCGGCAGCCGCCTGGAATCGCTTGACCCTCGCTCAGCTCTGATCGGAATTCGGCTCTCCCCCGGGACGGGCCCCCAGCATGCTCCAGTTGCCCTGTTGATACCCCTGCAACGGCCGAAAGCGGTTCTTGTATTCCATTTTCCCGCATCCCGGGATCCAGTAACCCAGGTAGTGCCAGTCACAGCCGAGTTCGCGGCCCAACTCGATCTGACGCAGCACCGAGTAGGTGCCGAGGCTGCGCCGGGGCAAGGCCGGATCGAAGAAGGTGTAGACAGCCGACAGCGCATTGCCCAGGCGATCGGTGACTGCCACCGCAACCGGAGTATCGGCGAGTCGAAATTCCATGAACAGCGTTTCGCACCAGCTGCTGGTGAGGAAGTTCATGTAATCGTCAGGCGTCGGCTGATCCATCCCGCCGCCGGGGTGCCGGCCGCTGAGATAGCGTGAATACAGATCGAAGTGCTCATCGCGGTACGCCGGGGGAAGCATGGTAACGCCCAGGTCGCGGTTGCGGTTCCAGATCTTCTGCTGATTGCGGCTGCGCCTGAACTGCCGCACCGGTATTCGCACCGGGATACATTCCGAGCAGCCGGGACAGGCCGGGACATAAAGATCGTTGCCGCTGCGGCGAAAGCCGAAGCCGGCAAGCTGCTGGTACACGGCAGGCGACAGCCGCGCGTCCGGGTCGGCGAACACCGAAATTGCGCTGCGACCTGAGAGATAGGAACAAGCGCGTGGTGCGGTGGCAAAGAAGCGCAGCTCCTGGTCGCGTAACGGGTTTTCGTCGTCCATGGCGGTAGCGGTTACCAGGGTGTGTTGGCCAGCGCAGGCTGCAGCCGCCAAGGGTGGCCGTCGTGCGCGACCGGGCACCAGGCATCCAGGTAGCCGATGAACTCCTGGCGGGAAATCTGCTCGGCTCCAAGGCTGGCGAGGTGCGCCGAATGAACCTGGCAATCAATCAGTGCGAAGCCCCACGCGCTCAGCTGTCTGGCCAGGAACGCGAATGCGACTTTCGATGCGTCGGCTGTGCGACTGAACATCGATTCACCGAAAAAGATTCTGCCGATCGCCACACCGTAGATCCCACCTGCCAGGTGGTCATCGAGCCAGCACTCCACCGAGTGAGCGTGGCCCCTGTTGTGTAGAGCGATGTACGCCGCCGCCATTTCACGCGTGATCCAGGTGCCAGAAGCAACGCGCCGCGGGGCCGCACAGGCACGGATAACATCTTCGAACGCGCGGTCGATGGTGACCCGGAAACGGCCCTTGCGCAAGGTCTTGCGCAGGCTTCGGGAAACCTTGAAACGGCCCGGAAACAGCACTGTGCGCGGGTCCGGTGACCACCACAGGATGGGCTGATCGTCACCGTACCAGGGGAAGATCCCCTTGCGATACCCGGCCAGGATTCTGTCTGGCGCCAGGTCGCCGCCGACGGCCAGCAGACCATCCGGCTCGCGTAGCGCCAGGCTGACGTCGGGGAAGGCCAGACTGGTATCGCTGGGATTGATCCAGAATGGGCCCTGAGCGCTCATGCCGCCTGGATCTCCTTGAATGGCGACTGCTCGGACAATTCCTCCATGTAATCGCGCATAGCACCAGTTTCCTGCTGCAGGAAACGACCAATGATTTCGCGGAAGCCCTGGTGGGCAATCCAGTGTGCCGACCAGGTTGCGGTGGGTAGAAAACCGCGGCTGATCTTGTGCTCGCCCTGCGCGCCGGGCTCAAAAGTCTTGAGCCCATGGCTGATGCAATAGTCGATGCCCTGATAGTAACAGGCCTCGAAATGCAGGCTGTGGTAGTCCTGGTAGCAGCCCCAGTGTCGACCGTAAAGGGTGTCGTCGCTGCACAGGCAAATGGCGCCGGCGACGATGCTCTGCCCCTTGTAGGCGATAAAAAACACCAGCTGGTGTCCCATGTTCGTGGCAAGGTCGCGAAAGAAGCCCAGGTTCAGGGTAGGGTAGCCCCACTTTTTCTCGAAAGTAGTGCGGTAGAAATCGGACATGACCTGCAGCTGCTCATCGCTGGCCTGATGCCCGTGCACTACCCGCAACTCGATATCCTGTTCGCTCACGTAGCGCCGTTCGCGGCGCACTTTCTTGCGTTTGCGCGAGCTGAAACTGTCCAGGTAATCGTCGAAATCGCGGTAACCCTGGTTGCGCCAGTGGAACTGACAGCCAAGCCTCAGCATCAGGCCCGCCTGCTCGAGCGTCTGCGTGTCGCAGGGGTCGGTAAACAGGCAATGCAGCGACGAGAGCCGTTCGCTGTTAGACCACTCCTGCGCCAGCTGGATGAGTTGTGTCGCCAGGAGCTGACGATCGGCGCCGTCGGCGATCAGGAGCCGGGGGCCGGTGGCCGGCGTGTAGGGAACAGCCACCACCGCTTTCGGGTAGTAGCGCAGTCCATTGCGCTGATAGGCATCCGCCCAGGCCCAGTCGAACACGAATTCGCCATAGGAATTGTCTTTGAGGTAAAGGGGCACCGCACCCAGCAGCTGCCCGCGTTTGCCGATGGCGACAAGGTGGCGGGGAATCCAGCCGTGTTGCTCACCGACACAGCCATTGCGTTCCAGGGCGGCGAGAAACTCGTGCCGCAGAAACGGATTGCCGGTGCCCGGCAAAGCGTTCCACTGTCCGGCCTCGACATCCGCAATCGCCGTGAGGATCTTCAGTTGCATAGGGCTATTTTAACCAAGCCGGCGACGGTCAGAAATGATTCCCGCGCCGCCCCGACAAACGATATTTATTTGTATTGGAATCAAAATGTTTTGCGGCGCGCCGCCGTCAATGACAAATGCAGAGCTAAGACTTCACATGGGCGAGCAAGTGCAACTTCAGCCACGCGGCTCGTGGGGAATTATGAGATAGGTTGTACTCACACGGTCTGGAATTCCAGCTGACCGATCAACAGGACATCTTTGCGCGGCACGGTTTGGTCTACGAGCAGACCGTCGAGCTGCAGTCGGAATAGACGGCAGGCGGCTAGCTTTTGCGTTCCAGCGCGTCCAGGTAGCGTTCGGCATCCAGCGCCGCCATGCAGCCAGAACCCGCCGAAGTCACTGCCTGCCGGTAAATGTGGTCGGCGACGTCTCCGGCCGCGAATACACCCGGTACACTGCAGGCAGTGGCATCGCCGTCGACGCCGCTCTTGACTTTGATATAGCCGTTCTGGTGCATATCCAGTTGGCCCTCGAACAGCTCGGTATTCGGTCGGTGGCCGATGGCGATGAAGACGCCGTCCGCAGTCAGGTCCTGGGTGCTGCCATCCTTGACGTTCTTGATACGCAAGCCCGTGACGCCGCTCTGGTCACCCAGCACCTCGTCCAGCACGTGGTCCCAGGCGATGGAAACCTTGCCTGCCTTCTCCCGCTCGAACAGCCGCCCCTGCAGTATTTTTTCCGCGCGCAGCTCATCACGTCGATGCACGACAGTGACGTGCGAAGCAATGTTGGACAGGTAGAGCGCTTCCTCAACGGCGGTATTGCCACCGCCGATCACGGCCACTGGTTTTTCGCGGTAGAAAAAGCCATCACAGGTTGCGCAGGCCGATACACCCTTGCCTTTGAAGGCCTCTTCGGACGGAAGCCCCAGGTACTGCGCGGAAGCGCCGGTGCAAATGACCAGGGCATCGCAGGTATACGCAGACGAATCGCCCTGCAGCCACATGGGCCGCTGGCTGAGATCGACCTTGTTGATGTGATCGAAAATGATTTCGGTATCGAAACGTTCGGCATGGGCGCGCATCTCTTCCATCAGCCCGGGCCCCTGCAGCCCCTCAGCGCCGCCAGGCCAGTTTTCCACGTCTGTGGTTGTCATCAACTGGCCGCCCTGTTCCAGGCCGGTAACCAGCACCGGATTAAGGTTCGCGCGCGCCGCGTAAATGGCCGCGGTATAGCCGGCGGGACCCGAGCCCAGGATAAGAAGGCGACAGTGCTTGGTTTCGCTCATGTATAATGACTCCGAACAAACCGGTGATGACGTTGTAAAATCTGTCAACGGCCGAGAGGGACGCTGTTGCTGATAGCAGGTTTTGACGAGCGCCTAATGGTACGGAATGTCCCATAACGGGTAAAGGAGTAGCGATGCGCATCGGAGTCCCGCGCGAAATCAAGCCAATGGAAGGGCGGGTGGGGCTGATCCCGGCCGCGTGTTCGGAGCTGGCCTCGTCTGGACACCGGGTATTTGTCGAGGCGGGGGCCGGCGTGCAGAGCGGTTACAGCGACGCGGATTTCAGCGCCGCCGGCGCGACCGTGGTGGTCGATGCGGCCGCTCTGTATGGCAGCGCAGAACTCATCGTCAAAGTGAAGGAACCGATCGACGGTGACCTGCGGCACCTGCGTGGCGAGCACCTCCTGTTCGGCTACCTGCACCTGGCGGCGAACCCGCAACTTACCGAGCGGCTGTGCAGCATCGGTTTGACCGCGATTGCGTTCGAAACGGTGCAGGAAGACTCGGGCGATCTGCCGCTGCTGGCACCGATGAGTGATATTGCCGGCCGGCTCGCCGTGCAGATCGGGGCCAACCTGCTGCACCACCCGCAGGGCGGCAAGGGGTTGCTGCTGGGCGGCCTGGCCGCCGCCGAACGCGGGCGGGTCACGGTCATCGGCGCCGGTACTGCCGGTGGCAATGCGGCGCGTCTGGCCGCTGCCATGGGGGCCCAGGTGACTGTGTTTGACCGCAAGCGCAGCAGGCTCGAAGCGATGCGCGAACTGGGCGCGAACGTAACTGCGCTGCACCCCTATCCGGACAGCCTGGAACGCGCGGTGGTCGAAGCGGACCTGGTGATCGGCGCGGTGCTGATCCCCGGCGCACGGGCGCCACATCTGGTAAGCGCGCGGCAGGTTGGTATGATGCAGCCTGGCAGTGTCGTTGTGGATATCTCGGTCGACCAGGGTGGCTGCATCGAGACGACGCGGCCCACGACCTATCAGTCACCGACCTACTTGATCGATGGTGTGGTACATTTAGCGGTTACCAACATGCCCGGGGCGGTACCACGCACCGCTTCCCAGGCGCTGTCCGCTGCGCTGATCCCCTATGTGCTGGCGCTGGCGGAGGGTCGCCTGGACGCAAATACCCAGTTGCAGCGTGGGCTCAATGTACGAGGCGGGGAGGTTTGCCACCCCGCCTTGCTATCGAGCCGAAATTCAACTTAAAATACTCCATATTATTAATTGTTTAAGCAGCATATTTAGTTAGATTCCTCATCTTGGCTCAAGCGCGTCGAAAAAAGGCGGACAATCCGACCATCCATCCGCACGTTACCAAGGGTCTGCGTGAGGGCACGCTGTTCGTGCTGTCCGCGCTGGCCGCCTATCTGTTGCTGTCACTGTCCAGCTACCACGCCCAGGACCCGGGCTGGTCGCACCGGGGGCCGGCCCACGCCATCCAGAACTACGGCGGCGTGGTGGGCGCGTGGTTCGCGGACGTGTTCCTGTACCTGTTCGGTTATCTCGCTTACCTGTTCCCGTTGATGGTCGGTTTCAGTGGCTGGCTGGTGTTTCGCGGACGCAGTACGCCCAGCGGCAGGATCGATCTGCACGTGCTCGCCGTACGCTGGGCCGGCTTCCTGCTCACGGTGGCCTCCGGCTGCGGGCTGGCGACCCTGCATTTCGGCGTAGCGCCTGGGGACCTGCCTCTGGATGCCGGCGGCGTGTTCGGCAACCTGGTCGGAGAGCAGCTGGCAGCGCTGTTCAGTTTCATGGGGGCAACGTTGTTCCTGCTGGCGTTGTTCCTGACTGGGGTCACGCTGTTTACTGGGCTTTCCTGGCTCAGCGTCATGGACTGGACGGGTAAGATGACGCTGCTGGGCGTGGACTGGCTGATCGAGCGTTTCATGCAGCTGAGGGACAGTTTTGATGCCTACCGGGCGCGCCGCCAGCGCGAGGAACAGGTGGCGGAGAAACAGGAAAAGCAGAAAGTCCTTAAGCGCAAACCGGTGCGCATCGAACCGGTGATCAAGAAGGTGGAAACCAGCGAGCGGGTTGAGCGCGAGCGTCAGGTAAAGCTGTTTGACGCACCGCCCAACACGGAGCTGCCACCGCTGTCTTTGCTGGACGAAGCGCGCGAATACAGCGAAGGCTATTCGGAATCAGCACTGGAGGCCATGTCGCGGCTGGTGGAAATGAAACTGCTGGATTTCGGTATCGAAGTCGAGGTGGTGGCGGTGCAGCCGGGTCCGGTTATCACGCGTTTCGAGCTGCAGCCCGGCGCCGGCGTCAAGGTCAGCCAGATCAGCAACCTGGCCAAAGATTTGGCGCGCGCCTTGTCGGCGATCAGCGTGCGGGTCGTGGAAGTGATCCCGGGCAAATCGGTGATTGGCCTGGAAATCCCCAACGAGAGCCGCGAAATCGTGGCGCTCAGCGAAATCCTCGAATCGTCCGACTACGACGAGGCCGGCTCGCCGTTGACACTGGCGCTGGGCAAGGACATCGGTGGCCAGCCGGTGGTGGTGGACCTCGCGCGCATGCCTCACCTGCTGGTTGCCGGCACCACCGGTTCGGGTAAATCGGTGGCGGTCAACGCCATGGTGCTCAGCCTGCTGTACAAGTCGCTGCCCGGCGATGTGCGGCTGATCATGATCGATCCGAAGATGTTGGAACTCTCGGTCTACGAGGGCATACCGCACCTGCTCACGCCGGTGGTTACCGACATGAAAGAGGCTGCCAACGCGCTGCGCTGGTGCGTGGGTGAAATGGAACGCCGCTACCAGCTGATGGCGGCGCTCGGGGTGCGCAATATCGGTGGCTACAACCGCAAGGTGCAGGATGCTATCGATGCGGATGAGCCGATACCGGATCCGCTGTTCAAGCCGGACGAACTGCTGGAAGAGGATCCAGAACCGCCGATTCTGGAACCCTTACCGTTCATCGTGGTCATCATCGACGAGCTCGCCGACCTGATGATGGTGGTGGGCAAGAAGGTCGAGGAACTGATCGCACGCCTGGCGCAGAAAGCGCGCGCGGCCGGTATCCACCTGATTTTGGCCACGCAGCGCCCGTCGGTCGATGTCATCACCGGCCTGATCAAGGCGAATATTCCGACCCGGATCGCCTTCCAGGTGTCCGCGAAAGTCGATTCCAGAACCATCCTCGACCAGGGAGGCGCCGATCAGCTGCTCGGACACGGCGACATGCTGTATCTGGCACCCGGAACCGGGGTGCCGACGCGCGTGCACGGAGCCTACGTCGACGATGCCGAGGTGCACCGCGTTGTGGATCACCTCAAGGGACGGGGTGAGCCGGACTATGTCGAAGGTATTCTGCAGACCACCACGGATTTCCTGCCGGGCAGCAGCGGGCAGTCCGGCGCCGAGGATCCGGAGGCCGATGCCCTGTACGACGATGCCGTGCGTATCGTGACCGAGACCCGGCGCGCCTCCATCTCCGGCGTCCAGCGGCGCCTGAAGATCGGCTATAATCGGGCCGCGCGCATGATCGAACAGATGGAAAGCGCCGGTATCGTCGGCCCGCAGCAATCCAACGGTAATCGTGAGGTGCTGGCGCCGCCGCCACCCGAAGTCTAATGCTGCTACACGAGCGCAGGCCCCTGATGAACAAACCCTGGTATGCGGGTATTGCCCTGCTGGTGTTGAGTCTCTGCGCGCAGACCGGTTTTGCCGCGGACCTGATCGCCGACTACTTCTCGGGCCTGGATAGCTTCCAGTCCAGCTTTACGCAGACGGTTACCGACAGTAACGGAGAGCAGCTGCAGGATGCGCAGGGTAGGGTATGGATTCAACGTCCCGGGCGTTTCCGCTGGGATTACCAGACACCGTACCGGCAACTCATTGTGGCCGACGGCGAGCACCTCTGGACCTACGATGCGGATCTCGAACAGGCCACGGTAGAGCCGGTGGACGAAGCACTGAGCAGCACACCGGCCATGTTGCTGAGCGGATTCAGGCCGCTGGGAGAGGTGATGCGCTGGGCGGAAACCGGCAAGCGCGATGGCAAGACCTGGTACCGCCTGGATCCGAAGCAGCAGGATACCGCGGTGGAAGAGGTGCACATCGCTTTCGACGCCGGACAGCTTGCCATCATCGAAGTCCGCGACGGCTTCGGCAACTATACCCGTATCGGTTTTTCCGACATCACGCGCAATCAGTCCATCGATCCGGACCGATTCCGGATCCAGCTGCCACCCGGTACCGATATTATCGGCGACACACCATGACCGCTGCGGCGCCGCGCCCCGAGTTCCGGCCGCTGGCAGACCGCATGCGACCACGACGGCTGAATGAATTCATCGGCCAGCCGCATCTGCTGGGCGAGGGAAAACCGCTGCGCCAGGCAGTGGAAAGAGGGCAGCTGCACTCTATGGTGTTCTGGGGGCCGCCGGGCACTGGCAAGACCACCCTGGCACATCTGCTGGCGGACACCTCGGGTACCGAGTTCGTGCCCTTGTCGGCGGTGCTGGCCGGCGTCAAGGAGGTGCGCCGGGCGGTTGAACTGGCGCAGCAGCGCCGGCAGGCCGAGGGACGCGGAACCCTGCTGTTCGTTGACGAAGTGCACCGCTTCAACAAGGCACAGCAGGACGCGTTTCTGCCATTTGTCGAAAACGGCACCGTGGTGTTTGTCGGCGCCACCACCGAGAATCCCTCCTTCGAGTTGAACAACGCGCTGCTGTCGCGGGCACGCACTTATGTCCTCAAGCGGCTGAGCGAGGAGGACCTGGTCGCGGTTCTGGAACAGGCGCTGCACGACCGGGAACGCGGCCTGGCGGCACGCGGCATCGGCATCGATCACGCCGAGCTGAAGAGCATCGCCCAGGCGGCTGACGGTGATGCGCGCCGCGCATTGAGCTTGCTGGAAATCGCCTTTGACCTGGTCAACACCGGACAAGACGTAACTGCGGATACCGTCGCCGAGGTCATCAGCGGAGGCGTGCGACGTTTCGACAAGGGTGGGGAGGCGTTCTACGACCAGATCTCGGCGCTGCACAAGTCGGTACGCGGCTCATCCCCCGATGCCGCACTGTACTGGCTGGCGCGCATGCTGGATGGGGGTTGCGATGCGCTGTACATCGCGCGCCGCGTGGCGCGCATGGCATCGGAAGACATCGGCAATGCCGATCCCCGCGCCTTGACGCTGGCGCTGAACGCCTGGGATGTGCAGGAGCGCCTGGGCAGCCCGGAGGGCGAACTGGCCATTGCCCAGGCGGTCGTGTATCTGGCATGCGCACCTAAGAGCAACGCTGTGTATACGGCGTTTGATGCAGCGCGCCACGATGCCCGCGCGCACGGCTCGCTGGAGGTGCCGGTGCACCTTAAGAATGCACCCACCCGGTTGATGAAAGAGCTCGGCTACGGCAAACGCTACCGTTACGCCCACGATGAACCTGAAGCCTATGCGGCCGGTGAGAATTACCTGCCCGACGGGCTGCAGGGCACGCGCTACTATCGGCCTGTGGAACGGGGCCTGGAAATTCGCATCC
>WOR8_10002708_pt1 | contig 17357 bp, 17 predicted proteins | sample DeeMarSeWOR38_10_FD_19890 | JGI IMG/M metagenome (IMG submission 19890)
TTCCTCAATTGCAACCTAACGCGTAAAAATGTCAATCACATGGCCATCGGAAGTTTCACACAAACCGTAGCCGCCACTTTTGAATCCCATCAGCCTATCAGACAGTCTGAATTTACACCTCATCTCGGTTCCACGGTCGCCATATAAAAAAGCTTCCGCATTTCCAGGGAATTCATCAATTGCCGGATATTCTACACCCGGTTTCCGCGCCATGGGCTCATCAATGAGCCTGCCTGTAAAACGCTCTCCTCCGGGCATGGTAATGTGGATTTGAGCGGATCCGAATTTTTCATCTTCATATTCAAGGAAAACACGTTTGCCCGTGTAGCGATCGATACCTTTCATCGTCCCCGAACAAGCCGCGGCGGTGATGAATACCACTGCTATGAAAATTAACAGGAGCTGCCTTCGCATTTTATGATCCTTTCTGTTATTGGTAGGAAAAAGTCTTACGCGCTTTGATTCATCTCCCAAAGACGCCGGCATGCGGTGTGCAAACACGCTTAATGTGTTCGTGAGACAAGCTCAAACTGTCGTATTTCTATTTCGATATTGCTTATAAAGGATATATCCGCCCCATACAAGAGCGAATATCATCAAAACACAACCCAGGGTATGCGCAAAATGGGCCAGACTATGGTCGTGTTTAATCCAGCCCATTTCCTTGAGGATAAATTCCCAATCGTGAAATCCGTAAGGTGATGTTCGGCCGGTGTTGCCGCCCAGCAGTGGCAGGGTCAGCGAGCGGGCATCATTGATGTAAGGGGCTAAATCCAAAAAATTCTGTCCAAACCACCACAAGGCAAATGCGGCAGCGAAGGTATCACGGGTTTTGATTAAAAATACAATCAAGCATACTAATGGCATCAGCAATTGACCCAGGCTGCCACCCAGTGAGGTCATAAAGCGGCCGAAGGGTCGAAAAATGAGATGTCCGGCTTCATGAAAAGGCAGGTTGACCAGGTGCCAAAAGGAGTCCATTGCATAGAGGCTTTTCATAGGGGTGAAGATAAATTTGCAACTCCATACTAAAATGATTACCAAAAAAAGGCAGCGGCCAGCCAGAATCAGTGGATTCGTCTCTGGCTTTACATAGAACAATAAATCATTTACAAATTGCCAGAGGTCAGTGCTAATCGCTGTTTTATCGATAGGGGAGGGCGTCTTTTGTGGCTTATCTTTAAGTTGCAGATATTTAGAAAAAATAATCCCACATTTTTGGCATTCGACACCTTTAGATGTCTGTTCGAAACCGCATTTTGGGCATTTCATGCGACTAAATCCATTTAATGAAACACATTTTTATTATACTTCAATAATTTGCAAAATGTCCTGCCTGTAGATATTGGTTCGCGCTTTTTCCATTCTTATGCAAAATGGTTATCCTTTAGGATTGCGCCTATAACCGATTCTATAAAAAAAGCAGCGCCCGAATCAGGGTGCTGCCTTTGAATGTTTTCGTGCCGATCAACTCTGGCTCAGCTGGTGCGGCGATTAATCCAGGTACAATGTTTGGGATTTTGGTACCGCGTTTTTTCGCAGCGACAGCTTATTTTTCTTTTCCTCCTCTTTTCTCTTTTTGCGCTCTTTGCTAATGATAATTAACATGACGACAATCACGCCGATTTCAGAAAGCAGCAAAAAGCCCTCGCAAATAAGGTGCTTCATTCAGATCTCCTGTAAATGTTCGCCTGCATTAGAAAATCAGGTATATCCATAATATCGGAAATATCTGGCTAAACTTTAGGATTAATTACGTTTTCCCGCATTGCATCTGTTTTTCTGCCTGTGAAATCCTTTATCAGAGGCAAGTGATTGTGCTGACAATTAATATTGAATGGAAATTTAATAGGTTGGGCGAAAATTCAGATCTGGACCGGATGGTTATGTGAACTTTACCCCGATTCCGAAATTGTGCAAGGCGTTCTCATCAGTAACTTGCTTGCACCATCTGACAATAGAGTTGTAAGTTTTGGGAGCGGATTTGAAGGGTTGGGTGTCAAATTTGATTTTTACTCTCGTACCGGGCTTAAAGGCAACGGCTGATTCCAATAACATACCATCATTGCTTAAGTCCTTTGTCTGGGCATAGCTCATCAAACCGGAATTTACATCTTCTATGATAACCGTCGCCTTATGCATAAAGCGCTTATTTTTCCTAAATCCAGTTGCGGCACTGGCCTCGGTAATAGATGTTCTACGGGCACCGTATTTTAAGGCTGTTGAGCCTTTAACGGGCTGCTGTGAGGATCGGATTTTTTTTGCTGATTTTTTCTGACCGGTACCTTTATGGCAGTGTGGGCAACCATGGCCCTTCATCCTGGCTTTGACCGTTTGCGCCCATTCGTGACCTTCTTCACAAATCCACCATACTTTTTTGTTAAAGCCCGGTGGCAAATTTCGCAGGTTTAAGCCGCTATTTTTAGTTAAGTGCCACTGCTTGATGAGCTCCGAATTGGTGAGCAACATTTCATTTTCGTCTGATGTCGAGGGTCTGCTGCAAACCGGACAGCCGCTGCCGCGGTTTCTGCTGTATACAGGCGCTTGCCATTCATGCCCAATGCTGCATATCCACCATATTTTTCGGCCGGACCCGGGCGTTACATTCCGGGGCGTTAAGTTCCCGTTTCGGGTCGGGTGCCATTCTTTGGCAAGGCCCGGATTGATGACGGCTAAGTTATATGTGTCAGTGGCTTTTGGCATGGTAATAGTGTAATATTTTCTATTAATATCGTATTGTTAGAATAATATTAGATTGTGATGCCGAAAATTTGTCCGGTAGGACGCTATTACAATTCATAAAGGAAGTGCTACCAAATATCAACATTTTTGTTTGGAAATAAATTAGCAGGTCAGATGCAGGATGAGATTGATATCTTTTTGATTTTTTTTTCTTTCTCTTCTCAATATTGCCCTTGTGGATCACAATATCCTTAACATAATCCTGCCCATCTATGTTGATGCTCCCAAAAGAAAGCGTGTGTATCTTCATCATCCCTCCTAACGCACATATTATTGTAGATTTCAGAAGCGAAGCACGCCGATTGTCTTTACTGACTGGGTTCAGGCTTTCGCTTTGCGATTCCGACGACATTGGGCAAAGGCCAGGATAGCGACCCCTTATTGGCATCGCTTGATCCAACTTCATAACTGCCGACGAATTCAAATTCTTTATCGGCTGCTTTGACATAAAGCTGGGCCTGAGGCCCTCCTTCGGTATACATGGCGCGTGAGATATTAAGTGGTAGTCGTTTGAGGATGTTGATTAGGTCATGAGTGCTATAGAGTGATCGTACATGGATAAATAAAATCTTGTTTTCTCCATCTATGCCGATGGCCGATGTGCTCCAGCGGCGAGATTGTTTTTTCCAGACATTTTTCCCGGTGCACGATATCATCCGGATACTCTGTATCAAGGTGGCATATTTCGTTTTCAAGGTTCCGAAATCATCACACTGGCGGTCGATAATTTTAACCTCTGGAACGCTGCTATCCAGCCTGTCAAAAGCGAGGATGGTCATATCCTTTGATAGCCTCGGATTATTGATATGCCCTTTTTTGCGCATTAAGGACACACTGGTTTTGTAATCGGTCTGATACATGCTGGCATTGATAGCGGCTATCATCCCGTTTTGTTGACACCACTGTTTGAGTGTAATCGGAGAACCATTTTTAATGGCTGATGCGTTGAGCAACCGCAACCGGTAATACTTTGGATCAATACGCAGAACCCTTATCAGCGAATCTCCAACTTCAGCCGGTTGTGGGGATACAAATGTACCCAATTCAATCCCTTGATCAAGCCGTTGCCAAACCCTATTTTTGCGACTTTCATCAGCGCGCGCTGTAAATGCAGTTACGACGGTGAGTATCAATATGTATAATAAAATTAATTGCTTAATAGTTCTCATGGGCAGAATTAGAATCGGGCTCTATAAGAAGTGGAGCGTGTTCTATAAAACAATATGCTGCCATAAGCAGGCTGCTCGGCTTACAGAAATTTTACACAGAAGTGGCATTAAAGGCAAATTAAAACCCATTCCAGGACTTTTTTTTGGCATGTGCCGTGTTGCTGATTAAAATTGAATTTTCTCGCGCAAATACGCCAATGTGCAGAGATTATATGCAATTTGAATACCTGAATCCAGCACATAAACGCTTTGAAGCACGCTAATTCGAGAATAAGTTTTTTAAAATAATCGGGGGTGGCCAGTTGTAGAAATCTTCCAGAGCCCCCCCCGAGCCCGATCGATCAGGACGTTGTTATGTGGATTCAGTTAACATACTGCTATTTACCCGCAAATACTGCTGTCCCCTATGCTGAGCTTATGTCTGAAGTACAAAAGCCACAGCGTGTCGCTTTAATAGGGATTTCTGAAAAACAGTGCGGACATTCTTTAGTGGTGGGTTCTTCGGGTGGTGCTTCTTCTTCCCTTTTTAGCGAATTAATACCTCTAATGAGCAGAAAAACAGCAAACGCAACGATTAGAAAACTGATGATAGTATTGATGAACATACCATAGTTAATGGTAACCGCACCTGCTTTTTGCGCTTCTGCCACCGTGGCAAATGGCCCGGCAACCGAGCCCTGTTTGATAACGGCAAACAGATTAGAAAAATCCACATTGCCCAGTAACAGGCCGATGGGTGGCATAATCACGTCGGCAACCAATGATTTGACAATTGAACCAAAAGCGGCACCGATGATAATACCAACGGCCATGTCAACCACATTGCCCCGCATAGCGAATTCTTTAAACTCTTTAAACATCTCCCCCTCCTTTCTTTTTGACCTGTGCTTTCTCCTGAAAGCCAAGATAAAATTGCAGTCTCTGAAAATTCCACTTTGAACAACCGCTAGATTATCAATTACTGCACCTGTCTGTGATTTATTAATGATAAAAACTTCGATTTGTTTTTCGCTAACAAAAAAGATTACTATAAGCTATCTCAAAAAAAGTAGATTACGTCTAAGGGCAAGGCAAAAACCGATTCAAAAGTGGAGCATACACAACAGTATTCGGGCATTTTGAATCGGTTTATAATCCGCCACGAATATTGGCGAACCCTTGGGCGCCTGTCCGCCTCTGGCGGATTAGATGCATTTTTGAGATAGCTTCTAACAGCCACAGCCGCAATCACAACCCCCCGGATGGGCTGCCGACTCTGCTAATGCCTTGACGACTTCTTTGCTATCGGGCTGTTCAATTTTCAGAATTGCTATTTTCAAAAAAACCGAGTTGTTCTTGTCTAACAAATTCGGCAGGGGAAGATGAAGATGTCCAAAAAAATGATGAGCTTCTTCTTTTCTGAGGTGCAAGGTAACAATGTCGTCTTTGTTTTTATTGACTAATTGGTATTCAAAAGGGCACATACCAGCAGGGCCGATACCGAAGATGAACTCAAATTCTAAGGCCTGCGGGATTAAATTCATATGCTCGGCAGTGGTACCGGCTTCCATACTTAGTTTCACCTTTTTTAAATTTTCTACCTTATTCATTTTTGTTAAACCTTTATTCAATAAGCGAGGTTATTATTAAGGTTTCGGGTATCAGGTTTCAGTAAACAGTTCATAGCTCATAGCTCACAGCTCATAGGCTGATTTCCAAACTTCAAATTTTCAACTATGAGCTATCAGCTACGAGCTACGAGCTATTGGTTTTTGACACCTGACCTTGGTAAAAGATCTACTCCAGATGCCTGGGTGGTTTTCCAATCTTATCCCCCAGCGCACGCTCACGGTTTTTAACAATCTGAGTCGAAATTTCGCTAACCGCATTTGTGATCCACATGGCGGTCTGAGAGTTCGGGGTATAATTGGCTTCGCCAAATGATTGCACGCGGTTTTGTTTTTGCAGGCGATTCACCTGGGCAAATTCTTTGGTGGATTCGGGTTGATAGACTGCGAAAGTCCTTCCGCCATAACGGTTGATTAATGAAAACACAGGAATGTCGCTGGGCCCGTCGGCAATGTAAATCATGTTCTGAAAAGGTACACGGCGATCTGCGTCGGGTATCATAGCATTTACATCAATATCCGGGATTTTGTTGCTGCCCTTATTAATTTCAAAAACAGCTCTCGTCTTGGTGGTATTATCCAAGGCATACGCGATTTGCGAGATGATTTTGGGTGCTTGCGAAATCGTTTTGTGAACAGCCTCCAAATAGCCGGGCGGAGGAGCGTTCTCCACAAATTCGCATCCCCAAACACCATCGACAAACGGTGCGATCTTGCTGCCGAGAATCATCTGCCTGAGACCCGTTGAAACAATGTAATGTTCCACCTGAATATCATGCTGTCGATATTCCGCGTTAGTTGCTACAAGGTGCTTAATTTTTTCAAAAAATTGCGGGAGCCCCCTGTAGAGCTCAATTTTACCACCGAGTTCTCTTAAGCGAGCATTGTTAAGGTCTTTAAAAACGCCCGCGCGGGTATAGGTCAACATATGATTTAAATAGAGGGTATCCGTTGAAATAAGATCAAGATCGTTTTTTTTGTAAAAATCGGGTAATTGCTCAACTTCCTTCCAGAATTCTTGAGGATCGACTTGATACAGTTTAAATATCGGTGCTTGCATGTAGCCGGGGCTCAGGGTTTTATCAAAATCCCAAATGCAAGCGATGATATTTTGAAGAAAAAGTGGTTGCGTCATGTTCGCTTTCCTTAGTGGCCATTCGGGTGCCTAATTTTCTAATATAAAATGGATTTTGAATCAAATTATTATTTTTTTTACTGCTGGCTTCCGGCTTCTTGTTCCTGGTAACCGGCAGCTGGCGACGCACAATGCACAACACGTAATCCGTACGCCGCAAACTTTTGAAGGCTCGTTACGATTGCGCTCATGTCAGTGGTTTGTAAGTCGCCAAGTCGTAAGGTCACTGCCAGCAGCCAGTGGCCAGAAGCAAATATCTTGACGTAGATACTTTCCACTTTTTGTTATATACTAATTTAAGAATAAAAACCAAACCATCCAATAAATGAAAGGCGGACAGATGATCGAAAAAGTCATCATAATGGGAGCAGCGGGTCGAGATTTTCATAATTTCAACGTCTATTTTAAGGACAATACGCGTTACGATGTTGTTGCTTTCACCGCCGCCCAAATTCCGGATATTGCCGGCCGCTTATATCCTCCTGAGCTTGCCGGCAATCGCTACCCCCGGGGAATACCCATTTATCCAGAAGACAACCTAGCTGAGTTGATCCGCAAAAATCGGGTGGATCTGGTGGCTTTTTCCTATAGTGATGTACCCCATGTTGAGGTCATGCATAAAGCCTCGCTGGCTATGGCCGAGGGGGCTGATTTTATTCTGATCGGCGCGCCATACACGATGCTTAAATCGCAGAAAACGGTTGTGGCGGTATGTGCGGTTCGGACCGGATGCGGCAAATCTCAGACGACCCGTAAGGTATGTGATATCATAAAGACCAACGGGAAAAAAGTCGTGGTGGTTCGCCACCCGATGCCTTACGGTGATCTTAGAAACCAAGTCGTACAGCGATATTCGACCTATGACGATTTTGAGAAACATCAGTGCACGATTGAAGAAAGAGAAGAATTTGAGCCGCTGGTCGAGCAGGGCATCGTTGTCTATGCCGGTATCGACTATGGCAAAATTTTGGCCGAAGCGGAAAAAGAGGCCGATATCATTATCTGGGACGGCGGGAACAACGATACCCCCTTCTATAAGCCCGATTTGCATATCGTGCTTTTCGATCCCCATCGGGCGGGTCATGAGTTGCTGTACTTTCCCGGAGAAACCAACATGATTATGGCCGACATTGCCGTCATCAACAAGGTCGATTCAGCACCGGCACAAAAAGTATGGCAGGTCAGAAAAAATATCGAAGAATATGCTCCCGGGGCACAGATTGTCCTGGCGGAGTCATCCCTAGTGGTCAAACAGCCGGAAATGATCCAAGGAAAACGCGTTTTGGTTATAGAGGACGGACCAACACTGACCCATGGCGAAATGCCTTTTGGTGCTGGAATTGTCGCCGCCGAAACATTTGAGGCTGCTGAAATCATTGATCCGCGACCTTATGCTGTTGGTTCTCTCAATGAAACCTACACTGTTTATCCGCATATCGGAAATGTAATACCGGCGATGGGGTACACGCCCGATCAGATTAGCGATCTGGAAAATACGATCAATCGATCAGATTGCGATCTGGTCCTGTTTGCCACCCCGATTCATCTGCCGCTGGTGCTAAATATTCAGAAGCCGACCTTGCGGGTAAGATATGAGTATCAAGATCACGGCCAACCGACATTAGAGGAGCTTATAACCGCACGTTTGGAATGATTTAACTTAAGCTCGGCGCAGGCAAACAAGGTTTCAGGTGTCAGTAAACAGGTTATAGCTCATAGCTCACAGCTCATAGGCTGATTTTCAAACTTCAAATTTTCAACTATGAGCTATCAGCTATCAGCTACGAGCTATTGGTTTTTGACACTTGACACCTAAATGTTGGATAGTATCTGTGTGCTAAAATTTAATCGAACAACGGGTTAAGCTAAATGAAAGAGATACCAAAACCGGTACTTCTGGTGGCTTTAGGCGGCAATGCGCTCATTCGCAAAGGGCAAAAGGGGACTGTGGACCAGCAGTTTAAGAATCTGGTGCTGCCGATACGGCAAATCGCCCGGCTTTCTCAAGATTACCGGATCATCATTACCCATGGTAACGGACCGCAGGTCGGCAACCTTTTATTGCAGCAGGAAAGCTGCGCTGAAGTACCAAAACTGCCGCTGGAAATTCTGGTGGCCCAAACCCAGGGCCAGATCGGATACATGATTGAGTCCACTTTGGACAGTCAGCTGATGGATCTGGGGGTACACGTTAAGCCATTGATCAGTTTAATCACCTATGTGGTGGTAGCTGAAACCGATCCAGCCTTTGCTAAGCCCAGCAAGCCGATTGGCCCGGCTTACAAATCCAAAAATGATGCCCCGCCGGGTTACCCGGTTGTCAAAACCGCCAAAGGTTACCGGCGCGTGGTGGTGTCCCCGCAGCCGGTAACCATCATTGAAAAACGCGAAATCAAAAAATTGATTATGGCTGATTTTATCGTCATTTGCTGCGGTGGTGGCGGTATCCCGGTGGTGCGGGAGGGAAGGGCGTTTCAAGGGGTTGATGCGGTTATCGATAAGGATCTGGCCAGTGCGAAGCTGGCTGAAGAAGTCGGCGTTGACATTTTCGTCATTGCGACAGATGTGGATGGTGTTGCGCTGAATTATGGAACTGCTGATGAGAAATTTTTACGGCATTTAAATATCCGAACAGCTACACAATTGCTTGCCGAAGCCCATTTTGCAGCCGGATCGATGCGTCCCAAAGTTGAAGCAGTGGTTGAGTTTGTGCGTGAGGGAGGTAAGCGTGCAGTTATTACTTCGATCGAGGCAATTGAATCGGCCGTAAAAGGGGAGGCGGGTACCGAAATTACGCTATAATGGAATCAAAAACAAAATACAAAATCATGCGCTTGATTGCATTGGTCGCCAGTTTGCTGATTGGGCTTCAAATCCTGATTCATTTGATAACCGGGTCAAGTGTATGTCTAAATGCGGGATGCACAATTGTTGAAAATTTATCTGCCATATCACCATTATATGTAAATGTTTTAGGCCTTATATTTTTTCAAGTGGTCTTTTGGCTGATATTCAATCTGAAGCCCAAAACGGTATTCGATATTGATCTGATAAGCCTGGTGCTTGTCTCGGGTCTGGTGTTTGATGCGGCCCTGATGGCATACCAAATATTGGTTGCCCATACCTTCTGCAGTTATTGCCTAGTCATTTTTACGTTGATGATTTTTCTGACGATACTCTACGGTCTGCGTCAGATGGCTATCGGAGTCGCAGTTTTATCAGCAGTCGGCTTGTCATTTTCTATTTTGACTTTCTCTCCCATCGGCGCGAAATCAAAACCCTATTCCTTAAAAAGTGCCTCCTATGGCGTAAAATCCTGCTCATCACCGACGAAAGAAATTTATCTGATTTTTTCCTCTGATTGTCCGCACTGTCAAAAAGTTATCGAGACGCTTAATAATTGTAATAGCTGTGATCTATATTTAAACCCGATTGATAACGTCAAATCATTAAATCTTACCGGGCTTGAATTCAATCAACAGTTCGCACCCGAAATTAACCGATTGATTCTGGAAGTATTGGCAATTGATAGTGTTCCGGTCCTGGTCGTAAAGGATGCTGAAAGCTACAGGTTTATTCGGGGCGAAAATACCATTATCAACTTTATCCGCCGGGCCTGCTTTACGCACGATGAAGTGTTATATTTAAACGAATCGCCAGTCTCGACCGACCAGGAGATCACTATTTTAACTGAAAAAGACGAAGAATGCTCGCTGGTGCTGGATTGTGAAAGGAATTAATGTCCGCACGATTCGGTCAAATACCGAAAATTGAAGCCCCCTTATCAGCCGCACGGATAAATCAATAACAGGTTTTCTTATTTCTTATCGGCGATGATACAGGCCGTGAAAGGCTGGAGTGCTCAATTTTGGCACAGACACCATTTGCATCAATCATTGCGCTAATTTCATCGAGTCTTAAAAATCGGCTGCCCATTCCCAGAATTTTTTCAGCTAGAGCCAGCAGCTTGACACCCATGTGACTAAGGTCATACTCCTCTATGACCAGGCGTCCGCCGCCTTTCAAAACGCGCAGCAGATCGCGAAGGGCTCCGTGCTGGTCGCTAAAATGATGCAGAGCGTCCACGATTAAGATGCGATCAAAAGTTTCATCTGGGAATGGCAACTGCTCAACCCGCGCCCCAACAGGCAGAACCGGCTTCCTGCTGGCTTGCTTCAACATCCGATAGGATAAATCACTGACCACGACTTGCCTGATCAGCCCGCTTAAATGCGATGAAATTCTTGCCGTTCCACCGCCGGCGTCCAGCAAGCGTCCATCACATGGTAGCTTCAACAACTGCTGAAAATGGCCCATATCAGGCTTTGCGGCCAGGCGATCGTAAAAAGGTGCCATAAAATCAAAATGGTCCATAACAAAACTCAATGGGTTTGCCCGCCTGCGCCGGTTTAGCCTGCCGCAGGTCCTGGTGAAACGGGATTAGGCCAGTTAAAATAAGACTAACATCTGATCGAGTTAACCGGCCAACCGGCCAACCGGCCAACGGGCTCAACCTGATTACCTTTAACGGCTTCAGACGTGTAACCTGCATTTTAAAGATCAGCATTAAGCTATAATTATGACAATATACTGCAAACTGCAATATGGGATTGATTTTTGGAGGTGGCTATATTAAGATTTTTATAGTACCTGCGATAGGCTACGCACAGCGCTTGGCGGCGGCCAAGCGCTTGAAATTCATCGAAGCATTGGCAATGGAAAGAAACATGGAGTATGGGATGACACATTGCATTTTACTTAATGCAGATTACACGTATCTGAACGTTGTTCATTGGAAACGTGCCATCTGTCTGCAAGCCAAAGGTAAAGTTGAGGTCTTAAAAAATTCTGCCAAAACTGTCAGAAGTTCCAGCGGCGCTATTTTCAAGGTTCCGGCCGTGATGCGGCTGATCAAGCTTATTCGCACGATATACCGGACCGGAGTTGCCTTTTGCAAAAAGAACGTCTTTATACGAGATGGATTTAAGTGTGCCTATTGCGGTGCTGAGAAGCTACGGCTAACCATTGATCATATTATTCCAAAATCTAGAGGCGGTAAATCCAATTTTGAGAACTGTGTGGCGGCCTGCAAGCCGTGCAATATCAAAAAGGGTCATCAGACACCCAGAGAAGCAAACATGTTCCTCAAAGTAAGGCCCGTCCAGCCGACCATTTCAGAATTTTTAAGATTAAAGCTCCAAAAACTCGGTATAAATGATCTTTTAAGAGATCTGGGTGTTTATTAAGCTCACGGCATTCAGCAAATTCAACCAGCTATCACTTTTAACTCCCCCAAAAACATAGCTCTGGTTAACGAATAAGAGCCAACTGCTAATAGACTGGTCTGAATAAAATGGGGCAAGAGGTGAATATGAAACTTATTGCGGTTGGAACCAGTTATGTCGGGCTTTTACAGGCTGTCGTCTGTGCAGAAAAAGTTTTATTTGAAAAATGAAATATTTTAAACCCACTAAGGATGGGTACGATATTTTAATGATCGGGAATTATAATTTATGAAAGGCATCATTTTAGCAGGCGGCTCCGGTTCCAGGCTGTTTCCCATCACTCGGGGGGTCAGCAAACAATTGTTGCCGGTTTATGATAAACCCATGATCTACTACCCCCTGTCTGTGTTGATGATGGCCGGGATAAAAGAGATTCTGGTGATTTCAACCCCCCAAGATCTGCCGATTTTTGAAAGAATTTTAGGTGACGGTGCACAGCTAGGTCTGTCCTTTGCTTTCAAAGAACAACCGCGTCCCGAAGGTCTGGCCCAAGCGTTTATCATTGGAGAAAAATTCATTGGGAGTGATGCGGTAGCCCTTATTTTGGGCGACAATATTTTTTACGGTCCTAATTTATCAACGATTTTAAAAAGAGCGGTCCAATTAAAAAGTGGCGGATTGATCTTCGGATATCTGGTAAAAGACCCCCAACGCTATGGTGTGGTGAATTTTGATGCCAGCGGCAACGTCATTGGAATCGAAGAAAAACCCCAGCGGCCAAAATCAAATTATGCCGTACCCGGGTTGTATTTTTATGACAATCAGGTAATTAACATTGCTAAAAGCCTAAAACCCTCCGGGCGTGGTGAGCTTGAGATCACCGATATCAATATGGCATACTTACGGAAAGGAAATCTCAAAGTAGAGCTATTGGGACGCGGATATGCCTGGCTGGACACCGGCACCCATGAAGCGTTGCAGCAAGCGGCCAGTTACGTTCAGGCTATCCAGGAACGGCAGGGGCTTAAAATCGCATGCGTCGAAGAGATTGCTTACCGCCTGGGCTATATCAGCAAAGATGCGCTTGAAAATCTGGCTGACAGTATGACGCAAAATGACTATGGGCGCTATTTGCTGGATCTTGCAAATGATGTTGAATAGCGGAGGGGGCCCCCTAAGCGATCAGCACCGATGGCATCGATGTGTTACATGGCAGTCGCCCTAACCGATACAACTTATCTTAGATTTAAGATTCCTTTCAAATCGCATCAAATTTTGGTCTTACTTGTGGATGGGCGACCGACCGACGCAGGATTCCCTGACGACTTCCTTTTGAAGTTCCCTCCTCATGGTATTTGCTTGACAGGTTTTTGCAATCAAAGTAAAAAACTAAGTTTAATCTATAAATCCGATCGCTGGAATGAATGGATGACAACGGAGGAATGAATGGATTTCAAAAAGACGCTTAACCTTCCAAAGACCCGGTTTCCCATGAAAGCCAATCTTTCAAAGCGGGAGCCGGAACAGCTTAGAATCTGGGATGAGATTAATCTGCACCAACAAGTCAGAAATTCATCCAAAGGTCGGGAATTGTTCATATTGCATGACGGCCCACCGTATGCCAATGGCAATATCCACATCGGCACCGCGCTAAACAAGATCTTAAAAGATATTATCGTACGCTCAAAACAAATGGCGGGCTATGATGCTGTTTATGTTCCGGGATGGGACTGTCACGGTCTGCCCATCGAGCATAATGTTGATATTGAGATCGGTGAAAAGAAAAAAACGCTTTCTTTGGCCGATATACGACGGTTGTGCCGGGCGTATGCCGAAAAATTCATTGACATCCAACGTAATGAATTCAAGCGGTTGGGGGTAATGGGAGATTGGGAAAATCCCTATCTGACCATGAACTATGAGTACGAGGCGATCATCGCCCGGGAATGCGGTAAATTTGCCCGTGACGGAAGTCTGTTTCGCAGTAAAAAGCCGATCTATTGGTGCTTTACCTGTCAGACCGCCCTCGCTGAAGCCGAGATCGAATATCATGATGAATCCGCCCCATCGATTTTTGTGAAATTTGCACTGCAAGATGATCTCAGCAACGATTATCCGGCATTGGCCGGTAAATCCGTTTATGTTGTTATTTGGACAACAACGCCGTGGACGCTGCCGGCCAACCTGGCCATCGCCTTGCACCCGGAGTTTGAATACGTCGCCGTTGATGTCGGCCATGATACGGTTTATATCCTGGCACGCGAGCTGATGGAGTATTGTATGCAAACCTTCGGTATTGCGGAATATGAGATCATCGCCGAGATTAATCCGCAGGTGCTGGAGCGTAAACGCTGCCGTCATCCAATGGTCGAAAGGGATTCGCTCATCATCCTGGGCGATCATGTTACCCTCGAAGCCGGCACCGGATGCGTTCATACAGCTCCCGGGCACGGTCGCGAAGACTATGAAATCGGGCTCCAATATGACCTGGATGTCTATTCACCGGTCGATGATAATGGATGCTTTACCGATGACGTTGCGTTTTTCAAAGGCCAATTTGTTTTCGATGCCAATAAAAATATCAATAAAAAACTAGATGATATCGGTGCATTGGCAGCTGAGGGCCATATTGAGCACAACTACCCGCATTGCTGGCGCTGCAAAGAACCGGTGATTTTCAGAGCGACACCGCAGTGGTTTATCTCGATGGACAAGACCGGATTGCGACAAAATTCACTGGCCGCTATCGATACGGTCACCTGGATTCCGTACTGGGGGCGCGAGCGAATCTACGGCATGATTGAAAACCGTCCGGATTGGTGTGTTTCGCGGCAAAGGGCTTGGGGGGTTCCAATTACCGTTTTTTACTGCAAAGACTGTGAAGCCATTTTGCTGGATGAAAAGGTAATGGCAAAAGTCTATTCCCAATTTGAGCAGTTCGGTGCTGACATCTGGTTCGAAAAAGACATTTCCGATTTTCTTACCGATGATGTTACCTGTGCTGCCTGTGGCGGTCATTCTTTTGTCAAAGAAAATGACATTCTGGATGTATGGTTTGACTCGGGCGTAAGCCATGCAGCGGTGCTTGAGCCCAGGTCTGATTTACGGTGGCCAGCCGATTTGTATTTGGAGGGCAGTGACCAGCACCGGGGCTGGTTTCACAGTTCATTGCTGACAGCTGTGGGTATTCGAAAGCAGGCGCCTTACAAAGCTGTGTTAACCCACGGTTTTGTGGTGGATGCCGAAGGCAGAAAAATGTCAAAATCGTTGGGGAATGTGGTTGCACCCAGTGAGGTCATAGACAAATACGGCGCTGAAATCCTACGGTTGTGGGTATCGGCAACCGATTACAGAGAAGATATTCGTATCTCTGATAATATTTTAAAACACCTCAGCGACGCTTACCGGCGCATCCGCAATACCAGCCGGTTCATGCTGGGAAACTTGTTTGACTTCGATCCATCTGCAGATCGGGTTTCTTATGATGACATGCCTGAATTAGACCGCTTTGCTCTGCATAAATGTCAAACGATTATTGAAAAAACGCTTAAGGCCTATGATCGGTATGAATACCATATTATCTATCATGCACTTCATAATTATTGCACCCTCGACCTTTCAGCGTTTTATTTGGATATTCTTAAAGACAGGCTCTATACCGCACCGCCGAAATCCGAGGCCCGTAAAAGCGCACAGACGGTTATGTTCTATCTGCTGGACGCTTTGGTGCGGTTGATGGCGCCTCTTCTGCCGTTTACGGCAGAAGAAATCTGGGCGCATATGCCGGAATACAGCGATAAACCTTCAAGTGTTCACTTATCCCTTCTACCCGAGGCAAAGTCTCAATGGCGAGATGCGCAACTGGCCCAAAAATGGGAAACACTTTTAAAAGTGCGAGCCGAGACGACCAAGGCCCTGGAGGAGGCCCGGGCAAAGAAAATAATCGGCCATCCCCTGGATGCAAGCGTTACCCTTTCTGTCCAGGAAGATTTATACGCTGCTCTTGAACCTTATGCAGAAGATCTAAGATTCATTTTCATTGTTTCGCAAGTATCATTGCTCAAAAATGAAAAACTGGACGATAGTTTTGCGAGTGAAAATGTTGAGGGATTGAGCATCAAGATTGAAACCGCACTCGGGAAAAAATGTGAACGATGCTGGGTGTATGAAACCTCTGTTGGCTCGGACAGCTCCCGGCCGTCTATTTGTGAACGTTGTCAAAAAGCGCTGGATGAGATGGCATAAAAGGTTCCCTCCTTCGCCTTTCGGCTTCGGAGGGCAAACAGGGTTCAAAGGTTCAGAGGTTCAGGGTTCAGTAAACAGCTCATAGCTCATAGCTCACAGCTCATAGGCTGATTTCCAAACTTTAAATTTTCAACTATGAGCTATGGGCTATCAGCTACGAGCTATTGATTTTTGACACCTGACACCTACAAATTGTAGCCATGTTCAAAAACAAATATATCAAGCTGGTCGTCATTGCCGGGGGAGTCGTCCTGTTCGATCAGCTCACCAAAGCACTGGTCTTGCGCACCATTCCCTTAAATACTACCATTCCGGTTATCGGTGGCTTTTTTAATCTCACCCACATTCACAATCCAGGGGGCGCTTTTGGAATTATGGCAAATCTAAGCGCGACCCTGCGCTCTATTATTTTTCTTTTTATATCGTCATTGGCCGTCGGTTTAATCTTCTATTTTTACAAGAAGACACCGACGCACTATACCTTGCTGGCGACGGCATTTGCACTGATCTTTGGTGGTGCCATCGGCAACCTGATTGATCGGATCCGATTGGGTATGGTAATCGATTTTCTGGATTTTTATCTGGGAACCGTGCACTGGCCCGCATTTAACGTCGCCGACAGTGCTATTTCTATCGGTATTGGGATATTTCTTTACCACATTGTATTTAAAAAGATGCCGGAGTAGAAACGGGTATCTGGTCGCCGGCCACTTGCTGCTGGCTGCGATTCGCGCGCTACGGATTGCGCAATAGCCGGTTTAAAATGGTTTTTATTCTGCTTTGTAGGTTTTATGCCAGCCGACAGGAGTTGAATTATTATGCCGCGTCTCCCTCTGTTTGTCTGCAACGGACGACGAACAACCATCATTTGACGATCATTGTGTTATGCCTGAAATCAATCATCAACTGCTGCCCAAATATTTAAAGGATTTAACTGCTGATCCCGAGAAGCAGTTTGCGCCCGTGTATCTGGTTTTTGGTGAGGAATTGCTGGTAAAAACCGCCTATGGTGCACTTCTGGATGCGCTGCTCCCCAAGGAAGGCCGCCATGCAAACTACGATCCGATGGAAGGGGCTGCTGAAAATGTCTACGATGCCATTGAACGGGTCAACACCTTTTCTCTGATACCCGGTACCAAGGTGGTCGCGTTGCTCGAATCGCGAATATTTCATGCCACGCAGGATAAAACAAGGCTGATCGAGAATGCCCAAAAAGCCTATGATGATGACAACA
>WOR8_10003262_pt1 | contig 17346 bp, 11 predicted proteins | sample DeeMarSeWOR38_10_FD_19890 | JGI IMG/M metagenome (IMG submission 19890)
ACACAAATAAACTTTCCGTCGTATTTCTTTAACGCCGCTTGAAGTTGATCCTCTGCCTGTTGTCCGGCGGCTGCCATAATGGTTTCGTGATACTCGACTGAAAGAATTTCAAGTACCAGATCATCGACATACGGATACTGTGATCTGAGAACGGACTCAGAGCAACCTGTACACTCACCAAAATGGAGCCAAATGACGGGTGGCCGCTGAGCCGGCGCGGCAAACACCTCCGCCACCTTCGGGACAAACGAAGACGAGAGCCCTATCGTCGCCGTGAGGAACGTACAGTATTTCATGAAGTCCCTGCGGGAGACGCCCTTGTTCTCCAATTTCTCATAAAATGCTTTTTCCTCGTTCATTTGCACCTCCTCAATGTGATTTAGAATCAAACCATTTTCCGCCTTCTATCCCCGGATTTTCGCAAAAATAAATCTTTCCATACCAAATTAGTAGGCTTTTTCAGCCCACTTAGAGTATTGGTAAGGAAAAAAATTTGCAAAACCATAGAGTCCGATTTTGAGATGTATCCGCCTGCTGAAAGGCCCCGTCCCTTGCAGAGGATCGTTTATACGCAATAATGTGTTTCTAATTAGACAGTGACGACGGATAAGTCAACCTTTTTATAGGTCACATCAGGTGTCGTCATCCACATCGGCAAAGTCGTCATCAGCAATTTTCAATGATGAACCCATCTTTTTTATCCCGTCTTTATCTTCATAGGAGTCATCCATATCGTCTTCGATCATTTCATCAATACTGTCGTCTTCAAGCAATTCATCAATGTCGGTTGAATCATCTTCACCTGGCTCCCGCACCTCCACTGCCTTACGATCCTTGGTCAGCAACTCGATGTCATCGAAAAGGAGTTCCAGGGAGTCTTTGTCTTTTGATTTGTATAGCTCTGCAACCGCCATCGCAATTTTTTCGGCATAAATGCCCGGAGGATACATATTTTTAGTTCGCAGGGCCAATATCAAGGCATCTTTTCCAGAAGAAATAGCGGATTTAATGGTACTGAAATCATAGGCTTCTTCACACAGCAGCGACAGGGCTTCTTTATCAAGCTCGGCGAATTCCTGGATTTTAATTAGCTTATTGTCTTTTTCTTTCAAGATTAGATACTTTTGTTTCATGCTGATTATCCTTTTAGATCTGATGAAATGATTAATTTAAGCCTGAGTTTTTGAGCTGTGCTCCTCGGGGGTTTCGCGCTTTATGAACACAAATAATACGCCCTGTCAACCTTCAATAGTAAAAAATTTGAACGCCCTGGTGGAACCTCTGAATCCCCCGCTTGAGGCTGTCATCGGGACATGGCAGGTAACCGGGGTATGAAAAGTTGGCATGGCTTTTGGTATCCTTATCGTTTTATCTGGTTATCTGCAAAGCCGGTGTAACATGCTTGAACTTTCTGGATAAGCGTATATTTTTATTTGACCTTATCTTAACGAGATGTTAAAAAATTATTTATAGTGGAGGGATGGCTGAGTGGTCGAAAGCGGCGGTCTTGAAAACCGTTGAGGGTAACACCTCCGTGGGTTCGAATCCTACTCCCTCCGCCAATACCGCCAATAAAATCGTTACACGATTTTATTTTGAAAAAATTTTTTGGGAGAGATGGCCGAGCTGGCTGAAGGCGCTCGCCTGCTAAGCGAGTGTGGGGGGAAACTTCCACCGAGGGTTCGAATCCCTCTCTCTCCGCCATAAAAACAGAAACAACCGCTTTGTTACAACTCAAAGCGGTTTTTCAATCAACATTTAAATTCCGCTTTGAGATCTCCGCCCGGATCTGGCAGGCGCCCACCATGATTGCTGCTTGACACCCAATTTGCAAAATCTTATGTTACACATTGTAATTATTTAGTTTTGATCGGCAGCACCGAACTTTAACAATTCACTGTCCGGTTTACACCGAGCCTGTACATTCCAACTGCAGCAACGCGCAAATCCGGCTTCACAGGGGGAATAATCAACGTTAGGCAGTCGCCCCGGTTAAACAGTAATGGTATCTTTACATAAAACAACACCTTTTCTAATATCGATCGCCATCATAACAGGACTGTGGCTTGCTGCATGTTCGCACACCAGTACGCCAAACGTGCCCAAGACCCAAACGCAAGAACCTCAGGAAACGGCAGAGACCAGCCAGCCACCTTCCTCGGAAGCAACCGAATCCGGGCAGCAAGAATCCCGCGAAAACTCAAAAACCACTCGGACAGATTCTCCTGATGCATCTGAATCCCAGGAGAAGGTCGCCGGCGAACAACCCCAAGAACGTCAAACAGCCCCTCGAGAGACAAGCGAACCCGGAGCGCAGGAAACCACAAAAAAATCGGTTGCCAGCCGGCCTGCGCCTTCTCAAACTGCGGAAGCCAAATTGGAGGATGCGCGGGAAAAACTGCGCATCAGCCAGGCCACTGAAAAGCGGATCGCGACCGAACTTGAAGAGCTCAAAACATCCGGCAATGCTTCTGCTGAAGACATCCGTAATTACGAAATTTACCATGACCGTGTTCAGGCCATGGTGGCTGAGAACCGCAAAATCGTAGAAAAAATGGAAGCCGCTTACGCCAGGCATTCTCCGGAAAAAGAGTCATCCAACGAAGCTGCCTCCGGTGAATTTGAACCGCTGTTGGAGCAAAAGATTCCCGAGGAACAAACCCAAGACGAGGTGGCAGCGTTGGACCGCCAATTAAATGCGTCCCTGAATGATTTTGATGCGATGCTGCTAAAGGAAATGGAGGAAATACGCTCCGAATCGTCCTCAAAAATGCAAGATCTGGCGCAGGAAGCTGCCGAGGCCGCTAAACGGCTCCGCAAAAAGGGGTTGGAAGGTGATGCTTCAGGTACTGGAGAATCCGAAGAGGGTGAAAAACGCTCAGACGCATCCAAAGATGACGAAACTCAAATGGGTGAGACCGAAGAAGGTGAAGCGGGAACTAAATCCGCATCCAGCGATACATCACGCAAAGGTGGAGAGGGACCATCCCGCAACGATCAGCGCCGGGTGGAGTACGAAGATGATGATATCGTTGCCCGTCAACTGCGCGAAGCCGCTGAAAATGAAACCGACCCGGAGCTTAAAGAGAAGCTCTGGAAAGAATATGAGGAATACAAAAAAAGTCAGCAATGAAACCTAGCGCCTTTCAGCATCTGATTCGACTCATTCTTGTCATTCTGCTTGCCGGGTGTGCGACCTACCAGGCACAAAAGGTTGGTCCAACCCCGATTATGCAGGCTCAGAGCGAGATTCCTGAAGATCAGTTGCTGGATGTCGGCATTCTCGTCTTTGAAAGTGACGAATTAAGCGAGGATGAAGCCGAGGATGCGGGGACCAATAACGACATACGAACAGCCGAAGGTCATTTTATCCCCTATCATCTTAAAAACACGCTGCAACAAAGCAGCCATTGGGGCGCAGTACAGGTGGTACCGGTTGAAACCGACAGTGTGGATTTAACGGTGAAAGGTAAAATTCTTGAATCCAACGGTGAGCAGCTGGGATTAAACATCAACGTGATAGACGCAAGCGGCAAGACCTGGTTTCGAAAAAGCTATAAAGCCGAAGCCACAGCGAATTCATATAGCGGTAATCAAGTCCGCCAAAAAGATGCGTATCAGAATCTTTACAATGCGATTGCCAATGATATGGCGGAATTCAAAAATATGCTCAGCCCTGAGGACATCAAGAAAATACGTGCGGTATCAAAATTAAAATTTGCCGCCGATTTTGCTCCGGATGCATTCAACGGCTATCTGGTTAAGGACCAGAAGGAAAATTTCAGCATTAATCGCCTTCCTGCAGACGGCGATCCCATGATGGACCGCTTGCTCAAAATTCGAGAGCGAGAATACATGTACCTGGACACCTTGAATGAATATTACGAAGAATTTTATACGAAGATGTGGCCTTCTTATGAAAATTGGCGCAGCCTGAACCAGACCGAACGCAAAGCCATGCGTAAAATAAAGCGAGAAGCCTTGACCAGGCAGCTCATCGGAGCATTGTTGATCGCCGGTGCCATCGCAGCGGGATCGAGCGATTCGAGCGCTACAACTGCCATCCAGGCCGGTCTGATCATAGTCGGTGGTCAGGTGATTATCAGCGGTTTCAATATTTCAAAAGAAGCTGACATACATGAAGCTGCCATCCAGGAGCTCAGCGAATCATTCGGCAGTGAAATGAAACCGGTGGTTATGGATTTTGAGGGCAAAAAGTATGAATTAACCGGTTCGGCAAAAGAACAATTCAAACAATGGCGCGAATTATTGCGTAAAATTTATTACGCTGAAACCGGTTTTGAGCCCGACACCTCTCCGAAAACCGATGAATCCAAAGATTCTCAACCTAAATAATGACGAATGATTTTATTGCGTAAACACGCAAGAATGATAAACTGCAGCATTTGCGCAATCTCGCTTTCTCGAAAACTAGTGATTCGTTAGGGCTCGAAAATGCTGGGCTCCCCTGGTGACGGACAGAAAATTTCTGCACATGCGTACCTTACAAAAAGGCCAAATTTTACTAGAGCGCTTCTCCTTGGTCAACCTGCTGGGGGAAGGCGGTATGGGCCAAGTATGGCAGGTATGGGATCAGGAACTCGGGGTCCACGTTGCAGTCAAAATAGTCAACCCTGAATTCGCCGCAAGAGCCGATCATGTAGAGTTGTTAAAAAATGAGTGCCGCAATACGCGTCGGCTTGTCCATCCTAATATTGTCCGTGTGTTCGATTTTCATCGTTTTGATGATCTTGTTTTCATCTCCATGGAATACATCGAAGGCGAAGACCTCCGCTCCTACCACCGCAGGATTTATAGACTCACCTACACAAACGTCATCACTCTTCTCCAACCCGTAATTACGGCCCTATCTTACGCACACAGCCTGGGCGTGGTACATCGTGATGTTAAGGCCGGCAATGTATTGCTGGATCAACATGTCACACCACGGCTGACCGATTTCGGAATAGCCGGAATTTTTAAAACCGACATCCAAGCATTGGCAATTACATCGGGGGGTTCTATATATTCCATGAGTCCCCAACAACTGCAGGGACAATCCCCCCATCCAGCCGATGACATATATGCGCTTGGAGTGTTGATGTACGAATTGCTCACCGGGAATCCGCCGTTTTACCCCGACATTTCACATGAAAAAATACGCCGTGAAATCCCAGTCTCGGTAAACCACCAGCTTGAGCGGGTTAAATCGCCGCTTCGTGTACCCGGGGTGTTGGAAGAGCTTATCTCCCGCATGCTCCATAAGGAGCCGGCAGAGCGCCCTTTCGACATGCAGGAGATTTTCGACACATTGCAACGGATTTTAGGTAGTTCAGATCACCATACCATGCCGCCTAACGCTCCGCTCCAGGAACTAAACCCGGAACCGATGCACAGAGAACCCGCCTCCGAAAGCCTTGCCGAAATCATTACACCGATTACGTCTGAGATAGAGGACGACCGATTCAAAGAAAGGCGCACCAAATCAGGACGGCGGTTGGCAACCGTGGCTCTGATGTGCGCCCTGGTTGTGCTGTTAATAGCCGGTGGCGGCTTGCTGTACTACCTGTCAAAACATCCCACAAAGGTCGATTCGCGGGTCGTCCCTAAATTGCCTGTGGAAATCAAAACCGGGGGAAAACCCATTGAACCCCCGAAAGAGCCGCCGCCGGCAACCGTGGCGCCTGCACAAGCAGCCGAAGATAAGCAGATCGCCGAACAAGGCCTCGGCGACTTTTTGAAGCTAAAAAATGAACTCGAAGGTAAAGGCGCATCTAAGTGGGACGATCCGACCTTTGGCGCGATGACGTCTCTGGGTGAGAAGGCAGACACGCTTTTCATGCAAGCCGATTATCCGTCTGCCGCTGAAACCTATGCCCAGGCGACTAAACTCGCCGGAGAACTTCTTGCCCGAAGTGCTGCCGTTCTGCAACGTCTACTCGAAGAAGGTCAAATGGCCTTGGAGCAGGGCGACGGTACTCTCGCCCAGCAAAAATTTAGTGTGGCGTTAAAAATAGATCCATCCAACGCGATGGCGCAGCGTGGTTCGCAAAGAGCCAACACCATTGAAACGGTAATGCAGCTGATCGAATCCGGCAAACAGTATGAAAAAGGTAGGGATTGGTCCGAAGCCCGGGACGCTTACCAGGAGGCTCTGCGCCAAGACCCCTATGCGCAGGAAGCCCAAATGGCACTGAGCCGTGTGAAAAGTCAGATCAAAGAGGAACGCTTTACACAGCTGATGTCTGATGGATTGGCAGCGTTTCATAAAAATGATCTTGAGCTTGCCCGGAGCAACTTACAAAAAGCAAGGTCGTTGAAGCCGGAGTCCGGTGAGGTGCGGGATGCACTGGCGCAAGTGGATCAAGCTATTCGTCTGGCTCGCATTAATACATTGCGACAGCAAGCATCGAGCTCGGAACAAGCCGAAGACTGGGAGAACGCGCTCACATCCTATTTGGCAGTGTTGAAAATCGATAAAAACGTTCAGTTTGCGGTTCACGGAAAAGAGCGCGCTCTTGAGCAGATTCGACTGGCAACACGCATCCATTTTTTTCTCAAGAAGCCTGAACGTTTGGAATCAGACAGTCAACTTAAAAATGCACTCCTGCTGCTCAGTGAGGCTAAAGAAATCGAGCCGCAGGGACCAAGGTTGAAGGCGATGACAAACGAGCTGGAGCGTCTGGTGAAAATTGCCCAAATACCGATCAGCGTTACCATCGAGTCCGACAATAACACGGATGTGGCGGTTTACAAAGTCGGCAAATTAGGCAAGTTTTCAAAGCGTGAGCTCAAGCTGCGACCGGGCACGTACACGGTTGTTGGGGCCCGGAACGGGTATCAAGACGTCAGACAAAAAATTGTGCTAAAACCCGGCCAGGCGTCATTGCGTGTGACGATCGAATGCAGGATAAAAATTTGAAACATATATACAAAATCCAGGACCAAGCCGGGGAACGGCTTATTCAGCAAACTGATTTTCCAATTGTCATAGGAGGAAGTGCCACAGCCGATATACATTTGCCGGGAATCGACGAAAACATTCAAGTTGCGTATATCGGGCTGGCCGAAGACCATCCTTTTGTGCAGCCCGCTGAAACGGTGACGCCCGTCTTATATAACGGGAAAAAATTGAAAACCTCCGCTTGGCTGATGCATGGCGACATCATAACGATTGGATCATTTCAGATTGAATTCAGCGTGGCAGAAAATATCATTCTCTTCAATGTGCAGCAGCGGGAACCCTTGTCCAGCAAGACCCCGCTCGCGGACTCAGCAGTAGAGATAACGCCGATTTCGTTTCGCTCCGGCCATTACGTTCAACGCACCAAATTTTCCAAACGGCTGAAGTTTGCAGTAAGGACTGCTCTTGGATTGATCTTTTTAGTGCTTTTTGCGTCCGCCTGGTTTGTATTTACGGCTCGTCAGGTCGTGATCCGGATCCAACCGATACCCGATCGTGTTTCAGTTATCGGAGGTATTGCCTCCCCTAAGATTGGCGCTTATTATTTACTGCGACCCGGGGCATACACCCTTCAGGCACACAAGAAATGCTATAAACCACTTGAAAAGCAGTTCGTGGTTGCAGATGACAGAAATCAAATGCTGGATTTTTCAATGCATAAGCTCCCGGGACGATTATCGGTTGAGGCGCACCGGTTGGATAAACCATCCGTAAAGCTTAAGGGAGCTCACGTTGCACTGGACGGTCAAGACGTTGGGCGAACTCCGTTAGACCAGGTGGAAGTGAATCCAGGACGGAGGAACTTGGAAATCCAGGTCGAAGATTACCAGCACCTTCAAACGGAGCTGGTGGTCGAGGGCTGTGGTCGTATCCAGAGCTTTGATCTGGCTCTGATTCCCAATTGGTCTGAAATTACGATCAGTTCCATTCCAGATGGTGCCGCCGTATGGGTTGACGGAAAATCTGCCGGCATCACGCCCTTAAAATTGGATCTGATGGCGGGCGAGCATGAGCTGGAGCTGAAGGCCGAGCGTTTCAAACCGTGGCGAACCCGCCTGGAAGTTGCGGCCAACCAACCCCAGGTGCTTGACAGCGTTCAGATGCAGCCGGCAGACGGCAAATTGACGGTACGAACCCAGCCTTCCGGAGCCAATGTGATGCTCGAAAATGCGTTCGCCGGGCAAACCCCTGTTGAGTTGAATCTTACGGCGGATGAACCGCATTCGATTCACATATCCAAGGCCGGCTACAGCAAAGTTGTTCGCGACGTCAAATTGGGCAGTGCTGAATCAAAAACGATCACCGTGGCCCTTAAACCAGAGCTCGGTGTGATTTACTTTGCCGTCGAACCCGCGGATGCTGAAATTGCGGTGGACGGCAAATCTATGGGAACGGTTCCGCGAGAGTTACGTCTCGTTGCGGTTGAGCACCAATTGGAAATTAGAAAACAGGGGTATCAATCGTACCGCACACGGATTATACCGCGGCCCGGTTTTCCACAAGAAATAAAGGTTGCCTTGAGCAAGAGATCCGCCGTAAAAAAGACCGCAGCACCGATGATCAAAGCCAAAAACGGCTATGAACTGAAATTGGTACAACCTCTGGCATTTACCATGGGATCTTCTCGCCGGGAACAGGGTCGACGTTCTAACGAAACCCTTCGCAAAATCAAGCTTCAGCGGCCCTTTTATATGGGTGTCAGGGAGGTCACGAACGGGGAGTTCAGACAATATTTAGCAGGCCACGACTCCGGCACCTTCAAAAAGCTGAGTCTGAATAGGGATGATTTGCCTGTTGTTCAGGTATCCTGGGAACAGGCGGTACTGTTTTGTAATTGGCTGAGTGCCAAAGATTCTCTGCCACCGGCCTACATAAAACATGGAGATACATGGGTAGCTGCCGAACCCACGGGCATCGGATATCGGCTTCCAACTGAGGCCGAATGGGAATTCTGTGCCCGCTTTAACGGTAACCAAGCATTCATGAAATATCCCTGGGGAGATAAATTTCCTCCGATCTCAAAGGCGGGAAACTATGCGGATGTGTCTGCCAAAGATATGCTGCCGTCTTATTTAGAAACGTATAATGATGGTTACGCGATTACGGCGCCGCCTGCAAAATTCGAGGCAAATGGACTTGGGCTGCATGATCTTGGAGGAAATGTCGCAGAATGGTGCCATGATTACTATTCGATTCTTCCCTACAGCGCCGGGAAAATCTACGTGGACCCCAAGGGACCCGACCAAGGCAAACATCGTGTGATTAAGGGCTCAAGCTGGAAGCATGCCAGTATCAGCGAGTTAAGGGGAGCCTACCGGGACTACAGCGACGGCAAACGTTCGGATGTGGGGTTTCGAATCTGTCGGTACCTAAATTAAAAATATATATAGAAACCATTCGACTGAAATGCTCAATTAGAGTAAGACGACTGGATAAGATGAATGCCAACACACGAATAACGGCAATTGCCGTGTTACTTTACACCATGACGGCACCTTTAGGTGCAGGTATACCTCAGGGTCACCCTGGTGGTGTTTCAGAAAAAGCCGAATTTATGCATTCAACCCCACCGAACACGCAACCGATTGAATTGGCTGAAAATACAGGAAGCACGTCTACCAGCAGCGAAGAATCCCGGGCGGCTTCAAATAACGAGGCGCAGGAGTCAGCGTCAGAATCCGGCACCGATAAAAACGAACAATCTGCTGACACAAAAAGCAAACCCCTTAAGCCTTTCGTGCCGTCTGAGGAAATAGCGGCCGAGCAAGCGGTGGATTTCCCTGTGGATATATAAAATGAGAAAATCATTCCCCGTATCGTTTGAGTTTATCTACCAGCTGTTTGCCCTTCTGGTGATTATTATCATCGTTCATGCGGCCTATGTAGCGGTAATCCGCCCTAATGCAGATGCCATACTCGCCCAGCAGGCTGCCATGCTGCAGCAGGATAAATCCCAGGCCACCGAACGTTCGATATTCGTTTTGATCCGTGATTATGAGCAGGAAACCTGCTTTATTCTTATGTTCTGGGCCTTGGCCATAATGGCCTATAAAAGCATCACAACGATCCGGCACCGAGCATTGCTGCAAAAAGATTTAATACCCCTGTCGGAAGGCATGCGCATACTTCCCGAAGATACGCGTGACCTATCACGGCAAATTCAGGCACTCCCGCATCATCAGCGTAATGCTCTTTTACCCAGGGCCTTGTTGGCCGCGTTGCACAGATTCAGTACGACAAAAAATATTCAAGACGCCGCCAGTGCTACGAATGCCTATTGTGCGGCGGAAGCCGAACGGCTGGAATCTGAGTTGTCTATGATTCGATATATCGCCTGGGCAATTCCATCGGTAGGTTTCATCGGAACGGTGCGAGGTATCGGACAAGCACTTGGCCAGGCCCACAAAGCAATTGAAGGCGATATATTCGATGTCACAACGAGTCTCGGAGTGGCATTCAATTCGACCCTCATTGCCCTGTTAATTAGCATCGTGCTCATGTTTCTGCTGCATCAGTTGCAGTTGTTGCAGGAGCGCTACGTGCTCGATACCGAAGCGTACTGTGAAGAAAAGCTGACAAGGCATTTGCATACACAATAAACAAAAGCTAACGGCGTAAAGCGGAAGCTCAGATAAAAAGTATTTCTCTCAATTGCGACCGATAGCCTTGAACCCTGCGCCTTTCAACAGAAAGTATCCGTTATGAGTCTGATCGGTTTTGAAATAAACGACAGCGGTATACTGGCAGCCGCTGGCAATCCTCCTGAATTGATTGAACTCGACGACCAGGCCTTTGAAAGTCCCGGCTTTGCGTTACCGCAAAAAGACCGGATTCTGGTTGGGAAATCGGCCGAACGCAGAGCGCACCTGCTTCCACGACAAATTATAAACCATTTCTGGGACCAATTAAATGCCGAACCCCTGCTGCATCCGGGCCCCCACACGCCCCGCAATCATGCCGAAATTGTCTACAGCCATCTGGCCCGGATCTGGGAACAGATTCAAAAACATGGAAACCAAGTCGTCATGACGGTACCGAGCTTCTTTGACCGGGAACAGCTGGGACTTATCCTGGGAATCACCCGGGAGTTGTCGATGCCCGTGCGAGCGTTTATTCCATCAGCCCTGGCATCTGCCCCTTCGGTCAATCCGGATAGAATGCTCCTGCACCTCGATATACATTTGCACCGTATTGAAGTCGTTTATCTTGAGCAAGACGAATATCTTTCTGTTAAGGATTCAGGGGCAATAAGTGAAAGCGGTTTGATTCATCTTCACAAGGAATGGGTCGATACGATTGCCCAGGAATTTGTTCGCAAAACACGATTCGACCCATACCATCAGGCGTCTTCGGAGCAAGATCTATACGACCGCCTCCCTGAAATTCTCCATGATCTTACGCACAACGCGTCCTTTGTATTTGAAATAACCGGCAGCAACAGGTCATACAATGTTACGTTGACCCGAAGTCAATTTGTTCAGAAAAGTGAAGCCGTTTATGGAAAATTCCTTCAGACGATCAAAAATATGCGCAGGAAACACAGGAGCGATCACTGCGCTGTTACCTTGCAGCTTACGCAACGGCTCAGTCGGCTTCCTGGATGCAAAGAATTCCTGGCATCGATAGACGATGTGCAAATTATTGAACTTGATCAGGGCGCAGCGGCCCAGGGAATTCTGCAAATCTGGAACGACCTTTCCGAAAAGCCTAACACCGAGGGGATATCTTTTTTCACCCGTCGCCCATGGCAACGTGACTATCAATCGAATACCCATGGTGAACCGCCGGTATTTGGGGATACACGCCGCCCGACACACGTCCTTTATCGCAGTATTGCCTATCCCATATCTGAAGAACCCCTTTATATCGGTCGGGAGATCACATCCGCGGGAACGGGGGTGCATATCCAGGGCAAAATTGCTGGCGTGTCGCGCAAACATTGCTCGATTCAACGACAGGGAGCGGAGGTCATACTTGAAGATCACAGCTCATATGGAACATTTGTTGATGATCATCGGGTCTCCGAACCTATCATATTAAAACTCGGTCAAATTATTCGAGTGGGCACACCGGGTGAGGAACTCCAATTGATTGTCAGTCTCGATCATGATGAAGCGTAGAAAACTAAATGTCTTCAATCTGTCTTTTCTGGACATTATCACCTGCGGTCTGGGTGCAATTATACTGCTGTTCGTTCTGATAAATGCTAAAAGTGCGGCTCAGCGTGATAGCATGACAACCGAATTTCGTGCGGAAGTGAGTCGACTCGAGCGTGAAGTGCTCGAGGGAAAAAAGAACTTGATCGAGGTACGCAACTCGCTGGAAGAAACGTCCTCCGAGTTAGTAAAAACCCAGGGGCTTTCACGAAAGATCATCGAAATTCTGAGGCAAAAAAAAGTTGAACTGGCCGATCGGGACAAAGACACACTGGCAACAAAATCCCATGTCAACAAATTGAAGGCCGATCTGAAATCCCTGGAAGAAGATGTCAAACGTCTCAGAGCCGGAGCCAAAGCCCAGGATGAACTCGGTACAAAATTGCGCCCATTTCCCGGGTCCGGTGACCGTCAATACCTCACCGACCTGAAAATGGGCGGCAAACGTATTTACATTCTGGTGGACGCCTCTGCCAGCATGCTGGATCAAACCATTGTTGGTGTCATCCGTCGGCGCAACTTGGGACTCAAAGAAAAGCTGAAAGCACCAAAATGGCAGCAGGCCGTAAAAACGATCGCGTGGCTGACGACTCAACTGCCCCCGACGAGCAAATTTCAAGTGTACACGTTTAATGAAAGCGCCAAGCCACTGATTCCCGACACAAACGGCACCTGGCTGAATGCCGGAGAAATTGACAAGCTCAAACAAACCGTCGATTACATGCGCAAATTGGTTCCGGAAAAAGGTACCAGTTTGGTGAATGCGATCAACGCCATCCAGGAACTGACACCGGCACCGGACAATATTTTCCTGCTGACCGACAGCCTGCCGACAATGGGTGCAAAAAAACCCTGGGGCAAACGCGTTTCCGGGAAAAAGCGTTTGAGTTTATTCAATGATGCGGTCCGCAGTTTGCCTTCACGCGTGCCGGTTAATATTATTCTATATCCTATGGAAGGGGATCCAATGGCCGCCAGCGCTTTTTGGAAGCTGGCCAAGAACACGCGAGGATCATTTTTCTGCCCTTCAAAGGATTGGCCATGAGAACCCGCCGACGAGATATAGAAATTTTCAGTCTGTCCTTCCTGGATTGTATCTGCTGCGCATTTGGCGCCATTATTTTATTATTTGTGCTATCCAAATTCGCCGAACCTGTGATAATTGAAGAAATTCGTGAGGATCTTCAGGCGGAGATAGTCCGGTTAGAGGAGGAAATTCATGCAATTCGCGGTGAAACCGTTGTTCTGAATCGGGAATTGGTGACGAAAAAAGAGCAGCTATCCGAAGAAAAAAAACGACTGGCACGTCTTCAAGGCGATCGCTCAACGATCGAAGGCGAATTCGCGACATCCAAACAGTATGCTGAGGTGCAAAATATCATCGAAGGCAAGTTGGCTCGAGCGCTTCAAGAATTAACCGAGGAAATGAAACGGCTCCTAAAAAATCAACCACGTGAGATCGATCGATCCGTCGGTGGTATTCCGGTGGACAGCGAATATATCATCTTTATCATCGACACGTCTGGCAGCATGCAGCGAAACGCTTGGGGACTGGTTCAGAAGAAACTGCAGGAAACACTGCAGGTATACCCCAAAGTCAAGGGGATCCAGGTTATGAACGACATGGGTATCTACATGTTCTCTCAGTATGCCGGACGATGGATTCCGGATACACCGGCACGCCGCAGGGCGATTATTTCCAACCTGAGCACCTGGCGCTCGTTCAGCAACAGCAGCCCTGTGGAAGGAATTACGGCTGCGATCAACACCTTTTACTCCGGTGATAAACGGATCAGTCTGTACGTTTTTGGAGATGAGTTCAGCGGTAATACCATCCAGCCGGTAATAGATGAGGTAGGTAGAATCAATAAAAGGACCAAAGACGGAACTCAACGGGTACGAATTCATGCCGTCGGATTTCCGGTCATGCTGGAAGACCAAATCGGGCGAGGCAACACGGGTGAACGCTTTGCGACCCTCATGCGCATCCTCTGTCAGAAGAACGGAGGTACATTCGTCGGACTGAACAGTACGCGACGATAATTGACTGTTGGATTCGCAGGCTCCCCATTGTTCCCAACACGTCCGTCGCGTGTTGCAGAAGGATAGTTGTCACCGTACTGAAATTAAATTACTATTTTTGATTAACTCTTACGCCATGCCCATATCTTGTGCTAAATGCAATGTGAGTCTGCCGGACTTCGAGGAGCTCACCTACCGTTTTTGCCCGAATTGCGGGGCAACTATCACCGATGAAAAAAGCCAAGCGAAACACGCCCTTGATACCATACCTCCGGATGCGCTTCCAAGGCCAGACGCAGAGTTTGACCACGAGGTGCGCCGCTACAATTTAAACCAACATTCGCCGAAGATACCAGAACACACATTGGCTCCGGACATTCCCAAGGGCACTCGTCGCGCGACGATAAAGCCGCCGTCAACACCACCACCGGCTGTTTTTTTTCGAGAAACCACAAACGGGCTTGCCATACAATCGGGAGTCAAAGAAAAACGACGCAAAGCCTGGATCTGGTTGGCGCTCGGTGTTGGTGGGGGAGTTATTTTAGTTTGGTGGCTGCTCGGCATTTGAGCGGAAAACACATCCACCGCAGACAGATTTCCGATGTAAGCCACTGGAGCGGAAGTTTATTTCAAAAAAAGTTGCCTGAAAGGCCGTATGAAAAACCGACAGCTTGAAACTTAGGTTTAAACGCAGAATTCCGCTTGACAAATATGTTAATCCTTATTAAGCATTGCTTTTTAATTTAAACGGGCTCTCGGATCGTATTCTGCGATTTATATAAGAAAAATTAAGTGAAAGGAGACATTATCCATGGCAAATTTGATTCCACCTCATGGCGGAAAAGGTCTGACCTGCTGCCTGCTTGAAGGTGCTGAGTTGGATGCTGAAAAGAAGAAAGCCGAAGGTCTTAAAAAGATTTCGATATCGCCGCGTGAAAAAGGCGATTTGATTATGATGGGCATCGGCGGATTCAGCCCTCTGACAGGATTTATGACAAAAGCGGACTGGAAAGGTGTATGCGACAACTTTTTGATGGCCGATGGAACCTTCTGGCCCATCCCGGTGACTCTGTCGGCAACCAAGGACGATGCGAACGGCATCAACGAAGGCGATGAAGTTGCCCTCTATGATCCGGAGGGCGATGAAATTATGGCCACCATGAAAGTCACCGAAAAATATGAAATGACCGAGGCCGACAAAACGTACGAATGTGAAAAAGTATACATGGGAGAAGGCACCGCGACGGCTGAGGAGTTCTGGAAGATCGCCAAAGATGATCATCCGGGCGTTCAAATGGTCATGGAGCAGAAAGACGTCAACCTCGCCGGACCGGTCAAGGTGCTCAGTGAAGGTGAGTATCCCACAAGATATGCCGGCGTTTACATGCGGCCGGAAGAATCTCGTAAAATATTTGAAGAGCGCGGATGGAGCGAAGTTGCCGCTCTGCAGCTGAGAAACCCCATGCATCGTTCCCACGAATATCTTTGCAAGATTGCTGTGGAGGTTTGTGACGGCGTCTATATTCATTCCCTGGTCGGCAACCTGAAGCCAGGTGACATTCCTGCCAGCGTGAGGGTAAAATGTATTGATGCGTTAGTGAAAAACTATTTTGTGGAAGACAAGGTCGTTCAGGGTGGATACCCGCTTGACATGCGCTATGCCGGACCCCGCGAAGGCCTGCTGCACGCAACCTTCCGCCAGAACTACGGCTGTTCTCGAATGATCATCGGCCGTGATCATGCCGGAGTGGGCGACTTTTATGGGATGTTTGAAGCCCAGACAATTTTCGATAAAATTCCGCCCCCCGACGAATCCGGGAAAACCCTGCTGTGTACGCCATTGAAGATCGATTGGACTTTCTACTGCTACAAATGTGACGGTATGGCATCTCTGAGAACCTGCCCGCACGGTAAAGACGATCGGGTTCTGCTCAGCGGAACAATGCTGCGCAAACTGCTCTCTGAGGGCGGTGAGTTGCCGGATCATTTTGGAAGAGATGAGGTTATTGTGATTCTGCGCGAATACTACGAAGGACTGACGGAGAAAGTTGAGATTAAGCTGCACGGAGCTGCTACCGGAAAGGAAAAATAGAAGCTGAACACCTCGTTCGATTCCAATTGCAAAAGGGAGCGGCCGCAAGGCGCTCCCTTTTTTTAATCCCTAACTACACTTTAAACTGATCGGTTCAAAGTTCAAGGTTTAAGGTTCAAAGGTTACAATTTATTGATATTGCATACAATATTGACCAAGGTCCGGAATGCTCGACATAACCCATTGGGCGAAACGGTTTTACAACCACTCTGTAGACGAGATTTCATTTTTAAGAGCCGTTTGAAGATTTTCAACCCGAAACGTTGAACCCTGAACCCCTCAACCTAGGTACAACATGAAGAGAGCACGACGATATACTGTTTTCGGCAGTCTTCTCGGATTTGAGTTCCGTAACCCCTGCGACACATCTACCCCGGGAAAATGGTAGAGAATCAGTTTCCTCAAACAGGCTCGTCTGTCAAAGCTCCAGATTGTTCCGAGGAAGCTGTTTGTTGAACAACATCATTTGCCTCCTGGTCCTTTTCAATCTCGCTTTTTTTGAATAAAAACCGAACCCCAACGATAATCACGGCAGTTCCGAGCAAAATCGAAATCCAAGGGGAAAGCCCAAAAGCGGTGGGGATGTCACCCACCAGCATTCCCAAAAATCCGATGCCCACAGCATAGGGCAGTTGGGTCTTGACATGGTCTACGTGATCACAACCCGAAGCCATGCTAGAAAGAATCGTGGTGTCCGATATGGGTGAGCAGTGATCTCCCCATACGCTTCCCGCCAGTACAGATGAGATCGTCCCCACCATGAGCGTGTAGTAAACCCCGGATTCAATTCCATGACCGGCGGCGATGGCCAATTCGTGGCAAATGGGAATGACCAGCGCCATTAAAATGGCCATAGTGCCCCAGGAGGTTCCGGTGGCCAAAGCAATGACTGCCGCAATCGCAAAGGTCAAAACAGGCAGCCACACCGGTGACACCAGGCCGCTGATGAGGCTGACCACATAATCCGCAGTGTGAAGATCCGAGCACACCGTCCCTATACACCAGGCAAGCAGCAGAACCGCCATTGCAAGCACCATTGCCTTCAAACCGCCGACCAGAGCGCTGATAGCATCGCGAACATTGAGCAGACGCTGCGTAAATGTTAATATGAG
>WOR8_10002711_pt1 | contig 17345 bp, 12 predicted proteins | sample DeeMarSeWOR38_10_FD_19890 | JGI IMG/M metagenome (IMG submission 19890)
CTGGGTGTGTTGCTTGTTTCGATTCACTTTGCCCATCAAGTAACACGACCATTAAGTAGCTATCCTGATTTGGGAACGGGAATCGTGCTCTACGTAGCCATGATTATGCTCTCAGCGACTGGGTTTATCTTAGTTTCTGGCATTGGTCTTAAGTTTCTTAAACAAATACGTTTCCTTCATCCAGCATTTGCCATCACATTCTATACCGTAATAGTCATGCACATACTAGAGGATTTGATTATCCCAAGCTTACTCACTTGAAAGAAGTCACGTATTGTTATGCAGAAACTAGAGAAAGATTAGAAATACGTAATGAGACAGATCAGCTGATAGTATACTAGGAAACTAAACAAGTAGGTTTCCCAATGTAGAAAGGAAAAGATTTTTCGAGATTTCTACTGTAAGCAACCTATCCCTAACAAGTACTAGTTTTGTTTACCTCTCCAAAAAAAGCAAAAGGGTGAGGTATCTCGGTTCGCGCTGCTGACCGCCATAACCTTTTTCCCCTTTTTGGTGAGTGGACTAGACGTAGTATCGTCCCTTTTCCCAAAGAAACCAATGGATTTTAGTAAACTCTTTTCTCTTGAGTTTTTTTCCCTTTTGCATCTTTTCGACAATCTTCGCAAATTCTCTGTTATGCCTCCAGTCCTCACGGTTTTTCATAATAGCATTTAAGAAGAGAGTGTACTGCTGTTCGAGTTGCATTATCCATACCCATATGTCATATATGACGAAACACTACAATAAATGCCAAACCACATATAACTTTTTCCCTCTTTTAATTTCTCAAATCCAACAATAATATAACAATCCTCATAGTCATAACAAAAAAAGAAAGATGTAAGATGTCCTCCCTGCTTTTTTCCTCTTTTTTGGAATGAATTTTAGAAAAAGGTATATGAAGGGATACACCTATTATTGACGAAAAATCCAAAGGGAGAAAAGGGTTATTTGAAAGATATTACTGAGGTCAGGTGGCACGGCAGAGGCGGTCAAGGTTCATGGACAGCCAGCGAAGTTTTGGCGCGAACAGCCATATACGAAGGCAAGTACATCCAGTCTTTCCCAGAGTTCGGTCCTGAAAGGATGGGTGCTCCAGTTACAGCTTTCACGCGGATAAGCACCAAACCTATTAGAATACACTGCGCGGTTTACGAGCCAGACGTGGTTGTCGTTTTAGACCCTTCACTGCTGAAGACTGTTCCCGTAACCTCTGGAATTAAAGAGAACGGCGTAATCATAATCAATTCTGCTGATGAGCCTACTAAAGTCAGAAAAGCACTGAAAACTAAAAAAGGAAAACTTTGGACAATACCTGCAACACAAATTGCATTGAAAATCTTAGGGATGCCCATAACTAACACAGCCATGCTTGGCACGGTTGCCAGAGCCACCAAACTAGTCTCATTAGAAACTGTAGAGACAGTCCTCAAAGAACGATTCAGACCAGACTTGGCAGAGAAAAACTTTGCCGTAATAAAAGAAGCGTATGGTGAGGCCAAACAAGAATGACAAAACAATACAAAACCTGGAAGGAAATCGCACCTGCTGGTGTTTGCTCAAAATCAAGCATTGAATTCTTAACGGGTGATTGGAAGACTTACACGCCTGTACGCGACCCTGAGAAGTGTACTCGCTGCTTGCTATGTGCGCTCTTTTGTCCGGACGGCGCCATACATTGGCACCCAGATAAGGCAGACATAGAATTCGATTACAGCTTTTGCAAAGGTTGCGGAATATGCGCCAACCAGTGTCCCACTACTGCGATAACGATGAAACTTGAACAGGAGTGAAAATGAAATGCAAAACATACTTAAACAAGAGACGATGGCGTTAGCTGGAGACCAAGCGGTTGCCTACGCCGTCAAACAGTCAGATGTAGATGTTGTGGCAGCTTATCCAATAACGCCGCAGACAATAATTGTTGAGAAGTTCAGCGAGTACGTAGCTGATGGTGAAGTCGAAACCGAGTTTGTCTGTGTCGAGTCTGAACACAGCGCTATGGCTGCGTCGATTTCAGCTTCTGTTACAGGCGCCAGAGCGTTTACTGCAACGGCGTCGGCTGGCCTAGCATTGATGCACGAGATGCTTTTCGTGGCTTCTGGTTGTCGTGCACCCGTGGTGATGGCGATTGCCAATCGCGCTTTGTCTGCGCCACTTAACATTCACGGTGACCATTCTGACAGCATGGCTCAAAGGGACAGCGGTTGGATACAACTATATGCTGAAAACGCTCAAGAGGCTTATGACTCGATAATTCAGGCTTTTCGGATAGCGGAGAACCTTGATGTGCTTCTGCCTGTCATGGTTGGTTTGGACGGTTTCACGCTCAGTCACACGCTTGAAAACGTGGAGACGCTTCCAGACGAGGCTGTCAAAAAGTTTGTTGGAGTTCGGAAGTTTTCCAACGTGCTTACGCATGAGGGAAAAACTGCACCTTTCAGGCTTGACCCAGCGAACCCTATGACCATGGGACCCATCGCTTTACAAAACTATTATTTCGAGTTCAAAAGGCAACAAGAAGAGGCTATGACGAACGCGCTTGCCGTGATCCAGCAGGTTAACGACCAGTATGCGAAGATAAGTGGCAGAAGCTACGGCAACGGATTAATCGAGGCTTATCGTCTTGAAGATGCTGAAGTCGCTGCTATTTGTTTAGGTTCAACAGCGGGCACGATCAAGACAGTTGTGGACGACCTCAGGCAAGAAGGAGTCAAAGCGGGTTTGCTTCGTCTTCGCACGTTCCGACCATTGCCGGTCGAAGCGATTCGAAGTGCGCTTACCAACGTGAAAGCTGTGGCTGTAATGGACAAATGCATGAGTTTCGGCGGAAATGGCGGTCCAGTTTTCCATGAAGTGCGCCATTTGCTTTACGACGTACCTAGTCGCCCTTATGTCTTGAACTACATTTACGGTTTGGGCGGAAGAGACACAAGTCCAGTTGAGTTACGAAGCATCTACGAAAATCTGCAACATATATTGCAGACTGGGCATGTTGAGAAACCAATACAATATTTGGGATTGAGAGGATAAGGGAGGAAAGAAAAAGAATGACTACTCAAGAATGGAAATTCACTGCAAAAGATATCGCGGAAAAATCAGATTTGTTCCTGGCAGGGCACAGAGCGTGCGCAGGCTGCGGACCAGCAACCGTATTTCGATTGATTATGAAAGCTACACGGGGACCTACAATTGTAACTGAAGCCACAGGCTGCATGGAAGTTGTTTCGTCGATTTATCCGTACACATCGTGGGCTGTTCCTTGGCTACACACTGCTTTCGAAACTTCAGCTTCGAACGCTTCAGGCATAGAAGCAGCGTTGAAGATAATGAAGAAGAAATGCAGACTAAACCATGAGCACGTAGACGTTATCGCGTTTGCAGGAGATGGCGGAACCTACGACATTGGCATTCAGGCGCTTTCAGGTGCGGTTGAACGTGGTCACGACTTCCTATTTGTATTGTACGACAACGAAGCGTACATGAATACAGGCATTCAACGAAGCGGTGGAACTCCGCACGGAGCTGCAACAACCACTTCACCAGCAGGCAAAGCGATACCAGGAAAGCTGCGATATAAGAAGCCTATTGCAGAAATTATGGTGGCGCATGAGATGCCTTATGTAGCTACTGCATCGCCGTACTATTGGAAAGACTTGATACAGAAAGTCCGTAAAGGCTTGGAAGTGGAGGGTCCAGCGTTTCTCCATGTGTTTGCGCCTTGTCCGCGTGGCTGGAGGAGTAATGCTGCTAAATCTATTGAATACGCGAAGCTGGCTGTGGAGACCTGTGTTTTCCCTGTTTGGGAGTCAATAAACGGTCAGTGCCAGTTGTCTACGCCAAGCAAGCTTATTGCACTTGCGCCGCAGAAGAAAAAGGCAGTAGCGGATTACTTGCAGGGACAAGGACGGTTTAGGCATATGTTTAAACCACAGAACAAGAAGCTACTGGAAGAAGTTCAGCGCATCACCGATAAACGGTGGGAACGCTTGCTCAAAAAGTGCGGTTAAAAATCAAAAAGGCTTACACTCCGCAATCTTTTTCCCTTTTTCGTTATAACTCTTTTTTTCGGGTAAAAATTGGCTATGCTCAGTTCTTCCAAGCTCCGTTTAGCTGAGTTAAGCAAGGATTGGGAACGCATTTTCTTTGCGCAAGTAAATCAAAACTCTTTGGATTTTCACTTTTTCATTCGTGATAAGAAAGCTCAAACGTGAGCAAGCAAAGATTTCCTTTTGAAGTTACTGATTTCAGCGGTTAAGTCTTGAAATGTATTTTTCTATTTCCTTTTCTGCGTTGTCGGCTTTGATGAATATGGGCACGTTCTCTATTCCAGTAGCAATATAGCTGCTTAGTAGCCATTCGCCCGGAGCGAATTCTAATGTTTTCTCTAGTATGCCTTTGTCTATCATGAAGGTGTCGCTGATGAGTAAACGGTCGTATGGTCTGGGCAACGTGCCTACGAAGTACGTGTGAAGTTGCTGCAAGGCGTTCGTATTCAAGTTTGCGATACGCTGTGTGGAGACACAGACGCCTAACCCGTATTTTCTTCCTTGTCTCAGTAGTGTTTCTACCTGTCGGCTACATTTTTTGTCTATGCCGCCTGAGTCGCCCGTTGCTGGAATGAACTCTTGTGCTTCGTCGAAAACCATAAGGATATAGGGTTTCACCTTAAAATTTCGTTTTCTCCGCGAAAGCAAATCCTGCGTTAAAACTATTGCAAGCTCTTTCATGCTGTAGGGATCAGATATCGATAGACAGACAAGCCTCGTCGTTTTATCCTCTATCAGTTCACGAATTTTTTCGGCTGTGAGCCCGCCTGTATCCGCGGTTTCCGTGGCGCGTTTGCTTTTAATCTTGTCACGAATCGTGCTTCGCGTAGTTGCCCATGCATACAAGCCGCTTTTATCATGAACTCGGAACTGCTCCACCGCTTCACGCGCCACCGCATCTATATGCTCTACGAACGCCTCGTTAACTTCTTGCCCTTCACTTAACCCGTGTTTCTCTATGTACTCCAGTACAGCATCGTGAATCTTGTCAATAGCATTCATGTAATGCGGCTTCTCCGCGCTATCCTTCCGTTGCGCCGACAGCTCGTCAAGAAACTGGATGTACTTAGGCACTTTCTGCTTCGGCTTCGTGTAATAAGCCAATTTACCCTGCTTCATGGCTTTCTGCAACCCCTCCTTAATACGCTCGTCCGCCTCGTATTCCCGTGGCTTAACGACGGAGTTGAAGAACTGTTCCACTGAGTCAACGCGGTGCTCCAGCACGATTTTCGAGGGAAAAGCAGGGTCCCCAAGTATGTCAAGTAACAGAAATGCGTACTCGCAACTTATGTCAAAAATTACAACTTTTGTGTTCTCTCTGGATGTGTGTAACAAAATTCTCCTTAAGACGTTAGAGGTCAAGTTGCTTTTTCCGCCGCCTGTGAACGCGAAAACTCCGAAGTGGTACCGTACGAGCTTCTCAAAATCCACGTAAATCGGAATAGCCGTCTTACTAGCCTCAAACATTTTGACAAGACCCAATCGCGGGTCAATCCTAGCGTCCTCCACAGTTCGCGATGCTTCTACACCAAGTTGGTCAGTTACTCGTTTGTTGTACATGTAGTTTATCATGCTGCTGTTCAGCAGGTATGCGTGGCTTCCAACAATTGGGTAAGAGAAGCCCTTGACAAACTCGAACCCGCCGGTCCCACTCATAATCAAATCATAATTTATGGGGATTGCGTCTATCTGAATCATCATCGTCGAAGTATCATCTGTCTGCCAGTCACCTTCGCTCTGCTCAATAATCTCAAACTGCATCGGATAATAACCATGATCAGACAAACCACGCAACCCGAAGTGTTCAGGCCATACTCGACTGATCTCCATCAACGTGTACCGCTCCGCTCCGTCGCTTGTCTGCTTGAAGTTTCGTACGGCTGTGAGCATGCCTTCTTCCAGCAAGCCCATCAAATCTTTTTGATATTCGATTTTGATTCGACACTGGTAGCGGGCGCTTGTTCCTGTGATTTTTGAGTCTGCGCCGCCCCCGAAAAATCTGGGGATGACCGCGGCTAAGCGTGCGCGGAATTTGCCGTTGAAGTCTGTGAAGCATCGGTTTTTAGCGGTTTTCTCTTCTTGCGTGCTCAATACTTGCTCGCCTCTCTCGGAAAGTGCTCATGTAAAATATGAACTTTCTCAATTTATGATTATTGAGTATCCACGTGGCGGTGGTGTCCACCACGCACTTGAACTGGTTGTAATTCCACTTCGCAATTTTATCTGCTATAAATAACGCCTTATTGTGCCCAAAAGCTTCAGGAATGTTCGCAGGCGCCATAGCCACCAAGACGCTCATGACAAGGTTCTGCAGCCTGTTTGCCACTGCTTTATCCTTGTAGAGGAAAGTTTCCACAGGTTCCCGTGTACCGTCGCTCAACTCATTAAACAATTTCACAGTGCTTTCCACTGTCAAATCATATTCAGGATATGCTATACGATCTACCAAGAGCACGTTGCTACGTAGCAACGGGTCAGTCTTGGCTTGGCTAAGCTGCACATAAGTTTTCAGGAAGGCTTTTTCGAGGCTGATCTTGTTTTTTATGGCCCCTGAAACGTATCCTCTGCGTCTTTCCCTATCAGGCAACATGCTTCTGAAGGCAGAGTCGTACTCAACCAAGCTCCACGGCGGCTTAATCTGTTCCACGTTGAAGACACTCGCCGACTGAAGTATCATACGATCTGTATTCGGAAGATTTTGAAGCGGATTGCCATGCATGCTTGTCTTCAGCAAATTTTCGCTTTGCAAGATGGGAATTAACTGCCGTTTGAAGTCTCTTGCAGCCGTATCCTTCGTAACTCCGACCAGTAGAAAGTGTTTTTGCCAGCATTCTTCCATAAGCATTTGTAACGCAAACAACGTGAGAAAACTAATGTCGAGGGTTGTCAGCCAATGCTCCTTCCCGTCCTTGAATATTTTCATGGAACTTGTGGCTTCAGGTTCCAAGTTTGTTGAGAAGAAAAGCCTATCCCCTACGGCAACAGTGACTCTTTTTATGCGTTCCCAGCTTGACTTGTATCTAGCGCCTAAAGTGTAAACGCCGTTTGCTTCAATGAGTATTTGCTTGTCAGTAAGGTTTTTGAGGGCGCGTTCGACTCTGCACGCTCGATTGTAGTCTTCTATTTCAAACTCGGATAAGATCTGTTTTACCGTCAGCTGCTGTTTCCGTTCAGTCAAACAGGTTATAGCATATCGCAGATAATCTGCTCTTGGGGGGGGTAATCTTAATAGCTCGTTGCACACGTGCTGCCGTGCGAGAGCCAAGTCGTTCTTGTCTATTGGGCTGTCGTCACTGGGTGTGTAGCCGAGGAGTGTGCTTTTGGCTTTCCAAAAATCTGTCTTTCTGGTTTCGTAGAGAAGGCTTGCGCGTTCTGTGGATAGGCTTCGGTCCATGAGAATTACTTGAGTGGGTTGGTTTGGGTCGGCAGCGATTTTGTAGGCAAGGTAATACTCGCTGAAAGCCATTATGGCGTTGGCTATCATGGAATTATTCGCTATTTCTTCGTCGGTTATTGTTTTCGACGGATTGATTTCGCTAGGTTGCTCCTGCGCAGAAAAGCTGTGGTCTACCTCTGGAACTTCGTTTATGTAGATGGGCACGACGCTAGATATGCCCATGTTCTGCTGGATCGTCCTATTGTCGTATGTGACTCTGGGCGCAGCGTTGTCGGAGAAGGTTATGGTGCCTGTTGCCGCGTAAGCGCCACCGAAGAAAATAACCATGTCGAACAGAGGCCGCGAGTACAAAGTGCCGTCTACACCTGCAAAGCGTACGCAAGTGGAACCAAAAAACTCTGCCGCGGTTTCTCGTGCCTCTTTCGCGTTAAAGCCAGTTTTTATTAGGTTTGCAAGCAACTCTTCATAAAGGTTTGTTAGGGCTGAAAACCGTTGCTCGTAGTCTGAGACTTGTTTGGTTGCTCCTTGCCTTAGAGTGTCGCATGTACGCTTTACGTTGTCACTCAGTGAAGGCGCTGTCATTTGATTATTCACCTGTTGTTGAAAGTGTAATTTTTGAGGATAAAAAGGATTGTTAACATGTAAACGCTTAAATCTCGTTTTCACTTCACGATAATTGGCTATCTGAGTGACCAATATTTTTCGCAGTGAGGTTGCTGGTGGCTTTAATTCTGGAAGTTAGGGGCGTAATGTTTATATGTCGCTTGCGATGTCTTTAGCGATATCGCTGGTGACATTGTGGCTGAAAGATGGGCAAACCGAGTAGGCGGCGTCCCAAGGGGACTTTTGCGTTTCCTAGTTTTAAATATGCTAGCGAAAAAACCCATGTCAGGAGTAGAAATCGTCGAAGTAATCACGAAAGAAACAGGTGGCCGGTGGATACCCAGTTCAGGTTCAGTCTATCCCCTTTTGGCTTCGCTACATTCCAAAGGCTTCACCAACGAGTTGCCCAGCGAAGAAATGGGCCTGAAGCGATACACGCTAACAGCTAAAGGAAGAGCATTATTTGAAAAACAAATCGCGTTTGGACATAAAATGTTAAAGAAGCTGGAGTTTCTTGTGCCCTTGCTTATTGGAAGGTTCCAGTCTGATCCTAGCGACGAAAAAATTCTTGCAAAAACACGAGAACCTGCACAAAGAGTTGTAAAGACTCTTCTAGATCTTCGTGTAGAAAGAAATCATCGGTTAACTGAACAGGACTCAATTGAAATCGAAAGAATTCTGAATGATTGTGCTGACGAGCTTGAAGAGATAGTGCAAAGAATCCGTGAAAAAAATCGTCTACGATTAGTCAGCGCTGACAACAAATTGTAAAGGATGTTTATGGTATGGGTCTAAAATCTAGTTTCAGGATAGCAGCAAGGTCTTTGCTGAGAAGAAAAACAAAAAATCTCAGCGCCATCCTTGCTGTAACCCTCGGTGTTACGTTGCTGGTTGGTATTCAAATTACGACTGATACGCTGGAAAACGCGTTTCTTACAAGCCTACTTCAAGGTGAAGGCGAAGTTGATTTCACCGTATCTAACTCTACCACCACTGGTTATCTAGCCATGGCTGACGCAGAAAAAATTAGGGCGTTAGTCCCATCAGCCGTGGGAATAATGCCTGAACTGACAATGCAGGTGCCAGTGATGTTGGGTTCTCAGTATGATGATTCAGTTGAGCTTGCCGGAATTTCTACTGATTTTCCAGATGTATTTGGAAAGTTTTATGATTGGCAGACTGGAAATGAAATAGACCTTGATGCCCTTCTATTGAGCAACACTAGCATCCTTTTGTCCAGTAAACAAGCTAAGAAATTAGGGCTAGATAAAGAAGCATCTTTACCAGTGTCTTTAACCACCGAGTTCACAAACACCACAGGGACAGTTGTTGATCCACCAACAATCTCGTTTTCTAATTGGGTAGTAGAGCCAAATGCAACTACTACTGAATTTGTACTAATTGCTACTAATTCTACTCTGGTTCTTGAACTCGAGCAAGTTGCTTTCCCCGGAATGATGCCCAGCATAGTTACCCTTTACACAGTGAGTTGTCCTACGTTGAGCTTGTCAGACTACGAGTACATCAACGTGACTGCTACCGGCACAGATAACGTCCTAGTCTTGCTCGGCTTCTCCATGGACGATGGAAACAATTTCAACGTTACGGACATGGCAGATATAGATACTCTGAACACTCAGTCATTTGATTTAACACCATATGCTGAAAGAACACTAAGAGGAGATGCCTACCTTGTAGTTATGAGTGCTGATGGACTGCCCGCAAGCATCGAAATAGCCGAAATAGCCTTCGAAACCTCAAAGCCAGTCATCTCTTACACATCTGAAAACGAAAGAACAGAACTGCAAGTAGTTGGAATCTTTGATTCTAAACGTCCCGGAATAGGATCGCAGTATTCAGGAGCCGTACTCAGGTTGGAACACGTTCAACAATGGTTGAGCCTGCAAGAGCGAGAAAAAGAACTTGATCGAGTATCATCTTATTTAGTAGCTCTCCAAACAAACCATTTCACCTCAGAAATAAGCGAAGAATATCTCCAAGAACAGGTGGACCTAGTTAAAGCTGCTATTCCCGAAATCGTAGACGCAGACACAGGAGATTCAGAGAAAATATACACTGTTAGTTCTGCACGGTTAACTTTCTTCAGTGTCGCGGAGATAATTATGACGTTGCTGTCTACAATCTTAACAGCATTAGGGCTTCTGATCACAATAACAGGGGTTTTGTTAATTACAAACGTTCAGCTCATGAACGTGGAAGACCGAGAGTTCCAAACAGGTGTTATGCGGGCTGTTGGCGAAAGCCGCCGAGGAATCACCTTGTCCATCCTCATAGAAAACCTTTTCCAAGGAATACTAGGCGGCATATTCGGCCTAGTTGGAGGATTAGCCTTCGGGCAAACTGTAGCAGCTTATCTTGTAAGCTTGTTCGGCACAGGCGAGCTCAGTGTCCAGCCAATCGTTTCAGAACAGGTTGTGGTTTTGTCAGTGATAATCGGAGTAGCGCTCGGTATCATAACCGGGATATTACCCGCTTTAAGAGCCTCCCGAGTCAACATTGTGGAGGCGCTCCGAGGAATCAAAGTTACTTTTGAAGAAAAATCCGGTCGTAACCTTGTGGTACTCGGAATCTTAGCTGTTGCCGGAGGCATTTTTATTCTACTAATTAACGGTGTCATTGACGTAAGCTACGAAGCCATATGGCTAACTGAGGGATGGAACACCCTAGACGAATGGCGTAACATTTTGATCGGTGCAGGCTTGCTGTTTTCCGGATTAGGCATGGTGCTTTCACGTTTCATTAGTCGAGTAAAGGCTCTAAACATTACAGCATTCGCAGTCTGGGGTGCACCCGTTTTTCTATTCGTGGTAGCTATGGGTGAATGGATACCAGACATTTCTGGTTTAGCACCAGACATTTTGATAATCGGCGTGATGGAAATCGTGGTTGGCTCCGTCCTGTTGGTCTCAGTAAATCTGCCGTCACTCATGAGGGCGTTGAGGACGTTCCTTGTTAAAATCAAGGGAGTAAAAGGAGTAGGGCAAATAGCTCCTGCATTGATTTCGTCACATAAAACACGTTCTACTTTGACTTTTGCCATCTTCGCTGTGATACTGACGTTAAATGTTACGGTTGCTACTTTGGTACCTACAAACTTGAGCACTATGGTCGAAACTGAACAAGACTCCAAAGGAGTAGACCTCATCGTATCCTTAAACATGCCAGAAGCAAACATAACTGGTCTTTCATACACTGAAGAACTGTACAAACTTGACAGCTACATAACTGATGTGATTGGCTTCAAAACATACAAATCAGTTAAAGATTACCAAAGATACATAGCCTTAGCCGACCCCTACTCGTCAGACTTCGATTATCAAACAGATCTGTTACCATTAGGATATGGCGAAATTACCAGCGAACAAATCCGAGGAAACGCGACTGATTCGTTTGACTCAAATTGGCGCTACGACTTCTACCTAAGTAGCTTCCCAGACGGCATCAACCAACCACCTGTAGCCGATGTAACCGATGGACAGCTCAATGAAATGTCCAAACAAGCGTGGGACCTGTTCTTTGCTTCTTCATACACAATGGCAGCTTACAACGTTTCCTTGTCTAATATTATGTCAGAGGACAGGGATCTAAGCGACATAGACTTCACATCCTTCAGCGGATACGGTGGTCATGAACTAGAAGACGTGGATATCTTGCGAGACGAAAACGGTAGCGTCATCGAAAACCCCATCGTGTTCACCGACTCCTTCTTGCTCCCCATAGGGATACAAGTGTGGATACCAATGAACACTTCTGAAACTGGATTTCCCGTTTATCAAGCGTTCACCGTTGCAGGACGCTTAGACCTTCAAAGAGCAGGAGGCTTCCCATTATCATCCTTCAACCTTCTAGGCGGAGGCGACTTTGACTTTATGGATGCATTGGGAAACATATATCTGAATGAATACTGGGCAAACCAAACAAGCTTCTTGGCGGAAGCAGACGGAGAAACCTCTATATCAAGAGCCCCAAGCCAATATAACAAATTCCTCATTAAAACTACCTATGACATTGACGATCCGCAGATCCAATTAATCGCCCAAGCCATCGAAGACTTCACCAACACAAACGATGAAGGCTACCGCAGGTTAGCTGAAGATAATTTCTACGTTGCAAGCACCACAGTGCTTTATTCAAAAATTGAACAGTCGCTGGAAATGACCCAGCGTGTAGTCTCATTCTTGCAAATATACGTCACGTTCGGTCTTGCCATCGGTGCAATAGGTATGGCCGTAATCTCAGTCCGCAATGTCTCAGAAAGAAAACGGGAGATCGGCATGATGCGAGCAATCGGCTTCCCAAGGACCCAAGTCATGCTATCAGTGCTGATGGAGCTGGTGGTACTAGGCATAATCGGCTTAGTTATCGGAGTTGTCAACGGCGTGCTAATCAGCGTTGGGTTCGCAAACATGCAAGGCTCCACACTAGTAATTCCATGGAACGACCTCGGCGTATACTTAGGCTTCATCACGTTGATTGCCTTAGCTGCGGGAGCCATTCCAGGATGGTTCGCATCAAGAATTCCGCCAGCAGAAGCTTTGAGGTATGTAGGATAAGGAAGAATAAATGACGGTGATAAGAAATATGCAAAAAGAATATTCAGTGATTGAAGATAGAGAGCCAATTTTGGTAATCTCTGGATTACATAAACGTTACAGTGAAGGAAAGTCAAACGAGGTCCACGCGATCCGGGGATTAGACCTCACCGTCCCAAAAGGTGATATGATGGCTATTATGGGACCATCGGGCTGCGGAAAAACAACTCTCCTGAACATGATAGGACATCTGGACCGCCGCTCTGAAGGAAAAATAATAATCGACAACATTGACACTGGCAAGCTTTCAGACGGGAAAATGACCGCTTTCCGCAGAGACAAAATCGGCTTCATATTTCAGCTGTTCAATCTTTTCCCATTTTTATCCGCTGTAGAAAACGTGGAAACTCCGCTACTGCTGCAAGGCATTAAAGCAGGAGTAGCTCGCGAACAAGCAAAAATGCTTCTGAGAGAACTAGGAATGGGCGACAGACTGTATCACTTACCCTCAGAACTCTCCGGAGGTCAACAACAACGAGTTGCTGTGGCTCGCGCTCTCATCACAGAGCCCGCAATCATTCTCGGCGACGAACCCACAGGTGACTTGGACTCTACAACAAGCGCTGATGTCATGAAGCTGTTCCGTCGAATCAACACAATCAACCGGCAAACCCTTGTGTTAGTAACTCACAATCGCTGGATTGCCGAGCAATGTGACTACATCGTCCATATGACAGATGGAAAAATCTCTCATGTCGAACAGGGTCCCTTCAAAACGAAGGAGGAATCCAAATGAAAGTCTACATAGCTGGATTAATAGACAAGTCTCTAAGGGCAATTAACGCAAAGCTGCAAAAGAAGCTGGTTTCTGATTGTCGAAAGACATTGCGTGCATCTAGAAAAGCCATGTTTAGCCAGGAATTAAATTCGTTCATAGTGCTGTCTGGAGAGAAAAACGGTGTTCCAGAACACAAAATTGTTGAAGAAATGGAAACAGGAAGCCTTTACAAACGTTTCAGGAAATACTATGCAACCAACGAGTCTAGGCTTCACCAACAGCTTAAAAACAATCAAGAACTGCGGGAAACCTCAAAGATCGTTAAAAACTTCATAAAAGAGATCGACCCGAACCTTGTAAAACATTTTGATTCTCAATTGAAGAAGATAATCAAGGAGTTGCCAGCGAGCTACCGAGAAATCCAGTTGAAAAGCTACGTCGCACTCTGGGATTTCGTGGAGAACCAACAGTACCGCTTTTTCCTTTCAGGGTTCGATTCAGCAGTTTTCACGGGGGCAACTGTCGAAGACGAAGTAAACGTAGGTGAACTTGTTGACAAAATGCTTATCACAAACTTTTTTGCAGTCTTTGTAAAACCAACGATCATGCGGCTCAAAGAGTTGGACCGTGTACTTGAAAGGCTGAAACTTGGAGTTGCAGGAACACACTATAGAACAACTAACCCAAAGCTGCAGAAAAAGCTGGAACTGTTCTTCAGGATTTTAGCAGCAAAACTCAGCGCCTTACAGGATATAGACAATTTGATTTCAAGAATTTTCAAGTTGTTCCACATTCCACGCGAAACGCTTACTCCGTACGACTTCACAAACGGCTCCGTGGAGTTGAATTACGCCCTCACAGAAATAACATTGGACATGCAGTACGGAGAAACATTGCTTTTTAATGTACACAACAAACTGCAAAAATGCCAAATTCACCTTCGCGACTACTTGGACGCGAACAAAAACGGAGTCAAAACCCTAAAATCAACCGCCGAATTCAAAAACGCTCTCTTGCCATTAGCTGAGCTGAGCACTGACTTGTTTGTTGAAGCTGAACTACTGAAGATGTGGTCAGACTTTTTCGGAGCCGACATACCATATTTCGGGTTTAACAAGCAACTCTTTAGAACGCAGAACTTTGAGCCAACTGACATAGCAGATGACAACATAATCACAGTGAGGGGGTTATCCAAAAACTACAATCTTGGAAGAACAACAGTTTACGCGCTCAGAGGCGTGAACCTTGACGTGAAAGAAGGCGAGTTCATCGCTATAGTAGGTAACTCGGGGGCGGGAAAAACAACACTGCTGAACTGCATGGCGGGTCTTGACAGCCCAGACTACGGTGCAGTGCTGTTTCGCGGAAAAAACATTCACAAAATGGATGACGCCGCAAAATCGAAAACCAGATTATTAGAGATGGGGTTCATATTCCAAAGCTACGCTTTGCTACCGCACTTTAACACCCGCGAGAATGTTGCTTTGCCCGGAGATTTAGCTGGATTAAGCAATGAACTAAAAGACCGCGTAGAAAACCTCCTTTCCGGTGTTGGTCTCAGCAATCAAGCTAAGCAGTTTCCTGCTACTTTGAGCGGTGGACAGATGCAGCGTGTAGCCATTGCCCGCGCGTTAACTAATCGTCCGGCGGTAATTTTTGCTGATGAACCAACGGGCGATTTGGATTCTGGAACTGGCAAGCAGGTTATGGATCTGCTGAAGAAATTCCATGAAGAAACAAAAACTACGATTATAGTCATTACTCACGAACAAGACATCGCTGATTACGCGGAAAGGCAAATTTCCATAGAAGACGGCTTAATCACAGAGAGCCACTGATTTTTAATCAGCTTCACGCTTCTGGACACATGAATCGCAAGCAAATTGAAGAAAGAATTAGCAGGGTTAAGCCAAGAAAGGTTTTTCCTATTCATACAGAAAATCCCTCTCTATTCGGCAAAACTTGCTTAAATGTTCAAAAAGTTGACCGTGGAAAAAGCTACATTATTGAATAGTTAATAAATCAAAATTGAATAGACGATAGAGTGAGTCTGTATGCCACGCGATTTATCCGTTAACAATATTTAGAATATGAATATTCGAATCGGAGCAATAACCGACAAGACTTATACATCAATATGACAAAATTTAGTATCGTAAGTTTCCTGGACTAATCCGATAAAATAGTTATATCAATATGCAACAAACAAAAGTGAATTATTATGCAACTGCCATCTGAGCAAGTGATATCAGAACTGCTGAAATTTGTAATTGAGCAGGATCGATTGCCAGTCCAAAATGAGCCCGGTCTTATAGCTGTAATTGAAAGCGCAATTTGGCACTTTGGTTCACTAGAAGAAGCCCTAGTGATTGCTGGATTCTTGCCACCAACCAATGATTTGAAGGCAACATCGCTTAAAGAGATGGTAAAGCAAATTCTTGTTTCTGGTCCTATGACATTGAAAGAAATTAGAAAAGAGTTAAAAAAATCTTCACAGTTCAACAGTGATCAACCCGGTATGTCAGTTTATCAAGCAATAAAAAACACTGAGGCGAAATCGATAGGTCCAAGGCGACGTAGGGTATATTTCTTGCCTGGACAAGAAGCACTAGCTCAGGACAAACTGACTGCAGCTCTTTGTGGCTTCTCAGAAGAAGACAATATCGTGAAAAGCAAAATTCTTGATCACTTGAAATATCCCATGACAAAGTCGCAAATCGAAGCTCTTTTTATTGGAAAAAATGAATTTCAAAAAAGCAGTAAGATCTACCGAACAATAAAAAAGCTAGAACGTTCCCGTGACATATTTTCAATAAAATTTGTAGCTGGATATGACTCGAATTGGAGCTATCTAAAAGCATAATAGTGCTAACCGGAGATACATACAAAAGGGACCTGCATGATGGCAAGTAGAAGAGATCCTTATATGAGTTTTAGGTTTTTGGTCGAAATAGACGGCTTAATAGTAGCTGGTTTCTCCGAAGTTGCGGGCTTGCAGGCAGAAACTGAAGTCGAAACAATCGAGGAGGGCGGCGTCAATGACCACGTTCACAAACTGCCCAAAAAAACCAAGTATCCAAACCTCATGCTCAAACGCGGTATAACAGATTCATCCGCTCTCTGGGATTGGCACAAGGACGTTGTTGATGGGAAGATAGAGAGGAAATCAGGCTACATAATCCTCCTTGACAGCGAAGCAAATGAGCAGTGGCGCTGGAACTTCATCGAAGCATACCCTGTCAAATGGAGCGGTCCCGACTTGAAAGCTGACGGTAGCACCATAGCAATCGAGTCGATAGAATTAGTTCACAACGGAATAAAAAAGGCATGATCCATGCCCTTCCTCCACTCGCTCCAGGGAAACAACGTGCGTTTCGCTCAACGACTCATTGGAAAATATTCGGGGTTCCCTGAAAACAGCTTTAAGAAACCATTGGTGACAGGGAGAAGACCTTTCTTCTGGAAACCCTTAGAACTATTCCACCGTCATCGACTTGCACCTTTTCTTTTTCAGCGCCGAGTTACGAAAAAAACGACGGCGACAAATAAAAGCTTCAGTCGACTATACTTAACCCAGCATTTCAGACAAGTTTTCCGTCCAGCCATAAACGTAATTCAGGTCCCAAAAATGCCAATCCAAAATGCAAAAATCGCCACGTGGCAGATGGTCACCGTCCCTCCGCTTAGACGCGAAGAAAGAGCTGAATCTCCAGTTTGGGCAGCAGCCAAAGAGCAATACAAACCTGCCTACTTGCAGAAACTCGAAAGGGCGGCTATTCCACTCGCTATAAGATACAGCACCCTCCAATCGACGTTGACCGAAACCAGGTCCAAAGCACCCCAATTAACTCTCAAGAGCGAACAGCAGAGACAACGAGAGGTGATTACCCGCGGCGTTCGCGGTTTAGCTATTGATCGTCACCTTTTTTTGGAGAGGGTAATCAAGGCTAAACAGTCCCTCGCCC
>WOR8_10002713_pt1 | contig 17342 bp, 19 predicted proteins | sample DeeMarSeWOR38_10_FD_19890 | JGI IMG/M metagenome (IMG submission 19890)
AGAAGATTTATAGACAGTAGTCATCTCGGTGGACCCGGCCGATCGGCGCAAACGAAGTTTGCAGGCGGCAACGGATGTCTTCTGTGAAAGCCAACGATCAGACTCAGCGGAGGGCGTCGGATGGAACCGAATCCGGAAAAAAGAGATACACCCCGGTTTGAACATGAAGCGACGGTCCTGATTGAGAATTATCCGTCCGGGCAATATCATGAAGGCCGGATGTACAACTACAGCCGCAGCGGCATGTATTTTGAATCAGATTTTGCCCCACCGGTCGGGTCGGATATCTTTGTCGGAATTGAAAACTCACCCTATTCATCAGGCCATGATGTTTACCGCGCTCAGGTCATCTGGCGCAAGGAGTTGGCTGACGGCGAGTCCTATTACTACTATGGTGTCGGCATAAAATATTATTAGAACCCACCTAAATCCGTGTCCGGCGAACTGATGCCCTATGGCCCAGTTTTAATCCGATATAAAGCATTTACAAAAAATGAACTAAAATGCCTAAAATTATGGTTTCGCTCGCGCCGCGCAGACGTTTGTGCCGCGGGACGCTCCATTTTTTACTATAAGAATGATTGAATTCCTAAGCTTTAGGCATTTTAGATCATTTTAGGCATTTTAGGCACTTTTAACTTTATAGCACCTTTAGAATCCTTTTTCGCTGTCTTCGAAGATTAATTATTATTTTTTGAGATAGCTTCCAGCTATCTGCGGATGGATTGAGCCAGATCGTTTATGCGTTCTCGGAATGAGATCAGGTATCGGGCCACCTTACCGCGATGGTCGGCGGTAACCGAATCATGATCCCCCCGCAGAACAATCAGGGGATCAAAAGTGCAAATCTGTTCCATATCCCGAAACGCGATGCGCACATTTTCCTCGCCACCTTTTTCTTTTATTTCCGGATAAAGCACAACAAAAGATCGAATAAAATCGCGCAGCACCAGAATGACACCCTGGGTATAGTAGATGCGGTCATCCAGCTCGGTATAGGGCACCTCATCGTTGGTCTGGACTAAAAGCCCGAGCGGCTGGTCTAAAAACTGGCTGCCAATAATAAAGCTGAGCATATTGTACATATCATCTGAGCGCATGTTATAAATCGCTTTACCGGAAGCCAACTCGTCTTCGTATTTACGCAGCGACGCAATGCCTTCACGATATTGACTTTCCGTCGACGGGAACCACCAGCTGGCTTCGCTAAAGGCAAAATATTTTTCCCGGGCTTCCTTTAAGGCTGCATTTTCGGCATCGACCTTGCCATACTTGGCCAGATTGGTTGAAAAAAAGGTGGCCAGCATCCGGGTGGCAAAAATAACGCCCCGCTGCCGATTGGCGCGGTTATCAAGCCAGCGGGTCGGCGAAACAATCAAATCATTGACCGACCAGCCAAAAGTCGATGCCATTTCTTCTTCCAGCCGGTTGCTGATTGCCGCACTGAGCGCAATTCCCTTTTTTGCTTCGCCTGAATCCGGTTTAACATGATTGAGAACGGAATGAATTTTTGAGCTTAACCAGGGAAACCGGGTGGCATCTACGGCGGTAAAGGCTTTATAAACGCCCCAGTAAATTCCAACCGTCAGCGGCCAAATCAAAATAAAGGCCAGCAGCACAATGATGGTCCATTTGCCAAAGGTCGTCAATTTGGGTTTGAGATTATTTAACATTTTGTCTGCCCTATCAGATTTAAAATAAATTCATTCTTCTGGGTCCAATTTTTCAAAGTTAACCGGTTGCCAGCCGGGTGTCAACATATTCCGCCTGCAACGGTTACAATCAAAGGCGCTGGCGGGGATCCGGATCGATTTCAGTTGTCTCTTGACACGAACGGCGAAAATGCTACTCTAAATCAGAATTCATTTGGTGTCCCTTAAACCGAGCTGCAGAAGTTCGATACGCTTTAGGAAATTACCGCATGTTATTTGACATCGGGCAGGCACAAAAAAGAAATTCAGACATATCGACAAGCACAATGCGGCTATGGCCGTACATGATGATTGTGCTGGGGCTTGCCGGGCTGCTTTGTTCGTGTGCAACCACCCGTCATTATGGGCAGCTGCAGTCCAGTCAGGACGTCACCCAGCTGTTTGAGAAAGCTCAGGTGTTGTCGGACCACACATATTATTATAGCGGGCTGCAGGGGGTGCCGGATGCCATCATCGCAATCCACCCCAGTTATACGCTGCGGGCAAGGCTCTGGCAACAGGTCGATTTTTCACATTTGACCTTAAAAAAATGGATATTCCGGATGGATTATGTCCAGCTGGTAAGACCTGAGGGCGCATGGATTTTAGGCCCTGACGGCAACCGCCTGGGCCTCTGGTTCTCAGCGCAGCGAAAAACCACTATTCGCCTCGACAGAGAAAATCGGTTGCTCGTTGCGCCCCCTCCTCCACCGGAATTGAAGGGCGTCCCTTAACCGATATGGGTCGTCGAATGGTATCGGATCGCCCTAGCGCCGCTACCCATCCGCCTGGTGCACGATCTTGCTTCTGTCGGTTACCGTAGATCCGTGAAGCTATGCCTGCGGCAGGCAGGGTATGTGCATTTCAATCTGATGAGAGGCTTCAGATGTTCAAAAGACTACTATTGCTTATAACCCTTGCACACACGGTATTTGCCACCGGATGCATTGCCTTGCTTGTTGGTGCCGGCGCCGGCGCCGGCACCTTTGCTTATGTTAACGGACAATTGAGTCGCACGTACCAGGCATCGTACGAGAAAACCTATGCAGTGTGCCATCAAATTTTAGCAGACCTCAAACAACCCATCCTTGAAGAGAAGACCGACGGCACCCAAACCACCATCAGATCCAAGCGGGTCGATCAAACGCCCATGACCGTGCGGATTCGCATCATCGAGCCAAACTGGACTGAGGTATCTGTTCGAACAGGTCACGTGGGCGTCTGGAAGAGGCAAATATCCGAACAATTTCATGAATTTGTGGCCGAACGCATCAAACCATAAGGGATAGTTGAGCATAAACGCTCAATTAGCCCTTATGGGCAAAGGGACATTCGGCATTGAGCGCATCGATCTGTTCCTGTTCCAGGCGGTTGATTTCTTCAATATGCGAATCCATGATCTGCTCAAGGCGCTCATCGAAGAATCGGTGCAGACTGTAATTTCCGACGGCAGTGAAGCCACGCCGTATCTTATGATATCCACCCATTCCCGGATCGAACCGCTTGATACCATTGGCAATTCCCCATTCGATCGGACTGTAGTAACACGCGTTAAAATGCAGAAAATTAATTTCAGTTGAGCAGCCCCAATACCTGCCGTATAAACGGTCCCGCTTGTGCACCAGCAGGGATAAGCCGACCGGTGAATCCGGCTGGGTCTCATTATAAGCGGCCACCAGAAGAAGTCGGTGGCGGTAGCCGTCCGCCAGCCCATCAAAAAATGGCCGTTTAAGATATTTACAGCCCCAGGGACCGAATTTATCATTGGTCCGTTCGTAAAACGGATAAATCTCAGATAGAAGCGCCGGCGGAATTTGATGGCCTGCAAAGGTTTCCAAATGAACGCCCTGATTTTGAAGTGAACGGCGCTCCCGCTTAATATTACGGCGCTGGTTTGAATTAAATACATTCACAAAGTCATCAAAAGATTGATACCCGGCATTGTGCCAGGAAAAGCTTTGATGCAACCAGCTAATAAATCCGTAATGGATCATCTTTTGGCGCCATTCCGGATCGACAAAGAGAAAGCTGCAACCGGACAGCCCATATTGGCGACAGAGTTGCTCGATTTCAATAACCATTTGCCGGGTTAGCGGGTCCTCATTTTCTCCGGGTGCCATTAAGAAACGGTAGCCAATCATCGGCGTAAAAGGACTCATGCCGACCAGCTTGGGATAGTAAGATACCTTCAAATGCCGGGCGACATCCGCCCAGCCATGATCAAACACAAATTCACCGGCGCTGTGGGCCTTGATATACAGAGGTGCAGCCGCAACCAAGCGGCCAGCAGACCAGATCGTTAAATGATGGGGCAACCATCCGGTTTCAGCGGTCGTGCTCTTGGATATTTCCATTTGGCGAAGCCACTCCCACTCTAAAAACGGCGTGTCTAAGGGCTCCGCCAGGGCATCCCATTGGACCTGATCGACTTCGGTGATGCTGTTAAGCCAGGCGGCAGCATATGATGTTGATGATGGCGGGGTCATGCGACAAACATCCATTTCGTTAAAGATTGTGTCCGGTGGCGATCCGGATGGTTTTGGCCTGCTTTAAATTAAGGCCAGAGACCATTGCTGTCACCCTTTTTCTGCAGATCGCAGGCACCTGCGAACGGAATAATCGTTTTCTCGCTCTGTGTTGTGCCCGGTGGTGGCCGATTTGCAGCAAAACGAACGGTTTCGACATCTTGACAATCCGGATAAGAAGAGCATATTATATCCTGGTCAGGAGCACCCACATCAGCGACGCTACAGCCACGGGTGGTGCAAAATAGATGTCTTTTTAATAAAGCCCGGGCAGCGTGCTTTATTCATTGATCGGTCAAGAGGAAAATAGATGCCTTTATATGAGTTCAGATGCCTGAAATGTAATGATTGCTTCGAAATATTGGTAATGAAACAAGAGGATGAGGTGGAGCTCAAATGCCCGCACTGCGGTTCGGAAGAATTTGAAAGGATCATGAGTGCTTCTTGTCATAGCATGGGCAGCGGTTCGGGTAAAAGTGAGGGCGCAAGCGCCCAAACCCGCAACTGCCCCGGCGGCAGTTGCACCACCTATGAAATACCAGGGCACGAAGCTTGATTTTAAAAACCTACCCTGATCATCCGGCATATCAGTTCCTGCCTCATGGTAAACCAACTCATCGGGTCAGTTTATTTGTTACCTTTCACAATGATTGCTAACGCCTGCAGGCCTGTCTCTCTAAAAACCCGCGTTCGATTATCTATTTGCCTGTTTGGGGAATGTAAATGAAACAGATTCATATTCAGGAAAAAGCGCAATTTAAAAAGCTGTTCAAGCAAGAACAAATCGACAATTTCGAAGATCGCTTTAAGGTACTGGAAGTCTTTTTGCAAACCGAAAAGCATGTCACCATCGAAGATATGATTGAGCATTTAAAGCGCGTCGGATGGCGCCTTGAACCCGAATTTGTTCGGGAAACAATGAAATTGATGTGCCGCTTCGGATTTGCCCAGAAAAGCCGATTTGATAATGGCGACCTGCGCTATGAGCATCGGCACTTGGGGCAACATCACGATCATATGGTCTGCACCAAATGCAAAAAAATCATTGAGTTTGAGAATGAGCACCTGGAGGAGCTGCAGATCAAAATCGCAGCCATGCATGGTTTTCACATGCTGCAGCATAAAATGGAAATTTATGGCATCTGTGATACCTGCCTTAAAGAACGTATCCAGTTGATGACCCTGGTCATGGCACGGCCTGGTGAGCGACTGGTGCTGAAAGACTTTGAAGGCGGCGTCGGGGCTCGCATGCGTTTGATGTCGATGGGGCTGCGACTTGGCGATGAAATTGAAGTCATATCAAACAATAACCAGGGCCAGATTGCGATTGCAGCCGATTATAAGCGCTATGTGCTCGGCAAAGGCCTGGCTCAGAAAATTCGCGTTGAACCGATACGGCAGGCCCGCGCCGAATATCAGCAATAATAAGACAACGAAGACACAAAGAGCAAAAAAAGGGTGCTAAATTAATGCGTAAGCCCTTTGTGAACTCTGTGCCTTCGTGGTGAAAGCGAATCACCGATACGTCGACTCCGCCACTTTATGGTGAAAAGAAACACACTTGCCAAATGGAACCGTTTGAACCGGCATATATTCAAACTTTTAAAAAAGGGAATTTGCGTGCAAAGATAAAGAAAGCCCGCCGGCTGTTAAGCCCCTGCGCCCTTTGCCCGCGGAAATGCAGTGTCGACCGGTTGGGCGGTGAAACCGGTGTATGCCAGACTGCCGCACGGGCCTGGGTCTCCAGCTACAATCCGCATTTCGGTGAAGAGTCGCCTCTGGTAGGCAGCCACGGCTCCGGCACCATTTTTTTTACCCATTGTAACCTGATGTGTTTGTTTTGCCAGAATTTTGATATCAGCCATCAAGGCCATGGACAAGAGGTAAGCGACGAACAACTGGCAGCCATCATGATTGCCTTGCAGCAGCAAGGATGCCATAATATCAATTTTGTCACGCCGTCACATGTGGTTCCGCAAATTTTGGCCGCCCTTGAAATTGCCATTCAACATGGTCTCAATGTGCCGCTGGTCTATAATTCCGGCGGCTACGATAGACCTGCAACGCTAAAGCTGTTGGAAGGTGTGTTTGATATTTACATGCCGGACTTTAAATTCTGGAATCGGGAGATTGCCGAAAACGCCTGCCAGGCGGGAGATTATGCTGAAATTGCCTGCAACGCACTCAAGGAAATGCACCGGCAGGTCGGTGATCTGGTAACCGACAATGCGGGTATTGCCCGACGCGGTCTGATCATTCGACATCTTGTACTGCCAGGCGGCGTAGCGGGCACGCGCGAAATTATGCGCTTTATTGCCCGCGAAATTTCAACTCGCAGCTATGTCAACATCATGGCCCAGTATCGCCCTTGCGGGCGCGCTGCTGAGATAAAGGAATTGAGTACCTTTCTTTCGCCGGCGGATTACCGCCGCGCGCTTCAGGACGCTGCCGAAGAAGGTATTACGCGTCTTGATCAACCCCGGCGTTACTTTGTACTCAAATAAATACCTGAATCTTGCATGAAAATAGATGAGAATTTATTTAATTTCTTAATCGGAACATGATCTTTTTTAATTCTCATCTATTTTTCAAACTCTAAGAATTTGTCTGGTTAATGAATTTGTGAAATAATGGCAGATATGCAAAGAATTTTTGCCGTCGGTGATATTCATGGGTGCTATGAAAAGCTGTGTGCACTCATGGACAAAATCCCGCTGAATATGAACCAAGACCAGCTGCTTTTTATCGGAGATTACATTGATCGGGGACCGGGATCCATCGAGGTCCTGGACTATCTAATTGATTTAAGAAAGCGCTTGCCGGGCATCATCTTTTTGAAAGGCAATCATGAAGATATGCTGCAAAATTATCTGGACGGCAATGATCGATTTACCTATTTGCTAAACAGCGGTCAGCAGACCCTTGACGCTTATCTGCACAAAAAGGCCGCATCAGAGGATTACCCGGTGCCGTCCGCGCATCTTGAATTTTTAAGTGAGTTGCGTCTTTATTACCAGACTGAAGACTATATCTTCGTGCATGCCGGTATGCGAGATAAAATTCCCTTGGAATCACAGAAAGAGAACGACCTGCTATGGATCCGCAATGAGTTCATTTACTCTGACTATGATTTCGGCAAACGCGTTGTATTTGGACATACGCCATTTAGAGAACCGCTTTTACAGGCCAATAAAATCGGGATTGACACCGGAGCCGTTTATGGTAATCGTCTCACGTGTGTTCAGCTACCGGAAATGATTTTTTTTTCAGTATAGTCAATTTGAGCCGAATCGGCCAAGGATTGACTTCCGTAGCTTGCAACATTTATTCGGCAACGATATTTACGGTAAACATATCAGAGTGCCAATCTATCGCGATTGTCAAAAAAACGTTCCGTTTGCGGAAGGTTTTTTCGCTACAAGCGCTTATGCCGCCATCCTTTTATTGGGAACGTATTTATGACAAGCGCTATAAATCGGGTTAGCAGCAATCTGAGATGGGGTTCTCAGAGGCGTACTGAGGAGGGAAACTGATGCCACTAAATGTCCGAACCATTATTACCTTATTTTTGGTACTGGGTTTCTCAGCAATCGCCCTTGCAGAGCGCTTGGCAGTTTCCGCCCCGGTTGCCAACATTCGGTCCGGACCGGGAACAGATCACAATGTGTTGTGGAAAATCGAAAAATTTTTTCCATTACTGGTAATTGACAAATCTGGTGAATGGTACCAATTTAAGGACTTTGAAAATGACCGCGGCTGGGTGCATCAATCGCTGGTGGACAAAACCCCAACAGTGATCACCAAAAATGACAAATGCAACATTCGGTCCGGACCCGGTACGAGTCATAAAATCCTGTTCACGGTCGAAAGAGGAATACCTTTTAAAGTCCTCAACCGCGAAGGCAGCTGGATTCATATTGAGCATTCGGATGGGGATAGAGGTTGGATTCACAAAGCACTGGTTTGGTAAAAAGGTGAATAAAAGGACGTGCCTGCATTAAAACGAGTTAAAAAAGATAAAAAATTAATTGTGGGTGTGGGTTCGGCTTTAGTCGATATACTGGCTCATGAAGAAGAGGATTTTTTAAATAAAACCGGTGCCGTTAAAGGCGGCATGACATATGTCAGCAAGGAATTTATTGAAAAAACCCTTTCGCTTGCGTCCAATAAGCCCAGACTGGTACCCGGAGGGTCTGCCTGTAATACAATTGTGGGGGTTGGCAAAATCGGCGGGAAATCTCGTTTTATTGGAAAATGCGGCAACGGGGAAATGGGTCGCTTTTTTGAAACCAATTTAATAAGACAAAATGTTGAGCCTTCGCTTTTGCGCTCAGACTCGCCCACCGGTCGGGTTCTTTCCATTATAACCCCGGATGCGCAGCGCTCAATGTTTACGTTCCTGGGTGCTTCGGCTGAAACCTCACCGCAAGAAATCACGAAAGATCTTTTTAACGATGCCGCCATCGTTCATATCGAAGGCTACCTGCTGTTTAACCCGGATCTGATCTTAAAGGTTTTAAAAACGGCCCGACAGTCCGGAGCGCGGATTTCGTTGGATCTGGCCAGTTTTAATGTTGTTCAAGAATCCCGTGATCTGTTAGATTATATTGTTGAATCTTTTGTCGACATCCTGATCGCCAATGAAGATGAGGCTGAGGCTTACACCGGGCACCGGGATGAGGCCCAAGCCATCGGAGCCCTGTCTAAAAAAGCAGAAATTGCCGTCCTGAAAGTCGGTGAGCAGGGCAGCTTTATCGCCTGTGAAGAACAAATTATTCCGATCCAGCCCAAAACCGGTGGTAAAATAATTGACACGACCGGCGCCGGTGATTTATGGGCAGCGGGCTTTCTATATGGATTGGTCAACGGGTATTCGCTTGAGCGGTGCGGTGAACTGGGCTCGGCTTGCGGCTATGAGGTCTGTCAGGTGATCGGTGCCAACGTTCCCGACACCGGCTGGGACAGGGTCCGGCAGCTTCTTAAATAAATCATTTTAAAATAACCAGCAGGATGCTATATACTACGTTCTTACCAATTCGAGCAAGTGCCTAAAGTTGCGGTATCGTTACGCTCTATCCTTGATATCTGACAGAATCTCTTAACTTTAGTTCACTTAAAATAAGCAGGGAGACCAAATGGCTGCAAAGTATAAGAGCCGCAAAGAATTATTGAAAAAACCGGATGAATTTATCACCTTCACCGGCAAGGCCATTGCCATAGCCAGAGAATACCAAAATCATATAACGTATGCCCTGCTGGCGGTTGTGGCCATCGGACTCATTTTTCTTGGATACCGGTTTTTTGCGCAACGCGCTGAGACAAAGGCTTTTTCGATGCTGCAGAAAGCCCAATCTGAATATCAGACACAGAAAGCAGCATCCTCGGCAGCTGAGGCCTACAACACCGTTTCGCAGGCATTTCAAGATATCATCAAAAAATACGGCGGCAATGCAGGTGGCAAACTGGCGCGGGTTATATATGCCAACATCAGCTACGAAGCCGGCCAATATGAAAAAGCCATCGCGCTTTACAAGCACGCACTCAATGACTTTCAGGACGATAAGGCTGTCTATAATTTGATCCTGAACAGTCTGGGATACGCCTACCTGCAGATGGAAGATAACCAGAATGCTGCCGCTTATTTTGAAGGCGCCGCCAAGCAGACCGATTCGCTCGCGCGCCAAGATGCGCTTTTTAACCTGGGATGGGTCTATCAAAAAATGGGAGAGGCCGCCAAAAGCCAGCAGGCGCTTCAACAGATTATAGATGACTATCCAAGCTCACTTTATTTTGATATGGTTCAGGAAGAATTGAGTGCTCGCTAGGATGAATCTTTCTTCTGATGATTGACTAAAATCGGTTTTATAGCGATTGTCAAAAAAACGTTCCGATTGAGGGAGGTTTTTTTTCTACAACCGCTTATGCCGCCATCCTTTTATTCGGAATGTATCTATGACAAGCGGTATGAGCCCAGCGCTGTCAAAGGTCAAAGCGGCGCTTTATTGCTTTACGCCAACTTCCAGATTATACTTTTTTATTTTCTGATTCAGACCGCTTTTTCCAATTCCCAGCAATTCTGCCGCATGTGATTGAACATTGTTGCTCATTTTAAGCGCACGCTCAATCATGGTGCGCTCGATCATGGCCAGCGTGTCATAAAGTTTTGCATTTGCCGGTATGCCTTCAAGATGCAGGGTGTTGTATACATTATCTTTAAAACCTTTAGGAAGGTCCTGGACGCGGACCGTCTCACCCGTACACAGAATCATTACCCGCTCAATGACATTTTCCAATTCCCGAATATTTCCCGGCCAGTTGTAATCATAAAATAACCGATCCACCTGCTGGTCAACGCCCATAACCGGAGCTTCGGCTTTACGTTCAGATGCATATTTTTTTAAAAAATGATTCACCAACAGTCGAATATCTTCTTTGCGCTCCTTGAGCGGCGGTAACACAATGTGAACGACGTTTAAACGATAAAAAAGATCCTCCCGAAACCGGTTTTCCATCATTTCGCGCTTTAAATCCTTGTTGGTGGCGGTAATAATACGGATGTCTACCGATATGGTACGGACACCGCCCACACGCTCAAAAACCTTTTCCTGCAAAACGCGCAGTAGTTTGACTTGCAGATTCGGCGATAACTCACCAATTTCATCTAGAAATAACGTCCCGCTGTCAGCCAGTTCGAAACGGCCCTTTTTGGTTGCAACTGCGCCTGTAAAAGCGCCCTTCTCATGGCCAAATAGTTCGCTTTCCAGCAAATTCTCGGCAAGGGCCGAACAATTTACCGCCACGAAAGGTTTTTCGCGTCTGGCTGAGTTAAAATGAATGGATCTCGCAACCAATTCTTTACCGGTGCCGCTTTCGCCTTCAATCAATACAGTTGCGCTGGAGCGCGCCACTTTCTGGATGGTATCGAAGATATCCCGCATTTTTTTGCTTTTGCCGATAATGTTATCGAAACGGAATTGGGATTCCACCGCATCGCGTAAGCGCCTGTTTTCTTTGACCACTTGATACGTCCCGATGGCTTTTTTTACATAAATGATCAAACGCTCATTGTCGAAGGGTTTCAGAATATAAGTGTAAGCGCCTTTCTGCATGGCCTCAACGGCTTTATCCACCGTACCGTGGGCTGTCATCATAATAACCGGTAGATCGGGGTCATCCGCTTTAATTTTCTCAAGTAATTCAATTCCGTCCATTCCAGGCATTTTCATGTCGGTAAGAATGAGATCCAGATCAGAGGTTTTATAAATTTCAAAAGCTGCCTGTCCCCCGGAGGCAGAGAGCACCTCATAACCTTCTTCTTCGAGCAGTGCGCTTAGAATGGTCAGATAGTTTTTTTCGTCATCAACAATGAGAATGGTTTCCATGATGTCTTCGTCTGGCTGTGAATATGTTTTGGGTTTACGGTTTTCATCAATGTTGACTGCCCCGGGTCAAGGTATCGTAAGAAACTGTCACCAAAATGCATCTAATCCGAGACGGACAAAGGCTCAAGGGCGCTCTTGTCCGGAAAAAATGGATCGAAACTAATTACGCTCCCCGGCTGCCGCATTATCTGGCGGCGTCATGCCTGCTGCTGGGGGCTTGAGCGGCAGCTCGACAGTGACCCGAGCTCCTGAAACGGGTCGATTGACAATTTGTATGCTGCCACCATGGGACTCGATGATGTTTTTAACGATGCCTAAACCAAGGCCTGTCCCCTGTTCTTTGGTTGTAAAAAAGGGATCCCAGATTTTATTTATATTTCCGGGCGGAATGCCCTGACCTTCATCTTCAAAATGGATCGTTACCTGGTGATCATTGGAACTGACTTCAACCAGGATTCTGCCGCCCTCTGGCATCGACTGCATCGCATTTAACAAAATATTCAAAAAAGACTGATATAGCATGGAAGAATCGGCCATGATCTCCGGCAAATTGTCCTCATAATTTCTTTTAATAAGATGGCCTTTTTCCTTATTTTGGGCCTCGAGAAAGGTTAGATTTTTATCAATAATTTCTTCAACCCGACAGGGGGCCATTTTCGGAACTCTGGGTTTGGCGTAATTGATAAAATCGGTAATGATCGAGTTTAAGCGATTGGCCTCTTCAACAATAATATCTGGAAATGTGTTTTGCGGATCGATTTTGGCAATTTTTTTCTTTAACAGTTCGGCCGAACTTCTAATAATGCCGAGTGGGTTGCGAATCTCATGTGAAATTCCGGCGGCCATTTCACCTAAAGATGACAGGCGCTCGGCGTGGGCAAGCCGTTCCTTGAGGCGCAATCTTTCCATGGCGCGCCTTTGGATAATAACTTCACCTCGTTTAACCACAAAGACCAGCACTACAAAAAGCGCCCCCATCAGCAGCGTGCTGGTTATGATCACGAGAATCTGAATCTGAAAAATGGTCTTGTAATCTTCCGATAGGTCCTGGGCGATCTCAACAACGCCAAGCACCCGTCCCGAAATCTTTCCCAGCTGCGGCTCCCAGCGCAAGGGGGCAAAAGTGATCAGTTGAACATTTTTAGGGAAACCCAGCAAAATCTGCAAAAAATTCCCCCTTTGAACCAGTTTATGGTTCCATTTGCCCGAACGGGCCTGCAAGTATCCGGTACCGCCATAATTTCGACGCCCGATTAAGTATTGATCAAAACTATAAGAGACCTCATTGTCCATGCTGTAGATATTAATTTTATCAACCTCAAAGCTATGCAGAGTGCTGCGCACAACTTTATCCATCCGCTCAAATTGCTCCCGGTTGCTCAATCGAATTTTGCCATACATCAAACCAATGGGAACAATGAATTGTAAAAATACCTGGTGATTTAAATTTTCAATCATCACATGCGCATAGTCTTCACTTTTCTTGCGTTGCATGGATTTTACCCAATGCGTGTTCAGGGCCGAAAATATAATGGTCGCTAAAAAAATAACGATCAGTCCGCTGAAGGCAAAATATTTGACCAGGCGAAAGGGTTTTAGTTTATCTTCTGGAAGCTTGGGTTCCATCGTTAATAATCTCAATAATTTCAATGGTTCTTTAGGTGCGGTATCAGAATACTAATTTTTCTGGCCAAGTTAAAGCTTTTTCCGCTGATACTGGAAATTATTTGACCGATCCTTTCAAAAAATTGACGCTGAACAGGGACATTATTGCCCGGCATTGCCTAAGATTATCTTTAGATCCGGATCTACAAGCTAACGCCCTGGACACACAACCTCATAAGTACTTGTAATGATTTTGATTTAAAATATTTCGGCTATTGGCCTATTTATCTATATGTATTGGCGCAGAATTTGCAAGGCAAATTGCCAGCACCACAATATAACACGCAAAATAACATTTACCAACATGGCAAACAATTTATTGCAGCCCAACAAGATGGTCACCACATAAAAAAAGGAGGCATACGGATCAAACATACGGTTGCGAAAAGGCTCGGCCAATGTGTGGCCATCTTCTCTTCAGCAGCAACTGTTTCAATACCCGGCTCGGCAATTAAGACACATCATACCAGAATAATATATGATTTAAGTATTTGTAATTATATATAATTATGCGTAACTGCTTGACTACTATAGGATTATATGCGAAAATTTATTTAATTAACAATCAATTATCATTGAACTTCATTTGAATCGCTTTCGCATTACTCATAATCCGTCTTTCAAAATAGGGAAACCCTGATCCATGGCAAGCAAAAATCGTTTAAAAGAAACCAGAGAGTCATTGTTAATGAGCAAAGCTGAACTTGCCCGTGAAGCATGTGTTTCACCCATTACGATTGCGCGTATAGAAAAGGGCATGCCATGTCGCATGGAAACCAAGCGCAAGATTCTGTTGGCATTGGGCCTGAAATTAACCGAAAAAGATAAAATATTTAAGGACTAAGAGCATCTCATGGTATTCGGTAAAAAAGACAACTTAGTTGGACTTGACATTGGATCCCGCTCTCTGAAGGCTGCAGAAATCATCGAGTCTAAACGAGGCCGGGAGTTAAAACGATTCGGCGTGACTGACATTCCGCATGGCGCGATAGAAGATGGGACCATCAACGACCCGGAAGCCGTCGCGGAGTCTATTCGCCAGCTTTTTAAAGGGCATAGTATTAAAGAGCGTAATGTGGCCATATCCATTGGCGGTTATTCAGTCATCGTTAAAAAAATTGCCGTCCAGACCATGGACGAAGAGCAATTACAAGAAACCATTCATTTTGAAGCCGAGCAATACATTCCATTTGATATCAGTGACGTCAATCTCGATTTTCAGATTTTGGGTCCAAACGAAACCAATCCCAATCAAATGAACGTGTTTCTGGTGGCCGCTAAAAAAGAAATGGTCGATGATTATTATAACCTCGCAAATCTGGCCGGTCTGAATCCCTGTATTATTGATGTGGAAGCCTTCGCCCTGCAGAATACATTTGAGGTCGGTTACGACCCCGGCGATGATAACATTGCATTAATCGATATCGGGGCCAGCAAGACGTCACTGAATATTCTCAAAGGCAACAACTCCGTATTCATGCGCGATGTTTCATTAGGCTGCAGTCAGATCAACCAGAAAATCATATCTCTGGCCGATTGCAATTTCGACGATGCTGAAAATCTGAAATTCGGCGGCAATCCCGATCGTCTGTCAGCTGAAGATTTAAAAGAAATTGTTTCTTCTGTTGTTGCCGACTGGTGCACAGAAATTCGACGGGCACTTGATTTTTTCTACTCCACCTATCCGGATGATCAAATCAAACGCATCTTTTTGAGTGGCGGTGGCGCCAGTATCCGTGAATTTCGTGAGTTGCTGGGAGTCGAAGCATCTGCTGAGGTTGAAACCATCAATCCATTTAAAGGCATCTATGTCGGTGACCGCTTTGATCCCGAGTTTATCAAACAAATTGCCCCCCAGGCAGCCATCACCGTGGGGTTGGCATTAAGAAAAGTGAATGACAAATGATACGAATTAATCTGCTCCCTTTTCGGGCCGATCGGAAAAAAGAAAACGTCCGCCGTCAGGTATCGTTGTTTCTGCTATCGTTGGTTTTGGTTCTGATTATAGCGTTTTACTATAATTTTGATTTGAGCTCTAAAGTAGGCAAATTAAACAAAAAGATCAAAGAAACCAACGCCGAATTGACAAAATACAACGAAATCAACAAAGAAATCGCCCGTATCCGCAAAAATCTTGAAAACCTTCGCAAAAAATTGGCAGTCATCGAACAACTGGAATCAGATCGCTATGCACCGGTAATTTTATTGGATACCATGACGCAGGTGCTGGTAGCTAAGCGTATGTGGTTAGACGAATTGGTGGTACAGGATAATATCGTAAAAATTTCCGGAATTGCGCTGGATGAAAAAACAGTGGCGGATTTTATGGTACGCCTCCAGAAAAGCAGTCTGTTTAGCGAAGTCAAGTTGAATTCCGTAAAGCGTCAAGAGGTTCAAAAGACAAACCTGAAAGGCTTTCAAATTATCTGTACCAAGGTGATAGCAGAAGAACCTGAACCAGAAAAAAAACCTAAACCGAAGAGGGTCTAAATATAATGAATGCAATAGAAGGATCGGCAACAGGCGTTGATGCCTTTTTCGCCAAAATCGAAAAATTATCAAAGGTTCAACGCATTCTGATTTTTGCAGGCGTTTTTATTGCGATTATCGCCATTTTTGTTTTTGTTCTTTACAAGCCGAAATGGGCGGAAATCGAAAAACTGGATAATCAGCTGACGGATCTGGAGAAAAAGTTGGTCGTCGCCAAACGAAATGCAGCGGATCTGGAAAAGTTTCAAAAGAAAATGATGGAAGCTGAAGTGCAGTTTAAAACCGCAATGAAAGCGCTGCCGGAAAGGGAGGAGATTCCCTCTTTATTGACCAGTATTTCCAGATCCGGCCAGGATGTCGGGCTTGAATTTTTATTGTTTGAACCCAAGTCCGAAGTGCGCAAAGAATTTTATGCCGAAATACCCGTGGCCATGAACGTTAAAGGGGGTTATCACGATTTGGCCCTGTTCTTTGATAAGGTTGCGCGCCTGTCGCGAATCGTCAACATCAGAAACATTTCGATGTCGCGCGACGGAGAGACCCTGGATCTGAATACCTCATGCACAGCGGTAACGTATAAATTTGTAGAGCCCGAACCCGAAAAAGATACCGGCAAAAAGAATAAACGAAAAAAATAATCCGAAACGTATTTTGACATCCTTGCTGAAAAGTAATCGAAACGCCATGAAAAAAAATCTCATTATTCTCTGTAATTTGGCTTGCTTGATCGGCTTTTTTACCGGTTTACTGGGCTGTGATCAACCGGCGAACGAGCCGGCCACACCGAAAATCGTTCGCAAAAAGATCCGCAGCACCGCAGACAAAATGTCCGCTCCACCCCCGCGGCAACCGGCTAGTGCATCTCAGCCTGCTGCCAAACCGGAGGCACCAGGTCCCGGCATACAGGCTTCTGAAAAACCTGTCCTGGCCCAGAAATCAGCCCCGTCCGCGGTAAAGCCCCCGGAATCGAAAGTACCGCAACTGCCGCTAAAGCCCAAATCGGATATTTCCAAAATTCAACCATCGTCTTCCGGACAGCCGGCAGAACCAGGTGCTGACCAGACCACCATCGCCAGTACCTCAATAAATGAACGGCCAACCTATAGCGCCAAAGGCAAAGTGAATCCCTTTGAGCCTTTATTCAGGGAAAGACAAATGGTGGCGTCCAAATCAAAACGCAAAAAGAGAGTACCGCGCACACCGCTGGAGAAAATTGACCTGAGCCAGCTTAAACTGGTGGGCATTGTTACGGCCTCAAGCGGCAATCAGGCCCTGGTCGAAGAGTCCAACGGCAAAGGCTATGTCATCAGAAAAGGCACGTACATTGGGACCAATGCCGGCAAGGTGGTCGAAATTGAAAACGACAAAGTTATCGTCGCAGAAGAATATGAAGATGTCGTCGGCAATGTGACGCTCAGAAATAAGGAACTAACACTTCCGAAGCCTCCTGGAGAATTTTAAGGTGATTAACCAACTTAAACGCAAACGAAGACTTTATTTACTGATTTTTTCACTGGTTGCGCTGATGGCGGGGTATGCCGGATGTGCGTCCAATAAGGCTGCTGATGTTCAACAAACAGGCGACAGGC
>WOR8_10002715_pt1 | contig 17339 bp, 17 predicted proteins | sample DeeMarSeWOR38_10_FD_19890 | JGI IMG/M metagenome (IMG submission 19890)
CCCAATCAGAATTAGTTATACTTCCTGATGCAGGGCATCTGACAATTTTAGATCATCCGAGAGAGTTTAATAACCAAGTAATTTCATTTTGGGAGAAGTAGGAACCTGAACTTAATTATACCTTCATTCCATGACCATCCTATTCGAGCTGAAACAAAAACAACTAAATAACCTAAACAGCTCTGTAGATTGGCCATTTTCTCCACACATATGCAAACAAGAGTTCAATCCAAAGAAACCATAAAATAAATGGTGTCGGATTCATCCTCCAATAACTTATATTATCCCCAAAAAGAAATGGGGATAAAAGGTAATAACAAATAAAACTAAATGTTCCAATTGACATAACTAGCAAAAATCTAAAAAGAAAATTCTTCCATTGAGGAAATTTTTTTGGCCAATTGTCAAAAAATAAAGATACTAACACAACGGCACAAATGAGAAATATCGCATAAGTAATACTCATCATGTACCAACCTTTAAATCTAGTTACAGCATCAGGCGGTGTTCCCCCAATCGCAATAAAGAACGGATCGAATAAATTTTTAACAATAATATCAGGAAAAAAATAGGAAACTAGTAAACCTAACAATGTACAAGATGCAAATGCAATAATTCCTATATAAGGTTGTCTCTTCCCCAATTTACTCCACGGCCAATACTCAAAAGCCATAAGTGTGAGAAGTGAAAAAAAGATCAACCATTGAGTCCATCCAAGTGAAAAGGCGTAACTGGGAAAAAAAGTGATGGGTTTAACTGCTGAAGCCTCAGAAGAAGCCATAGGGTTTCCCGCGGGGATAAATATTAAAAACCAAACAATTAGGGCTATTGTGTTACCAATGATCCAAACAATTGTTCCTCGTTTGGGTTGTTTTATCTTAAAAAATGGCCAGTACATTGTACCAGCAACCCAAAGGACCGCAAAAGAAAAACAAGAACCACTTAAAGCACCGAAAATTGATGCACCAACAAACCATGCGATATAAGAATTTGGGTTTTGACCACTATAAACTGATATAAATAAAGGTAAAAACACAAGAACGAAAAGACAAATAATCGCCCCATTAATGACAGTTCCTACAAGACCTACCTTCCAAGGTTTTTTAAACCAATTGTAATAAGGCCAATTCTCAAACCAAATAGCCCACACTACACCAATTAGCCCAAATCCACCGATTACAGTAGCCCATGCCGTAATTTCCATCTCTTGTAATGGTAAAGGATTATGCCAACGGGGATCAAAAAAAATCCACCAAGTGACTAAACTTATTATAAACACTATTATAATTGAAAGAATGCCAGCGATAGGTTGCTTATATCGAGCCATTACAATCATTGGTGCTTCATCAGCAGAGGGGATACCTACTTTTTCTCCAGCGAGAGCCATATTGACCACTCATCTATTATTAAATGAATACTTATTTTAAAAATAAAATTAAGATATTATCATTTATTAATGATAGATCCATTTTAACTTCTTTAAATCTTCTTAAGTAAGGAGAACTAATAAAAAGTATTGCTAAGTAGGAGATAATCTTGGACAAAAAACATTTTAAATTTAAATACAAATTTGTATTACGAAATACAATTAAACTAAATTTAACCTAAAATCTGCAAAAAGGTAAAAAAAAATGAAAAAAACTAGAATAATTACAATTTCACTCTTAGGATTGCTATTATTAGTACCATTTATGACACCTACGATTGCTGCACCAGCTGCCTACGTTCCTGTGGCAGAAGAAGAGGAATATCTGTGGGAGTTAAGTCAGTATAACGCTAATTTTGGTCAATTTTTCATAGATAATATGAGCGATGTACTAGGCGTAATCTTTGCCCAACCAGCAGAATGGCAAATATCTACAGTATATAGCGGTTGGAGCTGGGACGACATTCTACCCCAATCTTCATGGCCTCTTACGGTCAAGGCCATTTTACCTGAAAATACTAGTGCATTACTTTCTGATTATTTTATCTTTGACAATATAACTTATACACCAGTCTTCCTTGGTGCTGGATATAATGTTATCCATTGGCCACCAAGTAGTCTCTTCTACGATGATACCTGGTATATCGTAAACGATACTGCAAGTTTTGCAAAACAGAGTATATACGGTTCCGTGGCATTTTCTCCTTATACATTGATGGGAGTCCCATTTGGACCAAAGAATATAAACTGGACAGAATTTGTAGGGTGGGTTAACTGGGGAATGGGTAACTTTTGGACAGGGGATGCTGTAAACACTACAGCAACTGCTTTATCCAACGGATATTCATTGTCAGTACCTGCCTCCGGTTTTGGAAGTAATACACTGCCAATAACTATAAATGTTACATATTCAGCTGATGGTATTCTTAATAACTGTACGTTCGAGTATGGAACTCTCATGCTTTTCTTTTATGAACTCGTTTCATATACCGCTGATGCAGTAAATCCAGTAATAACAGATGCTCCAAGTGATTTAATCGTTGATCACGACTATACTGGAGAAAGTTTTTCATGGACAGCAACAGACGCAAATCCCGGTAATTATACGATAACGCGTGATGCAACTCCCGTCGTAACAGCAACTCCATGGGTAAATGGTACACCAGTGGTTTACAATATTCCGGATGGGTTAACACCAGGTACTTACACATTTCAAATCACTTTTGAAGATATAGGTGCTAATGTTGCATCTGATTCAGTAGTGATGACAATAAACGCTCCTGATACAACAGATCCTGTTATAACAGACGCTCCAAGCGATTTAGTTCTTACAGTTGGAGCTACGGGCCAAAGTCTTTCGTGGACAGCAACAGATGAGTATGCTGGTACTTACACTATTAGAGCAAATGGATCTCTTGTTGTTGTAACAGCAACTCCATGGGTAAGTGGTACACCAGTTATTTACAATATTCCGGATTTCTTAAACCTTATTCCGGGTGTTTCTACATATGAAATTACTTTTTCAGATTCTAATGGTAACACTGCGTCTGATTCAGTTACAGTGACTGTTAACCCACCTGCAGCACCAGCTACCATTCCTGGATATGAAACTTTAATAGTCATCGGATTCACCAGTATATGTATTGCCAGTTTAGTAATTTTTAAGAAGAAAAGGAAATATGTAGCAAACTAAAAATCTAAATTTATTAATTTTTTTTTAAAATTTTAACTTGACACTTACGAATATGATTTCTTGAATTCATATTTCTGAGTTTTTTTTAGCTGATCTCTCAATTGAAAATCTATAATCTGTAAAATTATAAATAACGATCTAGGGTTCTTTGAGTTTTAATATAATTTATCAACTTACTACTGTCCTTCCAGTATTTAAAATCTACCATGAACCCTTCTGCCATTTTAGTAATCGAATCATTAAAATTATCGAACTTAATTGGATCTGTCGTAAACATAGCATTGTTTACCGTCTCTCGAATAACCCAAACTCCAAGCGGTACGACATATCCCCCAGAAACTTCACGAAATATGAGAACTCGGGCTTGTCTTTTAATTTTATATAAATACTCACAAACTGATTTTCGAGCAGCATAATATGCACCGGTGATATTGCTTGCATAATTTTTTCTCCCGCCATAAAATTCAAAATCAGTCATTATCTGTGGTTTCAAATTTCGATTCTTTCCATCGAGAGATATATTCCACAAGGTATTCGGTGCCCAAACTTCGTTCATTTCATACATAAACTTTCCCGGAAATAACAGAATTTTAAAATGGTTATCAAGATAAGTAGCTTCAAATATTTGATAATCATCTATCTCGGGAAACTTTTTAATTTCTTTAATCAAACCCTTTGAGATTATATCGTCAACCGCAGTTATTGTCCATCGAGTAGGTACAATTCTGCGTCTTTTTTCCTCTCCCAGAAGACCTGCCGAAAAGATTCTTTTTATTGTTGACTCTGGCACTTGTCCCTTAAAATAAAGGTGTTCTGAAACAGCTTCAGTTGCTTTGAGATCTGTATCAGAAACACAATATTCTACTTGAGGATGTACTTTAGTATTCTCAGTTATAGTTATTTTTTTAGTCATACCAGAAGGACCCATTGGTAATGCGTGATTATCCATCATCATCCTCAAGTTCATCTTTTCTAATTTAGTCTCTGTATCAACTGGTCTGGCTGCCATGGAGAGCTCTTGGGATGTTTCTAAGAGCTTTTTAGTTTTTATAGGGAGGGTACTTTTTCGGCTCTTACGACCAATAAACACATTAGTTTTAAAATTACTCCTAACCAGACTACTTCTATATCTAATAACATCAACCATTTTTTTACCAAACCACAGCTCTGGAGCGTCAAGGATATGATAATCTGAAATGTCAAGTCCGGTCTCGAATTCTTGATAAGGAACTAATGGTCCTAAATAAACATTAGGATAACTAAAGTGCCCTACGAAAAACCCGGGAGGGCTTGCCCCAAAAATTTCTACGTCTCTCTGAGTTTTATCAATCTCAAAGGGAACCATAGATTTTAATACAGATTTCTTTAATAAGATAGGGCAAGTTTTCTTCCCACATAATAACCTTCCCCCTTTACAGCGAAGGCAGATGTTCTTTTCAGTTGGAGGACGAACCACTTTTTTTCTCAAAAAGAATATTCTTCTAAGGTAAAATAAACCTATCTACTATAAAAAATGATATAGGGTTTAAATTTTTAATATTTATATTTAAGAAACACAATTTAAATTGAATCATCACCGAGATTGTACTTAAAAATCAATCATTATAAGATAGGCTCTAAAGCATTGCACATAATGAATGATTTAGAAATTTTTTTTACGTCAATTTCATTTATTATTTGTTGATAAATATGAGTTTTAAAATTAAAAACAATGTTTTTTGGGTTGGTAAAACGGATTGGGATATTAGAAAATTCCATGGAAATGAATATTCTACACATCGGGGAACTACTTACAATTCATACCTTATTAAAGAAGAGAAGATTGCGTTAATTGATACTGTTTGGAAGCCATTTTCAAAAGAATTTGTTAAAAATCTGTCCAATGAACTTGACTTAAATAAAATTGATTTTATCATTGCAAATCATGCAGAAATTGATCATAGTGGAGCACTTCCAGAACTTATGGAAAAAGTACCCGATAAACCGGTTTACTGCACCGCAAATGGAGTAAAATCAATAAAGGGGCACTATCATAAAGATTGGGATTTTAAAGTTGTAAAAACGGGTGATACTTTAAATCTAGGAAATGGTAAGGATTTATTATTTGTGGAAATGAGAATGCTTCATTGGCCTGATAGTATGGCATGTTATTTAACTAAAGACAATATACTATTTAGTAACGATGCTTTTGGTCAGCATTACGCTAGTGAATTAATGTATAATGATCTTGTTAATCAAAATGAGCTTTTTGTGGAATGCATAAAATATTATGCTAATATTCTCACACCATTCAGTACACTTGTTGATAAAAAGATAAAGGAAGTTTTAGGGCTAAATATCCCTATTGACATAATTGCACCAAGCCATGGAGTTATTTGGAGAGAAAACCCTACTCAAATTGTAGAGAAATATCTAGCATGGGCAAATGCATACCAAGAGGATCAAATTACAATATTATATGATACAATGTGGGAAGGAACAAAAAGAATGGCAGTAGCAATTACAAAAGGAATTCGTGAAATTAATCAGAAGATCAATATAAAATTATTTAATACAGCAACCACAGATAAAAACGATATAATTACAGAAATTTTTAAGTCAAAGATTATTCTTGTAGGGTCACCAACGATAAATAAGGGAATTCTTTCCTCTGTTGCTGAAATCTTGGAGATTATAAAAGGATTGAGCTTCAAAAACAAAAAAGCAGCATCGTTTGGTTGTTATGGTTGGAGTGGAGAATCTATTAAAGTTATTAATGATCTCTTAGAGAAGAGTGGATTTTCAATTATTAATGATGGCATACGTAGATTATGGAACCCTGATCATGAAAGTGTAGAAAAGTGTATAGAATTCGGTAAAGGTATTGCAAATGAACTAAATTAAAAAAAAATAATTTTACTACTCTTTTTATTTTTATTTATTCCCTACCTTTATAGCCTTTCGAGGACAAAGATCGACACAATTATTATAATAGTAGCATTCTTCTTTTTTACTTTCTCTTCCAGCTCGATGTGTGGGGCAAATTTGTTCACAAAACCCACAATCATTACAATCTTCTGTTTTTACATAGTTTTAAAGACCAAAACGCCCGATAATAGATGCGATTGTGCCAATTGCACAAAATCATCTGCATTAAGAATGATATATTCAATAAATCACAAAAATTTCACAGTGAATTTACTTAAGTGTTTTTTAAGATTGAATCTGTCCAGAATCTCGATTGACACTTAATACCTGTTGAGTTAATGTACCAAAATTTACTTGATTAAACATGGTTCTATTGCGCATCATTGTTTCTAAGAAAAATATTCGCACAGAAAAGACTCCGTCGTTTCTAATAATGGTAGGGAGCAATGTCCATTTTGCATAGTAATAGTTTGCTTTACAAAACTCTAATCCCTTTTCAAAAAGTACTTTTTCTTCAGAATTTAAAATGTAATTTGACTTAACTATCTCCCTACTTTTCGAGAAATGAGATCCTCGTTGTAGGTTTAAAAAAATTTCATTATCCCTAAATTCATAATTATAAATAACGTAATAAAAAGGTAAAACTCCAGGTAGATATTTTTGATGAGTTTCAAGATTGGAGGACACCCAGACTCTGGAAACAATTCGATAAATGTAATAGGTAATGAAAAAGGAAGTGTAGATGTCGATTAATAGCCGAATGAAAAAAATATCCACAGAATTAGCATGAAGTGATATCAGAACTATAATAAAAGCTAGAGAATTTATCATTGTAAAGAAGCTCCCAGCTTTTTCAACATAAAAACTATGCTCTTTTTTAGATAATGGAAATAGATAGGGGATTTTAGTCGTCGTAAGAAGATCCATTGAAACATGCAATCCATAAAATGAAGAACCAATAAGCCATACAATAAAAAATGGTCTGGATCTCAAGCTAGAAAATATAGAGCCTATTAAAGAAGATATTATTATCCCGGTAATATATGAATGAGAACCTCCGCGATGCTCAAGATAATTGGACTTAATAACCCGTTTTAATGGTGTTATAAAGACATCCAAATCTGGTAAAATTGAGAAAAAAGTAGCTAAAAAGAGATAATCTAAGGTAACTCCCTTGAAAAAAAGTAAGTATAACAAAGCTCCAACAACTGAATGAGTAAAGAAGTCCATAAGGTAGCACTAGTAATTATATTTCTTGAAAGAATTTAGAAATATAATAACCTTTTTGCTATTTTTTATAATTAATTCTGCTTAACAATTTTTAGGTTTTCTTTTTTTATAGACTCATTTTCGTCATTAGGGATTCCATCAAGTTCTAGAATTTCCAATTTAGGTAAAAAAGAGAGATCCTTTAAATTTTTAATAGGATTATTTGATAGCGCAAGGTATCTAAGATTCCTTAAATTCTCCAATCCTTCAACGTCTTCAATTTGGTTATCGCTTAAATCTAAATGCTCAAGATCTATTAGTTTATCTAAACCTTCAATTTTTTTTATTTTATTCTTATTTAAAAGTAACTCTTTTAAATTTCTGAGATTATCTAAGCCCTCGATCTTTGAAATTTCATTCCCACTTAATTCTAGGTCTTCTAGATTTGAGAGTGAATCTAATCCACTAATTTTGAAAATATGATTTGCTTCCAAATGAAGCTTTTTCAGGTTAACTAAGCCTTCCAATCGCTCAATTGAAGATATATTATTTTTCTCAAGATAGAGCTCCCTTAAATGAGAATTTTTACTTAATCTTCTTATTTCACTTATATTATTTAAGTTAAAATGTTCTAAATACAGATTCCCTTTGTCAATAAACACTTTTTTCTTCCTGATTTTTACAAAATCCATATCCTATAAATAGAAATTTACCTTTTTTAGGAGTCCTAATTTAAATTATAATTCTTGTACTGGTTTGAGTTATAATTAAGTAATTATGATCAATTATGAAATAAGAAAATTCATTTGAAAAATGTTAGTGGATTACAGAATCGAATCAAACTCTAAATTATTAGAATTCATTATTTTTCTAGCCATTTTTTTAAAACTAAAGAGGATATTCTCGTTTTCTTTTGAGGAGGTCATAACAAAATCCGTTTCATTCCGTTTTTGAAGAAATTTTTCAATAATATATTTATCAACTTTCGATTTCTTATCTACACTTGCGATTAGGTCTAATTTTGTCCCAACTAGGATTTTCGGGTGATTCTGAAGGTTATATTGAATTAATTTTTCATACCACCATTCTAGCTTAATAAGAGATTCCAAGTTGGATAAATCAAAAACAAGAAATATTCCATTCGCACCATTAATGTAATAATTAAAGAGTGTTTTAAATTGTTCTTGCCCTCCGAAATCCCATATCATTAATCGTATGTTTGTTTCTTTGCCGTTTACGATTATTGGGATATTATGTGAATAAAAATCTATCCCAACAGTAAGCTGGGTTTCGGCATTAAACGTATCAAAACATAACCTCCTAGCCATGCAAGTTTTCCCAACCGCTCCACTACCTACAAGGCAAATTTTGAAAACGTAGCTGATAGGCTTATCATCCATTATTATTCTCACCGAAACTCTAAATACTTGGCTTTTAAAGAGTATTACCAAATATCATAATAATTTTGATTATAAGTCAATAAAAATAAGGCTATTATTTATATGTATTTTAACTTATTTAGAAAAAATTCCTCGAATATGAGTAAAATGATCCGCTAGCCAAATACTATCAAATCCTAAGCTTTCAATTAACCTCCAACGTTCAACCTCTTTTTCCCAAGGTTGGTTCTGGATAGTCAACACACCAAATTTAATTTTGTTTGTCATAAAGAATCTCTCCTATATTTTTTCCATAAGTATAATAAATAATTGAAAGAAATATTTTTACTTTTAGTGACCCCCCTCTTACTTTTTAAACAAGACAAAATAATATAGAATAATTCATGTTAACCATAACTGAATCATGGTAAAGATGAAAAAGCCAGAAAAAGGAGATATTAGATGGGATATATTAAAGAAACGGCAGATTTAATTCAAGAAACATTAAAGGGTGTTTCAAATAAAAGAAAGTTTAAAAAATTAATAGACAATATGATTTTTGCTATAGAAACTCATACAGTAAGTGGATATTTCCTTTATAAGTTTAAACTGCTGGAAGAATTAGCCCCTCTTATCAAATTAAAAGTGAAACGAGACAAAGAATATCTGGATAAATATAAAAAAGTAAAAAGATACTATAATCATCATTATAAGAAAAGAGTATTACCTTTGTAACCTACAAACTTTCTTAAGATTGAGATAATAACTCAATTAAAGCTCTTGGAATCTCTTTATAATCGTTTACAGCGTAAAACTTTCCTCTTCCTGCCTTCGCTATCTCTTGACAGGTGTGAATACCTTGAGCAGCATCATTTTCTGCTGGCATCCCTATTACATGTAATTTTGGAAACCTCTTTGCAATTTCAACAGGATTGTCACCTCGATTAAAGATTCCATCAGAAATTAAGATTCCAAAACGACTTTTCCTATTATCTCTCGTTTTATTTAATTCTTCCAACCCTTTTTCTAAACCACTATAAATATTTGTAAAACCCACTGCCTCAGAATCCAATATATCATCAATAATTTTTATTACTTGTTTTTTTTGATTAATTTTTTTCAAAGCCATTGCATCAGAATTAAATAAGATTATGGCATAATCCTCTTTTTCCATATTATAGGCTAAAACTGAGGTAGTTAACGCAGCATTTAATAATAATCGTCCATACATACTGCCGCTCGTATCTAATATTAAAGCAACTTTCCTTTTCTGCCGCTTTCTTTCAATACCAAAGATATCTTTATAATTTAGGCTCTTTTCATAAATCTTTAGGGGATTATGTTGAATTGTTTCATCTAAGCTAAATTCAGGCATTCCAATTTTATAGTTCGGAACTGCTTTTTTAAATTGACCTCTTATTCCCCTACTTGTTATCTTTAATGATAATTTTAGTATGCTTTGACGAGCTAACCGTCTAAAAATTGATTTATATTTTTCTGAAATAGGACGTCGAATAAAGAAATAAATTTCAGCCATAGTATCACCCGATTCTTTAGCTTTTTCAGCGAAAAATCTTACACCTTCCTCTGAATCTAAAACATCTGATGCAGCGTAAACGTTTGCTTTAAGTAATCCCATTATTGCTTCAAGATTTTTATGCTGTATTGCCAGATAAGTTAGGTCTTTAATTTGTCGGTAATCTAGAGTATTAGCTAAATGTTTGTAATAATCAGGTTTTTTCTTTTTTTTTCTCGCAATTTCATATGCTAAAATCTCTTTATCCTGTCTACTTTCAGTATGTCTAACGTGCGGCATTTTCTCAATCCCAGCAGGATCTTCCTCTGAGAAATCATCGATTATTGAAAATCCACTTGATTTAAAACAGCTAAAACAATATTAGTTATAATTTCCTTTTTAGATTGTGTTAAACCATCTTCAAGTTCAATTCTATTATACAAGGACATCACAGCTGCCTCAACCCAATTACTAGAGCTGTCAGAATTGTCATATTGATCCATAAATGTAGCCATATCTATTGCTCCTCTTATAGAACTACCCCTACGTATTGAAGTAGTAGTTCTAGTAGCCTGGACAATTTCTTGAGAAATCTTTGCAATTTTATCTGAAGCTGTTTTAGACTCTTTCTTGATTATTTGAACTTCTTCTTCAGGTGGTTGATATGACAGGTTTATCCAAATAAATCTATCCTTCAATGCTTCTCCTAGTACTGTAACTCCGACGTGAGCCGCTGGATTTTGAGTGGCAACTACAAAGAAGTCTTTATGTGCTTTAATTACCTTTAATTTAGATATGTCCAATATACCTTCATCAAGAGCAGTTAATAAAGAATTTTGAGTGTTTTCAGGCATTCTATTAATTTCATTTATAAATAAACATCCTCCGTTCAGCATAGCTGAAGCTAATGGACCATATTTATAAGAATCTTCATTGTACCCCTTAGCTATTACAAGAGGGGGATCAAAATACCCCACAAGATTATGAGGGAGCAATTCTTCACTGCAGTCAACTCTAAAGAAATTTGAAGGATTTGTGGATGCGTCATTTGAACTATAATATTCTGCAATCGCCTTAGCTAAAGTGGTTTTACCAACTCCTACATTTCCTTCTAATAAGATATTCTTACCAACTAAATGAGCTAATACTATTTGCTTTAATTCTTCAGTTCTCCCAATTATATCAAATTTAGTTTGTATTTCTGAAACGATATTGCTCGTATTAACCATACTTGTCAAAATTAATCATTTCTAAAATAATTTTTGATTGAAAAATGAATAAATAATCATTAAATTATTGGTTATCTATTAAGTACTAATCAAGAATTAACAAATATTTAAATCTTTACATTCTTCAATTGAGATTGCATAGCACCGTCACCCTTTCATGGTAATATTTAAATATCATTCCTTCTTATTATAACTTAGTACATAATTTCTTACTTTCTCCCTTTTTGAACTGCTTAAAATGTATCTATTCATATTTTTACTACTTCTAAATGCATTTTATTGTCTCAGACTTGAAAGACTTTTAAAAAAAATTAAAAAAAATATAGCTTAAGAATGGATTTGTGTTTGTTTCTCTTTTTCTAATTCCATTAAAACAACTAAATTCGTCCTTTTCCAGAGGTTCCAAGAAATAAATCCGATTGTTAGAAGTAGAATTGGATATATTATAACTTCTAATAAAGCAGGGTTTGCATTATATCCAAATAGGGCTTTTAGTAATGAACCAATTATTTCAAGCCATATGGGAGTCATTGGATTACCATCAGGAAAACTTTCAGGCAGAATATGCTTGATATTCCAAACTTCCTGAATAATAGGATTAATTACGCCGGCTTCAATAAACTCATGGATTCCGTATGTTATCAAACCAGCAGCAAATAGAATTAGAATTGCATTTGTAACTTTAAAGAATTTTGAGAGGTCGATTGTTTTTATACCATAGAAAGTTAAAACACCAATGAGCGCAGAAATTCCAAGACCTATTGCAGATCCTAATATGATGCTAATTTGGTTTATTGATCCAATCGAAGCTGTACCCGTTAACAGTAAAACTAACTCAATTCCTTCTCTGATGATAACTATAAATGTCAAACTTGAAATTGAAAAAGCTTTCTGACGAGTAACTGAATCTTCAACTTTCTTTTCTAAATGTTTCCGCATCTTGGGACCTTCCTTACTCACCCATAAAACTAGAGTTACTATAAATATCCCTGAGATAATAAATGTGGATCCTTCGAAAATCTCTTCAAGGACACCTGTGAATCCTCCAAATAACATAGAAAATAGAATTGCGAAGACTATACTAGTAAAAATAGCGATAAATGCCCCAAGATATACATATTTATTATAAGAACGCTGATTTATCTTCCTTAAATAGAGTAGTACTATAACAACTATTAAAGTTGCTTCTAATCCCTCTCTAAATCCCAAAAATGCTGGAGTTATTAAATCAATATAATTAGTCATAAATATTTCATTTTTCGTTTCTGTTAAGTGGAATCAATGTTTAAAAAACTTAAATATTTTAGTTATAACTAATTAAGATTAGGCAAGTATTAATTTTAAAAAATAAGATAACGGGTGTAATTGGTGTTAATTATAAAAACAATGAATTCGAAAATATTGAGTAATTACCGAGGAAAAACTTTCACAATCACATTTTCTCCTTTTTTCAAACCTTCTTGATGTGGGGGAATCTCTATAATTCCATCTGAAGATGTCAGAGAGCTTATTATTCCGGAACCTTTTAATTTGACAGGAACTGCAATTATTTTGTCTTTAGTTTTCTCAAGATGAACCCTTAAATAGTGAAGATATCCAAGACCAGACACGGGAACATCCTTATCTATTACTGCCATTATATCAATTCTTGGATCAAGAATTTCACACCCTAGCATTCTACGAAGAGCTAATCCTGCAATCTTTAAAAAGGATACATAGGCCGCAACAGGTGTTCCGGGAAGACAAAAGATTATAGTATTCCCTAAAGAGCCAATCAACACTGGCATACCAGGTCTGTGAGCAACGCCATGTACTAAAACTACTCCTGACTCATTAATAATCTCTGGAAGATAATCTTTACTCCCAACTGAGGTACCTCCAGTAAAGATAATAATTTGGGAATCACTTGTTGCTTCAACTAATCTATTTTTTATTATCGATTTATCATCTTTAATAGTTTCACCTCGAATAACGATACCACCATATTGATTTACCAGAGCCGATATCATTGGGGTATTTGAGTTATAAATTTTTCCCGGTTGCAGTGACTCCCCTGGTTCAAGCAATTCATCACCAGATGAGAAGATACTTATTCTCGGTTTGACACGTACTCTAACCCTATTAAACCCTAAAGACGTTAAAAGTGCGATATGTTCGGCTTTTAATTCTATACCTTTCTTTAAAACTAGAGTTCCTTTCTTTATATCTTCTCCTCTTCTTGATACATTTCTTCCGGGGGGGATAGAATTAAATAGTTGTATTATTTCATTTTGAATTTCAGTATCTTCAATTTTAATTACACAATCTGCACCATCAGGAATCGGTGCTCCAGTAGATATTCTAATACCTTCTCCTTTATTAAGCATGAGAGTAGATGTCTCACCTATTTCAATCTTCCCAGAAAGTTTAATCATTTTTGGATTTTTAGGGGAAGCCCTAAATGAGTCTTCTGCCTTAATTGCGTATCCATCCATGGCTGATCTGTCAAACGGGGGAAGATCAAAATCAGTTATAATATCAATTGCTAAAATTCGATTAAGGGCATTTCCTATTAAAATTTCTTCAATTGGATTTAAAACTACCAGTGAAAACATTTTTTCTAAAGCATCTTCTAATGAAATAAGCTTCGAAAACCCTATCTTTCTTAATTTTTCCACAATTTTACTCCTTCTTGTTTATCATATATATAATATGTCTTAATTCAGGAATTAATAATTCTCTAAAAGCGAGTTCAACTGCTTTAGGAGAACCTGGAAGTAAAAATACTGCTTTATCCATTATCTTCCCTCCTGTTGCTCTTGACAACATCGATGAGGCCCCAATCTCTTTATAAGATAAAAACCGAAATAACTCTCCAAAACCTGTAATTTCCTTTTCCAAAAGTGGCTCAACAGTTTCGTATGTAATATCCTTAGGAGTTAAACCAGTACCTCCACTAAAAATAACGCAATGAATTGATCTATTAACTAAGAGTTTTTGTAAACTATCAAGTATTGAATCTTTATTATCAGGAACTATCTCAGTTGTAACTAAAGAAATTGACTTTTTATCTGTGAGAAGTTCTTTAATTAAAGGGATCGTTTTATCAGATAATGGAGCTCCCTCTTGTAATTCATTAAACCGTGATGTACTTACTACAACTAAAGCAACATTTGCAATTTCAGGACCTTTTTTCTTATGCTCCTCATGTATTTTCATTGGAAAAAATACACCTTTCTTTTCTCTCCTTTCTCAATTATCGATTCTAACTCTTCAATTTCAATATACCCATCCCCATAGAACAGCGTACTCATTGCTTCTGAACCTGTTTTAATCGGGATAATTTTTTTACTACCTTTTTCTTCTATAACTTTAACAGCCTTAAATTCATGCCTTCCGACGGTACTATATATCCTCTCCCCGACTTCAATTTCTTGCGAAAATCTCTCTCGTAATGGATAACCTGAAATTTTTCTTAGAAAGTTATCAATAAATACATAAAAACAACTTAACGCAGATGTAGGATAACCTGGAAGAATAAAAATTAGTTTGGTCTTCAGTTTAACAAATATTATTGGTTTTCCGGGTTTGATTTTTACTCCATGTACTAGTATTTCTATCTCACTATATTCTCCTAAGACTTTAGGACCTAAATCTCCCTCACCCTTGGATGTTCCTCCTGATAAAATTACAATATCAGACAGACTTAAAGCTTTATCAAGTATGTTTTTCAAATCTTGATAATCATCCTTGACAATACCTAAGAAATTAACTGATACACCGGTATTCTCAATTGCTTTTTTCATTACTATTGAATTTACATCATATATTTTACCTATATCTAAATTGCTTACTTCCTGGGTAACCAATTCATTTCCGGTGCTAATAAGAGATACCAAGGGTTTTTTATATACCCATACATCTTTTATTCCGCAAGAAGCTAAAATTCCCAATGTAGCTAAGTCGATTAGAGTATCTTTCTTTACAATTATTTCATCCATTTTTATATCGTGTCCAATCTCAATAATATGTGTTCCAGGAGTTATAGCTTTTGAGATTAAAACTTTATCATCTTTTACTTCGGTAAATTCAACCATTACAACTCCATTGGCATTCTCTGGTATAGCAGCACCTGTTGCTACATAGGAACAATGGTTATCTTCCAACTTGTTTTGAGGAATATCCCCTGCTTGAATAGTCTCTATTAGTTCCAATTCAATGAGATTATCTTCTTCAGCACCAAAAGTGTTTTCAGCTATTACAGAATACCCATCCATTCTCGACTTTCTAAAATGGGGAACGTTTATTTTGCTTTTGATATCACGTGATAGCGTTCGATTAAAAGAACTTGAAATATTAATTAATTCTTCTTCTAGTCGTGGAATTTTTACTGTTTCAAGGATCGCTTTAAATTCCCCGACAGTAATTGTTCTTAAAAATTTCATTTCTAGATCAAATCTTTACTCTATAATCTTTAATGAACCCACTCTGAAGATCCATCAACGTAATCTTCCTTTTTCCAAACAGCAATCTCCTTCTTATACATTTCAACAGCTTTTTCTATTGTTTCAAAACCCTCAATTCTATGTGCAGAAGCTACAACGACATAAACTAAATCTTCAGAGATTTTAAACTCACCCTTTAAATGGATGATAATTACATCTATGATACCTTCTTTTTGCTTCAGTTCTTCGCAAATTCTAGTAATACTCTTATCAGCCAATTCATTGTATGCGTCAATCTTCATCCCTTTCACGGGTTTTCCTTCCATTGAGCTACCTCTTACAATTCCAGTAAATGTATGGATCGATCCAGCTTTTTCGATGTTATTAATCCTTTTTAGAGAATCTAAAATCGTTTCAAGATTTATCTCTCCTTTAGAATATATTCCTGATTTAATCTCCATTAGATTCTATCCCCCAGAAACAGGTGTTAAAAAAGCTATCGAATCTCCTTCCTTTAATTCTATTAAAAGTGGATTTTTATCATGAATTGCTTTGTTATTTATAATGAGTGAAATATTATTATGGATATTTTGGATTTTCTCATCCCATAATAGATTTCGAATATTGTATTTAGATAGTAAGATATTTATTAATTCTTTTAAGCTGTTGTTGACCAATTCAACATCTTCCTTTTCTTTGCCAGTAATATCCTTGAATTCAGCAAAGTATAAAACTTCTACATTCATATAGACTATAAAATTTCTTTAATTTCTAATAAAATGGCTTCCGTGAGTCAACAACTTGCTTTACGATTTGTTCATATTTAGATAATGAATGATGATTACGGAGAGCCTCTTTAATATTCTTTCCCAGATCCGATCGATAAAGACAACCAAATAAATTCCCGTCACATCCAACCCGTAATTTAGTACACCCCATACAAAAATCATGACTTGGTGTAATGGTTTCCACAGTTGCAGAATTTGGCAACATGAGCACTTTTCGATTTTGCATAGATCCTCGAATTATAACTTGTTCTGCTCTTTTTTCAAGTTCTTCTATAATGGGTTTCAGATCTAAATGATGTTTTTTATAGAAATCTCCATTTCCCTCGACTGTGTCAGCTACTTTGTGTAACTCAATCAATTGCAGAATGAAATTATTCTCTGCACTAAACTCTAACATGTCTTCTAACTCATCATCATTTATTTCTTTCATTAAAACAAAATTGAGTTTGATTGGATCAAATCCGACTTCTTTAGCTTTTTGCAAACCCATTTTTACTTGTTTTAACGTATCTGATCCGTAAATACTCTTATATCTATCACGTTTTAAAGAGCCTAAAGATACGTTTATTCGATTTAATCCCGCATTATATAGTTCTTCGGCCTTCTCAAGGAGTAGCAAACCATTAGTAGTCATAGAAATGTCTTTATAGAGGTGTAATTCAGAAACACTCTTGATAATATCTACAATTTCCTCGCGACATAATGGTTCACCTCCTGTGAATTTAATCCGGGTAACTTCTAGAATTTCGGCTAAAATTTTGCATAATT
>WOR8_10002717_pt1 | contig 17327 bp, 15 predicted proteins | sample DeeMarSeWOR38_10_FD_19890 | JGI IMG/M metagenome (IMG submission 19890)
TCATCGAATAGAAGACCCCTTTGACGATGTCGGGCAGGTTCTTGCCCTGGCGGATATTTTCCAGAACCTCGGTGGCCGAAAAAACCGTGCAGAAGCTCCCCAGCTTGACCATATTTTCGGATTGACTGGCCAGCCGGTCCATCTCGTCGAGCGAAACATCCAGCCGCATGGCCATTTCTTCCAGAAAGGCACCGGTGCCGGCGGCGCACTTGCGATTCATTTTAAATCCGGTACGTTTGCCGGACGGATCGAGTTTGATGATTTTGTTGTCCTGCCCGCCGATATCAATGACGGTGGTCGCAATGGGAAAATAGTAAAAACACCCTTTGGCGTGGCACCCGATTTCCGTTTTCGTATCCCGGGCAAATGATACGTTTTTGCGGCCATATCCGCTTGCGACCGTGTTTTCAATGTCGCTCTTTTTTGTACCGGCCATTTTTAAAGCCGCGGTGAGGCAGGTGTCGGCGGTGGCTGCAAAGTCGGTTCCCGATTTCTTGACCGCATGACCGATCAGGTTTTTAGCGCCGTCGAGGATGGCGACTTTGGTGCGCGATGCGCCGACATCAACGCCCGCAAAGACTGATTTTGATACCATGGCTGCTATTTTGACTCTAATCCTTTTACCAGGGCGCTCAGGGTGTGGTTATACGGCGTCGGGGTCCCGGTGCGAGCACCGTATTCTACAAATTTGCCGTTGATAAAATCAATTTCGGTCCGCCGGTTGGCCTCGATATCCATCAACATCGACGGTTTGTGGTCACCGGCATTCCCCATATACGCCATTGCATGGGTATAAAAATCCCACCCCAGATCAATTTCATTGGCCCGGGCCACCCGGATGCATTCTTTAACCAGGGCATCGACAATCTGAAAGACGATCGGATCGTTCATCGCGCGCGACATCGTCAGCCCGGTAACGGCGCACACCGGGTTCATACAGGCATTCATAACGCTCTTGCGCCAGACCATCGATATAATGTTATCGGTGTGCTCGGTTGTCAGGTCGCAGTTGCTCAGGGCATCGGCAATGGCAGTCGCTGAATTGCGGGATTGCGGATCCAGTTCCTGAATGTAATGCGGCGGATGGTGAAAGGGGATTTTGACGTGTGCCGGTCCCGCCAATCCACACCCGTAATTGACAACGGCGCGCATCACATCTGTCTTGCCCAGTATTTTTGCCAGCTCAAGCTCCGTATCAATTCCATTTTGCCAGCTGACAATCGCCACGCCTTCTTTGTGAAAACCTTCAATGGCCGAAGCAATCAGCGGCAGCGCATGGGCTTTGACGGTGATGAAAATCACGTCCGGATCGTAGTCAGCCAGTTCATCAATATGGGTGCATGTCCGGGTCACTTTGTGCTGGATATTTTCTGCGCCTTCAAGAATAATTCCAGGGTCCAACGCCGGCGCCAGCAGATCCGGGATGACATCACAAAGGGTGACTTCATAACCGCCTTTGGCCAGAAAGCAGGCGACAATGCACCCCACCGGGCCGGCTCCGACCACGGCAAATGATTGGGGATTAAAATTGGACGCATCGCTCATATTTTACCTCCCCCTTTATGTTGTTTTGCTAACGAAGGGAAATATCCTAAAACCCATAGAGCGGGCTATAGCGACGTTAGTTTTAGAGAAAAATTCGAATATCGAATTTCTGATTTCAGATTTCGTATTTCCGTCTGGCGGCTACCTTTCCTGCTTGGGGCGTTCATCGATGACGCGCACGGCTTTACCCTCGCTGCGGGCAATGCTTTTCGGATCGACCAGCTCCACACCAACGCCGATTCCCATCATGCCTTTGATATGACCGGCGATTTTCCCTTCGATTTCATGCCTTCGATCTTTGCCGGCCTCGTAAATTTCTTTTTTGCCTTCCACCTGAACGCTGAGATGATCCAGGTACCCTTTCTTGCTGACCACCATTCGATATTGCGGTTCGACCTCCTCAATTTCCAGCAGGAGTGCCTCAATTTGCGAGGGAAAGACATTCACACCGCTGATAATGAGCATGTCGTCCGAGCGGCCATAGATTTTGTCCATCCGCATAAAAGTCCGGCCCTCATATCCGGGCTCGCGCCACAGGCGTGTAATGTCTTTAGTGCGATAACGAATCATCGGCATGGCGCGTCGCTGCAGAGAGGTAAAAATCAACTCTCCCTTTTCTCCTTCCGGCAGGGGTTCCAATGTCTGTGGGTCTACGACTTCCGCCAGAAAAAAATCTTCATTGATATACAGGCCGTTTTGATCAGCGGCGTCATATGCCACACCGGGTCCACACAACTCGGTTAATCCATATGCTTCCTGGGCTTTTATCCCCATACGTTCTTCGATCTCCTGGCGCATGCCCTCTGTCCAGGGTTCGGCGCCGAATACGCCGACCCGCAAGGGGAGCTTTTTGATATCAACTTTCATTTCTTCGGCGCGTTCGGCAATCGTCAGCGCGTATGACGGGGTGCAGAACAGAACATCTGTCTTAAAGTCCTGCATGATGGTAATTTGCCGTTCGGTCATTCCGGCGCCGGTCGGCACCAAGGTGCAGCCGATGGCCGTCGCTCCCTGATGGAACCCGAGGCCGCCGGTAAAAAGACCGTGACCGTAGGCGTTTTGAACCACATCTTCCTTGCGGATACCGGCCGCCCAGAGGTTGCGGGCCATACACTCGATCCATTGTTCCAAATCCTCGGCGGTGTATGGTCCGGTAATCGGTTTGCCGGTCGTGCCCGAAGACGCATGGATTCTGACCACTTCTTCTAAAGGCACGGCGCACAGGCCGAAGGGATAATTGTCTCTGAGATCATTTTTGACGGTAAACGGGAGTTTGGCGACGTCTTCCAGGCTTTTGAGGTCGCCGGCTTTGATGTCCATTTCTTTGAATTTATTTTTATAGAACGGAACTTTCTCAGATACCCAGGCGACGGTTTCTTTCAGCTTCTGCAACTGAAACTTTTTGAGTTCTTCCACCGGCATGCATTCAAACTTATCGTTCCAGGGCATGGTCTTCCTCCTTTTTGAGTAATGAATTGGTTATAATGGCTTCAAATCGCAATTTTATTTTAAAGGCCGATTGGTCTGAGAATCAGGGACGTAATCCGACGCCAAAGCGTCTTTGCTATAAAATTATGCGGCCTTGGCGGCGGCTTCAAAACCCAGTTCAAAGGCCTTGATATTGATATCGACAAAGGCCTTTTTAGTGGATGTCCGAATGGCTTCTTTGACGTCTTCAGCCGATACCGGCATAATTCCGGTTTGAATCAACGAGCCCAGTAACACCATATTCAAAGACATGATATTGCCGGCCTGTTTTGCCAATGTCTGGGCATCGAAAGCGATCAGCCGGGCGGTTTTATTGCGGATCAGCTCCTGAAGCTCCTGTAAATCCGGATAAGTTCCTTTGCCGATGGCCACCGTAAACGGCGGCAGCGGTGCCGTATTCGTGATCACCACGGTATTGGGATTGCATTTGTTTAACGCCCGCAGTGTTTCTGAAGGCTCGAAGCCCAGCAAAACGTCCGCCTCAGCGTCTGAAATAATCGTGCTGTCGGCATCGCCAAAAACCACTGCGGATTCAACTACCCCGCCTCTTTGAGCCATTCCATGGATTTCACTCATGCGCACGGGGATGTCTGCCAGCAGCGCCGCCTCGCCCAGCACTTTGGAAGCCAGCAGGTTTCCCTGTCCCCCAACGGCTACGATGATCAGTCTTTTTGTTTGCATAAATCGATTCCCAAATTTTTAGTTAGTCAAATTAAAACTCGTGATCGTTTTATTTTTCACATTAGCTTTCAAAATCCAATTTGGAGTGATGGAGCACTGGCGTAATGGATAAAAATTGGACTGGGCATTTTTCAAAACATCAGCAATCCAGCACTCCGATACTCCATCACTCCAGTACTCCAGTTATCAGGATGACAGTCGTCATCATGATGCTTTGCTCTTTTCTTTTGAGCGGACCGGCACGATGGCTTTTTCAGGGCAAATCTGGGCGCAAACTGCGCAGCCGGTGCAAAGATCCGCATTGATGTAAACCTTTTCGCCTTCGGTGTAGAAAGCCGGACAGGCAAGCTCATTGACACAATCTCTGTGATTTTTGCATTTTTCGCTGATATAAAAAGGTTTGCCTCTGAGTTTTTTAAGACTCTGGGCATAAAGGGTGCAGGCTTCTTTGGAAATGATGACGGATACGCCCTTAAAATCGATGGCTTCCTTTAAGGCCTCGATACTCTTGTTGACCCGATAGGGCTTGATCACCGCCACATGCGGCACGCCGATGGCCCGAACCACTTTTTCAATCGATACCCGGCCATAGCCGGTCAGATTAAAATCTCCCATATCAACTCCCGGATGGGGCTGATGACCGGTCATGGCGGTGGTGCTGTTGTCCAGGATGACCAGAGTAAAATTATGGTTATTAAAAACAGCGTTGACCAGACCGGGAATGCCGGAGTGGAAAAAAGTCGAATCGCCGATAAAGGAAATGACCTTTTTATCGGTGGCAGTCGAAAAGCCGCATCCCGTGCCGACCGAAGAGCCCATGCACAGGAGAAAATCTGCGGTTGAAAGCGGCGGCAGCACACCGAGGGTATAACACCCGATGTCAGTGGGATAAATCGTGCCAAGGCCTTCGGCCGCTTTTTTAACGGCATAATACGTGGCGCGATGGGAGCAGCCGGCGCACAGGTTGGGCGGTCGTTGTGGCACCTCCGGCACATCGGAAATATCCGTTTTGGCGGTGGGGGTATAGGGGACTTCGAAAAACTTGGCGATATTTTCTCTTACCTGAGCGGGGTCGAACTCGTAAAGACGGGTGAACAGGTCTTTGGCTTTTCCGCGGATCTGCAGGGTTAAGCCTTCTTCCTGGGCAAAGGCCTTGACCTGTTCCTCCATATAGGGTTCACCTTCCTCGATAACCAGAACTTTGTCACATGCTTTCAAAAAGGCCTTAATTGTTTTTTCGGGCATGGGGTACGAAAAGCCCAGTCGAAGTACCCTGATGCGATCGGCGATGTTTAATTCCTTGATGCCGTCAGATGCGTAATTATAGCTGACACCATTGCAAACGATGCCCCATTTTCCATCGCCCTTAATGAAATTAAAGGGTGAATCTTCTGAAAATTTCCGGGCCTTATCGATGTTTTCCAACAGCTTAACATGTAATTTTCTGGAAACAGCCGGTACCGTGACCAGATTGAAGGGATCCTTGATAAAGTCGCCTTTGGTTTTGGGGGGTTTTATTTTTCCCAGGGTGACAATCGCGCTGGAGTGGTTGATGCGGGTGGTTGTGCGAAACAGGACCGGTTCCTGCAGCTTTTCGGAAATCTCAAAAGCATAGCCCACCATATCTTTGGCTTCTTCAACGGAAGAGGGCTCCACCATGGGCAATCCGGAAAGTTTGGCATAAAAACGGTTATCCTGCTCATTCTGGCTGGAAAACATATAGGGGTCATCGGCTGTCAGGACGACCATCCCGCCTTTAACCCCGACATAGGCCAGGGTCATCAGCGCATCGGCCGCTACATTGACACCCACATGTTTCATGACGCACATGCTGCGCACGCCGGAATTGGCCGCTGCCGCTGCTACTTCCATGGCCACCTTTTCATTGGTGCTGTATTCAAAATAAAGATCGCTTTCCTGGGAGGTCTGGAAAAACTGTAGGGAAATTTCAGAAGAGGGTGTGCCGGGGTAGGTGCTGGCAACCGCAACACCCGCTTCGATCGCTCCCCTGGCAATGGCTTCATTGCCCAGAAGCAGCATTTTTTGACCTGGGTTTTCGGTAAGTAATTTGTGCATTGCATTATCCTCTTGGAGATTATGAGATTATCAGAATGTTATTTTAGCTTCAAAAGCCGATTTCGATTCCAAATTTCCTCTGAATATTTAGCTATTTTTTGAAATTGTGTCAATTAAGGGATTAAGATCATTTTCTTGTTGAATCTAATGTTTAGCTACATTAAAGCTACATTGTAGTTTCTGTCAAGCTAAAATATGGGATGGCAGAACATATCACAAAAATGTATCTAATATCCGATGGTACGGCTTTAAACCGATAAAAAGTGCGCATAACAACCCGTGAGCTAAAATTAAAAATGATCTAATGGAAGGAAAATCTTATGATCGTTCGAAACTTAAGAGACGAAGCGGTTATGGAGACCACCTATCGGGCCCATGGAGGTGCGATTGCCCAGATGATTCTGGATCGTCGAATTTTAAGGGAAATTGGCTTCCTGGCAATCGCGACGCTGGAACCCGGAAAGGAAATCGAAGCTCATGTGGATCCCATGGAGGAGATCTATTTTGTGTTGAGTGGTTCCGGTGAAATGGGCGTGGATGATGAAAACCGACAGGTCGGGCCGGGCGATGCCACCTGGATCCCGACCGGATCATCTCATCGTTTGTTGAATAATGGTGAAGCGGACCTGGTTATTCTGGTGGTGGCATCACCCAATTGGTAAGGGACTGGCTGCTGATTACTGGCCGCTCGCTCCTGGCTGCTGACTTTAATCCGGTTTCAGGTGTTCCGCCGGAGGCGGATTCAGGTGTCAGAGAACAGCGGTTAGATGACAGATGAAAACCCAGGAGTAAGGCGGCCCTCTGTGGCCGCCAGTTGAGGTCGGCACAGAGGCCGATTTTACTTGAATGGAAAGCGAGTACGAGGACGAGTGGGAGGACGAGTACGACTGGGAGCATAAAATTTTCGTCCTCCTCTTTGTCCTCGAGAATGCAAATCACCTCAGACCTATTTGAGCCAGTGACCAGTCGCCAAAAGCCAGCAGCTATGCCTAATCGGATTTTTTACGGGTATAGATCGTTTTAAAAAGTTCCGGCGTTATGGCCATGCAACCGGTGCAGCCCGGCTCTTCATCGGCATGGAAAGGCTCCAGATGAACCTCCAGGCCGATGTCCTTATACATGTCAGCCATTTCGGATAACCGGGGTTCATCATAAGTGGCCTGTCTTTGCCACCCCTGAAGGGCCAGTTCCTCCTGGCGTGTCATGCCGATTAAGCTCCTTTATATACCGGTTTTTTGCGACCCAACGATGAAAGCCCTTCCAGGGCATCGGCCGTACTGAAGATATCTTTTGCACGTCCGAGTTCAATTTCTACTGCCTCAGCGATGGATTTTCCGACCTGTTGATCGATGATTTCATTAGCCAATTTCAGGGCCAACGGTGCTTTGTAGCCTATGATTTTAGCGGTTTTGGCTGCAACTTCACCCGGCACGCCCTCGGGCAGCTTCCCGGCCAGCAACCGTGTAACGTTTTCGCTGCTGCAGACTTGGGCCAGCATAGCAAATTTTTCGGGGAGGTCCGTTGGCCGGTATTTATCTGATTTTTCTTCTGATACCAGTTGGCTAATAGCGTTTTCCACTTCGGCCGGTTCTACCAGCCGGGTAATGATGCCCAGTGCCAGGGCATCCGCTGCGTTGATGGGGATACCTGTAAAGACGTAATATTTGGCAAGCTCAGGTCCGGTAAAGCGGGCCATGCGCAGCATACCACCCAGACCGGGGAAGATGCCGATGCCGGTTTCAGGGAAACCCATGGAACCTGATGGCGTTGCGATGATTGTCTGGCAGGCCATGGCGAGCTCACTGCCACCGCCTAAAGAAAGACCATCGAGCAGGGCAATGGTCAGCTTGTCTGAGTTTTCGATTTTAAGGAGCAGCTCATGGCCCCTGCGGGTAAATTCGACGATATCCGTAATTTTGTCTGCTTTGATTTTATCGACAAACCACTTTATATCCGCTCCGGCTCCGAAAGCTTTGCCGGCGCCTTGAATTACGATGGACTTTACGGCCGTGTCTTTTTCAGCTTCATCAAATCGTGCGGCGATCTGGCCCACCACTGTTTCATTCAGCGCATTCATGGCTTCGGGGCGGTTAAGTGTGATATAAGCAATAGCGCCTTTAATTTCCAGATCCACAAAATTGAAGGCAAAGGGTTTGCCGATCTCATTTTGCTTTTCAAGGATTTTGGGCATTTTGAAATCAGGGTATCTTTGGGTAATGATTTTTACGGTTTGGTATGTTTTCTCAATTCCGATCTTATTCATGATTTCAAATGGGCCCTTTAACCAGCGCAAACCGATTTTTGCACCCCGATCTGTGTCCTCAATGGAAGCAACACCCTCGTCCACAAGGGCAGCGGCAACTCCGAAGCAGACGCCGTAAAAGCGATCCCTGGCTTGCGGGATTTTGGATTCATCGATATCACCGCTTAGATCCCAGTTTTCATTTTTATCCTTCTGGGCTTTCAGGATATCCGCCGTGGCATAAAACGGTCCCAATTCATTTCCGAGGGTGGTAGAGGCGTGCACGGCGATGGGAATGCCGGTGACATTCATGAGCTCAAAAGGACCCATGGGGATTTTAAACGCCTGCTTTGCGGCTTCTTCAAGGGTGGCAATGTTGGCCAGGCCTTCTTCCAGCATGCGGGCAGCCTCGTTTAAAAATGGAACAAAGAAGCGGTTAACCGCAAAGCCGGGCGCATCTTTGACGACAATGGCGGTTTTGCCATGGAGCTTGGCGGCCAGAAGCGATTTTTCCAGGGTTTCAGCGCTGGTCCCTTCATGGGGAATGACTTCCAGCAGACGATTTTTAGCCGGGTGATAGAAGTAATGCAGTCCCACAAAACGATCCGGCCGGGTGGTTTTTTCGGCAAATTCGCGAACGTAGAAACTGGAAGTGTTGGTTGCCAGAATGGTCTTTTCAGAGCAAATCTGATCCAGATTTTCAAATAAATCGAATTTGACCTGCTTGTCCTCAAATACGGCTTCAATGACCAAGTCGGCCTCTGCCACCATTTCAAAGTCGCATGTGCCGATGATGCGTGAGAGGACATCATGAACCTGTTCCGCATTAAGGATCTTACGTTCAACCGCTTCTTTCAACGTTTGGCGGATGGTATTAATGCCGCGTTCGACAAATTCTTCATTCATATCCACCAGAATAACGTTGAGCCCCTCCTGGGCCAGCTTCTGGGCAATACCGCTGCCCATATTCCCCGCACCGATAACCGCGATTTTGTTGATCTGTGACATAAAAATCCTCGTTTTGTTTTATGGGTTGGGTTCGTTAAATTTGTTCGATTGGTTTCGTCGTAAACAAATAAAACCAATAAAACCAATAAAACCAATTAAACCAATCAAACCAATCAGTTTACTTGTTCTGCCAAACCGGTTTACGCTTTTCTTCGAAGCTTTTGATGCCCTCCAGCACGTCCGCTGTTTTCATCAATGCGTTCAGAAAAAGATCGCTGACACTTTCAATGGCGTTTGGCAGCGGCATGCCCAGGTGTTTTTTAACCGCCTGTTTGTTCAAGCGAATGATGAGCGGGCTGTTATATTGAATTTCTTTTACCAGATTGTCGGTGGTTTCGGAAAGCTGATCGTCGGCTACCGCATAACAGACCATTCCCATCTGCCGGGCTTCTTCAGCGCTATAGCGTTTGCCGGTGGTGCAGATTTCTATGGCCTTGGAAGGGCCCACCAGGTGGGGCAATCGCACGGCGGCGTAAGGGGGTAAAAAAGCGAGTTTGATTTCCGGCTGGCCGAACAGGGCGCTTTGGGCGGCCACGATGATGTCACAGGCAATGGCAACCTCCATGCCCCCGCCCAGGCAAGCACCGTGCACCGAGGCAATGACGGGGACCGCGATCTGATCGATCAGTTCAAAAATGCGGTTAAAGGTCTCGATCATTTTAGCGGCCATCTCAGGCTTGTGATCGGACACTTCAACTCCGGCGCAAAAGCTGGCTCCTGCGCCGTTGAGCACCACACATTTCAGTTGGTCATCGGCGACAAGCCCTTTCAGCTCGGTGATGAGTTCATTCATCATTCGTATATCCAAAACATTGTGCTTGGGTCGGTCAAATGTAATTCGCGCAACACCGTCTGCTTTTTCGACTTTCAGATGCTGATATTCGCTCATGGTTTTTTATCTCCTCTCCAGATCAGAGATTGGTATTTAGTGTTTAGTATATGGTGCTTCGATCTTGAATTTCATGGTCCACCAAACACTGAATAGCAAACACCAAACACATACTACGCTTTTACAAACACATAGTTCAACTGCCCGTTGGGCAATTTATTGACGACGGTTTGCAGTTCCATGCCCACCCGGATGTCGTCTTCCGGCAGGTCACCGGCGATTCTGCCAAACACTTTGAAACCACCATAATCCACCAGGGCGATGCAGTAGGGGACATCTTTCTCGAATCCGATGGGCGCATATTGCAGCCGACTATATGTCACCAGCTTGCCCTTGCCACTGACTTCAAACCATTCCATGTTACTGGTCAGACATTGATGGCAATCCGCCCGGGGCGGAAAAAAAGACAACCCGCAATCCTTGCATCGGGTGCCCATGACTTTATTGTCTTCCAGGTAATCCACAAAATCATTGGTTTTGGTCATAGCGGTAAAACTTACCGTACCGAATTTTTTAAATCGATCGTCTACCTCTTTTACTTTGCTCATCGTTAAACCTTTCTATTCTGGAAAATAAACCTCACGCAAAGACGCAAAGACGCAAAGATTGATTATAAAATAAAATATTTAAGTTCTTCCATCCTTTGCGGTCTTGGCGACTTGGCATGCTGATTAACAGCCAAACGATATGATAAACAATTCCTGATTTATCGACCAAGAATCGTCACATTTCCATACAGCCCCACACCGCCGATGTTGTGGATCAGCCCGATCTCAGGGTCTTTGACCTGGATATCACCGGCCTCGCCTCTAAGCTGCAAAACGATGGTGCGGATCTGGGAGCCACCGGTAGCGCCGATCGGGTGGCCCTTGGATAACAGTCCGCCGTCGACATTCACCGGTATACGGCCTTCCTGGTATGTTTCTCTGTTCCGGATTAATTCTTTGCCTTCGCCCGGCTTGGCAAATCCCAGATTTTCATAGGCCATCATTTCAGCGATCGTAAAACAATCGTGCACTTCCGCCACATCAATGTCGTGGGGGCCGACACCGGCCATTGCATAGGCTTGCTGCGCTGCCTGCTCGGCAACAGTTAAGCCCGTAAACAGATCTCTGCCGGCCAGATTGACACTGGTGGACGCCGCGCCGACGCCCAAAATCCAGACCGGTTTTTTCGAAAGGGTTTTGGCTTTTTCTTCACTGGCAACGATGACGCAGGAGCTGCCATCAGCGTTGGCGCAGCAATCGCCCACCCGCAGCGGGCTGGCCACCGGGCCGGCCATGCGGTTTTCCGGATCTGAAAACATCTCAAATTCCACCGGCTTGCGATATACGGCTTTTTCATTTAATTGGCCGTAGGTTGCTGCCTTAACCCGGATCAGCGCCAGGTCGTCCAGGCTGGTGCCGTATTTTTCCATATGGGCTTTGGCATACATGGCATAGTAAGCGGGCATCATGGTGCCAAACGGGCTTTCCCATTGAATATCGGCACCCCGGCCCATGCGTTCCTGGGATTCTGAAGAACTGATTTCCGACATTTTCTGAAATCCGATCACCGCCACCACATCATGCAGGCCCGACTTCACCAGAGAATAGGCAAGCTTTAATCCGGTGCTGCTCGAAGAGCACAGGGTCTCGACATAAAATGTCGGCTGAGGATTCAATCCCAGATATTCGGCAAAAACACCGGCCGGCGAACGTTGTTTGTCGTACTCGGGTGCCGAGCAGATGACCGAAGCATCGATGTCGCTGGTGCTCAGTTGCGCATCCTGCATGGCATCCTTGAATCCTTCAAATACGAGTTCGCGGATAGCGCCCGGGTAGCTCCTGACAAATGTGCTCTGTCCGACTCCAATAATCGCTACTTTACTCATAAGTTTTCTCCTGTTGGTGTTTGGTGTTTCGTTTTTTGTGTTTGGCGGATCATAGGACCAATCAACCAAACACCAAACACTAAATACTAAACCCAATTCATATATATTGCCCGCCATCAACTTTGATAACTTCCCCCGTAATGTGCCTGGCCTTGTCGGATGCCAGAAAAGTCACCAGATAGGCCAGGTCCTCCGGCTGACCGACACGTTTCAGAGCGCTTTCACCCATGGCCATATCGATAATTTTATCTCTGGCTTCCGATTCTTTAAGCATGGCGGTTTCTATCAGGCCGGGGGCCACGGCATTGACCGTTACGCCGAAAGCGCCCAGTTCTTTTGCAAGTGCTTTGGTATATCCAATAATACCGGCCTTTGACGCGGAGTAATTGGTCTGGCCGAATTTTCCGCGCAACCCGTTAATGGAGGTTACATTTATAATCTTGCCGTATTTTTGCTCCTTTAAAAGCGGTGCCACGTGGCGCGTGAAATTAAAATATCCTTTCAGGTTGACTTCCAGCACCCGGTCCCATTGTTCTTCGGTCATTTTCCAGCAGACCCCGTCCCAGTTCATGCCGGCGTTATTCACCAAAATCTCCAGGCTGCCGAATGCTTCCACGGCGGCTTTTACGACTCTTTCAGCGTCGGCAAAGGAAGCAATATCACATTGCACGGCGAGCGCCTTGCGGCCCATTGCCTGAATTTCTTCCGCATATTTGATGGCCTCGGCTTCGTGTTTGCGGTAGGTCAAACAGACATTTGCGCCCTCACGGGCCAGTTCGATCGAGGCGGCGGCACCGATTCCCTGTGAGCCGCCGGTCACCAACGCATTTTTGCCTTCCAGTAGCATAAAATCCTCCTAAATTTTCCTAAAAAATGACCTTTTCTATTTTTAAAATTTGAAACGGTCTTTTTAGGTTATTGAAACTATTGGTTTATCTGTTGCTGCGACAAAATGTCGAAGATAGATTAAAGCTGAGCTCCTGTGAAGTCAATAAAAAATCTTGACATCAGCATAGTTACATTGTAGCTAAAAAGTAGTTTCAAACTTTGGCGCTAAAAGCAAGCGAAATTTTTAAAAAGGAGGATAATATGGCAGACATACCGGATAAAATTCAAACTTGGCAGATGGTCCAGCCCACTGCCTTTGACAGGGAAACCAAAAAGGTGACCCCAGGTAAAATTGAAAAAACCGAACTGCCGGTTCCGGAACTGAAGCCCGGTGAGGTGCTGGTTGAGGTTGCAGGCTGCGGCGTCTGCCATACAGACCTGGGGTATTTTTATGACGGCGTCCCCACGGTTTCAAAGCCGCCGTTGACACTGGGACATGAAATTTCCGGTACGGTGGTTGCCGGAGACGAACAATGGGTCGGTAAAGAAGTCGTGATCCCGGCTGTGATGCCATGTCGCAAATGCATCCTTTGTAAAACCGGCCGCGGCAACCGCTGCCTCAATCAGAAAATGCCGGGCAATAGCATGGACATATATGGCGGATTTTCCAGCCACATTCCGGTTCCGAGCATTGATCTGTGCGAAGTTAAAAATCGAGGGGAGATACCCCTTGCCCATTTAGCCGTTGTCGCCGACGCTGCCACCACACCTTATCAGGCTGCCAAAAGGGCCGATTTACAGCCGGGAGACAATGTGGTCGTTGTCGGTATAACCGGCGGGGTCGGGCAATACATGGGGCAGACTGCCAAAGCCCTGGGCGCCAATACGGTTGTGGGCATTGCCCGCAACCAGGCCAAGCTGGACCGGGCCCTTAAATATGGAACGGATTTCGTCATCAATTCGACAGACAAGGATGCCCGGGCCGTTTCCAAGGAATTCAAGGGAATCTGCAAAGCGAATGGATTGCCAGGCTTCGGCTGGAAAATTTTTGAGGTCACGGGTGCCGGAGGCGGCCAGGAGATTGCGCTGAGTCTATTGAGTTTTGTGGGCAAATTGGTCGTTGTCGGGTATGGGCTTGCCAAAGCCGAATATATGTTTGGAAAATTGATGGCCTTTGATGCCGACATTCTGGGAACATGGGCCTGTCTGCCTGAATATTATCCGGTGGTCATGGATATGATCATTCAAAATAAAATCAGCATCAAAGAATTTGTGCAAACCCGGCCGATGAGCACGATTGTCGAGACCTTTGCGGAGGCCCACAAAGAATCGCCCGACAAGCGCATTGTGCTGACGCCTGACTTTTGAGAAACGGGACGAATGAAAAAATGAAGTGAAACATTTTAAATTATAAAGGAGGTAAATATTATGGCTTTAGACTGGATGCCCCGAGACAACGAACCCAAAAACCACTTATTGCATACGGATGCGCACTGGGGGACCGACGCCGACGCTCCCTGCGTCGTCTATGAAAAACGACCCCTGACAGACCCCAAAGGGAAGGTGCAGGAAGGGCTATACGTGGCCTGGATCCGGCTCAACAACCCCAGACAATACAACTCTTACACCACCGAGATGGTCAAAGGTGTTATTGCCGGGTTTGAAAATTCCTCTCTGGACCGCAGCGTAGTGGCGGTCGTGTTTACCGGTACCGGGCCGTATTCTTTCTGTACCGGCGGCAACACCAAAGAATACAGTGAATTCTACAGTCAGCGATGTGATGAATACGGCCAGTATATGGAGTTGTTCAACCACATGGTGGATTCGATCCTGGCCTGCAAAAAACCGGTGATCTGCCGGGTCAACGGCATGCGAGTCGCCGGCGGTCAGGAAATCGGCATGGCATGCGATCTTACACTATCCTCCGATTTGGCTATATTCGGTCAGGCGGGTCCACGGCACGGTTCAGCGCCTGACGGGGGTTCATCAGATTTTCTGCCCTGGATGCTCAGCAACGAAGATGCCATGTGGAACTGTGTCTCCTGCGAGATGTGGTCCGCCTACAAGATGAAAACGAAAAACTTGATCAGCAAAGTGGTGCCGGTTTTGAAGGTCGATGGCAAATGGGTACGTAACCCCATGATCATCACCGACAAATATGTCGAAGACGGTGAGATTGTCTACGGTGAGTATAAATCCGGTGATGCCGCCAAAGAGGCCCGGGCGTTTGTAAAGGAACATCAGCCCAATGCGGATTTTGAATTACTCGACAAGGAAATCGATAAGGTCATCTGGACGTTTGCCAATCTTTTTCCCGGCTGCCTGATTAAATCCATCGATGGCATTCGCATGAAAAAGAAATACTTCTGGGATATCTGTAAAAACGGCAACCGCCACTGGCTGGCTGCGAATATGGGCGGTGAAGCATTCCTTGGCTTCGGAGCGTTTAACACCAAGAAAATCACCGGTCAGGATACGATTGACTTCATCAAATTCCGTCAGAACATTGCCAGCTCCAGACTCTGGGATGACGAAATGTTCGCAGAGGTTCTTGGAAAGCCGCAGAAGTAATATTTTTCATAATTTAAGGTTGTATTTTGTGGCAGGCGATGCGTTTTAAAAAAAGCGCGCGCCTGCCATTTTTTTATTCCATCGCAATGTCATCTGCAAAAAAGAAGTACCTTGATCATCGGCGTTATATTATGTAAAATTTCGCTTGCCTGTCTCCCGGCTTTAAACAAGAGCGACTTTAGGCATCAACGATGCAAAAATGACCGAGACGTCCTCAAAAGAAATTATAATTCCAACCCCCAAAGGTGATATCCGTATACTTTCCTTTTGTCCTCCGGAACAAATTCAACAATACACCTTCGAGCGTTATTTTGGAATCAGCGATGATTTTAGATCCCTTTTCACCCAGCGGGAAAGTCTGGCCAAAAGCGCCGCCGCTGAGGGTGCCAATGTGGTTTTGGCCCTTGCGGACACCAAAGACATTATCGGGTATGGCCTTTTGGCTTATCCCGACACGGGTGAACGCTGGGCTGAACTGGGGACAGAGATCATGATGGAAATTAAAGCCATTGAGGTCGGTCGCGCGTGGCGATCTGCCGGGATTGCGCCCGGAATTGTAAAAATGATGCTGGCCTATCCGCGCATTGAAGAAAAAATCATTTATCTCGTTGGATATTCGTGGACCTGGGATCTGAAAGGCAAAAAACTGACCGGCCAGGAATATCGTCGGATGCTCATTAAACTTTTTGAACCTTTTGGTTTCAAGGAGTATGAGACCAACGAGCCCAATGTATGTCTTCGGCCGGAAAATATTTTAATGTGTCGCGTGGGTCAAAATGTTCGCCAAAAGATAAAAGACCGTTTCAAATGGCTGCGCTTTGGACTGACGCCCTGGACCTGGAAGGTTGATAAACACTAAGAGGGGTTTCAGATTTCGGGTGTCAGGAAAATACAGAGAACAGCGCACAGAGAACAGATGACAGAAGACAAGGGGCAGGATGGTTTCTGTCATCTGTCATCTGACTTCTGTTATCTGGTACCATAATTTGACAGCCTTTATCATGAGGTGTATGAAGTTTGGTAATAGGAAATAATTTTGGATTCATTTTTTACGTTTTCTAACCGCTGCGTTTTCATGGCAAAAATACATTAGAGGCTAAAAATGATCGAAGATCGTATTGTTTATTTAAAAGGCGACTTTGTCCCATGGGAGAAGGCCACCGTGCACATCATGAGCCACAGCTTTGGGCGGGGCTCGGCTATTTTTGAAGTGATCAGCCTGCACGCCGCGGCCTCCGGCCCGGCTATTTTCAGGCTCGAAGCGCATGTCGATCGCCTGTTTAAGTCTGCTAAATTTCTGGACATGGAGCTGCCCCTTTCAAAAGAGGCGTTGTGTGAAGCCGTTGCCGAGACCGTAAAACGCAACGGGCTTCAAAAAGGTGTCATCAAACTGATAAGTTTTTATCCTGAATTTGCGTTTGAAATTTTACCTCCTCAGAAAAAGCTGAGCATTTCGATTTTCGCCATCGACCCCGAACAAGACCTGGGTGCATTTGGCATTCCATTTGAAACGGGCACAACTGCCTATGTGAGCAGCTGGCGCAAGCTGGATCCCCGGACGGTTCCGGTTGAGGCCAAAGCCGCTGCCAACTATCTAAACGGCATGGTTGCCCGGGCCGAAGCGAAAAAAAACGGTTTCGGACATGCCGTAATGCTTGATACCCGGGGCTTTATTGCCGAAGGCGGAACCGAATCGGTATTTCTGGTTAAAGACAATTGCCTGATGACGCCCGCTACCGGAACGGTATTAAAAAGTATCACCCGCATGTCGATTCTCGAAGCCGCCAGGCAAACCGGTGTCGAATGCATTGAAGAACAGTTAAAGCCCGAGCTGTTGCTCGAAGCCGACGAAATGTTTGTATCCTCCACCCCCTTTAAAGTTTTGCCTGTAAAACAGATCAATGATCACAAACTGGACAATGCGCCCGGGCCGCTGACCCGCAAAATCGCCGAACTTATGGATGCCATCGCCGGCGGTAATGACGATCGTTTCAAAGGATGGTTATACATGGTGGAGTGAAAACGATTTAGGATATGAAAGTGGATCCAAAAAAAATTCTCCAGGGGGACCAGCTTGCCGGTGGCAGGCTGATTCGACTGCTGGAAGAAGATGCCCCTGAAGGTAT
>WOR8_10005723_pt1 | contig 17326 bp, 13 predicted proteins | sample DeeMarSeWOR38_10_FD_19890 | JGI IMG/M metagenome (IMG submission 19890)
CAATTCACGATCCAGGGCGGCCAGTTCATCAACGCTCTGTTCCTCCGGAATAGGTTTATCCAGTAATTTATCGATCTCATTCTGCGATGCGGGTGTGGACTGCTTTTTAGCGACTGCGTAACGAGAATAGGCTGCTTCCATGTCTTTCACGATTTTTTGATTTTCCGCTACCATGGCCTGGATGCGCTCCAGGTAGATTTCATAATCCCGGATGACTTCCGGGGAGGCATTCCCAGCTTTTTTGAGCTGCTCTAATTCGGTGGCGATACGTTTTTCGGTTGCCTGGCTGATGCGCAGATTTTCCCGCGCCTGCTCGAGTTTGGATTCTGCCGTCTCCCGTGAAATGGCATGTGTCGGTATGATGAGCAACAGACCCATCAGGCAGGCCAAAAGATATCCCGGCAAACTGCTTTTTTTGAAATAATTCATGGAATGCATCTCATGCAATAAATTGCAGTATTTGCTAACTTACCGAATTTGAAAAGAAAATCAAAATTATAACAATTCCAAAATAATAATTTGGCGGTTGAGTGTCAAGCAAAATGAAAAAGCCACATTGAGTCTTATCAATGTGGCTTTGACAAATTCCTGGCGGAGAGAGAGGGATTCGAACCCTCGAAGGAAGTTTCCCCCCTTACTCGCTTAGCAGGCGAGCGCCTTCAGCCAGCTCGGCCATCTCTCCCAATAGATTTTTTCAAAATTTATTGTTAAATTGCGGCGCAACTTTATTGGCGGAGGGAGTAGGATTCGAACCCACGGAGGCGTTACCCTCAACGGTTTTCAAGACCGCCGCTTTCGACCACTCAGCCATCCCTCCACAAAAAAATTGCTTTACTAACATTTTGAAAAATACAGGTCAATATATTTGTCGCCTATACAATACCAGGGAATTTTAACTCGGTCAATACCAGGTCCTTTAGCAATTCAGCCCGCACTTATCCGGTTCGCAGCAATTTTTCGACAGACGTTCTCATTGTATGTTGACAGGGTTGTTTTTTTATGGTTTCCAGTACATCGATATTTTCAGATACCAACTCCCGCAGCTCATAAATAGATTCTGTTATACATACAAGGGGATTCAGCATGAAACAAAAATATTCAATTTTGAAAGACAGCGATAATAGACGACTCTTTATTCGAGAATACGCCGAATTGGATAAAGATAATTTGTCCCTTCTTTGTGAAGAAACCTATGAAAATAAAGCAATTCGACTCGCAATTAAAAGCGGCAAAGAGTCGCTGATTTCCATCCTTAGAACCAAAAATCTTTATCCACCAAATTCCTATACAGAAAAAATTGCAGATGCGGTCATTGAGCTTTACGAATCCAAGGGCAAAGATTCGGTAGACCTTTTTTTTGATGACATAGAATTATTAACCAGGGAACGTGAAGCTTTAGAGCTGGCTGAGGAACTTGAAGACGAATCCTCCGGTCTGGATGAAATGCTTGAAGATGATTTTGAGGATGAATACGAGGATAAAGGGGAAATAAAAAAAATTAATTCTTCCCTTAAAATTGCAGACGAAGATTACCTTGATATGGATGACGAAAATGATTAATGAGAGTTGACTTTCCTCCGATTTTGCTCTAAAAGAAAATATCATTTAGTTTCTATACCACATTCATCACCTTTGGTGTGGCGCATTCCACATTTATAACAATCTCATAATATTAACGAGTAAAGGTCTTGCTCAATTGGCGCAGCCCTTCACACGGGGCAGCAATCGGAGCTCTTGCAGCCAAAACTGTAACAGCATAAGGCGCTTGCAAGACCATAAGTCGGTTGGCGATATTTGAAGTAACCTTAATTTGCATCAAGGAGGTGCCAATGGAAAAGGAAAGCGCATTTTATCAAAAACTGGAGAGCAAAGGGGTTTCCCGAAGGGACTTTATGAAGTATTGTACGTACCTGACGGCGACCATGGGGCTCTCATCGTCGTTTGTGCCAAAGGTGGCTGAAGTATTTGCTGCCCCGGATCAAAGACCGCCGGTGATCTGGCTGCATTTTGGCGAATGCACCGGATGTTCTGAAGCAGTCCTGAGAAGTCATTATCCTTTTGTTGATGAGTTGGTGCTTGAAATTCTTTCTATCGAATATCATGAGACTATCATGGCGGCTTCAGGGCAGCAGGCCGAGGATCAATTGCAGGCATCATTAAAAAAATACGATGGAAAATTTATTTGTGTTGTCGAAGGCGCCATTGCCACGAAATACGATGGCGGTTATGGTAAAATTGGTGGGCGTACGTTTTTGGAAATTGCAAAGGATGTCTGTTCGAAAGCCGCCGCAGTCATTGCCATCGGTGCCTGCGCAACATATGGCGGTATACCGTCGGCAAAACCCAACCCCGGCGGATACAAGGGAGTGGGGGAGGCATTGAGTATCAAAACAGTAAATATCGCCGGATGCCCGCCAAATCCGGTAAATTTTGTGGGTACGGTTGTCAATTATCTCCTGCTTGGCAAGCTTCCAGACCTGGACGATCTTGGCAGGCCTTTGTTTGCCTATGGCAAATCGATTCACGACCAGTGTCCGAGGAGGGCTCATTTTGAGAATGAAGAGTTTGTCGAGCAATTTGGTACCGAAGAAGCAGCCTTAGGCTATTGTCTTTACAAGGTGGGGTGCCGGGGGCCGGAAACCTATAATAACTGTCCGGTTGCCAAATTCAATGACGGTACCAGCTGGCCAATTGAAGCCGGCCATCCCTGCATCGGTTGCAGTGAACCGAATTTCTGGGACAATTTCACACCGTTTTACGAAGAACTTTAATCATTCGATAACAGAATAAGGAAAAAGCCTTTTCGCACAAAGGAAGGAGATAATATGGCACAACGAATAACAATAGATCCGATCACAAGAATCGAGGGTCATCTCAGAATTGAAGTCGAGGTATCCGGTGGAAAAGTGGTTAACGCCTGGAGCTCAGGCCAAATGTTCCGAGGGATTGAACTAATTTTACAGGGACGTGATCCCCGGGATGCCCATCATTTTGTGCAGCGTTCATGCGGAGTCTGAACATACACCCATGCGCTGTCCTCGGTGAGGGCAGTTGATGATGCGGTTGGCGTAAAGATTCCAAAAAATGCACGGCTCATTCGAAATCTTTTAATGGGTGCGCAGTTTCAGCATGACCATATTGTCCATTTCTATCATTTACATGCTCTCGACTGGGTAGATATCGTCAGTGCACTAAAGGCCGATCCCAAAAAAACCGCTGCATTATCTGATAATGTCAGCAAGGCACCCTGGGGAGGTACGGTTTATTTTAAAAGCGTGCAAGATCGCATTAAGGTATTTGTCGGTAGCGGTCAGCTAGGTCCTTTTTCTAATGCATACTGGGGGCATCCAGAGTATAAACTGACGCCAGAGGCAAATTTAATGGCGGCTGCGCACTATATAGAAGCAATTCGCCTTCAGGCCAGAGCCGCTCGCATGCATGCCATATTCGGTGGAAAGAATCCGCATCCACAATCGTTGGTTGTCGGGGGCGTGACCTGCGTCAAAGACCTCACGCCGGATCGCATTGCTGAATTTTTATATATTACCAAAGAGACCCAGGAATTCATCAAGAATGTTTATATCCCGGATCTGCTGGCGGTTGCTTCATTCTACAAAGATTGGGGGGCTATCGGCGGTACGAGTAACTTTATGGCATGGGGTGAATTTCCGGAAACCGATCAAGAGCCCGAAAGCCTGTATATGCCCAGGGGGGTCATTATGAAACGGAATTTTGCTGGAGTCAAAATGGCGCAGCAAGAAAATGTCACCGAGCATGTGGCCCGCGCATGGTATGAAGGTAACGGTTCCAAACATCCATCCAAGGGTGAAACCAAACCGCTGCAGGAAAATCCGAAGTACCGACCGGGAGGCGGGAAATACTCCTGGTTCAAAGCACCACGCTATGACGGCGAACCCTGCGAGGTTGGACCCCTTGCAAGAGTCCTGGTGGCATACGCAAAAGGCCACCCGGATATCAAACCCATTGTGGATAATATTTTGAGCACACTTGGTGTCAATGCGGCGGCTCTGTTCTCCACCCTTGGGCGCACCGCCGCACGCGGCATCGAAACCCTGGCTATCGGTGAGAGAATACAAACCTGGGTCATGGAGCTGGTTGCCAATCTTAAGGCAGGCGATACCGCAACCTACCAACCCTATGAAATGCCCGACAGCGCTATGGGCGTTGGATTAAACGACGTTCCCAGAGGATCACTGGGGCACTGGGTACAGATTGAAAACAAAAAGATCAAAAACTATCAGTATGTGGTGCCTTCCACCTGGAACCTCTGCCCGCGGGATGAAAAAGGCTGCCCGCGGGATGAAAAAGGTAAGCTCGGTCCGGTGGAAGAATCCCTGATTGGGACACCGGTGGCAGATCCCAAAAAACCCCTTGAGATTCTGCGGACGGTCCATTCCTTCGATCCATGTATCGCCTGCGGGGTGCATGTGATTGACCCGGATTCCAACCAGGTTTACAAGATCAAAGCATTGTAACAAAGCTATCTGCGTATCCCACGGCCTCCCGAGTTTTCGGGGGGCCATTTTTTTCGAGTGTTGACGGTTTATCTGTTTTTGGTATAAATTTATTATTCTAATATTCTTAAATTACATAACCGGTAGCCGGGCGGGCGTAAAGCTCGCCCCCTACATTTGCGCTGATATTTTCAGATTCTACACAGGTTTGTAAATGTCTGATAAAAATCCGTTTGACGAAATATATGCCGTGGAGGTGATGGTTCTCGGTATCGGTTGCACGCTTTATTCGGATGAAGGCTTCGGGGTTCGGGTGGTTGAAAAAATGCAACGCGAGTACGAATTCCCGGACAATGTTCTGCTGGTTGATGGGGGGGTTTTAGGAATCAATTTGCTCGGTCTGATTTCCAAACCTAAACATTTAATTGTGGTGGATGCCATCAGAAATAAAGGCAAACCCGGCGATGTGTATCGCCTGAAAGGCGATGACATTCCGGAAAGGATTCGCGCCAAAAATTCGCTCCATCAGGTTGATTTTTTGGAAGCCTTGACCCTGTGTCAGGCCCTTGATCATGTTCCGGAAACCATTATCGTCGGGGTTGAACCTGAGGATATCGAAACGATGGGCGTTGACTTGACCCCGACGACCCGAGCAAAAATCTATGATGTCATCGCGATGGTTTTAGCAGAACTGAATCGTCTCGGAATATCTTATAGAAAGAAAGGAAAACCAGATAATGTGTCTAGCCATACCGTCTAAAATAACCAAGATTGAAAACAACATGGCAACCATTGATGTGGATGGTGTCCAACGCGAGGCCAGCCTGCTGTTGCTTGAAGACGCCAAGACAGGTGATTATGTCATCGTCCATGAAGCCGCCGAGTTGATTGAAAAAAATGATAGCAATACGAATTAATGATAACCAATTTAAAGTTGAGAAATAATTTAAAACCCAGATTTTTTGACAGTAAGTTAAGCACGTCATCGGTGGGAGCGGCTTCCAGCCGCGACAGAAGTTAGTGGCTTCTCTGATGTAAAGAATGCTGACCCAGAGGACCAGGTTTACAATTTTAGAATAATTACGATGGCCGATGATCATGTTGCCAAAAAGATAGATGTGAATGGAATCGTACAGGGTGTCGGTTTTCGACCTTTCGTCTACAAGCTGGCGGGAAACTACAACCTGAAAGGCGAAGTGGCCAACACCTCATACGGGGTGTCCATTCACATTGAAGGGCCGCCCGATCGAATTGCAGCGTTTGAAAACGATCTTTGCCAAAAGCATCCGCCCTTAGCCCATATTGTTGAAATATCCCGCCGACCCGAATCGGTGAGGTATTATCCGGATTTCAGGATTGTGCATAGCAGGGGTGAAACCGAGATGTCCACGCTGATCTCACCGGATGTTTCAATATGTGAGGATTGCCGGCGGGAACTATTTGACCCCAACGATCGGCGCTTTCACTATCCGTTTATCAACTGTACCAATTGTGGTCCCCGCTATACCATTATCGACGACATTCCATACGATCGGCCAAAAACCTCCATGCGACATTTCAGCATGTGTCCGGTGTGCCAGGCGGAATACGATGATCCGAACAATAGAAGATTCCACGCCCAGCCGAATGCCTGCGCCCAGTGCGGGCCCCACGTCAGCTTGTGTGATAATCAAGGCAACGAGATCGCCGCCGAGGATCCCATCCCAAAAGCGGCCAAACTTCTGAAGCAGGGTTATATTGTTGCGGTCAAGGGTCTTGGCGGTTACCATTTGGCGGCAGATGCCCAAAACTCAGGCGCGGTGGCGCGGCTCAGAAAGAGGAAACTGCGCGAAGAAAAGCCCTTTGCCATCATGTCCTATGACCTCGAGCACATCCGTCGATATGCCGATATCGGAGCGGATGAAATAAAACTTCTGTCCGCCATTCAGCGTCCCATTGTGTTGCTGAGAAAAAAGACGCCCAACTGCCTATCCGAAGAAGTTGCACCGCGTAATAAGTATTTTGGCGTGATGCTGCCCTATACGCCGTTGCATTATTTGCTGCTCAAGTATGGGTTTACCGCTTTAGTGATGACCAGCGGAAACTTAAGCGAAGAGCCCATTGCCATTGATAATGATGATGCGTTTAAACGGTTGGGTAAGATTGCCGACTTTTTTTTAATCCACAACCGGGATATTTATCTGCGCAGTGATGATTCAATCGTCAGACACAGCGCCGGGGCCAAGCGATTCATTCGGCGGTCCAGGGGCTTTGTGCCGATTCCGGTTTTTTTAAAAAATAAGCTGCCCCCGATTCTGGCCTGCGGAGCCGAGCTAAAAAATACGATTTGCATCACCAAAAACGACACCGCCTTTCTGAGCCAGCATATCGGAGATCTGGAAAATATGGCGACCTATGATTTTTTTCAGCTAACCATTGATCATCTGCATCGAATTCTCGAAATCACCCCGGAAATTATCGCCTGTGATATGCATCCGACTTATTTGAGCACGCAATATGCGGAAAAACGGACAGATATACAGAAAATCCGGGTGCAGCATCACCATGCACACATTGCCAGCTGCATGGCCGAGCATAAACTGGATGGGCCGGTGATCGGTCTGTCGTTTGACGGGACCGGTTTCGGCCCCGACCGCACGGTCTGGGGTGGAGAGGTTCTGGTGGTCGAGGAAGATGCTTTTGAACGTGCCGGTCATATAGACTATGTTCGCATGCCGGGGAGCACCGCGGCCATCAAAGAACCCTGGCGGATGGCGCTGAGTTATCTTCACGATGCGTATGGCAGTGATTTCCGCAATCTGGATCTTAAGCTGTTGCGCGAAATTGGCAGCGAAAAGATAACCATCATCAGTGAAATGATTTCCAAAGCAGTCAACTCGCCGTTGACATCCAGCCTGGGGCGCCTGTTTGACGGGGTGGCTGCCCTTACCGGAATACGCAAGCGCGTTAATTTTGAAGGGCAAGCGGCCATGGAGTTGGAGATGCTGGCGGCAGACAGTGCCGATGCGATATATGATTACCAATGGCGAAGCGCTAATATGTATAAAATTCTACCGGCACCGATCGTTCGCGGGGTGGTTGACGATGTTCAAAATGGAATGGCGATCGCCGAAATCAGTGCAAAGTTTCATTTGACCGTGATTCGACTTTTTGCAGATTTGTGTGACGTCATTCGAAGAGACCGAGATTTGGACCGCGTTGTTCTTAGCGGAGGTTGTTTTCAAAACGCAACGCTTTTGACCGGTTTGATTCAAGCGCTGGAAAAGAAAAATTTTCAGACCTTCACCCATCAGCAGGTACCCGCCAATGACGGAGGAATTGCGCTGGGCCAGGCAGTGGTAGCTGCGGCCGTCAGTCGCCGGTAGTCCGTTGTCGGTTTGCCTGAGGAGTATTTTATGCCGTTAAAACATATTGAAGAATATAGAGACTCAGAAATTGCCAATAAGCTGGTCAAAAAGATTAAAGATACCAGCAAACGGAATATTCGCCTGATGGAAGTCTGCGGTACCCATACCGTATCGATTTTCCGCAGCGGGATTCGGTCTGTTTTACCGGAGACCATATCCCTGCTTTCCGGGCCGGGGTGTCCGGTGTGTGTGACCGATCAAGCAGAAATTGATGCATTTATCGAACTTTGCCGGCTGGATGACGTCATTGTAGCGACCTTTGGGGATTTGATGCGAGTCCCGGGCACCCAATCGTCATTGCAAAAAGAAAGTGCCGCCGGCCGGGATATCCGGGTGGTCTATTCAACCTTCGACGCTCTGGAAATCGCCCAGAAAAACCCGGATAAAAACGTTGTTTTTTTGGGCGTCGGATTTGAAACCACTGCTCCCACTATTGCGGCATCCATTGTCTCTGCAGCCCAGATGAATGTTGAAAATTTTTCGGTGATATCGGCTCACAAGCTGGTGCCGCCCGCCCTGGAAGCCCTGATGGCTGCCGAAAGCATCAATCTCGACGGTTTTATTTTGCCGGGTCATGTTTCCGTTATTATCGGTGTGAAGGGCTACCAGGCGTTTTTTAAACGGCACCAAATCCCGTGCGTCATATCCGGCTTTGAAACGGCCGATATTCTACAAGCCATATTCATGCTCGTTGCGCAGATTGAGACCGCAAAGCCGCTCCTGGAAAATGCATATCCAAGGGCGGTGACATTTGACGGTAATACCAAGGCGCTGCAGATCCTGAACGATGTGTTTGAAACGACCGATGTTTGTTGGCGCGGTATCGGTATGATTCCTCAAAGCGGGTTAAAAATCCGAAAACGCTATGCGGCCCATGATGCGGAAAATCTCTTTGATCTCAAGGTTCCCGATGCCCAAACTGCGAAAGGTTGTGCCTGCGGAGAAATTCTCACCGGCACCAAAACGCCTCCCGAATGTGCACTATTCCGGAAAATCTGCACCCCTGAAGATCCGGTAGGGCCCTGTATGGTTTCGACGGAGGGGACGTGTGCGGCGTTTTTCAAATATCACACAGCGTAACAGAGGAGATCAGAATACAGAATACAGATGACAGAAGGCAGGGGACAGAGGACAGGTTGCGGGTTTCAGGTTTCTTGGTTTTATCGCGGCTGGAAGCCGCTCCCACAAAGATTAAATTGAGTTGATCCTTATACCCAAGACATCGAAAGTAAACTCGTTTTAAAAACAACTGACAACTGACCACAGACAACGGACTTGCCACATGAAACCCGACAAAATTTTATTAGATCACGGCAGCGGCGGGAAAATTTCTCACCGCTTGACCAAAGAGATGATGCTGCCTATTTTCGACAATCCCATATTGGCCGAATTGAATGATGGAGCTATTTTTGACTTTGAAGGAATGCGATTTGCCTTTTCGACGGATTCGTATACGGTGGATCCCATCTTTTTCCCGGGTGGCAATATCGGGAATCTCGCCATCAATGGAACCGTCAATGATATTGCGATGTGTGGCGCAACTCCGATTTATCTCAGCGTGGGTTTAATCATTGAAGAGGGGTTTCCGATTACGGATTTGGAAAAAATCCTCAACGAGATGGGCATAGCGGCTCAAAAGGCCGGTGTTACCGTGATTACCGGCGATACGAAGGTGGTCCCAAAAGGCGCGGTGGATAAAATTTTCATCAATACCTCGGGAATTGGGCGCATACCGGAAAATGTAAATGTTGCCAGCCATCGTGCAAGGCCCGGAGATAAGATTATTTTAAGCGGCACCATTGCAGATCATGGGATCACCATTTTGGCACAGCGTGAGAGACTGTCTTTTGAAACGCCGCTTTCCAGCGATACGGCACCGCTCAACCATATGGTAAAGGAAATGTTTTCGGCAAGCAACGATATCCATGTGCTGCGGGACCCCACGCGCGGCGGAGTCGGGACAGCTTTAAATGAAATTGCGGAGAAGTCCGAAGTCGGCATTAAAATTTATGAAGAGAACATACCGTTAACCAGCGCCGTCGCTGCCGCCTGTGAGCTGCTCGGATTTGATCCGCTTTACTTAGCAAATGAGGGCAAATTATTGGCTTTCGTTGCATGTGAGCATTCGGAAGTGGTCTTGGCGGCGATGAGAGCAAATCCTTATGGGAGTGCGGCAACAATCATCGGAGAAGTGATCGACCAATATCCGGGCAAAGTCTTTATGCAAACCCGTATTGGGGGAAGGCGTGTTGTGGATATGTTGATCGGAGAGCAACTGCCGCGCATATGTTAAATCCCTGTTCCTTGTCCTTGTTTCTGGTTACCGGTCTCTGGCTTCTCGTTTATCGAGCTTTATGCTCCGATAAGATTATTGCCCCTGCTAGTAGGACCATCTGCTGGGCCTAAAGTATAAAGATAATAGCACCGGAACAGATTAACCTTAACGTTGCAAAAATTCTTTATCGTAGGCTGGGCATTGTCCACCGCAAAATTTCGATTGTCCTTATATGTGTGCGGCTACACAAACAATTTTAACTTGAATAATGAATAAACATTGCAATTACCTAGCAGCACTAATGCTTGTATTGCTGTCCATCGGTTGTGAAGGTAAAAAAGAACACCTGATAGAAGGCCGCACCATGGGAACGACCTATCACGTAAAGGTTGTTACCGGGCACTTCCAGGGTATATCCGGCCTAAAAGATAAGATCGAAATGCGCCTGGATGAAATCAACCAGAGCATGTCCACGTATGTAAAAGATAGCGAAATCAGCAGATTCAATTCCTTGGATCGAATTGATGAAAAATTTAAGATTTCTGACGATTTCTATCAGGTCATGCGGGTAGCTCAAAAGTTGTATCATCTTTCTGAAGGATCCTTGGATGGCACGGTAAATCCATTAGTAGATCTCTGGGGTTTCGGCCGTGCCGGTCGAAAAAATAAAATCCCGCCAAAAAGTCGGATTGAAGCGCTTTTGCCGACAATTGGGTTTGAGCATATTGAAATCATAAGTCCTGGATATTTAATTAAAAAAATCGTATCCGTCACTTTGGATCTTTCCTCTATCGCCAAGGGATATGGTGTTGATGCGGTTGCTGAGGTGATTCACAAAGAAGGTTTTCAAAACTATTTGGTTGAGATCGGTGGAGAGGTGTATGCATCCGGTTTGAGAAAGGATGGCCAACCGTGGCGGGTCGGTATTAACAGACCCCAAAAGGATGCAGCCATCAGCAACGTCTATAAAGTGATGCGCTTGCAAAACAAGGCGTTTGCCACCAGCGGTGATTATCGCAACTTTTTCGAGGTCGATGGTATTCGTTACTCGCATGTAATCGACCCCAAAACAGGATATCCGGTTGCCAATGGAGTTGTCAGCGTTTCAATTGTATCGAATACCTGCGCCTTTGCTGACGGGTTGGCCACCGCTATTATGGTTATGGGACACAAAAAAGGTCTTCGCTTAATTGACCGTCTCCATGATGTTGAAGGATTGATTGTTATCGAAAACCCGGACGGAATGCTGGTGGATTTTTATTCCAAAGGATTCGAAGCTGAGAGTTAAATTTGAAGGAATTTATTTTGATTTGACATAAAATTGCTACCAGAATAGTAATGCACATAAGTTTTATCTCTTCGTTTAATTTAGTCACTCCGATTTCATAAAAAGATAGCTGGTCAATCAGATGAACGGGTTTTGCTATGCGCTTTTTCTCAAATGAGATATTGCGGTGGATCCTTCGCAGGCCTATCGTTGTTATTTTGATAATCACATTAATTACCCTTTTTTTTGCATGGCAAATCCCTCATCTCTCATTTAAGACCTCCATATATGATCTTCAAATTGAAAACCTTCCAGAGACAGCCCGTTATGAAGATTTTAAAAAACTGTTCGGCTCTGATGAGATTATCCGGCTGGTTGTTAAATGTGAAAATGTTTTTGATTCGCAGACCTTCAGCAAGATAGAGCAGCTATCGGAGGCTGCTGCTGAAATAGATGGCGTTAGACGGGTTATTAGCCTTCCGGGCATAAAGAAGGCCGTTGACGTAACCGGTGACTGGCGGATGGATAAATTTTCTGCAGTCGTCTCTGGCGCAGATTTGTTCCGAAATAACCTCTTTTCAGCTAACGGCAAAACCACTGCGCTCACACTTGTGCTAAAGACTGAGGCCGATCCGGAAGTTGTAATAAATAGTGTAAGACAGCTGATTGCAGGTACGTCCCAAGATCTTACGATATATCAAATCGGAATGCCTCTTGTTTCTGAGGCGCTTGTAGAATTTACCGCCAAAGATTTTTTGCGGATACCGCCTATTACATTTCTACTTATCACAATTATTCTCCTTTGTTTGTTTCGAAAACTACGATACATCCTGATCCCTCTTACCTGTGTGGGAATTTCGCTGGTCTGGACGTTCGGCCTCATGGCTTTTCTTCATATTCCCCTTTCAATGTTGACGATGATTGTGCCGATTTTTCTCATCGCCGTCGGGACGGCATACTGTCTGCACATCGTCTCTGAGTACATCGCCTGCTCAAGAAAAGCCGATTCGCCGGCGGAGGTAACCTTTTTCACATTCAGCTATATTGCGTTTCCGACATTTCTGGCGGTTTTAACGACAATCATTGGTCTTGGATCGCTGCTGGTCAATCGGATCACAATGATTCGAGAGTTTGCCCTTTTTTCATGCTTCGGCATGCTAAGTATGTTAATTATTGTTCTCACCTTTCTTCCTGCCGTTTTAGCGCTTGTGCCTTTATCTTTAAAAAAGCAAAAGGGAAAAATTGGCACCACCTCTATCTTTCAACGCTACATCGACACAATCATTGATCTTAACATAAAGTACCAAAAAATTGTTCTACCGGTGATCGGCGTTTTTGTTGTGATATGTATTGTCGGAATCTTTCGCATCCGTGTCGAGACAAATCCTGTGGGATATTTTAAAGATGATACCGCAGTAAAACGCAATTTTTTTGACATTTACCAGCATTTGTCCGGAAGCTTTCCCATCAATATTGTCATGGGAAGCCAGGACGCTGACTATTTTAGGGATCCAAAGCATGTGGCGGATATCGCCCGCCTTCAGGAGTTTCTGGAGACCTTGCCCGGTGTCGATAAATCTATCTCCTTTGCGGATTATTTGAAGCTGGTTAATTATGCCCTCAATCAATTCGAGGCAAAATACTACGCGCTGCCGGAAGAGGCATTTGAAGTCAGGATGTTAATTAACAATTATACGACGATGCTTGGGAAAGATATGCTGACCCGGTTCATGAGTCCCGATTTTTCAAAGACCAACATTCTGCTGTTGACCCATAATTCTAGCTCCAGAGGGTTTCTTCAGAACCGCGAAAAAATTTTAGCATATGCGAAACAAAATTTCTCAAGGGATTTGATCTGGGATGTTACCGGACTTGGTATAACGATTTCGGTCAGCAGTCATCATTTAACCAGCGGCCAAATCAAGAGCCTTTCCATCACCATGGTTCTCGTTTTTGGGATCATGTTTCTCCTCTTTTTATCAAGCAAAGTAGGGCTGATCGCCATGGTCCCCAATATTTTTCCAATTATTATCATTTTTGGGATCATGGGGTGGTTCGGTATAGAGCTTTCCATGGTGACAAGCCTTATCGCCAGTATCGCTATAGGACTGGCTGTAGACGACACAATCCATTACCTGGTCCGCTATAACCGAGAATTCAAAAAGGATCTCGATGACAAACGGGCTATCAAAGATACGCTTACGCATGTTGGCAGACCGATTACCTTTACCACCCTTACCATATGTATAGGATTTTCCATTTTACTGCTTTCAAGCTTCAAACCCACTGCCATTTTCGGTGCTATGATGGTGATCACATCACTTTCGGCACTAATCGGGGATTTGATTCTGCTGCCTTCTTTGATACAGCATGTCGAAGTGGTGACACTATGGGATTTGTTGCGATTGAAGCTCGGCAAGGAACCTCCTGAGGGAATACCGCTCTTTAAAGGATTGTCGGGCACCCAGGTTCACTACATTATCATGGCCGGAGCTCTAAAAAAAATTTATGCCGGCCAGATTCTGTTTCATAAAGGAGATCCTAGCGATTCCATGTACGCGATTGTCTCAGGAGCTATGGATGTTTTGGATCCTGGCAGCACTGACGAATCCTACCAAGAATTCGGCAGCCAAAAGCTGATCAACCAATTAAAAACCGGTGACGTATTGGGTGAAATGGGATTTCTGCGCTCAATGCCGCGATCTGCAACTGTAATCGCCACAGAACCTGTTGAACTTTTACAGATTAATTGGAAGATGATCAAACGCCTGCAGTGGTTGTATCCTCCCACCGCTTACCGATTTTTCTTTAACCTGATGACCCTTATATGTGACCGGCTCGAATACCTTACCGAATGTTTTTCTGAGATGAAAGTGATCGATGACTCTACGGGGTTATGTAACAAAGAGAATTTTCTAACAATTCTAGATTGCGAAATCCAAAGGTCACAAAGATGCCATACGGGTTTGTCTGTTTGTCTCATGAAGTTCGATTTTGATGTCGCTAAGGCATCTGTTAATAATTTAGAAAAAGAAAGGATCCTTCGCAGTTTGAGTGAGTTGTTTTCAGGGGAGATTCAAAGTTGCGACACCTTAAGTCGATTTGATAAGCAAACATTTGCCCTGCTTATACCGCACACATCGACGGCTGAGGCTCAACATATTTGTAATCGGTTAAGTAATCTTTTTGAGGAAAGATTCAACACCACTGAAAAAATACCGGTAGCCCTAACCGTTGGAATGGTCGAGTTTAAACCGCAGAGGGATCAAAACGGGGCTGATATGATTGCCAGAGCATCAGCGATCCTACAAAATGTAAAGAAATCTTGACCCCTTCTACCCCTTCCCACGCATTGACATTGCCAACCACCTTTCTTATTTTTTCCACATGAAACTGTATTTAGAAAGCCTGGGTTGTGCCAGAAATTTGGTAGACAGTGAAATCATGATTGGTCGGTTGAAAAGCACCGGTTGGACGATGGTTAATGACCCGCAAGAGGCCGATACGATTGTGGTCAATACCTGCAGTTTCATTGAATCTGCTGTGCAAGAGTCGATTGAGACCATTTTGGAGCTGGCGGAATATAAAAAAGAGGGATCCTGCAACCGGCTTGTGGTTGCCGGTTGCCTTCCCGAGCGTTATCGTGAAGATATTTTAAGCTCTTTGCCGGAGGTGGATGTCTTTTTAGGAACCGGCGCCTTTGATCAAATCGTCAATGCCGTTCAAGATCCGCGCTTTACCAACCAGTGCCTGCTGCCGGACCCAGAACTCATGCCGCTCCAGAAGAAGGAGTCCCCGAGGGATTTGAGTTTGTCCCACTCTGCCTATTTAAAAATTGCCGAAGGCTGCAGCAAAACCTGCACCTATTGTATCATCCCAAAATTGCGTGGAAAACAAAAAAGCCGTCCCCTTGAAGATATCGTTTCCGAGGCCGCCCGGCTTATCGCCAAAGGCGTAAAAGAACTGGTTTTGGTTGCTCAGGACACCACTGCCTACGGTAAGGATTTACTGACGCCGGTCAATATCAGTCAGCTCATGGAAAGCCTTGCCAGCCTAAAAACTGATGATCAGCAAAACGTTGACCCATCATGGTTCAGAGTTCTTTATGGGCACCCGGAAAGCATTGAAGCGTCCTTTATCAAAACGGTCGCTTCGTATGGCAATGTGTGTTCCTATTTTGACATCCCCATTCAGCACGTCAGCACTGCAATTTTAAAACGCATGGGTCGTCGGTATTCTCGAGATGATCTTTACCGCCTGTTTGATCGCATCCGAACACATGTTCCGGATGCGGTGCTGAGGACAACCATTATTGTGGGGTTCCCGGGGGAAACGGATAAGGATTTTAATGCGCTTTTACAATTTTGCGAGGACGTGCGGTTTGATCATCTGGGTGTTTTTATTTATTCCGACTCTGACGATCTTCCCTCCCACAAGTTTAGCGATCATGTTCCGATCGCCCGAGCAAAGGACCGTTATCATCAGCTGATGTCTATGCAATCGGAGATTTCATCCGAAAACAACCAAAAGTACCTTGGCAAGATTGTTAAGGTGCTGGTGGAAGAATCCCTGGAAAACAAAATCTTTGCCGGGCGAACAACTTTTCAGGCGCCGGAAGTGGATGGTGTATCCTATATAAATACCGGGTCATCCCATTTTCATTTGAAAATCGGCGCCTTTGCTGATATGCGAGTGACTGATGCAATGGAATATGATCTCATGGGAGAGGCAATATGAATGATCTTAAGCAAAAGATCCTCACAGCAGTCGAAAATGACTTATCTGAAATTGAAAAAGCCCTTTCCGACAATTTAAACCCTTATTTGGATCTTGTCTCCGATGTTGCAGGTCATATCATTTTCGGTGGCGGCAAACGGATTAGACCGCTGTTAATGGTGCTTTCTGCCAGAATCTGCGGTTACACCGGAAACTATGATATCACCTTTTCAACCGCAATTGAATATTTACATGCGGCCACCCTTTTGCATGACGATCTGGTGGACGGCGCCGCTTTGCGGCGCGGCAAACCGGTGGCGCACTCAAAATGGGGCAATTCGATAGCCGTTTTAGTCGGAGATTTTCTTCTGGCGCGTGCGCTATCCATCTCAGCCGGCACGGGAAACTTGAAGATTATTCGGACCCTTTCGAAACTTACTGAAGATATGTCCCAGGGAGAGGTTCTCCAGTTTATGCGAAAAGGTGACATTAGCCTTACCGAAGATGAATACCTCGAAGTTATCCGCCGTAAGACCGCATTTCTTTTTGAGGCTGCTTGCAGGGTCAGTGCCGTTATTGCCGATGCGCCCGATGATGAAGAGTCCGCTCTTTCCGATTATGGATTCAATCTGGGGATCGCCTTTCAGATGGCCGATGATCTTTTTGACTATACCTTGGAAACTGCGGATTTGGGTAAAGAGATCGGCGCCGACTTGAAAGAAGGCAAAATGACCCTGCCGGTTATCTATGCGCTAAAGCAGGCCAATTCAACAGATAAGGATTTAATGGTAAAAATAATAGAGGATCAGAATTTTTCGGTGGCGGACTTTAAAACACTGGTGGGGATGCTGCAGAAATATGGAGCAATCGCCTACACCGAAAAGAGGGCCGCTTTTTATATTAAAAGGGCCAAAGATGCCTTGTCTGTTTTCAATTCTTCTGAGACCAAAGAGACATTGCTGGATATTGCTGAGTATGCCATCGCACGGCGCATTTAATTTCCTATGGACCATAGATCATGGTTCTTGATCATCTGATTTTTTTCATTTATTGGATAATAAAAAACCTTTTTAAAGGAGTGGTGAAATATGTCGACATTCTCTTTCAGATTTCATCGACTGGTTGTTTGCGCATGTATCATAGCTTTGGCGGTGTCGTTTTCCGGTCAAGGTCTGGCCCAAAAACC
>WOR8_10008605_pt1 | contig 17318 bp, 22 predicted proteins | sample DeeMarSeWOR38_10_FD_19890 | JGI IMG/M metagenome (IMG submission 19890)
TGAGGATTTTATCCCTGAAGGTCAACCTGCAGCGGCCGCAGAAAATCAGTTTAATCTCCTGATACACCTCATCCATTAATTCCTGTTCACTTTTGGCCTTGCGTATTTCTTTGAGCGCCTTTTCGATTATCCTGTCGCCCGACTCATCATCAGGAATAATGCCGTCCGAGCCTGATATTATTTCCGTGCGGCCGATTTAGAACTCACCGCCCGGCGGTATCTCCGCGCCGCAGATCTGACAGTTTAAACCTTTAACAGTTACTTTCACTCTTATTAACCGGGATTGTTGTTCCATCAGTTCAAATAAAATTAAGAATCTTGAGCATAAAGGTCAATGTCACTGAAATATAGAAGGATAATACTTATTGCCATTTCACGCAGCCGGGCAGTGGTATCAATTGTTGCCAGCAGAATATTTGCCGGCAAAAATAATCGGAATAGTGCGCGAGCTATGCGAAGCCATGCAATGGCCTAGACTCCCGACTGTCTCAGCATCCTTTGAAGGTGTATAGGCTTCGCCAGTTTCACAGCGCCCGGGTATTTTGAACAGCACAGGGTATTCCTCTGAAACCCGAACAAATGAAAGGCTGCATTTTCTTTGATACGTTTCTTTATGCAAGTAAAGAAATGAACGCATGCAAATTTCTTTCTGTTTGCCCTTCCAGGCCCAAAAAGATAAAAAAGAGCCCGCCAAAAAATGACGGGCCCGGGAAATGTCATGGATATTTCTGCGCAGCTATTCGCTCAGTGATATGTCAACCGAGGGCCTCATGGTGGCACAGACCGCCAGGGCTTTATGCACCTTGTGCGATTTGAAGGCAGTGATGAGTTCCGCATCAACCTGCGTACCGGCATCGTAATCCACAAAGGCCTGCTGCTGGATGTTGTAGTCAAACCTCGGGGCCCATTTCCTGGAGCCAAGCCTTGCGGTTGTTGAACAGTTATCCACCATGAAGGCCACGCCCTTGAAATGCATGTACGGATTGAGCGAATCTACGGCCTCGATGACTGACTCGTTTGCCACCTCGCTCAAACAGTGGCCCTTTTCAATCAAGAGGTCAATCTGGGCCATCATGGTCGCACAGTAAAGGCCTGCGGTAAAGGGATTGATCTTCGGCATGGCGTCGGTCCGTTTTGCCCGGACCCCTTCCCCGACCTGCCACATGCGGGTGCCGTCGATCTTGCCCATGGGGTACCGGTCAAACCTGTTGCCTGCCATGTACACCGAGCGGATCTCGTTGCCGCTGGAAACTTCATCATATATCTCAAGAAGGATATCAAAGGCCGGCTTGTAGGCACTCGAATATATCTTTTCAAAAATCGCCTTGCCGTCAGCGTCAAGATTTTCATACACCGCCAGGATACCATCGTGTGAGATTGTCCGGCTCAAAGGCCCGGTTACGTTTTCCACCGAATCAACAAATGCCTGCTCTTCATCCATGGATTCCTGCATGACAAAGCGGCGGTAAAGCGCTTCGACAATGCCATGTACCGCGCCGAGCAGGATGCCGCGCTCGCCGAAAATATCGGATCGATATTCATTGCCCAGGGTAGTCATGAAGACATAGGGCGCGCCCACACCGACTGCCCAGCCAAGCGCCTGGTCCGTGGCCTTGCCATCTATATCCTGCTCAACGGCAAAACTGGTATTGATGCCGGCTCCGTTGATCTCTTTGCCCTGGACATACAGCCTGCGCACAGAGGGGCCCATGCCCTTGGGGCAGACACCGACAACATTGATGTTTTTCGGAAAATACTTGCCTATGGACTCCAAATGTCCCAGAAGAAAACCATGGGACAGGCCGAGCGTGGCCCCATCCTTCATGGTGGCAAATACCTTTTCGTAATGGTCTATCTGGGCAGCGTCTGAAATCAAAAGCAGTACCATGTCCGACTCGGCAACCACATCATACATCTCGCCGAGGGTACCGCTTTCCTCGGTAAAGCCGGCCTCCCTGGCGCTGGCCATTGAAGCACTGCCCGGCCTGAGACCAATCTTCACTTTGATGTCAGTGCCCTCCAGAGAATCGCGCAGGTTCTGCGCCTGGGCCGGTCCCTGTGAACCCCAGCCGATAACGCCTATCTGTTTTATGCCGTCGAATGCCCTGGCAAGCAAGGGGAACCTGTCACGGCCGCCGCGGACGATCATCTCCTGCGTATCGGCAAGGGTGATGACCTCCGTTTCAAAGACATTTGATTTAAAGGTAACGTCCATTTTTTCCTCCTGAAATATAATGATAGCTCAAAATTAAACCCTAAAAATTTATTGAAAAATGAACAGGAGATATTAGCAGAATCGGTAACAAAATGCCAATGTATTTTTTGTGCTTCAGGAGAGAACCACACCGTTGCAGATTTCTTAATTGTCCAGTGGGCTCCGCACCGGCCGAATCCCCTTCTGACGCAAAACATGGGTATAGATCATTGTAGTTGATACATCCTTGTGGCCGAGCAATTCCTGCACCGTTCGGATGTCTGATCCATCCATGAGTAAATGTGTTGCAAAGGAGTGGCGTAGGGTATGCGGCGTCACCCGCTTGTTGATCCCCGCCTGTTTTGCCGCACGCTTTACGGCCCGCTGCAAATTGCTTTCATGCAAATGATGACGCCGCTTTATACCGGTTCCCGGATCAACCGCGATCTCGCCTGCCGGGAACAGAAACTGCCAGCCCAGTTCCTTCTGGGTATTTCTGAATTTCCTTTCCAACCCGTAAGGCATACACACTGAACCAAAACCATTTTTCAGGTCCTGGCGATGCAGAACCTTCACCCGTTCTATCTGTTCCTGCAATGCAGGAACAAGGCTTTCCGGCAGCATTGTCAGCCTGTCCTTGAATCCCTTTCCCTCCCGAACCATAATCTCACCCATGCCGAAATCAATATTCTGGACCCGCAACCTGACACATTCCATCACCCTGAGACCGCTGCCGTAAAGCAGCTTGGCCATCAGCTGCACCGTGCCGTTCATCAGGGTGAGCACCTGGCCTACCTCGTCCCGGGTCAATACAACCGGAATGTTTTTCTTTCTTGCTGCCCTGATTGCAGAGATAGTCTTATCTTCCAAGGAAATACCAAGAACCTTTCGATAAAGAAAGAGGATTGCATTAAATGCCTGGTTCTGGGTTGAGGCGGACACCTTTTCCTCTACTGCCAAATGAGTCAGAAATGCTTCGATTTCCACCACCCCCATATCCTTTGGGTGCCGTTTACGGTGAAAAAATATATAACGCTTTATCCAGTCTATATACCTCTTCTCCGTCCGGGGGCTGTAATGCTTGAACCGCATGAAATCACGGATCTGATCCAACAGTTTCCTTGGTTTGCCTGAATCCTGCATTTTTTCAATTACATGTTTTTCGGCTTAAGAAATAAGAAAATTTCGACTATTTACGAAAAGAACTTGGTCATTTTCCCTGGCAATAAACTGTCACTGAGCAAAGTGCTTTTTATTTGAAACCGGATGGTTAATTGGGTATAGAAAAATTTGACAAGACAGACAACATCAGTTTTCTGCCAGGATTTTATGAGGTTACAGCAAATTTAGAAATACGGTAAAAGATGCATTTCTGCAGCAATATCAGGAAATATAGGATATAGCTGCTGGTAACAAAAACTGCATTTTTGCAGCTTTATACCTTCTATAAGCGATATAACTGCAAAATCGCCATATAATAAATTGTTGGGCCACCACATAATCACGCTTGACGTTAATCACGTGATGCGTTAATATATTATCCATGATACGATCTTTCAAGTGTTCCGATACCGCAGCGCTATCGAAAGGAAACCGCGTTAAACGGTTTGCCAACATGGAAATCTTGAAGATCTAAAAATACCCCCGGGAAACCGATTGGAGGCTTTAAAGGGGAACCGGGCCGGTCAATACAGCATTCGTATCAACCAGCAATGGCGCGTCTGTTTTCGATGGACTGACGCTGGAGCTGAAGATGTAGAAATCGTGGATTACCACTGAGGTGAATATTATGAGTAAGCTAAAACCAGTAACACCCGGAGAAATCCTTCTTGAGGAATTCCTGAAACCTATGGGGCTCAGCCAGTATCGTTTGGCTAAAGAGGTCGGAGTACCAGCGCAGCGCATAAGTGAAATTGTTGCTGGCAAACGATCTATCACGGCTGACACCGACTTACGGTTGTGTAAGTTTTTCGGACTTTCCAACGGATATTGGCTACGTGCGCAAGTGGCACATGACACAGAAGTTGCCGAGCGCAAGATGGGTCGTGCTTTGACAAAGATCAAACCATGGTCGACTGTCATGGCCCAACAAAGCGCTGAACTTGACGCCTGAACAACGGCGCAAGTTAGCTCAAGCGTTAGAGCCCCCAAAAAACAAAAAATGTTGCGTGTTGCGCAACATGGTGTATAATAAATTATGATAAAATCATTTGAGCACAAAGGTCTGCATAAATTTTTCGAGACCGGGAGTTTGAAAGGCATCCAACCACAGCATAAACAGAAGCTAAGGATAAGACTGGCAGCCCTTGACACCGCAACCTGTATTGAAGATATGGATTTACCCTGTTTCAGGCTTCACCAGTTAAAAGGCAGAAAAAAAGGCCAATGGGCAATCGACGTCAGCAAAAACTGGCGGATTGTCTTCAAGTTCCAAGACGGCAACGCTTATGTTGTCAATTATGAGGATTATCACTGATGAGTATGCACAATCCACCCCATCCAGGCGAATTTATTCAGGACGTTTATTTGAAGCCTCTCAATATCAGCTACCGAAGTGTTGCCCTGAAGCTTAAGGTGTCCCCTTCCACCTTTCTCCGCCTTATCAAAGGGCAAAGCAATATGAGTCCGGAAATGGCTCTTCGCCTTTCAAAAGGCCTCGGCAGGACTCCTGAAAGCTGGTTGGCAATGCAGGACAACTACAACCTCTGGCATGCTAGACAAACAGTAAACCTTGATGAAATAGAACCACTGGCAGTTAATGCTTAACCGTCAGGCTCTAACAAATCGCTGAACTTGACGGGAAGAAACTAGCGTGGCTGTCGGAAACGCTTCTGGCCCGTCAAGTTAGCTCAAGCGTTAGTCCTCATAAAAAAACCATATAACTTAATAACGCTTTACATTATTAACGCCATGTGTTATTATTTTCTTCATGATTAAATCGTTCAGTTGCAAGGAAACACAAAAGGCATTTGAGAGAACTTTCTCAAAAAAACTCCCCCAGGATATCCAGGCCAAAGCCAGACAGAAACTTGTGTTAATTGATGCTGCAACCGAACTGGTTGATCTTCGCATCCCTCCTGGCAACCGGTTGGAAGAACTAAAGGATGACAGGAAAGGCCAACATAGCATCCGCATCAATGCTCAATGGCGCATTTGCTTTGTTTGGAAAGCTGGCGACGGGTATGAAGTTGAAATAGTCGACTACCACTAGAAACAGGAGTGAAATGATATGAAGAAAAAAGACATGGCACCGATTCATCCCGGCACAATACTTCTTGAGGAGTTCTTGAAGCCAATGGACATCAGTCAGTACCGCTTGGCAAAGGACACGAGTGTGCCTGCCAGGAGGATAAATGAAATTGTTCACGGCAAAAGATCAATTACTGCCGATACAGCTCTCCGGCTTGGCAAGTTCTTTAATATGACCCCTCAGTTCTGGATGAACCTCCAGAGTCGTTACGATTTGGAAGTCGCTGAAGACAATCTGGCAGGCAAGCTTGAAAAGGAAGTTCATGCCTATCAAGATGCCAAGGCAGCTTAATAATTGAGGACTAACAAATCGCTGCACCAGACGCCGTAAAGCATGGCGCTGGTGAACTCAGACGTTAGCCCCCTTTATCCAAAACTTGACTTAATGGTACCAAAGCAGTACCATATTATCATGCCAAGAAAAATACGCCAACTCATCAAAGATCTTGAAAGTGCCGGTTTTGTCAACCGGGGAGGTAAAGGAAGCCACCGTAATTACCTGCATGAGAAAGGCGTTGCCCTCACTATTTCCGGCAAACTTGGCGATGATGTGAAACCATATCAAGAGAAGTTGGTCAGACAGAAGATCGAGGAGATTAAGTAATGAAAGCTAGGGATCGTTATTTGAAAATTGTAGAGTGGTCAGAAGAAGATAAGTGCTATGTCGGTTCTGTCCCCGGCTGGATTGGTGCATGTTGTCACGGAGACAACGAGGAGAAAGTCTACCGCCAGCTCTGCCGCATAGTAGATGAGTGGATCAAAATTTATAAAAAAGACGGTATACCCCTGCCCTCTTCGACAGTTAATAAGAACTATTCAGGCAAGTTTCAGCTCAGAACCGGAAGTGAACTCCACAAAGCCTTAGCAATAAGGGCTTTACAGTCTGGAGAGAGCCTTAATAATTTTTGCATTAGCGTCTTGCGAAATTCAGTAACCGGTAAAGAAAAGTCGAGGGGCTAACAAATCGCTGGAACAGCGCGTCGTTTTCCAGCGATTTGTTATCTTTCTAAAACACTATTTGCATCCTTAATGACAATTGGCTATAATCTTACCAGTAAGAAAAATTCACAAGGAGAATTATCATGGCTGGTGTATCAACAACAAAACTGTCATCAAAAGGACAGGTAGTCATCCCCGAAAGCATCAGAAAGAAGCTACACCTGAAAACAGGGGCTCAATTTGTGGTTGTGGCTGATAAGGATGTTGTAATTTTAAAAAACATATCCGCGCCCTCTCTTGACGAGTTCGACAGCCTCATTACAAAAGCACGAAAGTCAGCCAAAGAGGTCGGCCTCAAGAAAGCTGACATAAAAGATGCCATTGCAAAGGTTCGGAGGAAATAATGAAAATAGTACTTGATACAAATGTTTTGATATCAGGTATTTTTTTCACTGGCCCACCTTATCAAATTCTCAAGGCATGGCAGGAAGGCAAAATCAAAATCACAGCCTCCGAAGAAATCCTTTCTGAATACCAACGCCTAGCAGAAGAACTCTCGATTCAATTTCCCACTGTAAATATTGATCGTATCCTGGAGCTGATCACAATTCACGCAGAAGTAGTTGACGCAAGTGATTTCCAAATCACCATTTGTGAAGACCCGGATGATAACAAGTTTATTGCCTGCGCCCTTGCAAGTAAAAGCAAAATCATTGTAAGCGGCGACAAGCATCTAATAAATATTTCTGGTTATGAAGGAATTCAGGTGGTTAAACCACGTGAATTCTCAGAAAAATATTTAAAGAAAAGATAACAAATCGCTGAACTTGACGGGAAGAAATAGGCGTGGCTGACGGAAACGCTTCTGGCCCGTCAAGTTAGCTCAAGCGTTAGCTGTCAAAAACCATCCAATACTAAATGTAAATGTTGACAAATGTAACCCAAGAGGTTACATTTGGTACATGATCAAATCATTCAAGCATAAAGGCCTGGAGGACTTCTTCTATACTGGCAAGAAAAAAGGCATAAAACCCCAACATGCTGACAGACTGGAAAGGATTCTGGACCGGCTCAATGCTGCAAATGAAATCAAAGATATGAATTACCCGGGTTCTAATCTCCACAAATTGAAAGGAAACAAAAAAGATCAATATGCCGTGAAAGTAACTGGCAACTGGAGAGTGTTTTTCAAATTTATTGATGGTGACGCATACATTATTGATTATGACGACTACCATTAAATGAGGTGATATCATGAGAAAAATGAAACGGCAACCTACACACCCAGGCAGAATAATTAAAGAAGATTATCTGGTCCCCCTGCATTTAACAGTCACTGATATGGCCAATAAGCTTGGAGTTTCAAGAAAAACCTTATCAAAAATTGTAAATGAAGGCGGATCTATTACTCCTGAAATGGCACTTCGCCTTGCAAGAGCGTTCGACACTTCACCGGATTTGTGGCTGAACCTACAGAAAAATTTCGATCTGTGGCAGGCAGAGCACGGCTCCAAGGAATGGAAACAAGTTAAACCACTATCACCACAATTGCTTCATTCAACCATATAAAACCAGCTAACAAATCGCTGAACTTGACGGGAAGAAATTGGGGTGGCTGACGGAAACGCTTCCTGCCCGCCAAGTTAGCTCAAACGTTATGTGTAGAAATGAGAGCACAATGAAAATACATCACTTGAGAAATGCCACATTTATCATTGAGTCAGGAGAAAGCTTTATACTTATTGACCCAATGCTCGGGGCAAAAGGCTCTCTTCCCCCGTTCTCTCGCATTCGATTTAAATCATTAAAAAATCCTCTGGTAGATTTGCCGTCGAATGCAGATTCTATTTTAGATAAAGTTACGGACTGCCTGATCACCCACAGTCAGAAATTTGGTATAAAAGCCCTGCAACATACCGATCATCTGGACAATACAGGTGAAGATTTCCTTCGAGCGCGGAATACGCCGATCGCCACTCTTGAAGGTGATGCAATAACTTTGAAGAAGTATGGTTTAAACATTCAAACCAAACTGGAATACTGGAGGCACCAATCTTTGCTTGGCGGAGAGGTTATTGCAGTTCCTGCACATCATGGACACAGCTGGGTGCATACTCTCATGGCAAACGGCGCTGGATATTTTCTTCAGCTCCCAGGCGAACCATCTATCTACATTAGCGGTGATACTGTCTACACTACTGATGTTGAACGGGCACTAAAGGAACTCAAACCAGACATTGCGGTAATGGCATCAGGAACAGCAACATTGGATATTAGCAAGCCAATTCTAATGACTATGGATGAACTAATTAAGTTTGTCCGAGCTGCTCCGGGTAAAGTGGTTGCAAATCACCTTGAAGCCCTGAACCATTGCCCGACAACACGTAAGCAACTTAAACAGGAATTAGAAAGTGATAGATTACTATCAAAAGTATATATTCCAGATGACGGAGATGTGTTGACCTTTGATAGTGATAAGTAACACATAACAAATCGTTGCACTGGATTTTTACTCTGCTGCGCTCCGTAAAAACCAGTGAGCTCAGACGTTATGCCTTCCCCAAGCAAATATAACGCTTGACGTTAGATGAAATTAAGAAGGCACACGAGTTCACGCACGCAACGGTATTCTTCTCCTCGTGCTTTCCCGAAACGCGGAAGCATGGTCGATCATCGACTCTCAAAATACAGATATTATCGAGGGAGCACTCTCTCAGCCTCAGTGAAGCTTGCAGCTTAACGGATGAACGAAACGATGTCGCCCAACAACCGCATGCACTTGGAAAGCTCGCGCCTCTAAAGGTTTTCGCAATTTGAGGCTTTCGCCCCAGTGCAGTTGCTGACGGCTTTCCGGGTAGGTGATGCGGGGCGTTATGCTTCTCTACAAAATTAATCACCTTGCCAAAAAATAACATATTTGTTACTATTTATTCATGAAATGGCAAATCAAATACTATAGCCAAAAACTAGAGAAAGAAATTCTTTCCCTGCCTGATGGTTTATTGGCCAGGTATTTGAGACTGACAGACTTAATGTGTGAGTTTGGTTCTAATTTAGGTATGCCACACACTCGACCAATTGAAGGAGGCCTATTCGAACTTCGGGTGAAAAGCAAGGAAGGCAAAGCCAGAGTTCTTCTGCACAAAAGTCGGGAAGAAAATCATTATGCTCCACTCTTATGTCAAGAAATCTAAAAAAACGCCCAAAAAAGAACTGAAGATTGCACAAACCAGAATGAGAGAGGTGACCAAAAATGAAACATTCTGACCTTAAGAAGCAAGCATTAAAGAGAAAAAAAGTAAAAAAGGAATACGATGCTTTTGAGCCAGAGTTCTCCTTACTCCGCGAACTTCTCCAGGCCCGTCAAAATGCCGGTCTGAGCCAAGCGGAGATAGCTAAAAAAATGGGGACAAAAGCTCCTGCTGTAACAAGACTGGAATCGTCTTTAACCAGTGGCAAACATTCTCCTTCAATCTCAACCTTAAAAAAGTACGCACAGGCTCTTGGCTGTCATCTCGAAATAAAACTTGTCAGTGATCACTGACATGGCATAACAATTTGCTTCACAAGGATTGCCAGCACTGACGCGCTGTCAATCTGTAAGCTAAAATGTTATGTACTTAAATTCCACATGAATAATATTTCAAATAAATTAAAAAGAATTGGCTTCGACAAGTTTTTTTTGGAGAAGCTCCCCCCTGGGAGTTCAGAGCAATTTGACATTGCACGAGTGGTCGCTGTCCACAAAGAAGGCTATACTATAAGCAATGGAGAACTTGATGTTTTAGCGGAGTTGGTAGGTAAAATAATATTTAGTGCTTCCTCTCCAGTTGAATATCCAGCGGTAGGAGACTGGGTTCTTGCCATTTTTTATGATAAAAACACATTCGCAATAATTCACGAGATCTTGCCCCGCAAGTCTTTATTAAAAAGGAAAACACCAGGTAAAAGAGTTGACTTCCAGTTGATTGCCGCGAATGTCGATGTTGCATTCATTATTCAATCTCTGAATGAAAATTTTAATCTCCGGCGTCTTGAACGTTATTTGGTCATGGTTAACGATGCTAAAATTCAACCAATTGTACTTTTGAGCAAGAGTGACCTGCTTGATCAGGAAACTATCACAGGCATAACAGAGGGAATTCATAAAATTATGCCACACTTACAAGTTGTCCCCTTCAGCAACGAAAATGAATCCGATTTGGACAACGTAAAAGGAATAATGCAAGCAGGTCTAACATATTGTCTACTGGGATCGTCTGGAGTTGGCAAAACAACCTTAATAAATAACCTGGTAGGCGGGTCAAAATATACAACTAAAACAGTTAGCAAAAAAGAGAGTAAAGGAGGGCATGCCACAACGTATAGGCAAATGATTAAACTGGATTTTGGAGCACTGGTGGTAGACACACCAGGTATGCGGGAGCTAGGGAACTTTTCGGTCGCTACAGGTCTTGGGGAAACCTTTTCCGATATATCGGAGCTTTCAGGAAAATGTCAGTTTAATGATTGTAGTCATATTAACGAAAAAGGCTGTGCAGTATTACATGCCGTTGAGGATGGTCAACTGTCTGCCGAGAGATACAAGAACTTCATAAAAATAAACAAGGAATCCGCTTTCAATGAAATGTCATATCTTGAAAAAAGGAAAAAAGATAAACAGTTTGGGAAATTCATTAAAACTGTGATGAAGCATAAGAAAAGTAAAAGATAGCACATAACAATAGCATTCACCAGATGGCGGTAACGGCGGCGGCGCTGCCGGGGCATGGTCCATTGGACGGCAGATTACCCAAGTCGCTATGCTTTTTTGAAAACCCAATCAGCAGGAGGAAATAACATGCCACGATACGTCATCGAACGTGACACTCCAGGCATCGGTTCTGCCGGCCGCGAAAATCTGCGCGAGGCTGCGAAAAAGTACAATAGTTTAATCGCAGCAATGAAGGTAGAGCAGCAGAATATTCAGTGGGAGCATTCATATGTTGCAGATGATAAAACATTCTGTATCTCCATAGCTGATAAAGAGTCTCTGCTTCGGGAGCATTCTCAGCGGAGCGGTTTCCCTATTACAAAGATAATCAAAGTGCTCAGGATAATTGACCCTGTGACTGCTGAAAAATAAGCTAACTGCCTAACCACAATAGCTGAAAAAACCCTCAGGAACAGCGTAAGTCTTAGCTCAAACGTTAGGAGGTGACTAAATTAGATGAAAGAAATTCTGCCTTTGAAATGCCATGTCTGCAAAATGGAATTTACCATCGAGTCAGGTGAGGGAGGTATTTGTGATAATTGCAATGAACCCACCTGCAACAGGCATTTATCTGCACATAAGGTTAAGGAAAAAACTTTGTACATATGCTCAAAGTGCTTAACAAAATCAACTAATATGTGAGTAGGTTATAGCCATCGTCAGGCAGCAAATAAAATTACATGTGGACACCTAACCAGTCACTAAACCGGTCCTGCCGATCTGGGCGGCTTTTTCAAACGGCTTCGGGTAACTAGCTTGTGGACGGCCCTTCTGGCAGCCGGTTAGCCCAAACGTTAATGTTCTCAAATTAATAGGTGGTCGCAAAATGCGACTTCTAATAATATTACAGGAAGCTATTTATTATGATCTCAAACAAATCAATCATTCCAGCCGGAAAAATAGAACAGCGTATTTTGATGATCCGTGGCGAGAAAATTATTATTGATGCTGACCTGGCAGAATTCTACGGTGTACCTACCAAAAGGCTGAATGAACAGGTCAAAAGGAACAAAGACCGTTTCCCTGAAGATTTCAGGTTCCAGCTTAATGCCGATGAAAAATCAGAAGTAGTCGCAAAATGCGACCATCTTGAAAAACTTAAGTTCTCCAGGGTTCTCCCTTACGCCTTCACTGAGCATGGAGCCATAATGGCAGCCAGTGTGCTCAATTCCCCTCAAGCTGCAGAAATTAGCATTTTTATTGTCAGAGCTTTTGTTAAACTGCGCCAGGCCATTTCAGAGCACAAAGAACTGAGCCGGAAAATCTCACAAATTGAGCAACATCTTTCAGGTCATGATGAACAGATCAATGCTATCATCAAAACCATTAAACAACTTATCCAGCCAGCACCAGTGCCCAAAAAAAGACGCATAAAAAACACTGACAAATAGCTGAAAACGTCGAACTGGAAAAGTGCGCGCCTTTGTTCAAATGTTATGTGCAAAAATTAAATAGGTGATAAAATGGATGATAAAACCAAAGATTTAATTCGACGTCTTGATGATGGCACCCGACTGATTAAAGGTGAATGGACTTCCGATGGAAGAAAACTATTCAGGTTTTCAGTTACGGAAATTATTTCAAGGAATGTTTGTGCTCTTGATGAGCATGAAGAAAAGCTTGAATCAGGAATTCAATACTGCCTGACTGGGAAAGGAGACCCGCCCGTTCTCATTTGGATATACAGGTTAAGCGACAACCGAGAATTAAAGGCGCACAGAAAAACATCCGGAATTGGTTCATTTACCTTGCCCATGGCTGGCGCTGATAATGATGAAATACAAAAAGGTTATATTCAAATTTATCTTGATCCTATTTCCTTTGAAAATTTCGTCCAAAGCATAAACTCTCTGCTTTTCAAAGGTACAATCAAATTTGAAGTGATGGTGAAGGAGACAATCGGCGAGGAATCCGGAGATGATTTTATAGTGACAGAATATTTAATGGAAAACTCTTTATCGTTAAAAACTGAATCATAGGTACTATTAAGCTTCATATGCATAAATAAAGGCATATAACAAGAGCTTGCACAACCAGGCTGGCTGCAGCCTGCTTGTTCAAATATAGTTGTTTGTTAAGGCTCTGTAAAATATTCAAAGGTCTTTGCTTTGCCTCTCCTGGCAGCTGAAGCATGAAAAGGAAGTCCTTACCTGTCAAGCTGCCCAAACTGCTTGATATTTTTGCGGACTAACAAATCAATGAAGATCGACGTATTGGGACAGTGCGTCTCTTAGCTTAAATGTTAGCCATACAAAAACATTTGGGATTACTCGCTGAAACTATTCTTGAATTTACAAAGGGAATTGAAAAGAGCAATCGATTCGAAGATGGGAAGCTCGCATCAGAATACTAGTCAGCCCTGGCTTCTCTATTGGCAAAGTCTGTAATTGCGGAAAATATTTTCAATGACTTATCTGCAATTGAGCGTCTCTTTGGCAATACAAGGTTATTAGATCAACAACCATTTGAAACACCATTCAATAAATAGCGGGAGTTTAAAAAACAATATGAAAAAATGTCATTGTCTGCCATGACAGTTAATGAAAGGCTTGTTGCTCGTGGTTTAAGTGATGCTTTTGAGGAAGCTTGCGTAAAAAAGAACGGAAATAGAATATGCGAAATATTACAGGCTGTATTGGTCGACGAACAATCAATATCACCCATCGTTTTGAAATTTTCACAAAAATTTGGCTAACAAAAGGATCAACCTGGCTGCAGGTATGCCGGGCACTGATGCGGCAATTTCATTGGCTATTGGCGCTGCATCTCAAGCGGCTGGCTTTTTAATTCCTGCAGGATAAGGTGACAGCTTATGAAAATATATACAGCTTTTGTTTTACTTCTGCTCCTGCCCCTCATGGCAGCGCACGCCGGAGAAGCTGATGTCATTGACGTCGAGGTCGTGAAGCTCGGGCACGGGGCTTATCGGTTTGACGTTACCGTGTCGCATGGGGACGAAGGCTGGGACCATTACGCCGACAAATGGGATGTCGTGGGCCCGGATAACACAGTTCTCGGCACACGGACCCTTTTCCATCCTCATGTCGATGAGCAGCCTTTCAAGCGCAGTTTGTCAGGAGTAAAGGTACCCGCAGGCATCAGTGAAGTTACAATCCGGGCCCACGATTCCGTCCATGAATATGGCGGCCGGGTCGTCACCGTTGCCCTTCCTTGAGAATAGTCCAATTGTGGCCCAGCAACATCTGGAGGAAGCTCATATGCAAAAATTAAGGCCCGGTGACAGGATCAAACTGTTTGGCGGCTATGACATGTTCCCGCCCTGGCTAAAAGCCCGGGAATGTTACTTTGCAAAGGTCCTGCGGTTTATCGACAACAAGATTGAAAGAAGAAAGGATGATTCACAGTTGTCTGTGATAATAGAGTTTGATGATGAACTTGAACTTAAAGGGCTTAAAGGAAAATTCGGCTTGCTTCTGGGCAGGTGGGAAGGCCAGCTATGGGAAACAAAAGGCGTGGTCCATGTTTATCTTCTTGATTCCGGGATCATGCGGCAGGAGGAAATGACGCGGGATAATTCACGCTGGGTTGAATGACATGCGAGTTATGAGAAAATCAGCCCTTAGCCTTTCACTGTAAAGGGTCAAAATGGTTTTGCTTTATGAGGGGCATACCTGGCATAATTACAGTTACTCTGCTAAACAGCACCATCCAGGTTTCTGCCATATATTTACCATGTACCTGCGCACGGAAATATACCTGTACAAACCACCCAAGTCCGGACAGCAGCCGTGCGACCCCATACCCTTAGCTTGAAAGTTATGACTGTGATAGATCAGGATCCGATTTTAACTGCGGGGATGGGCAGGAAGCTGTTCAGCCTGAACACTGTTTTTTCCCTTTTCACCTGGAAACAGACATAAGCGGGACTGCTCTCAACCGTTATTCCGAGTTCCTGCAAAAGCTCGCCTGAAAAACGGTAAAAAACAGACTGCCTGAAAAACTCATCCCGGGTTTTATGATCATAGACCCCCTCCCATTTCTGCTCCATCTGCTGCCAGAGCTTTTTCCTGTTTTGGGCCAATGGTTCCTGTTCCAGGTGCTCAGGGAGGAAATGGTGACCGCAGCGCAGCCAGTCAAAAATAAGCAATTCTGCCAGCAGTTCTCTGTCCGGCCGGTTCTGGATCAAATCCATCAGGATCGAACTTAAAAGTTCCTGGGTATGGGCCAGATTAAAAAAGCCTTTTTGCCGGCAGACATCTAAAAGCATTTCAAAAAATGAAAAAATATCATCATCAGTTTTACGGAGATAATCCCAGAAACTTCTGAAAAAACGGTTGTTGTAAAATGCTTCAACGCACTCACCAAACCAGAACAGATTTTCGAGTTCATGCCTATCTACCCATCTGTTGGCAAGAACCTCATAGGGCGGAGCTTGGCATACAATCAGGCCATACTCCTCAATGCACCTGCTTATGGGCGTATCAGGCAGTATCTTGAGCAGGCCCATCTGAATGTAATGCGGTCCGAGTTTGAAAACCTCACAAAAAGAACGGCTGTATGACTCCCTGTCCTCATGGGGCAGCCCCAGGATGAGGTCCAGGTGTATATGGATGGTATCCAGGGAAACAAGCCTGCGAATGTTTGGTGCCAGTTTTTCCAGGTCGCATTTTCTGTTGATCGCTTCCAGGGTCTGTGGATTTGTCGACTGGACACCGATTTCAAATTGAAATCTTCCAGGAGCGATCTGCTCCAGGAAACGGAACATATCCTCTGTAAAACGGTCCGGCGCCATCTCGAAATGAAACAGTGTCTCTCCCGCCTGGTCTACCAGGAAACGCCAGATATCCAGGGCTCTTTTCGGCAGATCATTAAAGGTACGGTCCACAAAACGGATGACTTTGGGACCATGTCGCAGAATATTCCTTATTTCTTCGTATACCTTTGCAGTGGGGAGATGCCGCACCACCCTTTCAGCGGCCGATAAACAGTAAGTGCAGCCAAACGGACATCCCCGTGATGACTCGTAATAGATATTCCTGTTTTTTAGAGGGCCTGCAAAATCTTCATACCGGTATGGACTGGCGAAAGCGGACAACCTCGAACAACCATATTCACGCTGCAGCTTGTTCCGCGCAATATCCCGGTAAAATGAACTGTCAACCCCTTCAATTTCTCCCTTCACAACCGTGCAATGCTGAAAGAGATCCGGGGACAGACTCCGGGCCAGGGTTTGTGCCTGGGGTCCCCCCATGATAATCGGTGTTTTCGGAAGGAACTTTACCAGGTCATTGATCAACCGTTGAATATAGATACTGTTCCATATGTAAACTGAAAAAAAGAGTACTGCCGGGTCACCGGAACCTATCTGCCTCAATGTGGGATAATACGGGTCATTAATTGTATATTGAACTATCTCCGGCTGGCAGCCTTGCAGGTTTTGCTCCAGCGCCGTCCTGACATAAAATAACGCAAGGCAGGAATGAATATAGCGTCCATTAAAGGCAATCAGTTTGCAAAGCATAGATTTTCAGGTCTCAAGGAGGAGAGCGGTTTGAATTATTAATTTCGAATTTTAAATTTATAACTTTAGCTCACTTTAGGCACTTTCCTTTTTCCCAGAGCATGTTTACTATAATAGAAATTGTTGAAAATTCTTTTACATTATTAATTCTGCAACAGGAAAGGATATGACTGTAAAACATACGGGAATATTTTGTTACGCAATTTTACTTGTACTGTTATTCAATATGGATTTTCTCAAACCCCGGCTGGCAGAAGCCAGCCATCAAAATGTACCTGAGCATTATATCTCGGTGGAATTTGATCTGCAGGCCAGCAGCCTGAAGGCTAATTCCCGCATTGACCTGCCCGCCGGCCTTAATCTTCAACTTAACCTCTCCCGCCTGAATGTATCCCGGATCATCATAAACGGTCAACCTGCAGAAACTGATCAAACCCAAAATTATCTCGATATTCCAGCATCACCCAATACACAAGAGATCCTGATTACTTATAGCATTGAAATACAGCCGGCCTCCTCTCCTTATAACCTGATCAGCGCGACAGGCATAACCCTTATTGACAGCTGGTACCCGATTGCAGAACTTGAAATGCTTTTCAAGTTGACAGCTCACATACCAAAGGAATTCGAGGCAGTCTCAGAAGCTGACGAAATCATTACTTTTGAGATTAACGACACAAAACAGGTCACATTTCGTTTCC
>WOR8_10002720_pt1 | contig 17317 bp, 15 predicted proteins | sample DeeMarSeWOR38_10_FD_19890 | JGI IMG/M metagenome (IMG submission 19890)
ATCAATTTTGTCTTTTTTTGCACCAGGAATTTCAAACTTGAATGTATACACTACATTCCCGTCATCTGAACATCCACATTCAAAATCTGTTTCTGGTCGTACGAAAACACGTTTTTTTTCTTCATTTGTCATTATAAATCACCGAGTCTATAATTTTTGCTTGATTAACTAATAATATTCATTCATAATTATTTTTCACTATAGTTAATTCGTAGATTTTTCGAAAAATTAGCCAAATTATTTTCTCCCCAATGCCTCTTTATGATTACTTTTCCCAAGATAGACTCGTGTTATCAGAAAAAAAATCCATGAAGGTAACATTAGTAACATAAACATTGTAGAAGTAAAATAAACATCTGTTGTTATTATAAAAAAAGCTATTCCTAGAAAAAGGCTCATATGCTGAATTAATCGGATTGAATTTGGCAATTCTACGAGATATCGACTGTAGGATATAATTATTAATAGAAATCCAAGAATAAATAGTCCCATGCTATATTGGGACAGAAAAGAATTAGGATTAAAGAAATAAAATAGAAACAATAGCTCGCTGAATAAAAGACCAATCGTATTTCCTAAACAACCTGTGCAAAAGCTCTTATTTTTAATCTGGAGTTCGTGAATTATTCGGATTTCTGGTGGATGATGAGTAAAATTAATGTAAATTTTGGGTTTACTATTTCTCCAGGCAATGTTAAGTTGAGTAAGTTGAGGTAAAATCAAAAATCCTAAGAACATAAATATTCCTAAAATAAACTGTCTAGTATCCCACATATGATCAAGAGGATTGGTATAAAGAGAATTAATAATATTTAATACATATAATGAGAATAAAAAAAGGATAAAAGGAGATAGAGAAAGGATGACCTTTTTCATTGAAGATTTATCAAAAATATTACTCAATCTAATCACTATTATTAATGTATAATTTAAGATAAGGTCAAAAAGGGTATTGAATGCCTTTTTCTAAAACTTTCGATGGGGATGAAATATTTGAAGGTCTTTGTAACTGGAGGAACAGGGTTCATTGGTAGTCATATTATTGAGCGTTTAGAAAAAGAGTACAATCCAGCAGAAATTGGGTTGTTAGTTAGAAGAAAAGAGAAAGTTCAGGATTTAACTTCGAAGGGGATGGCAATCTATGAAGGAGACATAACTAATCTTCATAATCTCTTTAATATTATAAATGATTTTAATCCACAATTTGTCATACATGCAGCTGCCATTGCTGATGACTGGGCTCCTCTCTCTGAATTAATGAAGGTTAATGCTGAAGGAACATCTAATATCATTGAAGCAATGGTGAATTCTCAAAGCAATAATCATTTGATTCATATTTCTTCATCTGGAGTCTATCCTCGGATTGAAGGAGTCCAGATTTCGGAAGAAATGCGGTATGGTCCTCAAGGTAATTATCATAAAAGTAAAGTTGCCGCTGAAGAATATATTAAGCAAGCTTTACTTACTAAAAGGATCAAAGCCACCATTCTTCGTCCTCCTAATGTCATGGGACCTCGTGATACTACACAAATGACAAAAATCGTTAAAGCAATCCAAAATAACAAATTTCCATTTATTCGCAAAGGGAGAGCTTTGCAAACTTGGGTTGATGTAGAAGATCTTACACATGCTATTATTCTTATTATAAAAAACCCCGATATGGCCAATGGTAAAATATATAATCTAAAATCATTTGAAATTTCAGTAAAAGAACTTTATGATCAGATTGTTACATTTTTAAATCTTGAAAATTCCCCTAAAGAATACCCGTATAGACTTGCGTATTCTGTTGGATATATTAATGAGATTTTTAGTAAAATAACTAGGAAAAAGCCTACTTTAAACCGTTATCGCATTATAAAATTTGCTAAAGATCGTTTATTCGATGATTCGAAGATCCGAGATGAATTAGGGTACACACCTCGTTTTTCCGCAAAAGAAAGTATAAAACGAACTCTTGAATGGATGGCACAGATGAACCTTCTATGAGTTATTATCGACTGAGATCAAAACTTATTGTATCTACATTATTATTTGTGATTTGGCTAGTATCTATATTACCTTTATTTATATTACTCGTTTTGATTCAATATAAAGTAGAAAAACAGAGTGCTTATTATCTATTCTTCTTCTATATTATTCTAGGATTAATTTTTGGTAGTTTTGGAGCATTTTATTTTTGGCAAATGAAACATAGCCCACAGCAATAATTCTATAAACAAAACTACAAGTCCTAACAAGAGATGATAATGGAGGTCAAAGATGCAATTAAAACTTTCAACTTTGCGTTAGAAAACCAAATCAGGTTCATAATAAAAGATCTACCAGTAGAAGATTTCTCTTGGCGTCCTACGAATTCCGCACCAAGTATTGGATGGACAATTGGTCATATTTTAGTGAATCATGATTTTACAATTAATCATCGTATTTGCGGAAATCCAATCGAATTTTCACACCTTATTCCCATTTTTGGTTTTAATACAGATGGAAATTTACCAAAAGATCAAACTGTAGATCAGCTTCTCGAGAAATTAAAAATTTTGAATGGAACTATTACTGAAGTTATTTTGTCAAAGGAAAACGACTGGTTTGAGCAGCTCGCTAATACTGAAGGCTTTCCCCCTAATTGGCAAGGGAAAAATATTATGAAAGTGTTTGTACTACATTTTAATCATTGTTTTACCCACTGTGGACAGATTTTAGAAATTAAACGGCAATTAGGAAAGGGAGCTTGGGGATTTTGAAATTCTTCCTCTAAATCAATACTAAAATAAAATTAGTAAGATTATGAGTAAATGGATGAGATATTCTCCTTTTTTTCATCTCAGATTTTTCTACAAAGATTGGAGGTGTTTGATATACCTCCTTCAAACTGAAGATATTTAAAGGAATATTTCACATAAATGACGGTGAAAAATAGTGGTCTCATTATTTGATTTTATAACCACCAATATCGCTTATTTAGTTTCTTTAGGATTAGGTTTACTTCTTCTTCTAGTTGTTATATTTTCATATCAGCAAACTAGACATAATGGTTTTCTATTAATTGGCATTGGCGAGTTTTTCTCATTAATTTGGTTACTCATCAACCTTTTTATTCTCCAAGGTGTGTATTTACCGCAAAATCTCTCCTCTATGGGCTTTTCAACGGTAGAGATTGGAAATTTTTTAGCTATACTTAGTTTTATCTCCATTGGTATTAGTATATTGTACACTGGACTGCTTATAGTTGCCTTAGTACTATTTTCCGATAAAATTAAACGATGCTCAAAGATGTATTAAAAACAGACCTTTTTACCTATTAACCTGATATACAACATCTAGAAGAGTTCCATCGCGATATTCAACAGCTGTTACGATTTTGTCAGTAAATTCTGGTTCTATTGGAGACGCAATGCTATAAGCCTCATCACGTAAATCGTGAATTGACCTTACAGATATTCCAGCTTTTTCTAGTTGTTTGATTAATTCCTTTCTTCGGGGGTTTACTGCAATGCCATTATCAGTTACAATTACATCAATTAATTCTGAAGGTGTAGAAACAGTAGTTACTTTATCAAGAATAATTGGACTTTTACGAGCCAAAGGAACAGTAACAATGGTTAGTCGTGCTGCTGCAGCATCAGTATGTCCTCCGATTCCATGAAGAAGAAGTCCATCAGAATGAGTATTGACATTTACGTTGAAATTCACGTCCACTTCGGTTGCGCCGAGGGCTACTACATCAACATGATTCGCTAAAGGTCCTCCCGGTGCCCAAATATTATAACTATTATGTGCGCTACTTTCAATATGTCTTGGGTTATCTCTTAGTGATTTTATAGCATCTAAGTCGAAACTTTGTCCATCATAGATACAGTGGAAAAGATCCTCCTCGAGTAAATCCACCGCTGCTTTTGTTGTTCCCCCATGAACAAAACTACCAATAATTTTTTCTTCTGCCATTATTTCTCGTAAAAATTGTGTTGTAGCAAGACTTACCCCACCTGCTCCCGCTTGGAAGCTAAATCCATTTTTCACATAATCAGCAGCTTTAGCTATATCAATAACTTGCTCTGCTATCTTCATTTGAGATTCTGTTATATTTTGAGCTAAGCTACCAGCCATAATTTTTGCAGGATCACCTATTCGATCTATTGTCATTATATAATCAACATTAGAGCCCTGAATACTTACAGGATATACAGGTTCTTCAGTAAGATTATCTGTAACTAGAACGACACAATCCGCATATACTGAATCTGTATCATTTGCAAAACCATTTGCACCAAATGCTGAGGGACCTTGAACCCCATTCATATTTCCTGTAATGGCATCAACCGCTGAAGCTGCTATGAATGCAACGTCTAAATGTAATTCGCCATATTCAACAGCTCGTGCACGTCCTCCGTGGCTCCGTAAACTAGTAGGAATATTAATTTCTCCTGTTGAGACAGCATGGCCAATAGGACCATTCATTGAGCCGCTGATGGCACCAATAACTCCTGAATGAATATGTTCAATAAGAGGTTCATGATTCGGAAAAAGTGCTGTTGCAGCTAATGTAAGGTTCTTGATGCTCATTGTTGCTATTGTATCAATAATATAATTAATAACAAGATCACCATATCGAAGACAATGATGAAAACTTATTGTCATACCATCTTGTAACTTGATTTCACGAATAAGACTTTCAAGATCATCAAAAATTCTTTTTTTAATGGGAGTGGTAATTGTAGAAGCAAATTTCCTTCCTTGTTTAAATCCTATGGGATTAGTTGCATAAGCTCCCTTAAAGGGGAAATATTCTCGTTCAAAAAGGACTTCAGGGACTTTTCTACCTGCAGCATTAATGTGCATGATTAAAAACCTCTTTTTGGTATTGAATTAGACAATTGAACGGTGATGGAGATTATAACATAAACCTTTGTAAAAATCTGTCAATAAATCAATGAACAGGATATATGGAAAAATTTTATTTTCATCACTATAATTGGAGTTTTTCAGATATAAAGTATTATTATTCTGGAAGATTATCTATAGGGTTAAGATAAAAATGGATAAAAAGGAATCTTACATTGAAGAAAAGTTTGGCAGATTGTTAGCTCAAGTAAAAGATCAATCATTAGTATCAAAGGCAAAATTAGTTATATTGGATCTAATGGAACATGGAAATGGAGGAAAAGGATGGGATAATTTGGATATGCCTTTTACTTTAAATATGCAATTCGATGCCCTGTATACATTAGCTCATCATACTTATTGGGTCACTAAATTTGCATTATCTATCGCACAAATGTTTGAAGAAGCTATGAATATTCCTATTAATCATGATTTCATTATTATTGGGGGACTATTGCATGATGTTGGCAAGCTTGCTGAAACAGAGAAAAAAGAGAATTCTTTTACTCGAGAAACAGAAATATTTAAGCAATTTAGGCATCCAGCTTATGGAGCAATGGTAGCAAAACAACATGGACTCCCTGATGAAATATGTCATATTATTTTAGCCCATGCACATGAAGGTGATGAACTTTTTAGAAGTAAAGAAGCTCAAATCATTCATAGAGCTGACTTCATATATTATGGTACATTACGAAGTCATTTAGGCCTGAAATAATGAAACATGAGGAAGAAATTAATGACAAGAAAGTATAAAATCGCGTTTATGCCTGGAGATGGAATCGGTGCCGATGTTTTAACAGCAGCAAAGATTGTTCTAGAAGTATCGGATTTCAATGCCGAATTAATACCTTTGGATATTGGATTTACAGTATTTGAAAAAGAAGGTGAACCTCTTCCCGAACGTACAATTGAGGGATTGAAGGAATGTGATGCTGCGTTTTTTGGCGCAATAACTAGTAAACCTCGTACAGATCCAGATGTTCAACGAATCGAAAAACAATTCGGAACCACTTATAGTTCACCGATTGTACGACTTCGCCAGATTTTTGACCTCTACTCAAATATGCGTCCATCAAAGAGCTATGAAGGAAATCCTTTGAATTTCCGAAAAATCGACGGATCTATTCCAATGATCGATATCGTTACTTTCAGAGAGAACACTGAAGGACTTTATTCGGGGATTGAATTTGATAGTTTAATTCCTGAATTAAAAGTATTACCTAAATTTAAAGAATTTCAAAATCGTACTGGTGCAGAAGATTCAGAAATTCGAATAAGTTGTCGTGTATTTACTCGAAAAGGATGTGAGCGGATAATTCGGAAAGCGTTCGAATATGCGAAGAATACAAAAAGAAATAAGGTTACAGTCGTCCATAAAGCAAATGTAATTCGAGCTACTGACGGAATGTTCTTAGAGATTGCAAAAAATGTGGCAGAAGAGTACCCTAAAGTAAAGTGGTGGGATGAAAATATTGATGCAACAACTATGTGGTTAATGAAACGACCTGAAGAATATTCAGTAATAGTCTCATCAAATATGTTTGGAGACATTATTACTGATCAAGCAGCAATGTTAACGGGTGGATTAGGTTTTGCAGCGTCAGCTTCAACATCAAACGATTTTGGAGTTTTTGAACCCAATCATGGATCAGCTCCTAAATATGCAGGTCAGAATAAAGTAAATCCTATCGCTGCACTGAAATCTATGGGATTAATGTGGGAATGGTTAGGAGAAACAGAATTAGCTGATAAATTAGAGGTAGCAATTGCCCAAAATATCAAGGAAGGAAAAATTCGAACATATGATATGGGTGGGAATAACAGTACAACTGATGTTGCTAAGGATATTGCACAGAAATTTACTTTAAATTAACCTCTTTTTTTCTTTTTACCTTTATATTCAAATAACCTAATCTACTGTGTCTTCAATCAATCCTGTAAATTTAATAAAATCCAGCATTTAGTTATCAAAATTAACTCTGGGAATCTTAATGAATGTTAATGTTAATTTTTATGGGCCATTAGAAAAATGGGCTGGAAAAAAATCATTCATTACTAAAGGAAATACTGTTTATGAAGTTTTGGCATCCCTTGAGACCCAAATCGGAAAATCTGTTCTAGAACATCTTCTAAATAGTCAGGGTGAATTGAAAAGCCATTTCCATGTGTTATTAAATGGTTTAGATATTGATGCACTTAATGGATTAGAAACAGACGTAAAAGATGAAGATGTGATTACCTGTGTGCCTCCCGTTGGAGGAGGATAGAATTTCTATTTTTTTAGCATAATTAGGCAGTTTTGGACTTCTTTTGGATATATTTTCACTAAACGATTTTTTGTTAGATTTTGCTTTAAGATCCAATATACATCATTATCTGGTTTTTTGATAGTCTCTACGATAAAAGACCACCCTTTATCTGGATTAAAACATACAATAACACTTAGAGTGAAAGCTAATCCTTTTTTTAATGTTTTAAATCCTTCAAATTACCTTTGATTATCATCCAAGCCATAAATAGAAGTGATAGTAATTTTATGAAGCTCTAAGGCTTGATTACCCTGTGGTTGCTGATTTAAGCTTAATGATTCCGCTAAACTTGCCACAATTGCCCTCTGGATGAGAAATTTTTTAAAATTCTTTGATATTTTGATCCATTCAAGAAATAATTGGTATATTTCAATAGGAAATGTATCGAAAAGTATTGATAATCCTTTGGCCATAGCTTCACGAATCCGCCATCGAACATCTAAACAGGATTCATACAAAACTTGCACGCAATTTTCAAAAAATTGGGGACATGAAGTACCAATTGATCCTAACGCCCAAATACCACAAAAAGGAAGAAATTCTTTAGGATTATTTGTAGGAGCTACTTCAGGAGAATATGAAACTAAATTCAGAAGGAGTTGGAAGATTCTTTCAGGATTTAGGATTGAGACTTCTCTAATAAGATCCTTAAAAGCACTGGCTAGTTCTAAGTTCGCACGTCGTCCTGGAAGAGCGCTATATTTTACAAGATATAGTGAAAGTTCTTGAGATGATCCTATACTAATGAAATTATTGTATATAGGGCGTAATTCCAGCAAATATTGTTCTTTTTTACCCAAAATGAGTAACCTCGAAAGGAATAATTTGTGACCATTAAAATAATTCTACTCATTTTTATGAAAAAGATGATAAATTAAATTTTGGAAGGGGTATCGAAAAATTAAATTTAATTTTTAATGGAGGAAATTGAATGACAGTTATTGCTGAGTCAAAATATAAACTTACACAAGTTGAAAGAGGTTATCAAAATCGGACATTGTATGTAAATTTATCAACTAATGAAATTAAGATTAAACTTGTTTCAGAGGAAATGAAAAAGTTATTCATTGGCGGAAAAGGATTTGATTTATGGCTAATGTGGAATGGCCTTCCTAAAAGGCCAGTGAAATGGAATGAACCTGAAAATGAAATTTGTATTGCCTCAGGTCCCCTTGGTGGTACTACTTATTATTCTGGATCTGGAAAATCGATCTGTACAACAATTTCCCCATTAACAAATCAACCAATCGACTCCAATGTAGGTGGATATTTTGGGCCTTATCTGAAATTTTCAGGTTTTGATGCAATCGAAATCCAAGGGAAGGCTACTAAAGAAGTTCTGATTTTTATCAATAGTGATGATGGAAGAATTACTATAGAGGATGCTGAAGAATTTTCGGAAGATGCTCACCTATTAACGCAAGAACTGACAGAAAAATATGCCACAGATGGATCCGATCGGGAAAAATTCCGTGTTTCTGTAGTTTCATCAGGCCAAGCCGCAAAATACACAAAATGGGGAGTACTAAACTTTTCGTGGTATAATAAAAAACGCCAGTGGGCTTCTTATAAACAAGCAGGACGTGGGGGTGTTGGAACGGTATTTAAAGACAAAAAATTAAAAGCACTTGTTTGTAGAAGTCCACGTGTCAATCAAACAATAAATAATCCAGCGAGTATTGAACGAGGGAAAGAAGCAGGAAAGGAACACAATCTAGAAATTATAAAAAATGATCCATTACAGAATGAAATGCGAGTAGTTGGGACAGGGCATCTACCTGAAATAATGAACGATTTTGATCTATTACCAACAGAAAACTTTCGATATGGAGCCCACAAAACACTAAAAGGAGAGAGCTTTCCATATACACGGGAAGTCTGGCGGAAAATCTATACTGATATCGGACAAGGTGTAGACGGATGTTGGATTGCCTGCCAAATTTCCTGTAGCCATTTTGTACAACAACATACGGTATTAACAGGACCCTATAAAGGCCAAAAGGTTATTGTTGATGGACCTGAATATGAGACAATTGCAGGATGTGGGAGTAATTGGGGAGTCTGGGATCCTAAATGGGTGCTAGAAGCGAACTTCTATTGTGATACTTATGGGATAGACACGATATCTGTTGGGACAGGGATTGCTTTTGTTATGGAATGCTATGAAGCAGGAATATTGAATGAGGATATCACAGGTGGTTTAAAATTAAATTTTGGAAATGGTGAAGCAGCTTTAAATCTGATACATCAAATGGCACGGAATAAAGGCTTTGGTGTGATTGTTGGGCAAGGTATTGCTTCCATGAAGAAAGTTTTTGCTGAAAAATATGGGGGTGACCCACAATTCTTACATGATATTGGTATGGAGCATAAAGGTTTGGAGTTTAGTGAGTATGTCACTAAAGAATCATTAGCACAACAAGGGGGTTATGGATTTACATTGAAAGGACCTCAACATGATGAAGCCTGGTTAATATTTGAAGATATGGTTCGAAATAATCTCCCAACTTTTGAAGATAAGGCGGAAGCCTTAGCTTGGTTCCCTTTTTGGCGTACTTGGTTTGGGTTAAATGGATTATGTAAATTACCTTGGAATGATGTTATCCCTCCTGATAATAATGAAAATCCTCAAAAACCTCTTACTCTTCCTAATGTGCGTGCAAAAATCCCAAAACATGTTCAATGGTACGCTGAATATTTTAGTGGTGTTACTGGGTTTGATTCTACTCCGGAGGATCTAGTTAAAATGTCTGAACGAGTGTATAATTTTCAAAGGATCTTTAATATTCGTCAAGGCAAAGGATTAAGAGAACATGATTCGAATCTTCCATACCGAGCAATGGGGCCTGTTACTAGGGAGGAGTATGAAAGCCGTTTAGAGAGATATGATGGTCAGTTAAAGGATCTGGTTGGAGTAGTTACAGAAGGTAAGACAACTAAAGAAAAAATGGCGATTCTTCGATCGTTCCGTGAAGAACAATATACAAGACTTCAAGATGCAGTATATACTCGAAGAGGTTGGACTCCTCAAGGTTGTCCTTCAATAACAAAAGTAAAGGAACTTGGTCTCGACATGCAAGATGTGATTGATATCATCAATCCTTATCAATAATCCTCTTTTATTATAAAAAAAGGTTAGATTCTGTTTTATAATCCTGATAAAAAATTCTTATTAGAATAATCACCACACTGCGAGGTTCTTCTATTAAATTAGTGGTTTTTCAGTTGAATAAAGTGAAGATTGAATCTGTTTTTCTATTTTCTTTATTAGTGCTATTTATTAACAATAGTAATTGATTCACTTTAGGTATTTTGATTAAAACTTATAAAAAATTCATCTTTACGTTAATTAAAGTCAAAAATATTATAATCCTATGTTTATTGAATTTGGTGATTATTATGTCTAAGTCAAAAGTATTTATGGTTAACACTAACGATTTAAAAATGGGAGATTCTTTAATTGACCGTCTTGAAAAATTATGGAATCATGTGGATGTTAAATTAGCTGATTGGATAAAGAAAGGAGAGATTATAGCAATTAAAACTCATTTTGGGTCACGGAATCAAACCCGTCATCTCCGCTCAATGTATATTAGAAAAATTGTCGATTTTGTTAATGCAGCAGGAGGAATTCCATGGGTAATGGAAGGGGTTGGCCTTGGTTGGGATTCCGGTAATCCCGAATTAACTATGTCTAATGGTCCTGGTTTTATCAATCTAGCAAATCGTCATGGTTTTAGTACAGGTTCAATGAATGCACCAGTTGTTATGGGAGATGGCATTGTCGGAACAGAAGTCTTTCATGTTCGAAACGACAAGGGAAAATATATCAAAAACGTTGCGATGGCAATGGGTTTAAGAACAGCTGATAAAGTATTAATTGTATCACGATTTAAAGGTCATGATGGAGCTGGGTTCGGAGGGGCATTGAAACAGCTTGGAATAGGGTGTGTTGGTAAGGAAGGAAAAGGTGGGGCTCATTGGGGTGGTGGGGAAAATATTTACGTAAAGCATCCTGAAAATTGCACAGGTTGTGGAAATTGTCTTCGAATATGTCCTTATGGATGTCTATCATTAGATGAGAACAATAAAATAGTTTTTGATCCCACTAATTGCATTGCTTGTACCATGTGTTTCAGTAAATGTCATCATGGGAAGGATATTGAAAAAGAGAGAGTTTTTGCTGCCAAAAGACGAATTCCAAGTATTGAACAAGTTGAACGTATGATGGATAATGCCAGTGGGGTTATGAAAGGTATAGGTCCAGAACGTGTCCGTTTCATTAATATTGCTATAGATATCACTTCACACTGTGATTGCATGTCTGCAGGAGGTCCAATTCTTGTACCTGATTTAGGGATATTCTATTCCTCAGATCCAGTGGCAATTGATCAAGCATGTGTAGATCAAGTCACTAGAGCTCATGGAGTTCCAATGTCACCAGCAGAAACAGGAATTGATTCTCCTTCTGGTCGTATTGAACCAATTTCTGATGCAATGGAACCTAATGAACCAAAATTAGGGTTATTTAGTAGATTTGTAGATCCTGAGTCACGACCAATTATTGCTGAGACTCAATTGGCAGCAGCTTTTTCCCAGGGTATTGGATCTCGCAAATATGAATTAATTGATATTACTCAATAGAATCTATAACAAAAATGGGATTAAGAGTTCCTTATTCGATCAATCTTCTCTTTTCCCTCCTTGATAAGGTCTAAGACTTTTTCATCTACTAATCCTTTCTCAATGATATCATGAAAAAATTTTTTCCAGTCTTCATTAAGTTCTTGAGCTATAGATCTGTTTTCTTCTTCAATAATACAAAGTCGTTCCCATTCCTCATTATTTAATCCATTTTTAATCAACAGATGGGGGAGTATTCCTTTTATCCAAAGTTCCAAAGCCACACCTGGATCTTCAAGAGAGAGCATTGTTAATTTATAATAATGACTGATAGTAAAAAAGGCCTTTTTTTCAGTGAGAAGTAAATATTTCTTTTTCGTGGAGTCTTGAATAATGGATCGCTGCTGTATTGAGATTTTAGATATTTTGGGTATTATATCAGAATTTCCTTCCTCTAATCTTTTAATTTCCTCTAATAGATCATCTAATTTTGATTTGTCAATAGGCAAGTTTTATCGCTCTTTATGACTTTGCTCTATTACCCTTTTTATATATGTACAATCATGTTCTTAAATTAATAATATTGCCTAGATTCAAATCTTTTTAACCTTATTGAATAGAATTAGTATTTGAGATTAACATTAACGTTCATATAGGTACATTTTAATATCTATCAGTTATTTCAATGTGTTTTTCTTTTACTAGCGATTAAACTGATTATTATAAAGAAAAGCAAAAAGCTTGGAAATCCTATTGGTGTCAAATTAATTATAGTAATAATAGTAGTAGTAATAGTATTAGTAGTTGTAGTTTCTTTTCCAGTTGAAGATTCGCTTGATGAAGTTATTTCACTTGTTGAAATATTTGTTGTCAATACATTTGAAATACTAAATAGTTCAGTTGATATAGTTGATGTAACCAGACCTTCAGAACAATATGTTATAATCTGAAGCATATATTGTGAACCATCATTCACGGTTCTAGTATCCCAAATAAAGCTTGTTTGTGATATATTTTCAATTAAAGTAATCCATGTATTTCCAGCATCAGGAGAATAATTTAAATCGTATAAAATCTCATGAGAATGAGAATCAACTGCAGTTTCCCAATCTACAACTATAGTACCATTGAATATACCTGTTAAGGGGTATATTATCGTTGCAGGTAAGAGTATATGTCGTGAATTTAAAATTGAGAATGAATTGCTAATAACAACAGAATTAAGTTCCTTTAAACAGTGAGCAGTGATCCTAATCAAGTAAGTCGTTCCATCTGCGACAGTTGTTGTATCCCATGTAAATTCTGTTGATTCTATATTTTCCTTTAGTTTGAACCAATTAATACTGTCATTTGAATAATGGATATCATAATAGACAGTATGACCTGCAAAATCAAACACAGGGATCCACACCATTGTAATATTACCACTTACAATTTCATTTCCAGATGGATAAACGATACGAGTGTTGGTTAGATAATCAAATGAGTAGGGGTCATTTGGGGTAGTTTTAGGATAAGTATCATAATTCATTTGAAAACCATCTAAAAAATAACCTTCATCTACAAATCCATTCAAATCAGAATCAGGACTGGTCCATTCATTCCAATAGTTTGAGTAGAAACTGCTATTTTGACCTTCATCAAATCCTTGAATATTACCATTTTTGTTAGAAATAAAATTATTAAATTGAATTTTGTTTATTGATCCTGATTCTATGCTTATACCATAATCACTATTCTCCTGAACTAAATTCCCATAACAATCACAATTATTGCCACTTAAACTGATCCCATATAGACTATTCGAATAAATTAGGTTATTATATACCCTAGTATATGAGGAAACTGTTAACACTCCATGCCTTGTGCAATTATGAATAATATTCTTTACAATAAGGGTGTATAAAGGAAATACTACATGAATGCCATCATATGTATTAGAAATATGATTGAATGCAATAACATTGTTATTAGAACTAAATTCGACAAAAATACCGTTTCCATAGGTACTATTATGAATAGTATTATTTATTATTATATTTTGAGACGCATCCATGAGATGGATACCCTCACTATTATGATAAAAGATCGAATTATTAAAAATTATTGTGTTTTGAACATTATAGACAATAATTCCAGAATATTGATTATTATAAATGCTGTTATGAGCAATTACTTCATCTTGAGAATTAAAAATATAAAATCCAGTTTGCTGTTGATAAATATCATTTGATAAAAGATAATTTTCCCAGCTATGGTAAGAACCAACCCCATATTGTCCATTATAATAAATTTGATTATTCTTGACAACCTGTTTATTGCATTGTTCAATTAAAAGACCATTGAGGGTATTGTTGTAAATGAAATTGCTAGTAATAGTATCGGATATTGAAGAAAATGAATAAATTCCATTTTCTGAGTTAAAGGCTAAAGAGTTCATTGAAACTTTGTTGTGACTAATTGTTGAAGTATGAATATAAATTCCATTAGCATTATTCATAATAATATTGTTTTCTATAATATTGTTTTTCCCCTCTAAATCAATGCCATTTCCTGAATTGTTATTTATTGTATTACCTAAGACTATTATATTATTAGAGAAATGGTCAAGATATATTCCATAATCACATCTTTGAACATTATTATTCATAATAATGCCATTTGTAACATTTATACAGAGAATTCCCCCATCCCCTTTATCTATACCATCTAAATGGCAATTAACAATATCAAAATGAACAGAAGTATCTTGTATAATTATTAATAGTTTATTACTATTAGTGATATTGAAATTAACAATTTTAAAGGGATTGTCAATTGATCCATCTCCTGAAAAATTATAACCAGCAGAACCAAAAGCAGAATTATTTAATATAATTATAGGATCATGTTGAATTAAGATACTTGTGTTAGAAATCTCATCTTCAGTTTTTATAATTTTTAAAGGCATATTTCTATTATTTAATTTTATGAAATATAAACTTTCATCAGACAGGATAGAAAAAGAAATTAAAACAATTAGAAAGAGAATTTGCTTGGAATAAAATTTCATAACTAATCATCTTAGGTGTTAACATTGAAATAATTTGTTCTTTTTAGTTTACCTTTTTTTCCTTAATAATATGCGTATAATTATATAGGTGCTTTGTATGATTATAACAATATCGTCTGGATTCGAATTTTATTTCATATTTAAGAGCTGAAATATTCGTAGAATTTAGACTAGACTGGTTTTATATTACGATGTTGGTTTTCGATGTCAACGAATGATCTTGAGGCCCAATACCGTTTATTATTCGAGGGGTCACCTATCTGTCAATTTATTGAGGATTATTCTGAGATTAAGAAATATCTTGATAAATTACCCATTAAAAAGACACGTAGAGAATTTGAAAAATATTTTCAAGAAAATCCTGAGGAAATTGAACATGTTATTAAAATGGCTAAAATTATTGATCTAAATAGAGGTGCAGTTGACCTTTTTGAAGCAAATTCCAAAAGTGAATTAAAAGGGAGTTTAGGAGCAATAACGGGAGAAGCTACATATGATGTCTTCAAAGATGAAATTTTGGCTTTTTATTTCGGAAAGAAGGTATTTCAAGCCGAAGCAATAAATTATACACTAAGTGGTAAAGAATTACAAATTTTGTTTAGAGCAGCAATTGTTCCAGGATTTGAAGATAGTTTAAAACGAATAATCGTAAGTATTATTGATTTAACTGATTTAAAAACAACAGAAAAAGCTTTAAAATCGAGTGAAGAAAGATATCAGGCTCTCTTCAATTCAGTACCAATTGGTATTGGTATTGCAACATATGATGGTCGTTTATTAGAGTATAACAAATCAATGCTTGATATAATGGGATTAGATATAAATAATGTTAAAACTATTAATGTGAAAGAATTTTATATTAATCCTACTGATCGTGAGAATATTTTAAACAAGCTTCAAAGAACTGGTAAAATTAGAAATGAGGAGTATATGCTTAGAAGAAATGATGGTCAAATTATCCCAGTATTAGTGAATATGGATCTTTTTCATTTTGAAGGGGAAGATGTAGTTTTTAGTGCTTTTATTGATAATACAGAAGTTTATAATTACAGACAAGAATTAGAACACAGAGTAAGAACTAGAACAATCGATCTTGAGCAATCCAATTTGGAATTGAAGATAATAAATGAAAAATTACTTCAGAAATCATCAGAGCTGGAAGAATTTGTTTACACGATTTCGCATGATCTAAAATCCCCACTCTTATCAATTGTCGGATTTACTTATTTGATTAGGACTAAAATCCAAGAGGAATTAGATGAAGAATTAAATGAATTTTTCGATCGAATAAAGCATAATACAACAAGGATGGAGAAAATTATTGAGGAAATTCTTGAATACTCTCGTATTGGAAGAATTGTCGAATCTAAAAGTTATTATACTTTAACAGAAATATTAGAAGAAGTTCTAAAGACCTTTACACCACGCTTAAAGGCAGATAATATAAAATTGGATATTCAAAATAATCTTCCCAGAGTCTATGCTGTAAAAAAGCAAATACTTCTAGTTTTTCAAAATTTAATTGATAATGCAATTAAATTCATGGATCCAGAGAAACCAGAGAAGGAAATTAAAATTGGAATGGAGGGAGAAGATGAAAAATTTATTACCATATCTGTAGAGGATAATGGAATTGGAATTCGTGAAGAAGATTTCTCCAAATTATTCAGAGTTTTCACAAGAATTTCAGATCCAAGAACCGAGCACATTACAGGTAGTGGTATAGGTCTTGCTAATGTTAAGAAGATTTTAGAAACTTGTGGTGGGGATGTATGGGTAGAAAGTATACTAAATGAAGGATCAACATTTTATTTAAAGCTACCAAAACTTGATCTTGAAATATAAAGGCTTTAAATCATTTTTTAAGACGTTCTTTCGTGTAATTCACCAAACCTCCAGCCTCGAATATTTTTAATGCTTGTTGATCGAGTTTAGGAAATGAAAAGATATGATCTTTAATTTTAATTCTTCCCTCATTCATATCAACTGAAATCATTTCTTTGCTAAGGTTTGAAGCATTGTTTAGTACATATTTAGAGCAGTCTGGAGAAATAATAAGTGGTAATGCTTGATTAATTGCATTACGGTAATAGATCCGGGCAAATGACCTTGATATGATACAACTGATTCCTACTGCCTTCAAGCAAGTAACAGCTTGTTCCCGACTAGAACCTGCTCCAAAATTGTTCCCTGAAACTATAATATCACCTTTTGATACCTGTTTTGCGAATCCAGGTAAATAATCTTCCATAGCATGTTGAGCCATTTGTTCTGGAGTTAAAGGATCATAAGTATATCGTCCTGGGAATATAATATCAGTATTAATGTTATCTTCTGGAAAAATCCACATTTTACCATCAAATTTCATTCATTATATCTCCTCATTAGTGATATACCCAGCTAGTGCAGATTTTGCTACCACTTCTGGATTGGCAAGATAAATTTCCGC
>WOR8_10007855_pt1 | contig 17310 bp, 16 predicted proteins | sample DeeMarSeWOR38_10_FD_19890 | JGI IMG/M metagenome (IMG submission 19890)
AATTATAGGATCAGCACTAGCCGCTCATAAAGAACTTGGACCGGGTCTATTGGAGTCGGCCGATGAGGCATGTTTAGCATTTGAGCTAGCTGATAGGGGATTATTTATTGAGCGCCAAAAGGCTCTTTCTGTCGTTTACCGTGACGGTCGACTGGATTGTGGATAGCGCCTTGATCTTCTCGTAGAAAAAAAAGTTGTTGCAGAGCTGAAAACGGTGGCGCGCATTGAACCGATTCAACCTGCGCAGCTATTATCATATCTGAAATTATCAGGCTGCAAATTGGGGCTATTCATCAATTTTAATGTTGAAATCCCTAAAAATGGCATACCTAGATTAATTAATTGAAAATATTCTCTCTGTGATCTCAGTGATTTCTGTGGTTAAACTAAGAATGCAATGGATCGAAGTAAAAGTCGTCTTTGACCCACCGGGCCATGGTCGGGCAGACCGGGAGCTGGCCGCCGACCTGATCGCCGACATTTTCTATGATTGGGCGGAAGATGCCGTCGGCCGCGCGGATTGTCATGCGGTTGTCGCCTATCTGCCGGAAGACAGCCGGGCCGAAGCGCGTTGCCGGACCCTGGAAAGCAAATTGGCCCACCTCAAGACACAGTCCGGCATTGTTTCGCGGGTCAGCTATAAAAAGCGGGACGATGAAGACTGGGCCCATGCCTGGAAGGCATATTTCTGGCCCCAGAAGATCAGCCGCCGCCTGGTGGTAAAGCCGACCTGGCGCGCGTACACGCCCGCACCCGACGAGATGGTTATCGAGCTGGATCCCGGAATGGCATTCGGGACCGGCACCCATCCAACCACGGCCCTGTGTGCCGCCATGATTGAAACGCATTTAAAAGAGGGGGATCGCTTTCTGGATGTGGGCACCGGCTCGGGGATTCTGATGATTGCGGCCGCCCGGCTGGGGGCTGCCCGGGTTTGCGGCATCGACAGGGATGACACTGCCACAGCGGTCGCCGCTGCCAATTTAAAGCTGAATTCAATCGAGCCCCAGCGGTATGAACTGAAGACAGCCAATCTAATTGATGAAACCAGCGGAACCTATGATATCATAGCCGCCAACATTCTGACCCGGGTGATACTGGATTTGATCGTTGACATCCGGCGCGTGTTAGCGCCGGGCGGCATTTTTATCTGTTCGGGAATTATCGAAAAAAACCAGGGCCAGGTAATCGCGGCCCTGCGAAATAAAGGCTTTGATGTTCTGGAGACGGCTGTTAAAGACGAGTGGGTGGCGATTGCTGCCGGGTTGAAGGTAAAAGGCGGACGGTAGCAGGTTTAAAGATAGGGGCGCACCACAATAAAATATTGGCTCAAGGTTTAAGGCGCAGGGCTCAAGGTGTATGGTTCTGAAAAGCAGTAGGGTCGGCCACCGTGCCGACCTCAGATGGCAGTCACGGTGGGCTGCCCTACACGCGCCGTGGGCTGTTCGCCACCATTAATTTTTCTTGGAGTTATGATGAGACTCTTGCTAGTCGAAGATGATGAGAAAATCGCTTCTTTCATCATCAAAGGGTTTAAAGCCGAGGGGTTTGCCGTGGATCACGCGGCGGACGGTGAAAACGGACTGCATCTGGGGCTGACCGAGCCCTATGATGCGGCGATTGTGGATATCATGCTTCCCAACCTGGACGGGCTGACACTGATCCAGCAATTGCGGCGCGAAAAGATCAAAACGCCGGTGATTGTTCTCAGTGCGAGGGGCTCGGTCGATGACCGGGTCAAAGGCCTGCAGACCGGTGGCGATGATTACCTCACCAAGCCGTTTGCATTTTCCGAGCTGCTGGCCCGGGTTCAGGCCTTGATCCGCCGTAGCAGCGCTGTTACGGAGCCCACCAGATTAACGGCGGGAGAGATCAGCATGAATCTGATTACCCGGGAAGTTGTGCGGGCCGGCAAGAAAATCGACCTGCAGCCCCTGGAGTTTTCCCTGCTGGAATATCTCCTGCGCAACGCCGGCCGGGTGGTCTCCAAAACCATGATCATGGAACACGTGTGGGATTATTACTTTGATCCCCAGACCAACGTGGTGGAATCGCGCATTTACAAGCTGCGTGAAAAAATCGACAAAGGTTTCAGCTCCAAGATGATACATACGGTGCGCGGAGTGGGTTATGTCCTTAAAGAAGAAAATAACTGATATCCGTCATACCCTGGCCTTTCGCCTGACGCTCTGGTATGCCGGCATCTTCATGCTATCGGCCTGTGTAGCCTTTTTTTTCTTTTACCTGTTGATCACCTCGGTCATCCGCCAGCAGACCGACCAGGCGCTTTTCAGTGAGGTCAGAGCTTTTTCTTCGATTCTCTCGGCCCAGGGTCCCGAAGCGGTCAAGCGTCAGGCGTTATTGGAGTCCCAGGCGGCCGGAGAGAAAAAGATATTCTTCAGACTGCTTTACATTACCGGCGAGGTGTTCTCGTCATCCAACATGTCATACTGGCGCGATATCGGGGTCAGCAGAGCGGCTGTCAATCGCCTGCTGGACAGCCGGGAGCCGGTATTCGATACCATCAGCGTTGCTGACCGCAAGCACAACGTACGGGTGCTTTATGCCGTCATCGGACCCGGCATGATTCTGCAACTGGGCCAATCCATGGAAAACCACACCCGCATCATTGAAGTGTTTCGCGGGGTGTTTATCACCACCATGGTGATCCTCTTTGCCCTGGCGGTTGTGGTCGGCTGGTTCATGGCCCGGCGAGCCCTGGTGGGAGTCGAAACCGTCACCGGCACCGCCCGCCGGATATCCGCAGGCAGTCTGGAAGAACGGGTCCCGGTAAAAAAACAGGTCGATGAGATTGATCAACTCGCCCTGACCTTTAATCAGATGCTGGACCGGATTGAACAACTGGTCACCGCCATCAAGGAAATGAGCGACAATATTGCCCACGACCTTAAAAGCCCGATCACGCGGATTCGCGGGATCGCTGAAGTTTCAATGACCGCCGACGCGTCCCTCAAAGACTACGAATCCATGGCCGCCGGCACCATTGAAGAATGCGACCGGCTGCTGGACATGATCAACACCATGCTGGTCATTTCCAGGACCGAGGCCGGTGTGAATCAACTGGAATGCCGGCAGCTGGATATTGCTCACCTGGTGCGTGATGCCTGTGATATTTTCCAGTCCGCAGCCGAGGATAAAGGTCTCACCCTGGTTTGCAGCGCCGATCGGAATATCGGCCTTTACGGCGACCTGCGCCTGATCCAGCGCATGGTTGCCAACCTGCTCGACAATGCCATTAAATACACGCCGGCCCCCGGCAGCGTCGACGTGAGCGTAAGTGCCGGCGCGGACCAGTCGGTTGCCATAACGGTTTCCGACACCGGTCCGGGGATTTCCGCCCGGGACCGGGAGCATATCTTCGAGCGGTTTTACCGCTGTGACCCCAGCCGGTCCCAGCCCGGTACGGGTCTGGGCCTCAGTTTTGCCAACGGGAAGATAACCGTCGCCAGTGTTCCCGGTGGGGGCAGTACATTTACGGTCACCCTGCCAAAAAATCCACCGGAGGTGGATTTTGGTTGATTGGTTGATTAAGTTAATTAAGTTGATTGAGCAGGTCAGCCGGTGTCGGAGATTCTGAGGCTTGCCGCAACAAGCCATTTCCGCATCATCTGATTTACATACTTAATCAACCCAATCAACTTATCAACTAGTCAACTTAATCAACTAATACAATGGAGATAATGCGTGACAGGCTTTAGTAAGAGAAAATTAGGCCGTACCGGTTTGACGGTTGGGCCCCTGGGCGTGGCGGCCAGTTATGGCGCGCCGGCCGAAGCATTTGAGGCCGCCTTTGAAAAAGGCTGCAATTATTTCTACCTGGGATCCGGCCGCCACCGGTCCGGTATGCGCACGGCTATCCGCAACCTCAGCCGTCAGGGTCGGCGGGACAATCTGGTGATTGCCATCCAATCTTACGCCCGATTCGGTTTTTTGATGGAATGGTATCTCAAGAGAAGCCTGCGGCTCATGGGATTGGAGCAGGCCGAAATTTTTATTCTGGGCTGGCACAACCGCCCACCGGCGCCGGGGCTTGTGAGGCGGGCACAGGCGATGAAGGCCAAAGGCCTTTGCCGGTTTCTGGCCATGTCCGGCCATCAGCGCAGGCTGTTTCCGAAAATGGCCGCCGACGGGGTCTTCGATCTGTTTCACGTCCGTTACAATCCCGCCCATCGTGGTGCTGAAAATGACATATTTCCCCACTTGACAGGGGATGACCGGCCGGGAATCGTTTCCTATACCGCAACGCGCTGGGGCCAGTTGTTAAACCCCAAGAAGATGCCGCCCGGAGATTCTGTGCCGGCCTCCAGTGACTGCTACCGGTTCGTTTTGTCCAATCCGGCAGTGGATGTCTGCATGTGCGGCCCAAAAAACCTGGAGCAGATGAGGGCGGCGCTCAAGGCGTTGGAACTTGGGCCGCTCGATGAAGCAGATATGGAGCGGATGCAACGCATAGGGGACTATGTGCATAGCCACACAAGACGTTTTTAGAATTTTGCCAGGGATTTCATCATTAATCAGCGGCGGCTTTTCGAATGGTATCGACTAGTTTTTCAAAATCACATGGTTTGGTCAGGTAGGCGAATGCGCCGTATTTCATTCCCTCATGCGCTGTCTGCTCGGACTCGTGGCCGGTCAGAATGATGACCGCCACTTTTGGGTACATCTTTTTAAATATCTTAAGGACCTCCAACCCGTCCATATCCTCCATTTTTAAATCAATGACAGCCACATCATAATCCACGTTGCGAAGGGCCTGAATACCTTCCGTTCCGCTGAAGGTCTTGGTCACATCGATGCCTCTTTTATTCAATCTCTTGAAGAGCACCTCGACAAAACTGATTTCATCATCCACCAGCAGAACTTTGATCTTCTTCTCGTTAACCTTCTGGCTATCAGGCAATGTCATTCTCCCGAAGCTAGCGCTGTATCGTCCGACAGGGCTGCCGGTTTTTTCAGGGGAAGCAGAATCTCAAACCGGGTCCCCACATCGACGGTACTGTGAACGGTGATACTTCCGCCCATTCTTTGTATGATTCCAAAACAGATGGATAGGCCCAGTCCGTTGCCTTCTCCCACCGGCTTGGTGGTAAAAAAGGGGTCAAAAATTCGGTCCAGGTTGGCTTTCGGAATTCCGGGTCCGTCATCTTCAACAATGACCATGACATTGCGGCCGGCTAAATGGGTGGCGATGTCGATGTTACCACCATCCTTTTCCAGGGCATACAAGGCATTATTGATTAGATTCAAAAGAACCTGCTGGATCTCGGTCTGGGATCCGTAAATCACGGGGATGCTTTCATCCAGATGCGTATTGATGGTGATTCCCGTGTAAGAAGTTTTGTCGGAAATCGCGACGACCTCCCGAATCATTTCATTTATCTGGAGGTTCTGTATTTGCGAATCGGATGTTCTGGCAAAACTCAAGAGTTTATGGGTAATTTCCTTACAGCGTTTTCCCTGGACGCCAATCTGCTTCAGCGCACGTTTGATTTCTTGCAGATTTTCGCCATCTTGAAATTCCTCTTCTTTCAGCAAATCATCTATCCATCCCGCTTCTTGAACCATAATGGCCACCGGATTGTTGATCTCGTGGGCAGTTCCGGCCGCCAACCGGCCCACGGATGCCAGTTTTCCGGTTTCGACCACCTGCCGATTCATCATTTCTTTTTCGCGGTCTACTTCCGAAATGTGGCTGATCACTTTATGAAACAAAATCAAATTCATCACCACAATCAGAAAGGCCCCGAACAAAAGAATCACGACGGCAACAATCTGGGTCTGTATCAAATCTGAAAAGGCTTCTTTCTTTTCCTGCTGAAACACCAGAATCCAATCGTCGTTTTTAAGAAGGGCCGCCAGATATATGGCCGGATTTGAACCGGACGCGTCCTGAATCTCCCCCATATAGATGCCGTGCGTTGCTTTTTTACCGGCTTTTATAAAATCCATATAGGATTTTTTGTTGGGCACCATATCGTAATGGGGTTTTGTCTGGAAATCGCCGTTTCTGTTCAGAATAAAGGCGAACCCGGTTTTACCGATGCGAAGGTTTTCGGCAAGCGAATTGAATACTTCAAAATTGATGGTGGATCGCAATAGAAAAGGCCGGCCCTGGTGAACGGTTTTCACGGAAACGATGAAATGAGATCTCGAACGCAGCCCCTGGAAAACATCGCTGATGTAATAGGGCTTTGTCAGCGCCTCCTGAAACCATCTGGCATCCGAATACTCGGCTTTTTCCAGGCTGAACCGTCCGGCATATACCTCCTGCACGCCTTTTTCATTGATAAGCCCTAAATCTTCAAAATCACCTTCATATTTCTGCTGCAGCTGGAACAACTTCTCCTGCAGAACGGTTTCATCCAGCAGGTTCTCATCATGGCAGGAATCCAACAGAAACTGGAGGTTGTTGAGTCGTTCATTCAGGAACGTATCGATGTCTTGGGTGTGTCTGTAAACCACCTCCCTCAGGTGCGCATACAGTTTCTCGTTGTAGGAAAGTCTGTACTGATGCAGGATCATACCGCTGACCAGGAGCATGGGCACAAATGAAACAACGATGACAATCAACACCATATTTCTGGTGAAATTCCTGCGATACAGCTTTTCAGATGCTCTTTCTACACCCATAAATTTGTTTCTCGACAACGCTGAAACTTATGAAGAAGATATTCTTTTGAATGTGCTTTGCAACTTAAATATGAAACAAAATTAACGCGTATCGTATCAGATAATTCCGTGGCTGTCGACAACCGGTTTTGGAGGCATCCCCTGCCGGGCCCGGGAGGTTTTATCCGTCAGTGCGATAATGCCTGGAAGCCATCTCAAAAAAAGATTTTGGGCCAAAACACTTTTCGATGAGGCACCCATCTTAATCATCAGAGGAACGCCTTTTGAGATGGCTTACAGTGTCGATAACAAGTCGCGGCAGGTCCGGCAAAACGGAGGATCGTCGGAATGAGTCAAATTATCGGGCGAATGCAGCAATGGCCATGCAGGTGCAATCGTCATCAAAAAAAATTAAGGTTCATAATTTCGCAGAAGTTTCTTGCGCTCGGCTTCCTGTATCTTGGTATCGTGGTCACGTTTCTTTTTGGTAGCTTCCTCCACCTTGCTGACAAGCTCCTCGATATCACAAGGCTTGGTAAGAAAATCATAAGCCCCCAGTTTCATGCCCGTAATGCCTGATTCGATGGTGGCGTGGCCGGTCAGCATAATGACCTCTGCCCGGTAAAAGCCAGCCTTGATTTTTTTTAACATCTCAAGCCCGTCCATACCCGGCATTTTGACATCCAGGACGATAACATCGAGATTTTGATTCATTTCCAGTTTTTCCAGGCCTTCTTCGGCGCTGAAGGCCGTTATGGTTTCAATGTTTCTGGTTGCCAGCCGCTTGACCAGGGTCTCCACAAAAGATACTTCATCGTCCACCAACATGACAAAAGGTGATTTCATGACCAATCCTCCTTACCGCTGCAATAGAATGCTTTTGTGCTTTCGTTCAGAAATTCAAACTTGAGTGCTGTCCGCAATCCAGACAATCTGCCGGTTATTCAATCTAGAAACGTGCGCCCTGATCGTCGCTTTTTTTATTGGCTCACCATTACCGCCGGTAAAACATCGTTTAGGTGTAATAAAACGGGCCATACTTTGATAAGGTTTCTTCTTTAAAAGCTTTCTGGATCTTTTCTTCCTGCTGCTTTTTTTTCTCGGCCGCTTCTTGTATTTTAAGGACAAACTCTTTCATATCAAACGGCTTCATTAGAAAATCATGCGCCCCCAATTTCATGGCATCGATTGCCAGTTCAATCGTCGCATGCCCGGTCAGCATAATGACTTCTACCAGGGGCGCTACGGTTTTGATTTCCTTCAGAGCATCGATGCCGTCCATGCCCGGCATCTTGATATCCAGGACAATCACATCGAGGTCTTGATTTTCTTTTAGTTTTTTCAGGGCCTCTTCAGCACTGAAGGCCATAATCGTTTTAATGTTTCGTTTGACCAGTCGTTTGGCCGTGGTTTCGACAAAGGAAACCTCATCGTCCACCAGCATGATAAATGGCGCTGCCATGGGTCTTTCTCCTTACTGCCGCTTTGCTGTAGAAGATAATTATTACGGATAACTGTATCATCAACTTTTATACAATCGCTTTTTTAATTACAGCCTGATCATATGCTTCCAGGATATCCCTGCGTGTCAGGATCCCTGCCATTTTTAAGGGATCCTCCGCTGTAACGACCGGAAGAATGGAGTAATCCCCTGCGGTGATTTTTTTCATGGCTGTGTCGAGATTATCCTCTATAGATACCGTAACCACATCCTTTGTCATGATATCTTTGACCGTCGCCTGATTATCCAGCTTGTCGTTGAATAAATAATCATAATAGTCCAGAAATGTAAGCACACCTGTAATATGCTCTTTTTCATCCACAACCACGAAGTTATTGGATCTGCTTTTGGGCAGGGTTTTGGCAAGATCCTTCAGGAGAAAATTCCCCGGTATCATTTCCACCGTATGATACATGACGTTCTTTACGCTTATTGAACTTAATATATTGAGTTCCTTGCCGCCCCTGATGTTTATCCCCCTTCTGATCAACTTGAAGGTATAGATAGATTCGCCGCACAGCTTTCTGGCAAACAGGCAGCTGATAATGCAGGTTATCATCAGGGGCAGAATTATTTTGTAGTCCCCGGTCATCTCAAAAATAATCAATATCGCCTGCAGCGGGCCATGGGTCGTCGCGGCCACAACCGCTCCCATGCCGACGACGGCATAGGCCCCCGGCGAGGCGGCCACGGAAGGGAACAGGTAATTAACCACCGTGCCAAAAGCGCCCCCTGCCATGGCACCTAAGAAAAGCGAAGGCGCGAAAATTCCGCCGGACCCCCCCGACCCGATTGTGATGGAGGTGGCAAAGATTTTACACAGGACCAGCAGACCCATGAACCACCAGGAAAGCTTGACCATAAGCGCCTGATCTATGGCGCCGTATCCAACCCCCAGTACCTGGGGAAAAACAAGCCCGAGGGATCCCATCATCAATCCGCCTACCACGGCTTTCAGGTATTCCGGAAACTTAACGGCGTCCCAGGCATCTTCGGTGCGATAGAGAAATAAAGTAAAACCGACGCCCACCAGAGCACAAAACAGCCCCAAAAAGGCATACAGCGGAAATTCCAGGGGGCTGTGCAGGATATATTCCGGAAGAATAAACGCCGGTACATCCCCGAGGTAATGGCGTGAAATCGCCGTGGCCGAAACAGCTGAGACAATGATCGGGCTGAAACTCATAATTTCAAATTCACCCAGAATGATTTCAAGGGCGAAAATGGAGCCGGCAATCGGGGCGTTGAAGGTGGCGGCGATACCTGCGGCAGCACCGCAACCCACCATGGTTCTGAGTCGATTGCTGGATACATTGAATAATTGTCCCAGGGAAGATCCAACGGCAGAGCCTATTTGAACGATGGGGCCCTCTCGCCCAACCGAGCCGCCGGTTCCGATACAAACAGCTGATACCAGAGCCTTGATGAAAACAATGCGCTTTCTGATGATGCCCTGTTTAAGGGCAACGGCGTACATGACCTCCGGGACGCCGTGCCCCTTGGCTTCTCTGGCTAAAAAGTAAACGATGGGACCGACGATCAACCCGCCGATGGCAGGGATGACAATTCTCATATACCACGGCACGGCCTCTATGATCCCGAGCAATTCATCCGGTGAACCGTAGGCAATCGATTGGATAAAATTAATCAGGTAGCGAAATCCGACCGCTCCATAACCACCGATCACTCCGACCATAATACCCAGCACAACCATAATCGTATGCTCGTCGGAGAGCAGTTTTTTCAGGGTGTCACTCCAGGCTTGACTTTTTGATGAAATCTGAGCATCCATATTTCCTGTTTCCCTCACAGTCCGGCTGAGTCTCCGAAAGGGCAAGATAAAAATCAACCTTCACCACTTTCATCACGGGTTCCACGGTCTTTGATCGCCCTGAGCCGCCTCATCTCCTTTGCTGACTGAGCACCTCTCAGCTGGCCGCCTTTTCTTCGCTACTGGCAACCGTCTGCATGGTTTTGAGACGCAGACAAATAAAGTCGAAAATATCGGTAAGGCGTACGACGCCCACGATGGCACCGCCATCGGTCACCAGCAGTGAATGATGTTGGCCGATGATCAGCTGGTGGATGGTTTCATCCATGGATGCCGCCACGTCTATGTATTCACCTTCGGTCGGTTGATACATGAACGCTTTAACCTTTTGTTCGAGTGCTTTTTTATAAAGGTTCTGCAAGGGCCGATCCCACTGGCTGTATTGAAGCGAAACGGCTTCGATGAATTGGCGACCGAATCCTAAATGTTCAAGGGCGCTGTTTTTATGTTCTTTCGTCTCTTTGTAGCGCGGCTCCAGAGACATGATGATATCGTGCTGGCTGAGCTTGCCGACCACGTGGTTTTTGTCATCCACCACCAGAACAGCCCGGTGGGGGTAACGATTCGGATCAAACGCTTTCTGGGCTTTTTCCAGGGCATGGATCGCTTCCAGTACGTTGGCGTTTTCAGAAACCGTTGCATATTCATCCAGGGGAACCATTATCCCCTTCAAGGTCGAAGATCTCATAAAGCTTTGCCAGGCATCTATCTTTTCATCATGCGCCCGTTTCTTTTTGGCAGCCCCATTTAGCTGATCGACCAACTCTTCAATGTCACACGGTTTTTTCAGAAAATCATACGCCCCCAGTTTCATTCCTTCGATGGCCGATTCGATGGTACCATGCCCGGTCAGCATGATAACCTCGGTCAGGGGGGCCAACTTTTTGATTTCCTTCAACGCCTCTATTCCATCCATGCCCGGCATCTTGATATCCAGGACGATAACGTCCAGATCGGGATGGGCGGCCAGTTTTTCCAGGCCTTCTTCCGCGCTGAAGGCCGTAATGGCATCAATGTTTCTTTTGGCCAGCCGCTTGGCCATGGTTTCCACAAAGGAAACTTCATCATCCACCAGCATTATTGATGGCTCTGTCATGTCTAATCCTCCTTGCCGACGCATCGTGCTGCTCAAGTATATTTGTCTCTGATCCTTCTGGTCTAGTTGGACGCACTCTGAAGCACCTGGGTTGCCTGCTCAAGAACTCCCTCCGGAAAACCGACGATGGGGTAGACCATCAGAAATTCAACCAACCAGAGCAGCAGCATGGACAGGATAAAAAATCCGAACCCGTACTTAACGAAATCGATGGCCTCTAAAGCCCGCTTATTGGTATCCGGATAAACCCCCAGGGCAAATGTCAGCGCATTGGCCGGTGAGCCCACGATCAGAAAATGGGCATAGGATGAGGCCAGCGCCACCGCCATGCCGATGGCCCACGGCTCGCCGGCGACCTGGGTCATGATCCCCATGGGCACCACAATCGGACCGATCAAAGCCACCGTGGCCGCATCCGACATAAAATTGGTCACCAGGCCGGAAAAAGCGGACATTCCGACCCACAGCCCGTAGCCCTGATCCATGCCGACTTGCGACAAGGCGTTTAAAAATGTTGTCGCCAGCCACAGGGCCCCGCCGCTTTCTTTGAGAAGGGCCCCCAGGGTCAACGCCCCGCAGTACATAAACCAGGCGTTAAAGGATATTCGCTCGATGATCTGTTCAAATTTAACCGTCTTGAACAAAACCGGTATGACCAGGGCCAGAAGCGCCGGCCCGCCCAGACCCGTTGCCTCCCCGCCGAATATCCACAGCGCCACGATCACAAAAAGCGTGCCGGCCGTGACATACTCCGGATATTTCATCTTGCCCATCCGGCGCGTTTCTTCCTTGATATGCTCCAGACCGGGGGTCAGGTCCCGGGTCTTGATCTTCTTGCTGAACAAGGTCGCCATGTACAGTAGCAGCATCATGCTGCCCAGCGGCACCAGCGGCCAGCCGTAAAGCATCCAGTTGGAATAGGTGATCGGGATGCCGTATTCGGTGAAAAAGCCCATCATGATCACATTGCGGCCGCCCGCCGACGGTGTGCCGGGTCCTCCCATATTCAGTGCAAAGCAAAGGGAAAACAGCAGGTATTTGGCCAGGGCAGGATCGTGCACCACCTTGCCTTCAGGACTGGTGGCCTTCACCGATCCGTAATAGACCGCCATCATCACCGGCACCATGAAGGAGCACATGGCCGGCGCCGACATAAATGAGCCCACAATGGACATGCTGATGCATAGCACGATCATCGGCAACCAGAAGCCTCTGGTCCAGCCAAGGAGCCAGACCGCTAAACGCTTGTGAAAACCGACCTCCACCACCGTGGCGCCCAGGGCAAAAACGCCCAGCATGAACATCGGCGCATCACCCGCAAAGGTCTTGCCGATCATGTTAAACGGCAAGAGCCCGAAAAAATAAGCCATCAGCGGCATCAGAATGCCCGTCACCCCGATGGGAAGCGCCTCGATGGCAAAAAAAACGACCGCCATGGGAACTATGCCAAGAACAATCATCGTCTTGGCCGATGCCTCCGCCGCATTGTGGGCGATTTCCCATTCGATCATCTTTTCGACGTAGCCGTATTTTTCCATCACCTCGACCAGCGACGGAGGGGTGGGCAAAATGAAGGCGATCAGTATAAAAATACCGGTGCCGATTCCGATCCATAGCCCCTTTTTAGCGAATATTCCCGTTTTCTCCCCGTGAGTGTCCATTCAAAAGCTCCTAATTTAAGTGTTCCGTTCAATTGCGGCTGCTACCAGAGCCTATCCGCCTCAATTATGTTAATCCTGTTGCCCAACCGCCTCCCGGATACGTTTGGCCAATGAGTCGATATCCAGGGGGATCAGAAAATCGTCAAAAGCCCCCAGATCCATCCCTTCGATGGAAAGATCCATATGATGGGAGTCGTTTATGATGATGACTTCCGTTGCGGGGCTGGTGGCTTTGAGCGGCCGAATCAGCGCGAGTCCTTCCATACCCAGCCCATCGACACCCAGCAAAACGACATCGACGTTCTCTCTGGCAACGATGGCCACCACATCATCATTGGGTGTGACCTTTTCCACCGTAAAGCCCTTATTCCGCAGACATTGGTAGAGATTTTTACGAAAGCGGTTTTCAGCTTCAATAATTAATATACGGATATCCATTGCGCTGCTGACCTTTAAAAACTACAGGTTCCATGCATCAGCAAGACATGTGCCAAGATTTATTTAGTCAATAATTTCAATAATTTTTAGAAATTAGCGTGTGCAGGAAGGACGTTCGTGAACCAATATGAAACGTTTTAAGGCGTGTGGGGTGATGCATATTGAAACAATATGAAACTTATTTCGTGGCGTTTCTACCGCCCACGGTGGACTGGGGATCGATACGGGTGGTCATAAAATATCGCCGGGCTTGAGCTGCCCTTCGCGATAGCGCTTCAGGGCCGAATTGCTGGATCCAACGACGGAGTCAATCACGTCAATCCGTTTCCAGGTGAAATGAGATGGCAAAGCTGCTCGGCCGAGGCTCGCGGCAGGACCACCATCCTTCTATCCGCCAAACCTTCAGCGCCGGGTTCGGTGACAATCAGAACCTCGGTGGCCAGGTCAAATCGGGGGGCCACATCATCTTCATGCAAGGGAATTAGGATCTTTTTGGGGGTCATCAGCGGATACCGTATTGATTCATTTTGCGCCACAGCGTGCTTCTGGCCCAACCCAGCCTAACCGCGGCTTTGTTTTTACGCCCGCCGGCTTTTACCAGGGCCTCCATGATCATTCGTTTTTCAATGTCGGACCAGTTCTGGTCCGGTCCGGATCGAATAAAACTGATCTGCTCGCTATTTGCCGCCAGCGGCGTGGCGGGCGGCTGTTCAGTGTCGGTGGCCCCAAAGGGGCCCGGCTCCATCAGGTAGGAGGGCAGGTGTTTGGTTTTTATTTGTCGACCGCCACTGATATTGAGGGCATATTCAACGATATTCTTCAGCTCCCTTACGTTGCCCGGGTAATGGTAAGTCAAAAGAATTTTTAATGCCTTGCGCGACAGGGTGGGGGCTTTTTTGCCCAGCTGGGTGGAAAGGGTATTCAAAAAATGATCCAATAACAGATGAATATCACCATGCCGATCACGCAATGGGGGCAGGTGCAGCCGGATCACATTTAGCCTGAACAGCAGATCTTTGCGAAATCGCCCCTCGTTGACCATCTGTTCAAGATTCCGGTGGGTGGCGGCAATGATTCGCACGTCGGCACTAACCGCTTTGATGCTGCCCAAAGGGAAAACCTCTTTGTCATCCAGAAAGGTGAGGAGCTTGACTTGAAGCGCCAGGGGAAGATCGCCGATTTCCGTCAGGTACAGGGTTCCGTTATTGGCCAGCTGAATTCTACCGGGCTTATTCTCTACGGCGCCGGTAAAAGCGCCTTTGCGATGCCCGAATAATTCCGACTCCAGAAGGGTGTCTGGCAGCGCACCGCAGTTGATCTTGGCAAAGGGACCTTTTGCCCGGTTTGATGCATGATGAATGGTTTCAGCCACCATGTCCTTGCCGGTTCCGGTTTCTCCCGTAATTAACACCGATGAGTCGCTTTGAGCCAGGGATGGCAGGATCTGGAAAATTTTTTCCATCTGCGGACTTCGGCCGACAATGTTGTTAAAGTTGTAAGCATGGCTGACGGTTTCATCCAGTTTCCGCAGAAGGCGGATGTCTTCCACCGTTTCCAGAAATCCAGTAATCTTGCCGTTTATATCTTTTAACGGTGCCGAAGTGATACGGATGGGAATTAATTGGCGCTCTTGGTTGATGAGGTTGCCTTCAATGCATTTGGGGCTGGAGTTTTCATTGATACCCAAGGCCGGACAATCCTGAAGACAAATATTGCTTCGCAGGATCTGGGCGCATTGAAGACCAGAAACCTCCTCCTGGCTGAACCCGGTAAGGGTTTCCAGGGTTTGATTTATCGCAATGATTTTGCGCTCCAGGCTCAAGACCAAAACCCCGATGGCTATTTCATCGAGCAAATCGGAAAAATCGATTGGAATATTGAACAGATTGTTGATGCGAGCCGGGTTTGAGAATTCCCGGCCGGCAGGTGTCCGGATTGAATCTCCGATATTTGAAATTGTGTCCGGGGGCGTCTCTTTTTCCATGGGTCCTCTATAGCATATCGGTTCTTACTCTGGCAAATTCTGCAACAGGACACAAGCAGACGACGTGCACGACGCGCGTTTGGCCCCAGGCAAGCGAATACAACACCGGGCTTCAGCCCTGGCGTATTTTTTTGCGGTAAAACCGGCTGGCCTTGGCGCGATTGCCGCAGTCCTGCATGTCGCACCAGCGGCGGCGCTTATTGCGGCTGCTGTCCAGGAAAAGCCACCCGCAGGCCGGATCGGCACAGGCCTTGATGTTTTTTGTATCATCGGATACCAGCACGTCGGCCGCGGAACGGATAACCGGGTTGAGGACCCAGTCCAGCCGGGCTTTATCTCCGGCCGTATTCCAGCTGTAGCCGTCTTTCGCCCTGATGATCTGCGACGCTTTCAACGCCCCGGATAGATATTGGTTGAATTCGGCCAAGTCTTTGGGGGCCGGGTTTTTGTTCTGGTTAATGGCCACAAATATCCGGTAGATGGTTTCGCGCAGTGCAACGGCCCGTTTACAGACCCGGCGGGCTTCCGCCTGGCAGCCCTTGGCCATTTCCGTCATTCTCCGGGTTTCTGAAGGGGTGCAGATGCCGACATGCCGGCTCCAGGCCAGCAGATCCGGGTAGGTGTTTAAAAATTCCACCGGCGTCTCGGTTCCCCGCCAGTCCAAGGTGTTGATAAAATCCAGGCACAGCCGGCCCCCCAGCAGTTTCAGATTTCCGGCGTTTCTTGTTTTGTCTGTCATAATTGCCCTCAATTAGATTGGTTGTTTTCAAATCCGCCTGAGGCGGATTACAACCGCAACGATTAAAGCACGGATGTGCTTTTGCCTTTCCCCGCCCATAGAGGCGGGAAAATCCAAGCCACCCGCTTTGCGGGTGGTCGTTGACTCATAAAAGCACCATTGAAGGCTTGAACTGATGCTCTTTTTTTCCTGTGGGAGCGGCTTCCAGCCGCGATGCGACTTATTCAGAGGCTGTTATCGCGGCTGGAAGCCGCTCCCACAAACTATGAATTGGCGAGTTGCAGTCCCCCGAATTCAAGACTAAATTTTGCCTAGTAAAAAGTCGAAGATTATATAACCATTAAAAAAGCCTTGACAGGTTAGAATTGATGATCTAAATTATAACTGGTATAAAGATATATGACGGTTATACCCCCGTCAAGAAGTTTATTTGAAAACGTGAATTAAGCGCTGTGCGCTTGATTCCAGGAGGGAATAAAATGGAAGCCACAAATTTGGCAACAAAAATTGATAAGCGCATTGGAGCAGAACGGCTATCGAGGAAAAATCGTATCCGTTGAACACCTGGGCAATCTTAAAAAGGATATCGACACCCTTCACCGACAGGGCCTGTTTGATGCAGAATTTGTTGCCGAAGAGTTGAGCGGTTTTGATTTTACACTCCCCGATGGTATCCCCCGGGCGAAATCATTGATCATTGCGGCTGCTCCCCAACCCCAGGTGCGGGTGACCTTTACGCTGGAGGATAAAGAGCTGCCCTGCATCATTCCGCCAACCTACAGATATGCAACCGATCGCAAAATTGAAAATCTGTTGCGAACACATCTGGAACCGGCCGATTTTCATGTTCAGATGACCATGATCCCCCGGAAACTGTTGGCCGTGCGCAGCGGTCTGGCTCAATACGGCAAAAATAATATTACCTATATTGAAGGACTGGGAAGTTTTTTTCGCCTGGTGACGTTTGTATCGGATTTACCGTGCCCCGAGGACGGCTGGCAGGAACTTGGTTTTCTAAATGACTGCACTAGCTGTGATATCTGCACCAAGGCCTGTCCGGGCGGTGCCATCGGTGCCGGCCGCTTTCTGCTGCATGCCGAACGCTGCCTGACCTTTCACAATGAACGCCCACCCGAATTTCCCGCCTGGCTCAACCCTTCCTGGCACCACTGCCTGGTGGGGTGCATGGTCTGTCAGAAAGTCTGTCCGGTTAACAAAAACGTTCGCAAATGGATCGTCGATGGCCCAACATTTTCAGCGCAAGAAACCGACTTTATAATGCAAACAGCAGGTCAGGATAAACTTCCTCGCGAAACCGTCCAAAAACTGGATCAACTGGATATGATCGAATACCTGGGTGTATTGGGAAGGAACCTGCAGGCGCTGGCCAGCAAGCACGGTCTGGATTAATTCTTGACACTTCCGGGCCA
>WOR8_10009751_pt1 | contig 17307 bp, 19 predicted proteins | sample DeeMarSeWOR38_10_FD_19890 | JGI IMG/M metagenome (IMG submission 19890)
ACTTTCAGTGGCAATCCGGCCCAGGCCCAGATTGATCTCCGCGGTTTTGGTGAGAATGGTTTTGGCAGAACATTGGTTCTGCTGGATGGCAGAAGACTTAATAGAATAGACATGTCAAGTATTACCTGGACCCAATTGCCCCTTGAGCAGATTGAACGTATTGAGGTTGTCAGGGGAAGCGGTAGCGTTTTATACGGTGATGCTGCAGTGGCAGGTGTAATTCATATTATAACCAAGAAGGGTGCTGTAGCCCCCAGCACAACCGGAGCAGTGCAGATCGGGGAAGACGGCTTTAATGATGAAAGAGTCGGTCTCATAGGCTCATCTGATAGATATTCCTATTCTGTCAATGCAGCCAATCAGCAAACAGATGGCTGGCGGGATCGCACAGCCTTTAAGTCATATGGAGGCGGTTTCCAGCTCGGCTACGATATTTCAGACTATCTGACTATTTCTGGAGGAGCCTCCTATAATAAGACCGATTTTGAAATGCCAGGCAGTTTGACAAAGGACGAACTGGCTCAGGATCGAACCCAACCCCAACCTGGTCATACTGCTGATGAATCAGAAAACGAGTACCAGAACGCCAATTTCCTGATAGAAGGCTCCTTGGGAAATTCTGGAGATATTGAGGTAAATCTTGTCTACGGTAATTCTGAAATTTCCAGCAACATACTTTCATACTGGCCTCCTGCCCAGTTCAATCTTTCTGACTCAGAATCAATAGGAGTTCAGCCGAAATATGTTCTTGATTCGGAGCATGAATCTTTCAGTAATCAATTAGTCACCGGCGTTGATATTTACCAGGAAACCTTGACGGTTGATAAGTACAGCGATGCCTCAAGACAAAATAAAACACACAGTACAGACCTTGAAAGGGATACAATCGGATGGTATGTGCGGGATGAAATTACCATTGGTGACAACATAATTTTAAGCGGAGGCGGCAGGATTGAAAGAGCGGAAATCAGTGGCAGATCTGTTACTCTGAACACTTCCACAGTTGATTTTGATGAAGACAAAGAGCATGACGGTGAGGTGTTTGAGGTTGGTGCAACCTGGTTGCCAAAGGATAACATGAAATTGTACACCAGGTACTCCACGGTATACAGATATCCTTTTATTGATGAACAGGCTGCTTTTTACGGTTTTGGCAGCGATACATTCCTGAGTGATTTAGAAGCGGAAGAGGGGCAAAGTATTGAAGCGGGTTTTGAAGTAACCCCGATAGAGAATTTCATTGTCGGTTTTACGATCTTCCAGATTGATATGGAAGATGAGATAAGCTGGAATGAAATAACCTTCCGCAATGAGAATCTGGATGATACCAGACATCGTGGCCTGGAAATGTCCTTGGATTACAAGCTGCTGGAAATTCTTAGCCTTCAGATGAACTATACCTACCAGAAGGCTACTTTTGAGTCCGGAAACTATTCAGAAAATGAAGTGCCTTTAGTGCCCAATAATTTACTTGCCGCAAATCTTGACCTGACTTTAATGCATTCTCTGCATCTTTTATCAAGTATGAAGTATATTGATGATTCCTACCTTTCGCAGGATTTTGACAATAATACAGAACAACTCGATGATTATTTCGTTGTTGATTTGTTGCTGAGATACAAAAAAGACATTGGTAAAACCCAGTGGACGTCCTTTCTTGGGATTGGTAATCTTTTTGATGAAGAATATTCCACCCATGGAACTGATAATCAGTCGTGGGGAGGAGAAAACACCTATTTCCCATCTCCCGGGCGGAAATTCTACGGTGGTATATCAACAAGATTCTGATAAATTAGAGAGAATAAGGGTTACTAAAGAGGAAAAAACATGATTGATCTTTTCTTCCACGGCGGACCGGTAATGTATCCTTTACTGGGCTGCTCCATCCTGGTGCTGACCGTGATTATTGAACGGCTGCTGTTCTGGATCATGGTTGATCTGAACCGCAACATGAAACTCATTGAAGATGTTCTGGAGCTTTGCAGACAGGGCGACTGGGAAGGAGTACGCACCAGCGTATCAGGCTCAAAGGACTTCATAATCAGGGTACTGGTGAGCGGCATCCTGCACCGTGAGTTTTCCATGACCAAGGCTATGGAAGCAACAGCAGCGGAAGAAATACGGAACATGCGGCGCTATATGGGGGTTCTGGATACCATGATCACTGTGGCGCCGCTGCTCGGTATTTTTGGTACAGTCATAGGCATTATTGGTTCATTTGAAGCACTGGGCGCTGCCGGCATTGATCAGCCGCAGGCAGTGACCGCCGGTATTGCCCAGGCCCTTATCACAACGGCAGCAGGCCTCGGCATTGCCATTCTCTCTGTATTTCCATACAATTATTTTAACTCCAAGGTGGAAAAGGCGGTACTCAATATCGATTGTCTATGAAAAATTGGAAAGCAACCATGAGGAGCCCAAATCATGAAGGTCGCGAGTGGTTATCTTGGGATAAAAAAGCCTCGTATAGAGATGCTGCCGTTGATAGATATTGTTTTTCTCCTGCTTGTCTTTTTCATCTATGCCATGCTTTCCATGGCAGTGCACCGCAGCCTGTCGGTGTCCCTTCCGGTTTCCTCCACAACTGAAATTCATACTGAACTGAATCCGACAGTAACAGTCAATCACAATGGAGAGATTTTTCTTGATAGTACAAAAGTTTCCCTGGATGAGCTGCAGGCACTTCTGCTGGAAAAGATGCAAAAGGAGACCGATACCAGGTCTGCTCAGGTAGACCTGTTTGCTGATAAAGCACTTTCCTATCAGGAGCTGTACCGCGTCCTTGATATCATAAGAACTGCAGGAATATCGAATGTTTCATTACAGGCTGACACCATTAAGTAACCGATCCCGTATGCTTATTGCCACTTTTCTGGCAGTAGTCCTCCACATTGGTTTTATTAATTTTGAATTTGACCTAAAGCCGGTTCTTGTCCCAAGAGTATCACTTCCGCGCTCAGTCAGCGTTTTTCTGGGTCAGAGAAGCATGGTTGAATCACCTGTACCTATCGAAAAAACACAAATTGATAAACCTTTATTAGAGAAACAATCAGCAGCAGAGCCAGAACCGGAAAAATCTCTTCTGCAAAAAATTCCTACTATAAAAGACAAAAGGGAATATCCTTTTCAGCAGCAGGTCTTAACCGAAAAAACTGCCAAACAGCCTGCTGTTGAAAAAAATATGCCTGCATCGCAACGCTCAGAAAATATTGAAAAAGCTATAGTGCCTGAACCAGGCGAAGCGGTAAATGTTCAAGAACCTGAAACTCAGTCAAAATACAAGATTGTACAGGAAAATGAAGGGGTAACTCTGCCAGGAACGCTGCAGATGGCATACCCGCGCTACCAATCAAATACCCCACCAGCATACCCTGGCCTGGCAAGGAAGAGAGGACAGGAGGGAACCGTCATCCTGCAGGTACTGGTTAACAAAGAGGGTAGGGTGGATGACTTGGAAATTGAAACCTCAAGCGGTTTTGTATTGCTTGACCGTGCATCGTTATCATCAGTAAGAAAATGGAGCTTTGAGCCTGGAAGGCATGGAGAAGAGAGGATACCAATGTGGGTCAGGGTTCCGGTAACCTTCAAACTGAAACAATAATCCGCAAATGTTTGTTTCCATGACAAAAAATACTTACATAATTTTTGCACTGGCATTGATATTTCTCTTACTGCCCGGCAATGTCTTCTCAGGACCGGTCACGGATCAGGTCGGCAGAACCCTTGTCGTTCCTGAGAATCCCACGAGGGTTATTGCTCTTGCTCCCAGTATCACGGAGATCATTTATGACCTAGGAGAGGAAAAAAGACTCGTTGGTGTTACACATTACAGCACATATCCACCCGCAGCCGAAACCCTTCCCAGTGTCGGTTCATATGTTCGTCTTGACATAGAAAAAATAGTCGCACTGAAACCTGATCTCTGCATTGCCACAAAAGATGGAAACCCCAGACATATAGTGGATAAGATCGTTAGTCTCGGCATACCTGTCTATGTTATTAATCCTCGAAATCTTCAACAGATCATGGATACGATTACCAGGCTTGGATTTCTGTTGCATGCAGAGCAGGCTGCAACAGAGCTGGTTCTTGATATGGAGAGGAGAATAGGGCTGGTACAGGCACGGGTTAAAAATGGACGCCACAAGCCGCGTGTATTTTTCCAGATTGATGCAGAACCCCTCTTTTCTGCAGGGACAGATACCTTCATCCATGAACTGATCGAACTGGCTGGAGGGATTAACACATCAGCAGGAGAAGTCTCCTATCCCCGCTATTCCTGGGAGGAGATTATCATGTTGCAGCCTGATATAGTTCTGATAAGTTCCATGGCAGGAGGATTGCCACCGGAATATCTTTTAGAATCCTGGAAAAAATGGAACCTGCTATCAGCAGTTAAAAACGACCAGATATTTGTTGTGGATGCAGAACTGTTTGACCGTCCAACCCCCAGGCTGGTTGACGGACTTGAGGTTATTGCAGCAATAATTCATCCTGAACTTTTTATAAAAAGCAGCAACAAGACAGAAGAATGAATATGCCCATTGGTAAAAAAATTATACTCACCACACTTCTGCTCAGTTTAGTTCTGATAGTGGTCAGCATAATTGCCATTTCCGCAGGGTCGTCGGGCGTAAATTTTGAAGAAACCCTTGCTATCCTGGCAGGGAAAAATAGACCCAATAATGCGACTGCAACAATCATATGGCAGATACGTCTGCCCAGGGTAATACTTGCTGCATTTGTTGGTGGAACGCTGGCCCTGGGAGGTTTGGTATTCCAGGCCCTGCTGCGCAACCCCCTGGCCGAACCATACATCCTTGGCATATCCGGAGGATCTGCAATTGGTGCTATCCTGGCAATGCTCAATCTGCAATTGGTGCTATCCTGGCAATGCTCATAGGCCTGTCCTATTTCCCGGGGGTTACAATTTTTTCTTTTACCGGCAGTCTGCTGGTTCTGGCATTTGTCACTATACTTGCGGGTACCACCCAGGGAAACACCATGCTCAGCAGGGATTCTCTCCTGCTTGGGGGAGTCATGATGAATGCCTTCTGTGCTGCGGTCATCATGTTTCTCATTTCCATGACCCGCTCTTTCCAGGTGCAGCATATTCTCTACTGGTTGATGGGTGACCTGGCTACATTGCAGAAAGAACAGATGCCGATCCTTCTTCTGGTGCTACCCTGTTTTGTCGTAATTTTCATTTTAGCCCGCCCGATGAATCTTCTCCTTCTTGGCAGGGAAACAGCAGCAGCCATGGGAATTAATGTAAAAAACATCGTTCTGCTCCTTCTTATCATAACATCCCTGATGGTCAGCATTATTGTCAGTTTGTCAGGTCTGGTTGGATTTGTCGGACTTGTTATTCCCCACATTTTCAGACTTCTGCTCGGGCCGGATCACCGGCTGCTTGTTCCATCATGTCTGCTTGGTGGTGCCACGTACCTTATTTTATGCGATCTTCTGGCCCGGGTTCTCCCCTCATCCGGTGAGTTGCCGGTCGGCATTATCACTGCACTGATAGGAGCTCCGCTTTTCATTGTTTTATTGTTAAGGAACAGGGCATGAAGCAAATTCTAGATATTATGAATATATCACTAAATTTCCGAGATAAATCAATTTTATCAGACGTGTCTTTTTCAGTGTCCCCCGGCGAATTTTTTGTTATTATCGGACCGAACGGTGCCGGGAAAACCAGCCTGTTAAAAGTCCTCGCAGGTCTGCAAAAAGCACAACAGGGTACGGTTACGATCAAGGATAAGAATATTTTGAAATACCGGCGAAGAAACCTCTCGCAGATCATGGCAATTGTACCCCAGCAAATAGAAGTGGGATTCCCCTTTACAGTTGCTGACACAGTAATCATGGGACGTTCTCCCCATCTGGGTATCCTGGGCATGGAAGGGGAAAACGACTTTTACATTGCCGGGGTGGCAATGAAATTCACTGATGTAGCTCATCTTGCAGACCGCAAGCTCTATCAATTGAGCGGCGGGGAACTGCAGCGGGTAATCATTGCCCGGGCCATCTGCCAGCAGCCTGAGATCATCCTGCTCGATGAACCGACAACCGCACTTGATCCAGCCCACCAGTTAAAAATTATGGACCTCATGGAAAAATTCCGCCGGGAACAGGGAACCACAATCATAATGGTCTCCCATGATCTCAACCTGGCGTCCATGTATGGCGACAGGCTGTTGCTGCTTAAGGAGGGCAGGGTTATTAAAACGGGTGAGACCGGGGCTGTGCTCGATAAAGAACTTCTTGAGCAGAGTTACGGGTGCCGGATGATGGTTGATGAAAGTCCTTTGGGACAGGCTGTCAGGGTGACGCCTATACCGGATAAATATCTGCATACTTATTAATAATTTTTCTTCCTTTTTTAATTTCAGGCATTTCCTGGAAACAGTGTTTGAATGTGGCAAGGAATCCGGATTGTAAATAGCACTGCAGGAAGACAGTAACAATTATTTGTCGTCAATTGTATGGTGTTCGTGTAAGTGTCAGGTTCAGATTATTGATGAGTGCCTGAAATATTACGGAAAACCTGTTGTAAGCTATATTTGGACTTAATATGAATCCGAGCAAAGATCATGTCCGGTCGCCCTGTATAGATATCTGTATTTTAAATGATGAAAAAATTTGTCTGGGTTGTTTCAGGACACTTGGAGAAATTGCCCAATGGCAACAAATGGATGATACAATGCGCCGGGATGTATTGCATAAAGCGGAAAGCCCCAGAAAGTCGTCTGATGTAAAAGGAGAGATTGATGTTTAAAATTGAAATATATGACCCTCCGATGTGTTGTTCTACAGGTGTCTGTGGTCCTAATGTAGATCCGAATCTTGTTCAGTTTGCTGCTGATCTTGAATGGTTGAAAGAAAAAGGTGTGGTAGTGGAGCGCTACAACCTGGCTCAACAACCGGATAAGTTTGCTGATTGCAAGACTGTGACAGACGCCATGGCTTTGGCAGGTGATCTCTGTCTGCCGCTGATTCTAGCAAACGGAAAAATAGTAAGTCGAAACTCCTACCCGAAACGTGCTGATCTTGCCAAGTTTGCTGGCATGGATCATGTGTAGATACTAGCGAGATGGATTTTTTACTAAAGCCTACCAGATTTCTTTTCTTTACCGGAAAGGGTGGGGTAGGCAAAACATCACTTTCCTGTGCAACAGCAATTTCCCTTGCAGACAATGGTAACAAGGTTTTTCTAGTTTGCACAGACCCTGCATCAAACCTGAGTGAGGTACTAGGTGTTCAGGTAGTAGCATCTCCAACAAATCATCCGGAAGTTTCGCGGCTGCAGGCAATTAATATTGATCCTGAAGAGGCAGCCGAAAGGTACAGGGAAAAAATAATAGGACCATACCGCGGCAAACTTCCGGAAGTTGCCTTAGCGGCCATGGAAGAGCAGCTCTCCGGGGCCTGTACCATGGAGATAGCTGCTTTTGACGAATTTGCAGGATTGTTTGGTAACAGGGACGTATTAGAAGAATTTGCTTATGTTATTTTCGATACCGCACCCACAGGGCATACTCTCCGTCTCCTGCAACTGCCGTCCGCCTGGGACGGCTTTATCGAGGCGAACACCACAGGCACGTCCTGCCTCGGTCCCCTTGCCGGACTGACCGGGCAGCATCAGATATACAAGAATACAATAGAAACATTAACGGATCCTGAAATGACGACTGTGGTGCTCGTCTGCAGGCCGGATGCGGCAAGCCTGGATGAGGCAGCACGTACCAGTGCTGAACTTATTGCATTGGGTATGAACAATCAAAAACTTGCCATTAACGGAGTGTTCAGCTCTTCATCCAAAGATCCATTGGCTCAAGCCTGGAATAATCGTACACAGAATGCACTCGCCTCATTACCGGAAATCTTATCAAAAACTGACAGGGTAATGGTACCTTTACTGCCTTTCCTGCCATTAGGAGTAAATAAGTTGCGTCTGATGTGGCAGGCAGTTCTTGGTAAAACAATAGATGTTCCAGCAAGTGAATATGATGATAAAGTCCACCTGCCGCCATCTCCTTCAGCCTTGTTCAAAGCAATTGAATCACAGGGTAGGGGAGTTATTATGACCATGGGCAAAGGAGGGGTCGGCAAAACAACCATTGCTACTGGACTGGCAAAATATCTGGCCCAGACAGGACATGCTGTCCTGCTGGCAACAACAGACCCTGCAGCCCACAATGATTTTTCCCTTGGTAAAAGAATTGAAAACCTGACAGTTGCCAAGATCAATCCTGGAGAGGAGACAAGGAAATATAGTGATAAAGTGATGGCTGAAACAGGGAAATATCTGGATGAGCAGGGCAGAAATCTGCTGGCAGAAGATCTGCGTTCACCATGTACGGAAGAAATAGCCGTATTTCAGGCTTTTGCTCAACTTGTGGATCAGGGAGAGAGGCAATTCATTGTGCTTGATACTGCACCCACCGGGCATACATTACTGCTGCTTGACGCGGCCCGGGCCTATCACCGTGAAGTAGAGCGGACAGCGCAACAGTTGCCGGAACCGGTGCAGAAACTTCTACCCCGTATGCGTGACCCTGATTATACAAAAATCCTGATAATAACTTTGCCGGAAATGACGCCTGTTCAAGAAGCAAGACAGCTTGAAAGGGACCTGGCGCGCGCCTCCATTTCATCCTATGCCTGGATCGTCAATCAAAGTCTTGCCCCTCTTAATGTGACAGATTCTTTACTGGCAGCTAAACGTCAGGAAGAGCTTCAATACATCAATCAGGTCATGAAAGAATGCGGTGAACATGTTTTCTTGGAAGCATGGCATGAAAATGAATAGAGAAAATCACCCTGCTCGTTTGCAGCAATACAAATAAAAAAGGAACTCTGAAATGCTATTGGATCAAATTACGAAGTCTTTAGCCGACCTTGACAAGGAGGAAACAATTTCCCTTACGGTACAGGCCATACTTGAAGGAGTACCGCCCCAAAAAATCGTTATGCATGGTCTTTTCCCAGGTTTGGAAGAGGTCGCAAAACGTTATGAGAAAAAAAATCACCTTTATCCTGATTTGTACAAGGCCTCCATTATCTATCAAGATGCACTTGCAAAGATTAAACATCAGATTATTTTGATGGAAACTGATCCTGAAGTATGGGGGGTAATTGGATTGGTCAGCGGCGATATGCAGGATTTTGGCAAGAATATTGTCCACATGACCCTGGAATCCAATGGCTTTGATGTAAAAGATTTGGGGAAATCAGTGCCCACAGAAGAGTTTCTGCAGGCTGCCCAGGAAGGTACTGATTTTATTGCGATTTCAATTATGACAGATGAAGGCGTGGAAGAAGCGAAAAAGGTTGTACAGGGATTGAAAGACACCGGATTAAGGGAGCAGGTTAAGGTAATTGTTGGTGGCGCCGGCGTTAATGCCCAAAAATCATCTGAGATTCTTGAAGCCGACGGCTATGCGGAAGACGCTGCAGAGGTGGTTGAGTTTTTGAAGATTTTATTCAAGGCAAGCAACTAAGACGGCAACTTTTCCTGCCAGGGATAATGTGTAAACCGTACGCGTAATATTTATTGAGGATCGCCTATAAATAGTTTTTGATTTATATTATTCCAATAGCTGCAGATTAAGGATCAACTTCTTGATAAAACAATCAAGGCATCGTTGATGTTCGAGACCCAAGGGATTTTTTCCCTTGGGTTTTTTTTTGTGCAAAAATCAACCTTTGGACGATTTACAAGGGAGAAGCCATTTTGATAAACATTATTAAATTGAAGAAATGTGCCGTGGGTTCTTTCACCTGATTTCACCTGTAGGGGTGTTTGGTTGGCCTGATGGCCTTTGACACATTTCTTGGTGGAGGGGTGAGGTTGCAAGAACCATGGAAAATGCAGACAAGGAGGAATGGATGTTTCAATTTACAACGGAGCAAAAAGTTTGCGAAGTGGGCGGCGTCAAGTTTGGAGGACAACCCGGAGATTATCCGACAGTTACCTGTTCATCAATCTTTCAGAAAGGGGAACTTCTCCAGAACCAGGACAGGCTCTGGCAGGAAACCGGAGTCCCCGGCATGGCCGATATAGTTGCCAATACAGGTGAGGAATTCAAGACCTATATTGACTTTGTGACTTCTGTCAGCGACATGCCCTTTTGCATTGACGCCTGGGTAATGAAACCAAAACTGGTGGGGGCAGCATATTGTGCTGAGAAAGGTTTGCTGGATCGCATGTTCTACAACAGCCTTACGGTATGGGAGCAGGATCTGGAAACAGAAATACGCGAAATTGCCCAGATCGGGGTCAAACATGTTCTGCTTGTCGCCTATGACCAGGAAGACCAGATGCCATCCGGCAGGGTCAAAGGAACTCAGAAACTCTTGGATGCCATTGAGAATGTTGGAGCTCAATTTGAGAGTGTCTTTGTAGATACTTCCGTAATGAACGGCCCGGCCACAGCATTATGCGGCATGGCAAACAAACTGATTAAGGAAAAATGGGGTTTCCCCACCGGCAGTGCCCCAAGCAACGGTTCATACATGTGGAAAAAGGCGAGAGAGAGCTGGGGCTTCAAAGGTTGGGCTGCTGCAGATGCTGCCCTGGAATCGCTCGCCTCTTTTCTTTATCACGACATGATATTTTCCGGCCCCATGGCTGGTGCTTCAAGAGTTATGCCTGCAGTGGCAATGGCCAATGCTTTTCAGGCAACTGCGGTTTTCAGCGAGACAGGAAGGCTGCCTAAAGATAAGAACCATCCGCTTTATAAACTGTTCCCCGAGTTCGTGGAGCAGCTGAAAACGTCACTTTAGATTTTTGCAAGAGGCAGGGGGAGAGCAGGTGTAATGGGTAGGAATAAAGAAAACAGCTGTGAAAGAGGCAGCATTGAAAATGTTACGTATGATCCGGTTCAAGCACGCGTAGCTACAGGCAAAGCGCCTGTTCTTGTTGAAATAATCTGTGAGCGTGTCCATTGCGTGCTCTACGATTATGCCATCAATACCGTGGATATGATTGTGGATATATTTGGCGACATGATTGATATCCAGACAGTGATAAGACAGGGGGACAGGAAAAATGCCCAGCGCTTTCTTGATCTGTGTGCCACAGCGGGAAAGATGCTGCCTGTACCCACCATTCTTATAAACGGTGAGGTGGCGTTTACAAGTGTTCCGCACCCCAACGAGCTTGAAGATGCCATTAGATCCGTATTGAGCCAGAAAGGTATTTTGCCTGAGAACAAATAATTCAGCATTCTAGCTAAGTAAATATTCATTTAATTGGAGGCGTTATGGCAGAACTAACAGGTAAAGAGAGAGTTTTGAAATTATTCAAAAAAGAACCGATTGACAGGATGCCGTGTTTCAGCGGTCAGGGCGCGGTTACTGTGCAGGCCATTGAAAAAATGGGGACACAGTTTGCGAAAGTTCATAATGATGCTGCGTTGATGGCCGGTGCGGCTCTGACTTCCGCCAGAATGTGGGGATTGGACGCGGTTGTGGTCCCTTTTGACATGGCGACAGTGGCTGAGGCTATGGGACGGGGTGTTTCACTATATGATAACCTTGAGGGCATTATTTATCCGACTGTTCCGAACAAGTGGAAGGATTTGGACGAGATCGATATCCCGGGCGATTTTATGAGCAAAGGCAGAATGCCGGTGGTCGACAAGGCCTTTGATATCCTTAAAAAAGATGCGCCGGATCTGGCTATAGGTGCCTGGGTCCTCGGTCCCTTCACGTTGGCAGGGCAGATAATGGAGCTTGATATCCTGTTGAAAGGTTTGAAAAAGAAAGCTGACCAGATAGAAGCATTCCTCGAGCAGGTAACCCAGGTCACCATTGATCTTTGCAAACATTACGAAAGCCTCGGTATCGATTTTATCACTGTGCGGGAAATGGGGTCAGGGACCGATCTACTTTCTCCGCGCATGTGGAAAACGCTTATCCAGCCCAATCTCACCAAGGTGTTTGATGCCATCTCAATTCCATCTGTAAATCATATCTGCGGCTCCACTGATATGATTATTGAGATGATGCACGAATGCGGCGCTGATGCCATAAGCGTTGATCAGAAAAATAATATTGCAGAAACCCGCAAGAAATTAGGCAACGATATCCTGCTGTTCGGCAATTTTGATCCGTACGGCACCCTAACCACCCAGGAGGACACATCAGCGGTCGCCGAGGTCATAAAAAAATGCATTGATAACGGTGTTGACTCCGTATGGCCCGGGTGTGATATCTGGCCGGACGTCAGAAAAGAAAACATGGAAACATTTGTACAAACTGTTCGTGAATACGGCAAGAAACCCACACCTGCCACAAAAAGAATTTAACGAATTTTAGGGAGAAACAGACATGGCAACTAAAGAAGAAATTTTGGCAGAATTGAAAGAAGCAGTTGTTGAATACGATGAAGACGGGTGCAAGGAAGCCGCACAGAAGGTTCTGGATAATCCAGACGTGATAACTCCCATGGAAGGCGTAATGGATGGTCTTGCTGCCGGCATGGAAAAGGTTGGCGAACTTTTTGATACCCATGAATATTTTGTCCCCGAAGTATTGATGTGCGCTGATGCACTCTATGCAGGACTAGATATCTTAAGACCTCACGTCAAAATTGACCAAAAAGGCCCCCGGGCCTCGGTTGTTCTCGGCAGTGTCCAGGGTGACGTACATGATATCGGCAAGAACCTGGTGAAGATGATGTTTGATATTGCCGGCTGGGATGTCTATGACCTGGGCCGTGATGTGCCTTTAGAGCAGTTTGTGGAAAAGCAGCTCGACACCAAAGCAGATGTTTTAGCCATGTCGGCCATGATGACAACAACAATGCTCGGCATGAAAAAGGTTATTGCCATGGTCAAGGAGAAGAATCCTGACTGCCTTATCATGTTGGGTGGTGCGCCCCTGACCCGTGACGTGGCAAACCTCTTCGGCGCAGACGGTTATGCAGAATCTGCAGGTAACGCGGTGTCCGAAGGCATAAAAATGATAAGTTCGCTGCGGAAATTCCAAAAAGGGGATGTGCCGGAGTAGCGTTTGATGCATAACCGCGAACATTAAAGCCAATACAAGAGGAGTAAGAAAATAAATGGGCGATGAACAAGTTATGGTGATATTCCAGCCTTCCGGCCGCCGTGGCGAGGTGCCGAAAGGAGTAAATATAATTGAGGCCTCCCGCCTGCTTGGGGTGGATATGAAAAATATAACATCCTTTCCAGCAGGGACCATGTGAGCCCCTGGCAGGACGAAGAGGCCAAGTTCATAAACGAAGACCGCAGGAAGAAAGGGTTCCGTCTCGGTTGTGTTGCCAAAATAACCGACGATATTCTTGTTTTCGTACCGGAAGAGTCCAGAGCCGGGAAACAGATAGTAAGCAAGGCAGCCCGGGATATAAATATTGAACATAATCCGGCGGTCAAACTTTACACTGTGCAGCTGGATGGGCCGACCTTTGAAAATAAAATCGGCGATTTCGAAAGACTGTGCAACGGCCTGGAAAGAGAGTACGGCCTATCAGGCTTGACCATCGACATCCTCACCCTGCGCCAATTACCCATGGTGTTGCGCCAGGAGAACTGGCTCGTGACGGTCAGCGTCTGGAACAACAAGGAAATTATCCGGATAAGACCGGGTCGGGTTGAGGCCGCCTACGGTATAGCAATCGATGTGGGCACCACGACCTGTGCCGGTTATCTGTGCAACCTTCAGACCATGGAGGTTATCAACACTGCCTCGCTCATGAACCCGCAATGTAAATACGGCGAAGATGTCATGGCTCGTATTACCTTCAGCATGACGACGCCGGATGGCTTACAAAGGATGAGCGATGATATTATCGAAGGGTTGAATGACCTGATTGGTAAAGCAATCGCAGATACGCATCCACCGAAAAAGAAAGTGAAAAAGAAAAAGGGAGAAAAAGGGCCTGATGAATTCGTTGAAGCACCCGAAAAAGGAAAGACGTATCTAAGGTTGACAAAGGAGGACATTGAAGACATTACCATCGGTTTTAACACGGCCATGAACCATATCCTTCTCGGCCTCAACCCTGAGTTCGTCGGTCTTGCGCCTTTCCCTCCTGTTATTCACCACAGCCTGGACATCAGGGCCCGAGATCTGAAAATAAATATAAATCCCTCCTCATTTGTCTTCGTACTTCCAAACGAGGCCGGATTTGTCGGCGGAGATAACGTCGGCGTACTCTTGGCCGAGGAGCCTTATAAGCATGAAGAAATCCAACTTATCATCGATATTGGCACCAACGGTGAACTGGTACTGGGGAACAGGCACAAATTGATCTCATCCTCCTGCGCTACAGGACCTGCTATGGAGGGTGCTCAGCTCAGTTTCGGTATGCGTGCTGCACCGGGCGCCATAGAACGTATTGAAATCGATCCGGAAACCCATGAGGTTGATTATAAGGTTATCGGCCGGGAAGCCACCCGCAAATTTTCAAAGCCTGAAGAGATGAAGGCCAAAGGAATCTGCGGCTCAGGGATTCTCGATGTGCTTGCTGAGCTCTACCGTTCAGGAGTCATTACCAAGACAGGAGTATTCAACAAAATGGCCCTTCAGGACAATCCCCGTTTCCGCAAAAACGAAGATACGGGGCAACCTGAATTTGTTCTTGCCTGGAAAAATGAATCAAGTATCGACAAGGATATAGTTATTACCCAGAAGGACATCAGGCAGATTCAGCTGGCAAAGGGCGCGCTTTATGCCGGCTGTAAGCTGATGATGAAGCGGATGGGTATTGAGAAGGTTGACAAAGTAAAAATTGCCGGAGCCTTCGGCACCCATGTTGACCGGACAAAGGCTTTGGTTATGGGGCTTTTCCCGGACTGTATGATAGAAAATATATTTGGTGTCGGCAATGCAGCCGGTGATGGCTGCCGCGCTGCCCTTCTAAATGTCCAGAAGAGGGTGGAAGCCAATTGGTGTTCACGGAATGTTGATTATCTGGAACTGACAGTGGAACCGACTTTTGAACAGGATTTCATGGCCGGAATAATCAGGACTGAAAATCATTTTGGTGGCCATGAGAATATGAAATGAACAGGGAAAGTATTCATGTATTTATAGAACCCGGTATTTGCGGGTTTTACTGCCAGGTGGAAGCCAGGCGGCTGAACAAGCAGCGTGCGCTCATTGAGATCACAGGTTCCCAGTGTGAACTGGTCCAGAAATTAGCCACGAATATAAAAGAGGTAACAGTACAGGATGTTTTTACACGGCAGACGATAAACCCTGTATTTAAAGCCGCTGAGAAGGCCGGCTGTCATCTCACCTGTCCTGTTCCGGTTGCTGTATTGAAGGCGGCCGAGGTGGTGCTGGAACTGGCGCTGCCCAGGAAGGTCCGCATCAGTTTTGAGCAGTCTGCCAATAAGGAAGCAAAATGAACGCGTTGTCCTTGCACCAGGGGAAAATCGTTATGTTTCCTGACAAAGACCAGAAAAGAAACAAATCCTTCAAAAGAAACAAAGGCATTTCCAGGCAATTGCTGCAGCGCCTGCTTGAAAAAAATGATAACTGCGGCCTTGAACAAATCATACCTTTTCCTGTTGAAAAAATCGATGTGGCCGAATGGGTTCGGCTCAAATGCCAGTTCGGCTGTTGTCAATATAATGCCAACTGGTGCTGTCCCCCGGCAAGTCCGGACCTGGAGAAGACCAGCGCCGTTATTCGGGAATACGCGTTTGCACTGCTTTTGATCGGCAGCCGCAGGTGCAGGGATTTTTACCTGAGTAATGCCAGAAGGCGGGCTGAACAGGTTCGGTCGTGGAAAGAGGTTGTGGGTATTGAGCGTAAGCTTTTTCTTGAAGGATATGACAAGGCATTAAGTTTAGTCAGCGGGGCCTGTGCTCTTTGCAAGAAATGTACGTATCCGGAGCGCTGCAGGTTTCCCAGGGAAAGGCGACCACCGATTGAAGCCTTTTCCATTGACCTCATCGGTACCCTGGGGAATTTAGGCATAAGTACCCCGGTTGCCCAGGAAACGAAAGATACTTTCAGGTATTACGCAATTATTCTGCTGGAATAACAGATACCTGGAAGTAGTTAAAGGTGAAGTGAGTTGCAGGCACGACATTAATTCGCGCAAATAGTGACTGTTATGATCATTTCAATACTGTAACGAGAAGAATCCTACCATGAAGAAAAAGAGGAGGTGATTTGGACAAAAAGAAGAGAAAGCGAAATCAGGAAGTTCAGCGAGCAAAACTTAAATAAGGAGCAGTTCTATGGCAAAACAAAAATTTATTGACGCGGTTAGAGGAATGAGGACAGCATCGCCTCCCTGGGTTCCATATGCCGGGATGCACTGTGCTTTTGTTATCAATGAACCAGCCGATAAGTATCTGCAGGATCCGCAGATTCTTGCGAAGGGACTTGTCGAGACAGCCAAGAAGTACAAAGCGGATGGAATTCCCCTCATTTTTGATCTTTCCGTTGAGGCCCATTCCCTTGGCTGTGAATTGAAATGGTGGCCTGACAACGTACCTTCAGTTACCACGCATCCCTGTGCGGACAAGACTCCTGCCGAAGCAGGCCTGCAGATGCCGACCAAGGATTCAGGCCGCTGGCCGGTCATATTCGAGGCTGCCAGGATTGCCAAGCCACAGCTGGATGAACTGGACTGCGGCTTGATAGGCGGATTGTGCGGTCCACTCACGCTGGCTTCCCACCTGGCCGGTGTACGGATCTTTACAGATGTTATTAAAAATCCAGAATTTGCTGCTGCAGTCTGTGAATTTGCCGGTAAAGTCGGTGCTCTCTCTGCTCAGTTTTATGCAGAAATGGGATGCGATGTTATTGCCATTATCGACCCTGTAGCTTCCCAGATCAGGTCTGCAACATTTCAAAAGTTTGTGACTCCGAATGTTGGTGCCACTATCGATGCGATACACGCTGCCGGCAAAACATCAACATTTTTCATTTGCGGTGACGCAACCAAAGTTCTCAAAGACGTCTGTGAATTAAAAACGCACGGCTTTGCCATTGACGAGCAATTAAACATGAACTTTGTCCGTGACCTGGCAAAAGAACATTGTAAAGGTTTCGGCGGCAACCTGAAACTGACACTTGCTCTCAGCCTGGGACTGCTGTCACCTCGTGAAGATGCTATTGTCAGCCTGGCCGCAGGGGGGCATATCGGCTATACCTTTGCCCCTGGCTGAGACATGCCTTATGATGTTCCGTCGGAACATATTACCCAGGTACTCGAAGCTAAGGAATGGTATGAAACCTATTATGCCAAGTATCCTGAGTCTTGGTAGAAACTTCTATAAAGGAGGATGCTGTAATGGCAGAAAAAATTACTAT
>WOR8_10004370_pt1 | contig 17271 bp, 15 predicted proteins | sample DeeMarSeWOR38_10_FD_19890 | JGI IMG/M metagenome (IMG submission 19890)
CGGAGTCGAAGCTTGCGGATGTGGAGATCCACTTCGAGGAAGGGATTCTTTCCGGACTCAAACTGGTCGGATGTTCGGTCTGGAGGTCGAAGAAGGGGGAGGGCCCCACGGTTCTCGTCCCCTCGAGATCCTACGCCACCGCTTCCGGCGTCCGGTACTACGAACTTCTGCGCCCCTCGGAAGAGGGGGGGACGGGAGATGAGGCCGGTGGCAAGTTCACCATCCGGAATTTCCGGCAGTATATCCGGGACGAATATCTGAAGATCGCAACCCTCCCGCAGGAGAGGGAACCGAGGAAGAAGGAATCATCCGCAGGAAGGTAAGGAAAGAGGGAAAGGGCGTTCGTGGGGGAAAAAGCCTGAACAGGAATTGAGGGTATTCCCCCACGCCCTCCTTCCCGAACTCGCAACGGGGGAAAAAGACCCCCTTGGGCGGATGCTCTTTTCTTTCCAACCGATTGGCTAAAAAGGGGAAAGCGGGTCAGGGAACCCTGGCACCCGAAGAGCCGAGAGCGATGTGAAACGCCTCCTCGGGGGAAGAGGCAAAGATGTTTCTCGCCATCCGCAGAAGTCCGAAGAGATTGCCGCCCCTCTCCTTCGCGCGGCGCTCCGCCACCTGGCCGATGGGGACTTTGCTCTTCCTGACGTAATCGACGCGATACACGGTGAAGTTTTTCACGGGCGCCTCCACATCTTCGTCGATACCTAATTGTTTATAAAACAGAATTCTGGAAATATCAACAAAAAAAACAGGTGCAATTGTGGGGGGTAACGACCTACAATCGTTTTTTGCACCTATTTCAGGAAATCGCCCGCATCCGGAGCAACCGATGAAGACCAGAGACATTCATTTCCTCATCATGATGGCCGTGGTCATCGGGTTTCTCGTCATTCTCTCCATGACGGGCCGCCAGCGCTTCCTGACGCAGACGCCACCCCACCTTTCGGCCGCCTCCGACGCGGAATGCTTCTCCTGCCACGGAGACGGGAAACAGTTTCCGATGACCAAGGAGCACCCGCTCCGCAAGAAGAACTGTCGCCAGTGCCACCGGCTCAAAAAAAGCTGACCGCCCGTCCGGGGACGCCGGCAACTCCCCCCCTCGGCGCGCACGTCTCGGTGGCGGGGGGCCTGATCACCGCGCCGGGCCGGGGCCTCCGGATCGGTGCGGATGTTCTGCAGATCTTCTCCAAGCAGAACACGCGCTGGATGGGAAAGGCCCTCGAGGAGGAGGAGGCCAGGGCGTTCCGCGAAGAGGGCGACCGGACGGGCATCCGGACGGTCGCCATCCATTGCGCCTACCTCATCAATCTTGCCTCCGCCAAGGAGGCCGTCCGGACACGCTCCCTCTGCGCGCTGGAGGACGAGGCGTCGCGCGCGGCGATGCTCGGCGTTCCGTACCTCGTCATGCACCCCGGTTCGTCCGGGGAGGACCCGGAGGAGACAGGGGAGAGGCGCCTCTCCTCGGCCCTGCGCACCTTCGGACGGCTCCCCCGGGGGGTCACGCTCCTGCTGGAAAACACGGCGGGACAGGGGAACTCGATCGGCCGGTCGATCGCGCAGCTCAGGCGCCTGATCGACGCCTGCGGGGATCCTCCCGACGTGGCGGTGTGCCTCGACAGCGCGCACCTCTTCGAGGCGGGGTATGATATCGCCGGCGAACGGGGGTGGAAGCAATTGCTGGGGGAGCTCTCCCGCCACGGGATCCTCCCGCTCGTCCGGATGTGGCACCTGAACGACTCGAAGACCTCCCTCGGGAGCCGGGTCGACCGTCATTTCCACATCGGGGAAGGGCAGATCGGGCTGTCCGGGTTCCGGAGGATCCTGACCCACCGGGACTTCCGGAGGCTTCCCATGGTGCTGGAAACGCCCAAGGACGGGGAGGACGAGTTCGAGCGGGATCGAAAAAACCTGGCCGTGCTCAGGAGCCTGTGCGCCGGCAGGGATCGGGAGCCGTGATTGATGGACTACGAGGCGATCAGGGGCATGGCCAAGCATCACAAGCAGGTCTTCGGGAGGGACGTAAAGTGCGAGATGTACCGGCTGGGGGAAGGCAAGATCCTGGCTCTCACGCGGATGCACGACGACTACCACGACATGAACCTCGCCATCCTCCTCGACGACGCGTACCGCATTGAGGCGATCGCGGGGAAGATGGACCGGATTCCCTACCCGTGTTGCGAGAAGAAGCCGCTGGAGCTGCTCGGGAAACTGACGGGAATCGCCGTTCTCGAGCGGGGGGGGCTCAAAACCGTGAAGGCGCGGATCCCCAGGAACCTGGGGTGCACCCACATCTACGAAATGCTCGAGTCGACCTTCCGGGCGATCTTCGTCGGCTCCTACAGCATCATCGACCAGGATTGGGAGGGGGTGCTCTCCCTGGACCTGGAAGAGAACCGGCAGGTCGGCCTGCAGTCGCCGGTCCTCGCCGACACCTGCTACGCCTTCAACCGGGAGTCGGTGGACGAAGAGGTCTTGCGGCGCGCCCGGGAGAAGGTCGAGGAGGCGAAAAGGAAGAGGGAGGCGATCGAGGCGGTCAAGGGCGGAAAGTGACCCCCCTGCAGGGACGCTAAGGAACGAAGGCGCGCAGGGAGAGGTCCGGTGGAAGTTCCCACGGGAGGAGAACCATGGTCTCTGAGAAACAGGTGAACAAGCTGGCGGAAATCCTCGTAAGGCACTCGGTCAGGGCGAAACGGGGGGAGATCGTCCGGATCTCGGGAAGCGAGCTGTCCCGGCCCCTCGCCCTCGCGGTCTACCGCGAGGTGCTGCAGGCGGGGGCGCACCCGCTCCTTGCGGTCGGGTTCGAGGACGCGGGGCGGATCTTCTTCGAGGAGGCCTCCGCGGAACAGATCCGTCACCTCCCGCCGACCCGGCTGTACGAGGCGAAGAGGATCGACGCGGACATCATCATCCTGGCGCCGTCGAACACGCGCCAGCTGACCCACATTCCGCCGAAGAGGATGGCCGACAGGAGGAAGGTTCTGCAGCCGATCTCCGAGATTGTTCTGCGCAGGGTCCGCTGGGTCCTGACCAACTTCCCCACCGAATCTCTCGCCCAGGAGTGCGACCGGTCTCTCGCCGAGTACGAACGGTTCTACTACCGCGCCGTCCTGCAGGACTGGGCGGGGATGGCGAGGTTGCTGGGGCGGGCGAAGAGGATCCTCGAGAAAAGCGCCGATGTCCGCATCGTGGGGAAGGAGACCGACCTCACCTTCTCCATCAGGGGGCGGAAAGCGATTGCGTGCGCGGGGGAACACAACATGCCGGACGGGGAGATCTTCACCGGGCCCGTGGAGACGTCGGTCGAGGGGGGGATCTTTTTCGAGTTCCCCGCGATCGCGGGGGGCCGGGAGGTGTCGGGGGTCCGGCTGACGTTCCGCGGGGGAAAGGTCGTGGAGGCGACCGCCGAAAAGAACGAGGCGTACCTTCGGGAGATGCTCGCTGCCGACCCCGGGGCCTGCCGCCTGGGCGAGTTCGGAATCGGCGCGAACGCGGGGGTGACCGAGTTCACCCGGGACATCCTCCTGGACGAGAAGATGGGGGGGACGATCCACCTGGCCATCGGGCGCTCCTACCCCGAGTCGGGGGGAAGGAACCGCTCCGCCGTCCACTGGGACATGATCAAGGACCTCCGGAAGGAAGGAGAGCTTTTCCTGGATGGCAAGCCGGTCCTGCGGACGGGCCATCTGTTCGGGAGGATCCCGGCGGGGATGCGGAAACGGGGGTAGTCTCCGTGAACCGGATCTTCATCGTCGGCTGCGGGGACATCGGCCGACGTGTGGCGCGGTTATGGCAGGAGGAAGGCGTTCCGGTTCATGCGCTTGCCCGGTCCTCCCGGAGCGCACGGCGCATGGAAGGGATGGGTATCACCCCCGCGCGGGGGGACCTCGACAGCCCGTCAACGCTCGTCGGCCTGCCGTTGAAACGTTCCCTGGTGTACTGCCTTGCGCCGCCGCCGGGGGGGGGCGACGCGGACCCGCGGATGCGGGCGTTCCTGGAACGCATCCCGCCCGGGGAGGAGCCGGAAAAGATCGTCTACATGAGCACGACGGCGGTGTACGGTGACCTGCACGGGGAGTGGGCGACGGAGGAGACTCCGCCGGCACCGGCGACGGCGCGCGGCAGGCGGCGGCTCGACGCGGAGCGGGCCGTCCTTTCCTGGGGGAAGAAACGAAACATCCCCGTGGTGATCCTGCGCGTCGCCGGGATCTACGGGCCGGGGCGTATTCCCATCGACAAGGTCCGGAAGCGGACTCCGGTGCTTGCCGGAAGCGAGTCTCCCTGCAGCAACCGGATCCACGCCGACGACCTCGCCCGGGTCTGCGTGGCGGCCGCGAAGCGGGGAAGAGGCGGGGCTGTCTACAACGTGAGCGACGGGCAGCCCGGCACGGTCCGCCAGTACTATTGCGCCGTCGCCGACCGCCTCGGGGTTCCCCGCCCTCCCGAGGTGACGATGTCCGAGGCCCGGCAGGTGATGAGCGAAGCGATGCTCTCCTACCTCTCCGAATCGAAACGCGTGGACAACCGGAAGATGCGGGAGGAACTGGGGGTGGAACTTCTCTATCCGGACCTGGAATCGGGCCTTGCCGCAAGCTTCGTGGACGGAGGCTGAAAGGGAGGAAACCTCCCCCGGGGGAACGTTCCTGGGCGCAACAACGAAAAAAAGAGGGAATGGAGTGGTCTCCCTCTCCCGGCCTGGCGTATACTGGTAAAATTGTGTCGAGCATAACCTCCCCGGCAATCCGGGGGGACTCTACCTCGTACGGAACCGGGAAAGGAGCATCGATGAAACTCCGTTGGTTGGCGGCGGCGGCCGCACTGCTTCTGGCAGGTCACGCCGGCGCCGCAGATACGCCCACGCTCGAGAACCAGAAGGACAAGATCAGCTACAGCATCGGGGTCGACATCGGGAACAACCTGAAGAAGCAGTCGATCGACGTCGATGCCGACCTCCTCGCGAGGGGGGTGAAAGACTCCGTGGCCGGCGGGGAAACCCTGCTCTCCCCCGAGGAGGTGCGCGAGACGCTGATCTCCCTCCAGAAGGAATTGAGGGAGAAGGGACAGGAGCGCATCCGGCAGGCCACGGAGAAGAACAGGAAGGAGGGCGAGGCCTTTCTGGCCGAGAACAAGGCGAAGGAAGGCGTGGTCTCCCTCCCGAGCGGTTTGCAGTACAAGGTTCTCCAGACGGGCACCGGCCCTTCCCCGAAGGAAACCGACACGGTGGAGGCGAACTACCGGGGAACCCTGATCGACGGGACGGAATTCGACAGTTCCTACAAGCGGGGGCAGGCGGCGGTCTTCCCGGTCAACGGTGTGATCGCCGGGTGGACCGAGGCGCTCCAGCTCATGAAGGTCGGAGACAAGTGGCAACTCTTCATCCCGCCCAATCTCGCATACGGGGAGCGGGGGGCCGGGCCGATCGGGCCGAACGCGACCCTCATCTTCGACGTCGAGCTGGTGTCGATCCAGCCCGGGGCTGAAGGGGCGTCCCCGGAGAAGGAGAAGCCGGCAGGCAATCCCTGACGGGCCGACGCGCGGCGGAATCGTCCCCGCAGGGGGTGGGAAAACAATTCCCTTGCTATTTGCCGTATTGTGTGAAAAAATTGAAAAGATTTGTTGGATCACGCGTCGGAAATGACCCGGAAGCGTCCCTTCCGCAGAAGCGATTCTCCCCCCCCTCCCGGTCGGATGTCGCATTTCCCGTACGATTCATCATCGCAAAGAACCGGCCGGCGCCAGGAGATGGTGCCCCCGGACAAACGATTTCCGCTGGAGGAACAAGCATGACATTTTCCGATTTTGGATTTTCCCCCGAACTGGTGCGCGCCGTTGCGGCGAAGAATTATCTGACGCCCACCCCGATCCAGGAGAAGGCGATCCCTCACGTGATGGCCGGGAGGGACCTGCTGGGGTGCGCCCAGACCGGGACCGGCAAGACCGCAGCCTTCGCTCTCCCCATCCTGCAGAAGCTTGGCCGAAGGGGGGAGGGGCAGGAAGCCCCGCCTTCCGGCCGGAAGGGGAAGGGGCGGAGCCACCGCCCCATTCGCGCGCTGGTGCTCACTCCCACCCGGGAACTCGCCAGCCAGATCAGCGAGAGCTTCCGGGAATACGGGATGTACACCGGTCTGCGGCAGGCCGTGGTCTATGGCGGGGTAAGCCAGGGTCCGCAGGAGAGGGCGCTGCGGCAGGGTGTGGACATTCTCGTGGCCACCCCCGGTCGTCTCCTCGACCTGATGTCGCAAGGGCTGGCAAGTCTGGGGACGGTCGAGATCTTCGTCCTGGACGAGGCCGACCGGATGCTCGACATGGGGTTCATCCACGACATCCGCCGGCTGGTCGACAAACTGCCCTCCCGCCGGCAGTCCCTCTTCTTCTCCGCCACGATTCCCGGGGATATCCGGAGGCTGGCGGACACGATCCTGCGCGACCCCGTCCAGGTGGCGGTAGCGCAGCATGCGCCGGCACCGGAGGCCGTCGAGCACTTCCTGTACTTCGTCGAGAAATCCGACAAGCCGGCGCTGCTTCTGCATCTTCTTGCCGACCCGGCGCTCCGGAACGTCCTCGTCTTCACGAGGACGCGGCACGGGGCCGACCGGGTTGCGCGGCATCTTTCCCGGGGACGGATCCCCGTCGAGGCGATCCACGGAGACAAGACGCAGAAGGCGAGAGAGCGCGCCCTGGAGGATTTCCGGCGCGGGAAGTCGCGGGTCCTCGTGGCGACCGACATCGCCGCGCGGGGCCTGGACATCGTGGGCCTGTCCCACGTGGTGAATTACGATCTGCCCAACGAGCCCGAATCGTACGTCCACCGCACCGGCCGGACGGGGCGGGCGGGCGCTTCGGGAATCGCCCTGTCGTTCTGCGATTTCGGGGAGAGGGCGTTTCTCCCGGGGATCGAGCAGCTGCTCCGCAAGCACCTCAAGGTCGTCGAGGATCACCCGCTCCGGTCGGCCCTTCGCCCCGCCCCGCTCACGAACCTGGAGCCGGACAAGCCGAGGGCGCCGCGCCCGTTCATGATCAGCGTGGAGGAACTGTTCGGCGGCCCGCGGAGAGCGGGTTTCGCCGGCTGAACCGGCGGATGGCCGAGAGGAACTCCGTCTCCTCGAACTTGCACCCCTCCGCCCGGGCGATCTTGAGCATCTGAACGTCCGAGAGGCCGAGGTTGGCGAAGTGGGGGTACTTCACCCGGACCCACGCCGACGGCGTCACGGCCGCCTTCCGGTAGATGCGGAGCTGGAGCAAGGCTCCTTCGCTGGACGCTTCCCACAATCTCCTCAGGAATGCCTCGTTCGGGACTTTCTTCCCGGCGCGTCGTTTCCACAGAAAGCGGGCCAACGTCTTCTGGACCCACTCCTCGCCCCAGAACACCATGTCGATCGCCGGGAAGGGACGCAGCAGCCTGTCTTCCTTGCGCTTGAGCCGTCCGGCAAGCCGTTCCCTCGTGACGATGTCGAGCCCGGAGGCGAGGAGCAGTTCGGGGGTGAGGGGAACGGGGTTGAAGGTGGAGTGAAACCGGACGAGGGCGAGGAACGCCGATTCGTCCCCATCCATCGCCAGGGCGCTGAGCCGGTCGGGGGTCGGCTCCGAAGCCTTCTGCTGCCGCGCGCTTCCGGCGACCGTTTTCCGCTTCCCTCCGGCGGGCCGGGTTCGTCCTTGATGCGTCGTCCGTTTCCGTTCCATAGAGAGGGCCTCCTTGTATCCCGCCTTTGGCCGTTTTCCCCATAGAATACCCGGAAACCGCCGTCCGGATAGAATAATCGGAAACCGCCGTCCGGACAACCGGGGTGGGGCCGACGGTTCTGGGATATAATGACCCTTCGTGCCCCGGCGGGAACCAATGTCTGGCGGCGGTCATCTGTGGAGAGAAGGCGGCAGAGAGATGCAGGGAGGAGATCGCCGGTGACGGACAGGGTGCGCAAAACGATCTTTGCGGTGCTTTTCCTGTGGGCGGCATCCCATGCCATGGGAGAGGCACTGCCTGCAGCGGGGGCGGCGGACGGGAAAACGACGGCGGGGGGAGCGAAGGTGACTGACACGTTCACGCTGGGGAACGGCCTGACCGTAGTACTCCGGGAGAACCACTCCTCGCCGGTCGTCGCCGTGCAGGTATGGGTCAAGGCGGGAAGCACGACCGAGCCCGCGGAACGCGCGGGGATGTCCCACATCCTGGAGCACATGGCCTTCAAGGGGACGCAACGGCGGGGGCCCGGCCAGATCGCGCGGGAGGTGGAGGCTCTCGGAGGCCAGATCAACGCCTACACGGGTTTCGACCAGACGGTGTACCACATCACGATCTCGGGCCGGTTTCTGGAAAACTCCCTGGACATCCTTGCCGACACGATCGGGAACTCGGTGTTCGACGCGGCAGAACTGGCCCGCGAGAAGGAAGTGGTTCTCGAAGAGCTGCGGAGGAGCGAGGACAACCCGGGAAGTGTGAACGGGAAGGCGCTGTTCCGGGAGGCGTACCTCGTCCATCCCTACGGCCGTCCCGTCATCGGATACGACAACACCATCCGCAGCATTACCCGGGACGACCTTGTGGCGTATTTTTCCCGGTACTACCAGCCGGGGAACATGGTGCTCGTGATCGCGGGCGACGTGGACCCGGCGAAGGCGCGCCCGCTCATCGAGAAGGCGTTCCTTCCGCTTCCGGCCCGGGAAACCCCGCCCGCCGCGATGCCCGCCGAACCGCCGCAGAAGGAAGCCCGGGTGGCGATCCAGGAGCGGGAGGCGAAGCGCGCCTACCTCGACCTGGCGTTCCACGGTCCCTCGATGCGGGACGGGGACGTCTTTTCCTGGGATATTCTTTCCACGATCCTGGGAAGCGGGCAGACCTCCCGGCTCTATCACGAGGTGAAGGATGCCCGGGGACTGGTCGATTCGGTCAGCGCCTCCGCCTACACGCCGAAGGACAAGGGGGTTCTGATCGTGTCGGCCACCGGTTCGGCCGACAAGGCGAAGGAGGCGCTGCGGGAAATCCTGCTGCAGACGTTTCGCATGGGGGCGGCGCCGCCCGGAGGACAGGAGCTGGCCCGCGCCAAGACGTCGATCGAGAGCGATTTCATCTATTCCCTCGAATCGGTGGGGTCGCTCGCGCGCCACGTGGGGTTCTTCGAGACGACCCTCGGGGATGCCGGCTTCGAGCAGAAGTACCTCCAGAAGATCCGGGCGGTCACGGCTGACGACATTGTCACGGCGGCCCGCGCAAACCTGAGGCCGGAAAACCTCAGCGTGGCGGTTGTGGTCCCGCGGGGCGAGGCCGGGCTGCTCTCCGCGGAGGACGTCCGCACGATCGCGGCGGAATCGTACCGGGAGGCGATGAGCCCCGCGGAAGAGGCAAGGAAACAGCAGGGGGCGGTTGTGGAGGAGGTTCTGGAAAACGGGATCCGCGTGATCATCCGGGAGGACCGGGCGGTGCCGGTGGTCGCCGTGGAGGCCGGTTTCCTGGGGGGGCTGCGCGCGGAGCCGCGGGGCCAGGGGGGGGTCTCCGTGATGACCGCCGAGTTGCTTACCAAAGGGACGAAGGAGCGGACGGCAAGGGAGATCTCGGAGGCGGTGGAAAACATCGCGGCCGATCTCTCCGGCTATTCCGGGAGGAATTCCTTCGCCCTGCGGGCACGCTTCATGAGCAAGGATTTCCCTGCCGGCTTCCGCCTGTTCACCGAGTCGATCCGGTGGCCCACGTTTCCGGAAGAGGAACTGGAGAAAAAGCGCCAGGAGCTTCTGGGCAGGCTCAAGCTCCAGAAGGATGACATGACCGGGTCGGTCATCCTCCTCTTTCTCGCGACCCACTACGGGGACCATCCGTACGCGCGCAACCCGCTGGGGACGGAGGAGTCGATCCGCGCGATCACCCGGGAAGACGTGGAAACCTTCTACCGGAGGTGGGCGGATCCGCGCAACCTGGTGATCGCCGTTTCCGGGGACATCGGCGCACAGGAAGCGCTCTCGTCCCTGCGGGAGGCATTCGGCGACTTTCCCCTCCGGGAGGGCTTCCTCCCGATCGGGCCGATGCCGGTACCGGAGGAGACAGGGATCCGCAAGGGGGAGGAGCCTCGCGACAAGGAGCAGGCGCACTTCGTCATCGGGTACGCCGGGGCCCGGGTGACCGATCCCGACCGCTACGCCCTCGACGTCCTCGGATCGGCCCTCGCGGGGATGGGGGGCAGGCTCTTTACGAACCTCCGGGACAGGAAATCCCTCGCGTACACGGTGACCTCGTTCTCCTCGGAGCAGGTCGACCCGGGATTTTTCGCGTTCTACATGGGAACCAGCACCGACAAGCTGGAGGGGGCGATCACCGATACCCTGAAGGAAATCGATGATGTCCGGGAACACGGCGTCACGCCCGAAGAGTTCGACCGCGCGAAAAAGTGGATGGTCGGCACCTACGAGATCGGACTGCAAAGCAATTCCGCCTATGCCAGCAAGATGATGTACAATGAGCTCTACGGCGTCGGGTACGAGGAAGCCTTCCGGGAGCCGGAAAAGATCGAGGCGGTGACCCTCGAAGAGGTGAACCGGATGGCCTCCAGGGTCTTGAGCACCAAGCGGTACACCATTGCCGTTCTCGGCGGAAAGGAATAGATCGGAACATAACTTGTTGTACGGCTGGCGAGATCCAGCCTCCATGCAACCCATAGCGGTATCCCGGATGCTGCCCTCATGGTGTTGCATGTTGTTGCACATTGTGTTGCGTTATTACGTGTTTCCCCGTGCCGGGTCGATCCGGTGTGTGAAGTGAACTCCCTGTTAAATAAAAGGAATATATAAATATCGCAGTTCTGTTCGGGTTGTGGCATCCTCCTTGCCTCAGGATGGGACGAACTTCTGCCGGATTTGCGGTGGTAACACCGGAGCCGGCGGGGAAGGAGTGAAGATGATGGCCGGACCGGAACGCATTCCGATTCCGACGTTTCTCCCTCTTGCCGCCGCTCTCCTCTTCTCTATGTGCGCCGCTTACCCTGTTGTCGCGGCCGGGGCCGACGCGGTCGATTTCCCCGGCGCGGTCGAACGGGCCCTGAAAAACAACGCGGCCGTGTCGGCCGCAGGGTACGAGTGGGTTTCCGCGCAGAAAGGTGCGGAGGCCGCGCGTGGGGACTACCTCCCGAAGCTCTCCCTCGAGGGAAGTTTCGTGCGCACGAACGTGCCGGCCGAGGCATTCGCGCTGAAGCTGAACCAGAAGCGGCTGCTCGACTCCGATTTCTCCGATGTGAGCAACTTCAACGAGCCGTCCCCGGTCAACGACTACATCACGATGGTCACGCTCGAGCAGCCGATCTTCGCGCCCCAGGCATACCACGGGATGAAAATGGCGAGCCGAGAGGCGGAGGCGACCGGGTTCGACGTGGCACGGAAGAAAGAAGAGGCCGTCTTCCGGGTCCTCACGGCGTATCTCGGCGTGCTGACGGCGAAGGAGTACGTCCGGGTGGCGGAGCAGGAATTGTCCGACGCCCGGGAGGCCTTCCGCATCGCGGAAGTCATGGAAAAAGCCGGCATGGGGCTTGCTTCCGACGTGCTGCGGGCCAGGGTGTTTCTTGCCACGGCGGAGAGCGACCAGGTGACGGCGGAGAGCCGCCTCGCCCTGGCGCAGGCGGGCCTGGGGCTTGCCATGGGAGAACCAAGAGGGGCGCGGATGGACGCGGTCGCCCCCGTCCCCCCCCTGCCGGAACCCGGAACGCTCGAGGAGAGGATGGCGGCGGTGGGCGCCAACCGCTTCGACCTGCGCGCGTTTTCCCTGAGGCTCGAGAACGCGGACGCCAACCTGGCTCTCCGGAGATCGGACTATCTTCCCACGGTGGGGGTGACGGGAACGTACCGGCTCGACGGGCAGGACGGGATCTTCTCCCCCGACAACCGGACCTGGAATGTCGGCGTCGGCCTGAGGTGGAACCTGTTCGACGGGTTGAGTCGGGAGGCGGAGGTGGGGAAGGCCTCCGCGGAACGGGGAAGGGCGAGGGAGTACTACCGTGGGGCGGAGGACCTGGCGGCGTTCGAGGTGACCCAGGCGTTCCTCGCCGTGGACGAGGCATCCCGCCGCGTGGAGATCGCCCGGGCCGCGGTTGCCGCGGCGGAGGAGGGGACGCGGCTTGTCAAGGCGAGGTACGAGAACCAGCTGGCGCGGATGATCGACCTGCTGGATGCGCAGACGGCGCAACATGCCGCCCGGGCCGACCTGGTCAGGGCGGAGAACGACCTGCTGCGGTCCCGGGCGCAGCTCGAGTACGCCTCCGGAGGGCTGCTTTCGTGGGCGCTGCCCGGATCGGAGGGCAGCCGGTGAAAGGGGAGAGAACGATGACGCCAACGAAACGCCGCGCGGAAGGGATCCGCCGACTGGCGTGCGGTCTTGCGGTTCACGGTACCCGGATGCTCCTCCTCGCCGCGGTCGCCGGCCTTTTGACCGGGTGCGGCGAGAAGGGAAAGCACGGGGCCTCCGCGGAGAGGCCTCTGGTGACCGGCGTGGAAGTCGTCACGGTGGGATCCGGTCCCCGGGAGAGGATCGCCGAGGTGGTCGGGACGGTCCGCGCGAAGAAGATCGCCTCCGTGGCCTCCCAGGTCATGGGGAGGATCACCTCCGTTCCCGTCGTGGAGGGGACAAGGGTGGGAAAAGGGGCGGTCCTGGCGACGATCGACGACACGGCGATCCGGGCCCAGCTTGCGGCCGCCGAGGCGATGGTCGCCGAGGGGGAGGCCGGACGCGAGGAGGTCGAGGGGGCCATTGCGCAGGCGGAGGCGGGCAAGGCGCTCGCCGAGAAAACGTACGAGCGGTTCCGGATGCTGCACGAGGAGAAGGTCGTCACCCCGCAGGAGTTCGACGAAGTCGAGGTCAGACGGACGGTGGCGGTCAAGGAATACGAGCGGGCGCTGGACAGGCGGGCCCAGGTGGCCGCGAAGTCCACCCAGGCAAAAGCGCAGGCCGACGCGGCGCGCGCGATGCTCTCCTACACCCTCGTGACGGCGCCCTTCGCCGGGATCGTCACCGAAAAGAAGATCGACGCCGGCTCGATGGCCTCCCCCGGGGTGCCCATCGTGGTCCTGGAGGAGACCGGGCGATACCGTATCGAGGCCTCCGTGCCGGAGACCTACCTCGGGACCCTCAAGATCGGCAGCCGGGTCCGGGTGATTCTCGACGGGGGGGGCGGGGAGGAGATGGCGGGGTCGGTTTCGGAAGTGGTGCCGACGGTAGACCCTGCGAGCCGGACGTTCACCGTCAAGGTGGACCTCCCTCAGGGTGGGGAGCTGCGCACGGGGATGTTCGGGCGGGTCCTGATCCCCGTCGGTGAGGAACCGATCCTGGTCATCCCGCAGAGGGCGATCTCGCGCGTGGGCGGCTATGACGCGGTGTACACCGTCACGGCGGACAACGTGGCGCGATTGGTGATGGTGACGACCGGCAAGGCGTTCGGGGACGGGGTGGAGGTCCTTTCGGGGATCGAGCCGGGGGCGCGCGTTGCGATCTCCCCTCTGGAAAAGCTCGTGGACGGGGCCCGGGTGGAGGTCCGGAAATGAGTGAACCAGGGCGAGGGATCGCGGGGCGGATCGCCTCTGCCTTCATCGACTCCCGGCTGACGCCGCTCATCGTCCTCGCCTCGATGTTCCTCGGTGTGGGCGCCGTGGTTCTCCTCCCCCGGGAGGAAGAACCGCAGATCATCGTGCCCATGATCGACGTGTTCGTGCAGATGCCCGGGGCGTCGGCCAGGGAGGTGGAGGAGCGGGTCACCAAGCCCATGGAGAAGCTCCTCTGGGAGATCCCGGGGAGATCCCGGGGGTGGAGTACATCTACTCCACCTCGGCTCCGGGCCAGTCCATGGCGATCGTCCGGTTCAAGGTGGGCGAGGACGAGGAAAAAAGCATCGTCCGCCTGAACCAGAAGATGTTCGCCAACTTCGATCTCATCCCTCCCGGGGCGAGCACGCCCCTGGTCAAGCCCCGGTCCATCGACGACGTCCCCATCCTCGCCCTCACGCTGTCCAGCGACCGGTACGACCACTACGCCCTGCGCCGGGTGGCGGCGGAGCTGAACGACCAGATCAAGACGATTCCCGACGTTTCGGAGGTCAGGATCCTCGGGGGGAGACGCCGCCAGGTCCGGGTGATCCTCGATCCGGCGCGTATGGCGTCAGGAGGCATTGCCCCGACGACCCTGGCGCCGGTCCTCCAGTCCGCCAACCGGCAGCTCCAGTCGGGAAGCTTCTCGTCCGGAAACCGGGAGTTCCTGGTGGAGGCCGGGTCATTCCTGCACAACGCCGAGGACGTGGGGCGCGTCGTAGTGGGGATATCGGACGGCCGCCCCGTGTATCTCCGGGACGTGGCGCAGATCGTGGACGGGCCGGAAGAAGCCGCGGACTACGTTCTCTTCGGCCTGGGACCGGCTGCGCAGGAGAAGGCTCTTGCCCCCGAACCGGCCGTGACCCTCTCGATCGCCAAGCGAAAGGGCACCAACGCGATCGCGATCGCCGAGAAGGTGATCGGGAAGGTCGAGGAGATCCGGGCACGAACGATCCCGGACGGGATTCGCCTGACCGTCACCCGGAACTACGGCGAGACGGCGGCGGAGAAATCCAACGAGCTGCTTCTCCACATGCTGATCGCCATCGTTTCGGTGTCGGTCCTCATCTGGTTCACGCTGGGTCTGCGGGAGTCGGGGATCGTGGCCACCGCCATCCCCGTCACGCTGGCGTTCACCCTGGCCGTCTTCTACCTCACCGGGTACACGCTCAACCGGGTGACCCTGTTCGCTCTCATCTTCTCCATCGGCATCCTGGTGGATGACGCGATCGTCGTGGTGGAGAACATCGTCCGCCACTACCGGCTTCCCTCGAATCGCGACCGGTCCGTCGCAGAGATCGCCGTGGAGGCGGTGGACGAGGTGGGAAACCCCACGATCCTCGCCACCTTCGCGGTGATCGCCGCCATCCTCCCCATGGCGTTCGTCCGCGGCCTCATGGGACCCTACATGCGCCCCATCCCCGTGGGTGCGACGGCGGCCATGCTCTTCTCGCTCCTCGTGGCTTTCATCGTCACCCCCTGGGCGAGCGTACGGCTCCTTTCCCGGGAGGGCGGGGCCCACGAAGGCGAGGAAGGGTGGACCACGCGGCTCTACCGGAGATCGATGGACCGCCTCCTTCACAGGCCCGTGTGGCGCTACGGTTTCCTTCTCCTCGTCGTTGGCCTGCTCCTGGGGGCGATGTCCCTTTTCGCGTTCAAGGTCGTGCAGGTGAAGATGCTCCCCTTCGACAACAAGAGCGAGTTCCAGGTCGTGATCGACATGCCGGAAGGGTCGACGCTGGAGGAGACCGCCGCGGTGACCCGGGAGATCGGCAACACGATCGCCGCGGTCCCGGAGGTGGTGAATTACCAGATGTACGTGGGCACGTCCTCCCCGTACAACTTCAACGGCCTCGTGCGCCACTATTTCCTGCGGCGGGGCCCCAACGAGGCGGACATCCAGGTGAACCTGGTTCCGAAGGGGGACCGCAAGGCCCAGAGCCACGACATCGCGAAGCGGGTCCGGCCGGCAATCGACGACGTGGCGGCCAGGCATGGTGCCCGGGTCAAGGTGGCCGAAGTCCCGCCGGGGCCGCCGGTCCTCCAGACCCTGGTGGCGGAGGTCTACGGACCCGAATACCGGGGCCAGATCGAGGTGGCCCGCCAGATCCGGGAGATCTTCGAGAAGACCAAGGGCGTCGTGGACGTGGACTGGTACGTGGAGGACGATCAGGCCAAGATCCGCTTTGCCGTGGACCAGGAGAAGGCGGCGCTTTCCGGCGTGTCCGCGGAGCAGGTGTCGGCGACGCTTCGCCTGGCCGTGGAGGGGATGGAAGCGGGGCTTCTCCATCAGCCACGGGAGCAGGAGGACGTGCCCATCCTTCTCCGTCTCTCTCCTTCCGAGCGGTCCCGGGTGGAGGCTCTGCGGCAGATCAAGGTGGCGGGCCGCCAGGGGAACCTGGTCCCCCTGGCCGAGGTCGTCCGCGTGGAGGAGGAGACTACGGAGAAGAGCATCTACCACAAGAACCTGATGCCGGTCGTGTACGTCACCGCCGACGTGGCGGGGGAGGTGGAAAGCCCCGTCTACGCGATCCTTGCGATCAACAAGGCGCTCGACGGGCTCACGATGCCCGGGGGATACCGGATGGAGAGGTACGTGGCGAGCCAGCCGTCCTGATCTACATCCTCGTGGTGGGGTGGTTCCAGTCGTTCCGGACTCCCATCACGATCATGGCGGCCATCCCCTTCTCCCTGGTGGGGATCATTCCCGCCCACGGGCTCATGGGGGCGTTTTTCACGGCGACCTCCATGATCGGGTTCATCGCGGGCGCGGGGATCGTGGTGCGCAACTCGATCATCCTCGTGGACTTCGTGGAACTGCGCCTGGCGCAGGGGATGCCGCTGGACCAGGCGGTCATCGACGCGGGCGCGGTGCGCTTCCGGCCGATGATGCTCACGGCGGCCGCCGTGATCGTCGGCGCGTCGGTCATCCTCTTCGACCCGATCTTCCAGGGGCTGGCGATCTCGCTCATGGCGGGGGAAGTGGCGTCGCTTCTCCTGTCGCGGATGACCGTGCCGATCCTCTTCTTCCTGAGCGAAAGCCGGAAGCACCGACACGTGGCACGCTTCCCCGGGGAAGCGCCGTGAGGCTCCCGGCGGCTACTTGACGTCGTTCGGCGGGCTGATCTTCTTCAGGTTCTCGAGTTGGGTGGTCGCCGTCCTGACGGACTTGGCGGCCTCTTCGTGAGAGGGGTCGTAGGAGAGGATCTGCCGCCAGTGGACGATGGCCGCCTCAAGCCGCCCCTGACGGTAATCCTCCAGTCCTTTCTCCATGAGGGTCTCGGACAGCTTGTCGACCCGGCTCTTCAGATCCGCCCTCGTGAACGAGGGGTTCTGTCCTTTCATGGCGGGGTGGGAGAGGAACCGCATGGCCGCCGTATACCGCTTTCCGGCCTCCCCGAGCTGACCCTGGCGTGCCGCCTCGTCACCGCTTTTCTTGAGGCCTTCCAGGGCGACGGGGAATTTCTCCTCCACGCCGGGGTGGCCCGGCTCGGTTTTCCATACGCCCGCGAAAAGCTCCAGTGCCCTTTCAAATTTCCCCTCCCGCATGAGGGACTGCCCCTCGAGGAAATCCTTCCCTGCGGGTGAGACGGCGGGCGGGGGTGGCGGAACGGGAGCGGAAGGCGGAACGGCCGGGGGGGGCGTTTCGGGGGGTGGCGGAACGGGTGCAGGAGGCGGAACGGCCACGGGAGGTGGAACGGGTGCGGAAAGCGGAACGGCCTGGGG
>WOR8_10008953_pt1 | contig 17271 bp, 17 predicted proteins | sample DeeMarSeWOR38_10_FD_19890 | JGI IMG/M metagenome (IMG submission 19890)
TACGAGAAACGGTAAATCTTGCAAGAGAAATGGGATTTTTCTTAAGTGCGTCTTTTATTCTTGGTGCGCCTATAGAAACAAAACAGCATATTGAGAATACTATAAAGTATGCTTGTTCACTACCTATTGATATTGCGAGTTTTGCACCGTTGGGATATATAAGAGGGTCTCGGTTATGGGTTGAAGCAGTAGAAAATAATAAAATATCAAAGGATACATTTATAGTAATAACTAATTCAGAAAACGATCTTGGAAATTTTACAAGAGAAGAAATTGGATCATATACAATTCAAGCTTATAAAAAATTTTACCTAAGACCAAATTATTTATTAAGTCAAATTTCAAGAAGTATATCACGAAATGACTTTAGTTTATTATTTAGAGGTTGGAAATTTCTTTTTTCATTATAATATTCTAACATAAAATTTTAACAAGAATTTAAATCAATAGTTATAAAAAGAATACATACTATAAACAAAACTAACAATAAAATAAGAATTCTATGGAGGAAAAAAACAATTAACTTACTTGATAAAGAAAAAAATATGATAATTAACAAATGAGGTTATAGAGTTAAAATGAAAATCCAGTTACAAAATATAACATTTTATCCATCTTCCGGAGGAATTCAAAGTTATATGTATCACATTTCTAAGAGGTTAATTGAAACTGGTCATAACCCAACAGTTATATGTTCATTTGATGATAAAACACAACCAAAATATGATTCTTATGAAAAAATAAAGATAATCAGACACCCTTATTACATAATTCGTATGCTACCAATTAATATTTTAGCACCTATATATTATGAAATAAGACTCGAAAAATTTCTTAGTAAAAATGCTTATGATTTTGATATTATATGGTCTAACTTTTTTTTAGAGGCGTTTACTTCATGTAAAGTATTTAGAAAAAAGATACCAATTATCTACATTATACATGCTGTTGCATCAAAAATGATAAAATTATATAACATTTATCCAAACGCTGATGTTTTTTTAAAATCTTATGTAAACAATTTATATCGACAGTATCTTCTTATGGAAAAAAAAGCAATAAAAGAATGTGATAAAATAGTAACTCTTAGCAAAATGAGAGCAAGAGAGATCTGTGATTACTACGACATAAATCAAGATAAGGTAATTGCAATATCCCCAGGTATTGATTTACAAAAATTTTATCCTTCGGAAAAGGATATAAATTTGTTAAAAGAATTAAACATACCTAAAAACGCTAAAATAATATTAACAGTTGGCAGACTTTCTTTTGAAAAAAATATAGAAACATTAATTAAATCATTTAAAAAAATCTCAAATGAGAACGTATTTTTAGTTATAGTTGGTAAAGGTAGTCAAAAAAGATATTTAGAAGAGTTAGTAAAAAAATTAAACATTTCTAAAAGAGTTATTTTTACAGGTGAAAGAAATGATGTTGAGAGATTTTATAGAATTGCCGATTTATTTGTTCTTCCTTCAACATATGAAGGATTTGGACTTGTATATTTAGAAGCAATGGCTTGCGGAGTACCATGTATTGCTTTGAAACCTGATTATCCTAAAGTTATTATAGCTAGTAATGAAGTAATTGATGACGGTGTTACTGGTTTATTGGCAGACCCATATTCTATAGATTCTCTAGTAGAAAAAATAGATAGACTTTTATCTGATGATAATTTAAAAAATAAACTAGGAAGAAATGCAAGAAGAGTATGTGAAAAAAGGTTTTCTTGGGAACAAACAACTGAAAGATTATTAAAAGAAAGTGAGAAAATTATTTAATTTCGAGGAATGTGACATATTATATATAATAGTTAAAAAACACAGGTAAGATAACATGGAAGCACATAGAACTCTTGTTTTTGTCGGAGCCCATCCTGATGATGAAACATTCAGTGTAGGTGCCACTCTGGCACATTATGCAAACAAAGGAGTAAAAGTATATTATATATGTGCAACACGTGGGGAGGTAGGTCAGGCAAATATTGAAAAAATGAAAGATTACTCAACAGTTAGTGAATTACGCAGTTCTGAACTGCACTGTGCAGCCCAGGCTCTTGGTTTAACTGATGTTATTCATCTTAATTTTCGAGATTCTGGTATGTCAGGATGGGAAGATAACAAACATCCTCTTGCTTTGATTTCAGCTCCTTTGGAACAAGTAACAGGTCGGATAGTTGAAATATTCCGTAAACTGAAACCAGATGTTGTAATTACTTTTGATCCAATTGGTGGGTATAAGCATCCCGATCATATTATAATACACAATGCAACTGTAAAAGCATTCTATGCAGCAGGAGACGCAAAGCAATATCCAAAAAGCGGTTCATCATTTCAACCTCAAAAACTTTATTTCTCTGTTAATCCTCGAAAAATAACTAGAATGATAGTTCAGTTGTATTTATTTCTTGGAAAAGATATGCATAAAGTTGGACGAAATAAAAATGTTGATATTGCAGAAATTGCTAAAATTAAATTTCCGATTCATGCAGTCTTAACCCCTTCTAAAAAAGCAATTGAAGCTGAAGAAAAAGCAATACGATGTCACGAAAGCATGTTGAATGACGCACCACCTCGTTTTCATATTTTAAATATAGTTTCCAAAATCTTAGGACACCGAGATTATTATATGCGTGATTATCCACCAGCAAAAAGTTGGCTACGCGAACATGACCTTTTTAAAGGTATACAATAAAACAAAGGTTAAGGGAGTTTTTATCAATAATTATAAAAATATTATATGCTATAAACATGTCTACATAAGAAGATAATAATTTATGGAGGTAAAACAATTAATTTTTTACTAATATATCCATCAGTAAATCCTTCATTTATAGATAATAATACTGATGTCCTTACATTCCAAGCGATTGCTCCACCTCTTGGTTTACTTTATATTGCAAAAACCCTTGAAAATGATGGGAATAAGGTTACAATAATTGATTTTGCAGCTGAAACCTTTAATGAAAAAAAACTTGCAGATGAATTGAAAACAGCAGATGCAGTAGGAATCACCATTATAACCTCTTTATTAGAAAGCTCAATTGAAATCATTGGATTAATTAAAAAGATCAAACCACAAGTTAAAGTAGTAATTGGAGGACCACATTGTACATTGGTTCCTAAAAAAGCCCTAGAAGACACAAAAGCAGATATATGTGTTCAAGGGGATGGTGAAAAAGTAATAATCAGCATCAAAAAAGCAATAAATGGAGAAATTGATTTTTCGGAGATACCTGGTATCTATTATCGAGAAGAAAATAAAATAAAAAAAGGACCTCCGCTTGAACTTATCCATGATGTTGACAAAATACCATTTCCAACAAGAGAACCAGTAAAAAAATATAATTATGGAAGAGAATACAATCCTAAAATAAAAATAGGGGAATTTACTTCAATTATTACTAGCAGAGGATGCCCATTTAACTGCAAATTTTGTTCAAGAAATTCTGTTAGTATGAAAACCTTTAGATCACGATCAGCAAAAAACATTTTAGAAGAAATAAAAGAGATTCATAACGAAGGATATAAGTACATTGCCTTTGCCGATGATAATTTTCTTAGTAACAAGAAACAAGCACATGAACTATTTGATGGAATAATTAGAGAAAAACTTAATTTGAAATTCATTATTTTTGGAATTCGTGTCGATGCCGCAGAAGAAGAGTTATTTAAAAAGATGAAAAAAGCAGGTGTAACCCACGTATATTTTGGTCTGGAGTCAGGCAATCAAGATATACTAGATTTTTACAATAAAAAAACAACTCCAGATAAAATAAGATATGCTGTAAATCTCAGTCATAAAATTGGATTTTTTAACATAGGTTCATTCATATTTGGTGCTCCAATTGAAACAAAAGAACATTTTGAAAGAACAATAAAATTTGCAAAAACCCTTCCTTTAGATTCAGTCTCATTTTTACCATTAAAATATGTAGTTGGATCGGAATTATGGGAAGGAGCTGTAAAACAAGGAAAAATCCGTGATGATGAATATCTAGTCTATGCAGATTCAAAAAAGGGATTAACTCAGTTCACACATGAGGAAATAGTAAAATATTGTATTAAAGCTCGAAGAGATTATTATTTACGTACAAAATTCATGGTAGGACTCTTAATAAAGTCATTAAAAAACGATGATTTAGGATTTTTACAATCTTATTTATCCTTGTTTTTTTCAAATCTTAGAAAGGAGATCACCTTTTTTATAAAACTTCCAAAGATTTCAAATTAAATAAAGATTGTTTATATTTTTTAAAATCTTTTACAAATAACTATTTATTAATATTATAAAATAAGGTATAAAATCAGAAATAAAAGACTAACTTTTGTAATCAAAATATTTCGGTTTTTTATCTTTTCATTATATTTATAATCATCTAGACGGTAAATTAATAGCCACCCGTATTGTGAAAAAAACGCAAAGAGACCTATGAACAGAACTTGTATCCATATGATATAATCTAAATTTAATGTTCCAGCTTGGACATAGAATCCTCCTATTACTAGAAACATTGCACCAAATGCCATTTGTGATTCATGATGTAAAAGACCTTCAGCATACATGCTCATTATTCCACCAATAACAGCAAAAACCATAACAGGCCAACCACGTTCAAAAGACAAATAAATTGCAATAGAAAGTAAAATTATCAAAGATATTGCAAATAAAATTATCAATAATTTTTTTGAAAAAGTTACACGCTTTTCTATATCATAATGATAATAATCATGAACGGCATGGGCAAATACCCAATGAGCTAGAAAACCACCGATTAATACTAAAATAACTCCGTTTATGTATAAAGATTTTACAACCCCTAAATCCAAAGCTATAATAGAACCAATTAGAGGAAAACACATACCTGTAAAAATAGAAGTTAAAATTGTGAAAGGCGCCAGCATTCCTTTTTTTTCAAAACCCATTTAATCCAGCACGTAATACTTTCTTAGTTTATAAATCCAATTTGATTGTTTTCGAATGTAATAAGCGCCTATGGCTCATACTGGCAGCAAGGTTTCTTTCTAGAATTAATATAAATGGATAAAAACCAAGTTTAATACTTTTTGCAACTCTTTTTATTGTATATTTGGTCGAATAAAAATCCTTATATATTTTTCTTACACCTTGTAATAATTTTTCAGGGGTCATATTTTTTGGTTTAAAAACTACATTACCATTATATTTGGACCAGTCTTTTGTTAAAATTCTTCCTTGTTTTAATAAGATATTATAGATAGGTGTTCCAGGGAAAGGTGTTAAAATGCAGAAATCCACAACATCGATTTTTAATTCCTTAATCATCCTGAGAGTCTCATCAAAAACATCTAATGTATCAGTATCAAAACCAAACATGAAACTACCAACAACAGCCATACCATTATCATGGATATTTTTTACAGCTTGAAAATATTCTTCTACCTTGTTTGATTTTTTTCCAGCTTTATCCAATGTTTGTTGAGAAAATGACTCAAATCCTACAAGCCAAGATACACATCCGGCTTCTTTTGAAAGTCTTACAAGTTCCTTATCATGAGCTAAAACATCTACATTTCCGTTGCATGAAAAATGCTTATGAAGGTTTTTCATTTTTTCAAAAAGAGACTTTGTATAACTTGGATTTATAGTTAATGAGAGATCATAGAAATTAAATATTTTCTGAGGAAGAGCCTTTATTTCTGCAATAACATTCTCAATAGGCCGTTCATAGTATTTTGAATTACTAGAAATGCTTACCTCCGGACAAAAATCACATTTATAAGGACAACCACGTGTTGCCTCAACAGCACCTGATATTACAAAACCTGGTAATTTAACGTTTGTTGGAGGCAAACGAATTGAGCTATCATATTTTAAAGGTTTATAAATTGGTTTTAGAGAATTTTTTTCATAATCCCCTAATAATTGAAGCCAATTAATCTCACCCCAACCCAGCAAGATACTGTCTGCATATTTTTGAGCTTCTTCAGGTAGAGCAGATGCATGTAAACCACTTAATACAACGGTTATACCTTTTTCTCTGAATTTTTTAGCAATCTCATATGCTCTAGGTGCTGTTGATGTGGAGTAATTAATATTTACAATATCATAGTTTTTTTCAAAATCAATTTTTGAATATCTTTCGTTTATCACACTTACATTGTGTTTCTTTGGTGTAATCGCTGCAATCTTTCGGGCATACAATGTGGGAAGAATAGTAAAAGAAGTAAGTAATGTCTTATCAAAGAATCCATATTTGATATCTCCCATCCAGGTATTTTCAACTATTAATATGTTCATATTTTCTCTTGAATAATAGAAACAAGTATTTAAGTAATCTTTTATATCTCAAAGCAATAAAAAATATACATTTATATGTTGTGGAATCATGAACCATTTCTACAATCCGGTGTTTCTTTCCTGGCTTTTAAAAACATACTTATTAGATATTAATAGACTTAAAAGATTTAATGAACAAAAACTTAGAAAATTTCAAGATAAACGTTTTAAAAAAATGGTTAAATACGCTTACTCAGTCCCACTTTATAATGAAAAATATCAAAAAGCAGGAATCCGCCCTTCTGACATTAATGGTATTAAGGATATTGAAAAACTTCCAATGATATCAAAATATGATATAAAAGATTTTTATCCGTATGGTATAATTTCTTCAAAAACTCCCAAAGAAAAACTTGTGGAAATTTCTACTTCAGGTACAACTGGAAAATCATTGACAATCTTTAGTGATATGTATGATATGATAAGATGGTTTTTCGTATATATCCGTATATTAAGAGAATATGGAATAAATTGGAGAAAAGACAAGCTTACAGTTATAGGGGATTTTGCACCTCATACAATTGGATCTGGTTACACAAAAAAAGGTTTATTTACAGATTTGAACAACGAAAGATTTTTTTCAAATATGCAATGGTTAGATACAAATGATGAACCGTCAAAGGTCATAAAAGAAGTTAATTTATTTAATCCCGACTTTATTGGAGGGTACCCTGGTATGCTTGGCCATTTGGCTTTACTTAAAGAAAATGGTTATGGAGATAACATTAATCCCAAATATATTGCAACTATAGGTTCTGTTTTAGATAAAAATCTCAAAAGATTAATTGAAGAAACCTTTAATGCTCATGTTTTTGAAGTATATGGGGCAACAGAGTCTGGGACAATTGCATTTCAATGTAAAAACGGTAATTACCATATAATGTCGGATTTTGTGTATACTGAAATTTTAAAAAATGGTGAAAAAGTAGATTCCGAAAAACCAGGTAACATAATTATTACCAGATTATCTGGTAATGGTACACCAATAATAAGATATAATGCAATTAATGATATAGTAGCACCACTTCATGAAAAATGTAATTGTGGTATGTCAGGAGGTTTAATTAATAGGATATATGGAAGAGACGATTTGTCCCTCTGTTTTTCAGGTGGGAGATTATTACTTCCATTATCAATCTCCGAGATTTATAGTAGGATTTTATACGAATTAAAAACAACGAAAGTTATAGAATCAAAAATAATTCAACATAGTTTGACAAAAATCGAGGTACAACTGGTAATTAACAAAAAAATAATACATAAAGGCCCCTCAACAGAAGAGATATTTTCATTAATTAAAAAAGGTTTTAATGATAAAGTTGGCAGTGATATTGAAATAATAACAAAAGAAATTGAAAAAGTAAGTAAAAAAGAACCGCGAATTATATCAAAAGTAGATAAAAGCAAATTTAAAACTTATACGTATATATAACCGAAGTTATATTAAAAACAAAAATAAAAACGAAAATTATTTAAGATAACATTCTATTTTTAATATTGAAAGAATAACAGGAGGTAAACAAAATGAAAGTAGTTTTATGTAGTGAAGGTAGTTGCGTTCCTCAAAAATGTCCAGCTGTAGAGGTTCATGAAGATAAAGTTATAATTGGAGAAAAGGATAACATCTGTACCTTGACAAGAGTTTTAATTATTACATATTTATTGGCAAAATTTATTAAATATAAAATATATTTTTATATATTAGATTTCCTTTACAGGATGTTAAAAAATGGTAACTATTGTAAACAAAGATTTATATATAAATAGTAACCACTTAAAATATGAAGGTGAGTAAACAACATGTCGTTAAATCTTAAGTTGAGAACATGTTTCATTACTTTTATATTAGTTATAAGTTCATTTTCATTTCTTACTATTGGCTCATATACTGCAAAAGCAGATGATTTTTTTGATGGTTTAGATGAGTTATTACTTTTATTACAATTATTAGGAGATTTTTCAAAAGATATATTCAAACCCCACCCTTACAGAATAATTGGGGCAAATTATGTTAATGAAACTTTATATATAAATGGGGATATTGATATAAATCTATTTTTTTCATCTACATTACTAACTCAATTAGGTGAAAAATATAAAGATAAAGTAAATGTAAGCTTGTATCAATATAATTATGAGAAGGATAAATTAATTTCAATTGATAATGCAAATATAACTTTTACCCTTGAACCTGAACTATTTGGAGAAACCATACAAAGCACAAATGATATAAAATTAAAAAATGTAAATCATACCCTTGATGAAGGCGATTATCTATTAATCTCTATTGAGATTATACAAGCCAAAAAACCTATATTTAATTATATTGAAAAAAGGTATGAAAAAAAGATCAAAAACAGGGTAAATACGCTACTGACCTATCTAAATAATAGTGATAATCCTGAGTTAAGTCAAATAAGCGGAATGGTTAAAGATATTTTTTCTGCATTTGAAGAAGCAGGAATAAATGCAGAAGATGTTGCTGACCTTGCAAACTCTTTTAGATCCTCCTCTTTTTACTACGGCTCTGAACTGTATAAGTCATCACTATTTATCCCACTAGATAACTCTGATGGAAATAAAACACTTTATTTCTTTAATGCACCCAGCGAACTTGATGGTGTGGTAAGTTTAGGTATGGGATCTATTAAGAATGTAAATGAAACAAAGCCAACCAGTGGATTTTACTATGCATGGCCTCCTATCCTACTATCAGCTGATCTTGATTTAAATATAGAGGATTTAGAATGGTTTAATTGGTTTATTATATGGCTTATTTATAATATGGAAGGGGTTGTTTACGAAGATGAAGAAATTGTTACTTATTATCTAACAAAAGATAAAAAACTTACTTTAAATGAACCAACAAGTGATTCACCCACTAGATTCTCGTTATCCAAAGAACCAATTAAATGGGAAGGTATAGACCTACAAAGAAATAAGATAATAGTAAATGCAACCGCTGAATTATATTTACATTATCCAAGACTTATCGCACTTAGAAAGGTAAGTATAAATGCAACATTATATGATGAAACAGATGGAAAAGCAATTGGCTCTGCTGTAAATATTATTGATCGGACAACATTAATTGAACTTTTAAAAAGAGGTCCAGATAGCCCAACATATTTTAGATTTGATAATGCAATTGATAAAGAAATTTGGAATAATCATAATATAAGCATAAGAGTAAGTGAGATTCAAGGTCCTCTTTTTAGCCTGAGACCCTCAAGAATTGTATGTGATTCTTTCCAATATCCATCACAAATTACCCTAAAATTAAAAGAAACAGATAATATAAAATTAGGAAAAATTACCGATAAAAAGATAATTCCAGGTGGAAGTGCAGAAATTATTTTAAAAATTACAAGTAAATATGAAGATAACATTAAAATTGAAGTAGCAATTAACAACTCTAAAAATTCAGATCATTTTTCAATTCAGTATCCAAAATCAGTAGATGTTGATGAAAATAGTACAACATCTGTTTCTGTATTTATTAACTCAACAGAAAATACAATTTCAGCCTATGGAGACTATATAAATGTTTTTTATAATGTAACAGGAAGTACTGGAATTGACCAAAAGGATTCAATGGTATCAGTGCACACTGATGCAGTTGATGTTGATTTTGAGATCATATCTCCAAAAAACAAACAGATAAAGCAAGGAGAAAAGGGAACTTACAGATTTATTATTAGAAATCTAAATAATGGATTTTTAACCGATACTTATAAAGTCGAAGCCACTTCAGAGCACGGATGGAAAGTTATCTATTCAACAACAATTGATAATCTAGAACCTTACGTATTAAACGGTAAAGAGCATATTTTGAATATTACACTATTTGTTCCTGAAGACGCAGATATTTCTTCTGATATAATAGATATAAAAATTTCTTCTGAAGAGGCACGAATAAAAAATGAATCACTGATAAAAACAACAACTGTGACAACAAAAGTATTAAGTCTAAACATCCTCGAGATCATCTATAAATCCTTTGAATCTATTGCAGAAGACATAGGACTTGATGACGCTCTAGGTTCATATGCAGCAGCATTTTTATTATTTATTTTAGTATTTATTATATTACTCTTTATAATTATCATAATTTATATCATGAAGAAGAAATATATTGAGATAATATGTCTAGATCGAATAAAAGATATTAATCCAGATGAAGAGGCAGTCTTTGATATAATTATCAAAAACCCGTCTAAAAAGGTTTTAAATTATAAGATTCGTTCAGAAATGATATCTGAATCCAAAGGTTTTGATGTTTCTTTGGATAAAGAAAGTGTAATTGTTGAACCAAATCAATCAAAAACCATTGTATTAAAAGTTAGTCCAACAGATTATATAAAACCAAATGACTGGATGGAAGTTAGATTAATTGCAGATATTGCTGAAAAAGATAAAACCTCTGAAATCTCAACAATTACTACAATAAAGGGTGGAAAACCAAAAATAATCATAACAGGTGTCTTACATTGGCCAAGAGTATTTTATAAGGGCGATAAGGTTGATACATCTTTTAGACTTTTTAACAATGGTAATGTATCAGCCAACAACATCAATGTCTTTTTATATATAAATGGTAAGGAAAAGAATAAAGTAGAGGATATTACTATCCCCCGTGGCGGATATGCAAAATTAGAGATACCTTGGATAGCCGTAAAAGGTAAAAATAAGGTCGATATAGTAGTTAAATAAATTGCATATCAAAAAATAAGGGTTGTAGTGTTTCTTATGCGCAATGACCTATCTAATAAAAAAGAAATTGAACAACTTAGAGATGCTGAAAAAAAATACCAGTCGTACATTCAGAAAAGAAACGAATTAAACAATATGGCTAAAATACTTCGTGAAGAACGAGATATGATCCATAGCAGTAGAAAAGATCTCAAAGAAAAAATAGATGAAATTAAAAAAGAACGGGATGAACTAGTTACAAAGATGAGATATCATAAGGAGATTCGTAATAAGCTTCAACAAGAGGCAAAAAAATTAATAGAAGCCAGACACAAGAAAAAAGGTGAGGTTTTTAAAAATCTACCATTAAGAGTGGAAGAGTTGAAAGCCGATGTTCAGATGCTTGAATATAGACAAGAAACAGTTCCAATGAGCCCCCAAGAAGAAAACGAACTAATAGATATAATTCGTGAGAAAAGGGAGGAGTTTAAAAGAACGCAGAAACTTATGGAAAAACAAAAAACAGTTGAAATCGACATTTCTGATAAAGATCAAGCAATCGATGAACTTTTTAAGAAGGCAGATGAAGAGCATAAGCTAGTACAAAAATATTATAATGAAAACCAGAAAAAACATGAAAAATATATAAAACTAGTCAATGAACTATCAGTAAGTATCTCTGAAGGAAACAAGAAACATGAGCAATATATCGAGGTTAAAAACGAGGCTCAGAAAATACATGAGAAAGCTTTTGAGATGAGATCAAAAATAATTGGTATCAAAGGGGAGAGACGTAAACGATGGGACGAAGCAAAGAAGGCGATTAAGGATCAAAACATAAAAGCTCGTAAAGCTGTCATGGATGAAGAAAAACTCGAGGAAATTGCAGATAAATCTGTTGATGCTCTAAAGAAAGGAGAAAAAATAAAACTATAAATTTAAAAAAATGAGATTAAGTAGATAAATTTATATATATTTATTTTATATAATAATAAGATGATAAGTTTCCGCAAATTATTAACTATAATAATAATTGCATTATTAATTATCTCTTCTGTTTATATTGTTTTTTACTTGGATAATAATTCAAGAGAACGCGATAATACAGAGCCAACAATTGATTATGTTACAGGCGATACAACTTGTACAGCCGGAAAAATCACAACTATTGAAGCGATTTTTTCAGATAATATAAATGTCACAGAAGCATTTATAATTTATAAATCTGCTAGTGATAATGAGTGGCAAGCTTCATCAATAATATCTGGAAGTATAGATATTCAGATTCCTGCAAATGCAAAGGAGGATTACTATTATTATATCACTGTTGATGATGCAGCTGGAAATGGTCCTATTGGCGATCCTTCAAATGATGGAAGTGTATTTTATACAATTACAGTAACTGAAGATATTGTAGAATTGTCTCATACGGTATTTATTGAAGAAGCAACAGGTGAGACCTGTACTTATTGTCCAGGCGTTTCAGAAGTCATAGAAGAATTATATAAATCTGGAGATTACAATTTTTATTATGTTAGTATGGTTGCAGATTATCCAAAAGCTCTTGATCATCTAAATAATGATTATAATTTATATGCCCAACCAACAGTTTTTATTGATGGGGGTTTCAAAGTTGAGTTGGGAGGCGGTAAAACTAAGGAAGATGTGGACATTTCAAAATATATTGAAGCAATAACAACTGCAGAAAATAGAAATGTTCCAAAAATTATGGTAAACGTAACGATTGATTATAAAAATGGAAGTAATAACTTTACAACAAATGTTGCTGTTAAAAACTATGAAGAAACAACATATACTGGAACACTGAAGGTGCATCTAGCAGAAATCGTCTCACGTTGGAATTATAAAGCAGGTGGTAATATTCACAATGCTTTCCTAGATTACATAATAGATGAAGAAATATCAGTAGAAGCTGGTAAAGAGTATAAAAAATCTGAAAATTGGGTGTTATCTAATGAAGATATTCCGGATAATCTTATAGTTATAGCAGTTGTATTTAATTCAGATCCAGTAGAAAAATATTCTTTTCCATCAGAAAATAAGAATCTATTTAATGCTTATTTTGCTGATGCAACTGATGGAGCATATGTCATTGCAGGTGGAGATTTACCACCTTCAGTAAACATATTAAATCCAGTTTCTGGAAAGCTACATATTTTTGGAACTCCAATATTTGATACAATCTTCAAAGCAACAAAATTAATTGGACCAACAAAAATTACTGTAAATGCCTCAGATGATTCAAAAATCGATAAAGTTGAATTTTATGTAGATAATAAAATTGTTAATACCGATAATGAAGCACCTTATGAATACACCTTAAAAAGAATAGGTCTTTTTAAATCTATATTCTTCCGCAAACATATTATAAAAGTTATCGCCTATGATGACACAGGAAAAACAGCTACAGATGAAATAGAAGTTAAAGCAAGACTTTAATCAAATATTGTTCTAAATATTAAAAATAATAATTTTTAAATAAATATATATCAAATGTTTGCAGATATTTTGTATTTCCAACTCCCAAAAAATATTTATAATACTAATAGATTATAATTTTAACAATTGTTAAACTAAGGAGGTAAATAAATGAAAGTAGTTTTATGTAGTGAGGGTAGTTGCGTTCCTCAAAAATGTCCAGCTGTAGAGGTTCATGAAGATAAAGTTATAATTGGAGAAAAGGATAACATCTGTACCTTGACAAGAGATTTTTTTCCTTCTTTATTTTTATTTTTCAAATCCTGGAAGGTTACGATTCCATAGTTCTTCACTGTTTTTAATGAGTTCTGTGAAAGTCTTTGTCATTTTCTCATAATTATCATTTGGCTCAAATTTACCATACAATGATGCGAAAAATGGTTTAATTTTTCCGCTATGATCATATTCTATAGTAATAATTGTAAACATTGGAAATCCCCTTATATGTTCAACATCGTAAACATCATATGAATCTATTCTTTCCTGTGGAGTTGCTGGATCATCAATATAAATATAGACATAAGTAAAATTCAATCCATGGGCTTCCACATCTCTGTCAAAAGATATTGTTTTATCAAACTGCAAGTTAAAATAAGGTTTGATAATATTGTTTATCATATCCTCACAAGCAGCACAGGCCTTTTCACCAAATTGAATTAAAATAGGACCCCTTGTTTTTAATATGTCTATAATAAAATCAGGATGTGGTTTACCATTTGCTGTTTTAAATGTAAATTCTACTGGTAGATTTGTATCAAGTTTAGCACAGCTCAAACATATCGTCTCTACGATCCCTGATTGAACATCATCATAAATATCTGTAAAAGCAAGCATACCACCCAAGGAGCCTGCAATCAATAGGAAAACAATAACTTGAATTACTAATATCTTCTCCATTCAAATCCTCTCAAATCTTACAACATTTTTTGGGCATTTCTCAACACATTTACCACATAAAATACACTCAGGATCCCTATTCATGTTGGGAACGTCAATTCCCATAGGGCATACTGTTGAGCATATATTACAATGTATGCATTCATCTTTATTTACTGATACTTTTATAAGACTTACCTTATTAAAAGGTGCCAGAATTGCACCGATAGGACAGAAATATCTGCACCATCCTCTTTCGATTATAAAAATTAAAATAATAAACAAGATAAAAATAACTAAAGCATATATATAGAATTGATTTGGTATAAATTTACCTGGATATACAATAAGTAGTGGATAGGTTCCAACTAACATACCCACTGGACATACATCAGTGAACATAAAATTAATGAAATATGGCGTTACAACTACCAACCCAATTAAAAGGATGTATTTTATATATCTAAAAAAAGGCTCAATTCTAAGCTGACCTATTTTTGTGGCTATTGGATTTTTTCTAATCTTTCTTGCAATATTACCTGTTCCTCTCTGAAGAAAACCTATTGGACATGCCCAGCCACAAACAGCCCTACCACTAATGGAACCTACGAATCCTAACAATAAAACTGGATATAGCAAAAGTTTCCAGTCGAAGCTATGGTCATAAAAGCTTTTTTCAATAGCTCTTAGTGGGCATGCTCCAGATGCTGCAGGGCAGGCATGACAATAGAAAAACGGATAGCAAAACCCTGTTTTAATACCCAAGGCTGCCAGATTAGTCCCAATTACGAATATAATTTGGGACCATAACCGTTTTATCTGTAACCTCATCTTGATCTCTTTCTTTTTACTAGTATTACTCCAATAATAATTGCTATTAATATGGTAAAGAGTTCAAAACCGGGATTATCATTCGATTCTCCGTTTGTTCCACCATTTGTTGAAGAAGTATCTAAATAAACTTTTGTTATTGCTGTTTCATTTGTCCCTTGATCTGTTGTAATTTCAAGCCAATATTGCATATATACAGTATCGGTACGGAGAAGAGTAAAATCACCAGTATAAACATTTCCGGATTCTTCTAATGTCACATAATTTTTTTCAAAACAAACTTTATCATTGCATTCCTGTACGATTAAAGTTACTTCTTGAATTGTTTCATCAGAGGTTATTTCAGCTGTAAAAGTAACCATTTCTTTTCTTTTTGGAGTTTCTGGATCTATCTCAACAGTTGCTTCAGTTGCTGCTAAAACATTTATGCTCGACATAAATATGCCTATCATCACAATCATTGTGATTAATATCTTTCTGCTTATTTTTTTCATATTTATCTCCCCATTTAATTAATTATTTCATCTAATATTTCAGTTAAACCATTATAATCAGTGTAACCAGCCTTTGTATAATAAATATTTCCCTTTTTGTCAAGTATTAATAAGTATGGAATACCGTCTTTTCCATACTTTTCATATAATGTACCTTCTGAATCATCATATCCAATGACCCAGTTAAGTTCTAAACCATCCTCCTTATCAAAATAATCTTTAGCCTCTCTTAAATTTACATGAGAGAATAGATTTTCAGCATCACAGGGTGATTTACATTCATAAGCAACAATTATATTATTGATATCCTGAACTGTTTCTCCAAGAATCATCCAAACAAAAATTGAAATAATAGATAGATCATTTTTATCATATGTATTATATACTTGTTCAAGAGCAAACATCTGAGGAACACAATATCCACAATTAGCTCCTGTAAAATCAATTAATACAATTTTTCCTGCAAAATCACGTATATTTTTTTGTTCACCATTCAATAGATTAAATACAAAATCTTGAGAATAGGTTTTTTCATCAGATGAGTTATTGAGACATCCTGTAAAAAAAGAAAATAGCAGAATAAATATTGCTATAATACTAAATTTTATTTTTTTATTTATCTTATTCACCTCATTAATAAATATAATACAAATTTAATTCCACTTAAGAACAAATATTTTTAAATATTATTGATAAGGTTCAAGTTTCCTTTTTAATTCTTCTTTTGGATATGCACCAACAAGTCTGTCAACCAAGCTACCATTTTTAAATACAAGTAAGGTAGGAATACTCATTATCCTATGTTTAGATGATGTTACTGGATTTTCGTCGACATTTAATTTTCCAAAAACAACTTTACCTTGCATCTCTTTAGCAAGTTCCTCAATAACAGGCCCTACCATTCTGCAGGGTCCACACCAGGGAGCCCAGCAATCAACAACGACAGTATCATATTTTTTAACAGCTTCTTCAATATCTGCATCTGTTATTGTTAGCGGCGTATCTGGGTTTTTTTCAACCATTTTTTGTCCTCCATCTAAATATTTTTTCTTCAATTCTTCCATTTTTCTTCTTCTAATATCTTCAATTTCATCATTCATTATTATCCTGCAACCATTTTCTTATCCTTAAATAACCTATGGTTTTTTCTCCATCTACCCATAAGATAGGTGCAGTTATCTTCAAATCTTCAAATACGTTATGAAATTTTGCTTCATTTAAGTTTTCTTCACTCCACTCACTAATTTCATGAGGAAAAGTAACAATTTTTATATCATTTCTATTAACTAAAAGATCCTTTGTTTGAGTACATTTCATACAGTTTTCCAGTGAAAATAAAATTTTTTTACTCATAATTTACTCCTATCTATAATTAATATTTTATTAAACTATGGGCCAGGCCGGAATTGAACAGGCGATCTCCGCGTTGTAAGCGCGACGTCATAACCACTAGACCACTGGCCCCTTATAGGAGAGGAAATACAATCATTATTTTAGTATTTTGCTGTATTATTATTAATGAAAAGGAAATTATAATATACCCCAAAATATTTATATAAAA
>WOR8_10008631_pt1 | contig 17270 bp, 19 predicted proteins | sample DeeMarSeWOR38_10_FD_19890 | JGI IMG/M metagenome (IMG submission 19890)
AACCGCTTTCAGAAAGGGTGCGTGGCGACCTCGGCAACCTACACCGTGCTCCCGGGCGGCAGGGCGGTCGAAGTCGTGAACCGTTGCCGGAGCGGCTCCCTCGACGGCCCGGAACGCTCCATCAAGGGGAAGGCCCGCGTCGTGGACAAGGAGACGAACGCCCGCCTGAAGGTCACGTTCTTCTGGCCCTTTTCCGGCGACTACTGGATCATCGACCTGGGTTCCGAATACGAGTACGCCGTGGTGGCGTCGCCGGACCGGAAATACCTCTGGATCCTTTCCCGGACTCCCCGGATGGACGATGATCTCTACGAACGGATCCTCGAAAAGGTGCGGGCACAGCACTTCGACCCCTCCCGCCTCGAGAGGACTCCACAACCCGGGGTGTAAAACGGCGGCATCCGTCCCCCTGACGGATTTTTGACGATCTTCCTCCACCCGCTGTCGAAACTGTCAGAAAACGTCAGTCCCACAAAGCCTGATTCCCTATTCTTTTCAGCTAATCTCATGAAATTTATGTCCGGAACGCTATTTGCTTGGATATGAGCGGATGCCGGGGATTTTCCTGCTCACCCCGGACAAGCGGAAAACCGGGGAGGAAAGGAGGTCGGGATGGGATCCTTCAAGCTTTTCTTGAAGATGATCTTCACCCCCATCACGATCATGCTGGTTCCCCACTCCCGGACGAAACCCTTGAGCATCCGGGTCCCCGTCGGGGGGATCGTCTTCTCGGTCGTCTCGTTCTTCGCCGGGGTGATCTACCTGTTCACCGTCGCCGTGCACACCGTCGAGTATTACCAGATGAGGGAACGGCTTTCCTACGTGACGGGCCAGTTCCTCGAGCTGAAATCGACCATGGTTTCCCTGAAGCAGGCGGAGAAGGAGTTCAAGAAGCTCTTCTCCCTGAAAACGAAGACGGACGTTCTCGAAAACGCGGAGTTCATCGACACGGGATCGCTCGACATGGAGGCGTTGCGGACGCAGATCGACGGGGCGATGCGATCGGTGACGAGCATCAAGCAATACATCGCCGAGCAGAAAGATATCTACCGGGCGACCCCCAATGGATGGCCGGTGCCGGGGTACGTCTCCTCGCGGTACGGGTATCGCGACCATCCGAAATCGGGGAGAAGGCAGCTGCACACCGGCGTGGACATCTCCACTCCTCTCGGGACGGAGGTCCTGGCGACCGCGGACGGGGTCGTGACCTTTTCGGGGAAAACAAGGAACAGCGGCAACGTCGTGGTGATCGAGCACGGCCGGGGGTTCAGCACCGCCTACGCGCACAACAAGGAGAACCTCGTCGAGGTCGGACAGCGCGTGAGACGGGGCGATACCCTCGGGCTGGCCGGTTCCACGGGCCGTTCGACGGGTCCCCACGTCCATTACGAGATCTGGAATGACGGGCGCCACGTGAACCCGTCAAAATTTCTGGCAAGGAGGTGATCATGTTCGGGAGGACTTCGACCAGGCTCGAAACGGTGATCGGATCCGACTCCACGATCCGGGGGGAACTGACGATCCAGGGAACGGTGAGAGTCGACGGAACCGTGGAAGGGGATATCCGGGCCGACTGGGTCATCGTCGGCGAGACCGGAAAGATCCGTGGGAACGTCCAGGCGCGTGCGATGGTCGTGGGAGGAAGGGTCGAGGGGAACATCGACGCGACAGAGATCGTCGAGCTGAAGGACAGGGCGCAGGTGTTCGGCGAGATCTGTGCGGCCAAGCTTGCCATGTCGGAGGGCGCACTCTTCGACGGGCAGTCGTCCATGAAGCAGAAGAAGGAGACGTCCGGGGCCGGGGGCCAGGAGAAAAAGGTAACGTCGCTGACGGCTTCCCGAACGGCCTCGTGATCCCGTGGCGGGCCGTTGCCCGTCGCAGGTCCGTCCGGGAAGCCGGCCCGGGAATCGCGCTGGATAAAAAACCGCTCCTGTGGTATCTCTTTCCGGAAAGATTTCGGTGAATCGGAGATCCTTTACGGAACCATCGTCACGGCCCCGGAACGGGGCGTTCCACCGTGAACCACTGGTCGAGGAGTGTTACCGCAAGGCTATCGAGCTGCTCCTCGACAACTCCTCTCCTCACGGAATCCTGGCATGCCGGATGTCCCCGAAGGCGGAGCGCCGGAATTACCGGAGCGTCTTCGGGCGCGATGCTTCCATCTGCGCCCTGGGGATGGTCCGCAGCGGGGACGAACGTCTCATCGGCACCGCGCGCGCGGGCCTCGAGATCCTGGCGAGGTTCCAGGCGAACAACGGGCAGATCCCGAATTATGTCAAGCCGACGGACCGCGAAGCCAACTTTTGGCACTTCGGATGCATCGACTCCACCCTGTGGTGGCTGATCGCCCTGCGTGATTACGACCGGTTCTCGGGGGACAGGAGCCTGCTCCGGTCCCTGAGGGGCCGGGCTGGGAAAGCGGTTTCCTGGCTCCTGTGCCAGGAGCAGCCGAGCCGGGGTCTCCTGGTGCAGAACGAGGCGAGCGACTGGGCCGACATCATGCCCCGCAGCGGGCACGTCCTGTACACGAACGCCCTCTGGTACAGGGTGAAGCAGTCGTACCGTCTCTCCGACGCCGAACGGACGAGGCAGGAGTTCAACCGGACATTCTTCCCGTTCTCCCCCAACGGTCGGGGGAAACGGAACGGCGCCGGGTCCGACAGGTTCTACACGATCGACAAGATCCGGAAAGAGGTACGCCCCACCCCCCATTACCTGAGTTTCGTGAGCTACCTCTCCTGGGGCGGGGACGTCGATCTGTACGCGAACGTTCTGGCTCTCCTGTTTCGACTGCCCGGAAGCGGGCTTCGGCGGACGATCCTCGCGTTTCTGCAGGGGACACGCCGGAACGGGTCGGGCACCATCCCTGTTACCCTAAACCCCATCCGGAGAGGGACGAAGCATTGGCGGGAGTACATGGACCGGCATTCCCTGAACGCTCCGTACCAGTATCATAACGGCGGGGTATGGCCTTATGTCGGTTGTTTCTGGGCGATGGTCCTCGCACAGGATGGGCTAACCGTCCCTGCGCTCAGGGAACTGCGGAACATCGCGGCGCTCAACCGGGTCAACGACTGGCAGTTCAACGAGTGGTTCCATGGAAAGAACGGCAGACCGATGGGGATGGCCGGGCAATCCTGGAACGCGGCGATGTTTCTCCTTGCGTACCATACCCTCCGGGACGGCGCGACGATCTAGGAGCGCTCCTCCCGCCCCGATAGCCCCACGATCTCTCCCCGGAATCTCCAGAGCATCCAGAGTCCCGGCAGGGCGGCGACCGCCGTGAGGAAGAAGAAGACCGCCCACCCGACCGATTCCACCACGTAGCCGGAGGTCGGCGCCACGAAGATTCTTCCCAGGGCGGCGAGGGAAGACAGAAGGGCGTACTGGGTGGCCGTGTACCGGTGGTCGCACATGGCCATGAGGAGCGCGACGAACGCCGCCGTTCCCATCCCTCCGCAGCCGTTCTCGAACGCGACGGTGAAGACGAGCATCGCGTAGCTTTTGCCCATCCACGAGAGGACCATGAACGACAGGTTCGACGCCGCCTGGAGAATCCCGAAGATCATCAGGGCGCGATAGAGGCCGAGCCGCACCATCAGGGTTCCGCCGAACATCGCGCCGACGATCAGGGAGATCAGCCCGAGCCCCTTGTTGATCGTCCCCACCTCCGTGGGGGAGAAGCCTACTCCCCGGATCAGGAAGGCCGTCGTCAGGGTTCCCGCGTAGGCGTCCCCCAGCTTGTAGAGGACGATCAGGAGCAGAAGCCCGCCCGCGGCCCGCCGGGAGAAGAAATCCTTCAGGGGGCCGATCACCGCCTCCTGCAGCGTCTTCGGGGGGGTCACGCGGAGTTCCGGTTCGGGCGCGAACACCGTGGTGACCATCGCGACACCCATCAGGGAGGCCATCAGGAGATACGTGTTCCTCCATCCGATCCGCTCGGAGAGGATGAGCGCCAACGCGCCCGAGACGAGCATCGCGATCCGGTACCCCGTCACGAATACGGCCGCGCCCAGGCCCCGCTCCGGCTCGTGCAGGACATCCGTCCGGTATGCGTCGATCACGATGTCCTGGGAGGCGGAGGCGAAGGCGACCAGAAGGGCGGTGATCCCCAGCGCCCAGGGGGCCGCTTCGGGGTTCCCGACGGCCATCGCCGAGATGAGGAGCAGGAGGGCCGCCTGTGTGAGGAACATCCACCCCCGTCGCCTTCCCAGCCAGGGGGGAACGAAGCGGTCCATCAGCGGCGACCAGAGGAATTTCACCGTGTAGGGGATCCCCGCCAGGGCGAACACCCCGATCGTGCGCAGGTCCACCCCCGCCACCGTCATCCAGGCCTGCAGCGTCCCTCCGGTCAGGGCGAGCGGAAGGCCGGAGGAGAACCCGGCGAGCACCATCACGCCGATGCGGCGGCTGCGGAAGACCTGGAGGTAGTCGGAAAGGTTGCGTGCCATGGCGCTGTAGGAATATTCACGGGGGCCGCCGGTTTTGTCAAATGGTAAGCAGGGGGGAAGGTGGGACACCCCGCGGGACTTCGTCGCGTTCGTCCGAGGATGCAAGTCTCGAAGGGCCTCAGGGCGGGGTAGTACAATTTATGGACATTCAGGGAAAATTATTTCTTGCAGTGCATGGCAGATGCCCTGAGCGTTTCCAAATGATACAGATTGTTATTTTTTCCCCATTGATTTTTTTGTTGTGTTAGACTCCCGGTTGTTTTAAATATATAAAAACGTTTTTCTCATAAATAGATGAGAGATGAACCTTGATACAAAGGGTGAATAACGATGGGTAACATGCCAGCTTTTCAAACTTATGTCTACAAGCAAATGGATACCCGATTTGATGCCGAGTGCGGTGCGCTCTGGTGCTTCATGGACCCGAAGCCAAGGCCATGTTTCAACCCGGAATTGCTCGAGGACCTCCATAGATTTGCCCATTCCATTCGGAGAATGCATCAAGCGAGTGCACATTCGAAGAAAAAAGATACGGTTCGGTACTCTGTGCTCGCCTCAAAAAATCCCGACGTGTTCAGTTTCGGGGGAGATCTTGATCTCTTCCTGAAATTATTCAAAGAGAAGGATAGGGAAGGACTGCGACGCTACGCAAAAACCTGCGTCGACATCGTGTTTGGGGCGTCGGTCGGCTTTGATCTTCCCGTGACCACGATATCCCTCGTCCAGGGCGATGCGTTGGGCGGGGGGTTCGAGGCGGCGTTGTGCAACAACGTGGTGGTTGCAGAAAGGAGAGCGAAGTTCGGGCTGCCCGAAATTCTGTTCAACCTATTTCCGGGAATGGGCGCTTTCAACCTGCTCGCCCGCCGCCTGGATCCTGTTCGGGCGGAACGAATGATCCTCAGCGGCCAACTCTACAGTGCGGAAGCACTCTACCAGATGGGCGTCGTCGATATCCTCGCAGAAAACGGAGAGGGTGATAAAGCCGTTTTCGAATATATATCGAGGCACTCGCGCCGGTGGAACGCTCACCAGGCGCTGCTCAAGGTACGGAACCGTGTCCGTCCGATTTCCCATGAGGAACTTGTTGACGTGGCCGATATCTGGGTAGATACGGTTTTCAATCTTGGCGCGAAAGATCTCCGGGTTATGGAACGGGTATTGAAATCCCAGAACGGTCTTGGCAGCGGATCAGCGGTTTCGGAAGGTGTGCGGCAAGGGTTCGCCTGAGTTTCCCTCCCTCCTCCCCCCTTTCCCGTAAGACGCGCCCTTTGCGCCGGCCTCTTGGACGTGCTCGTGCAGCGCGGCACGAACACGCTCGAATTCATTCCTGAGAACCTTCACGGTTTCGTTTCCCTCGTTCATCAGAACCGCAGGTCGGGTGTGGGATATCCGGTTGCACAATTCCATCAGGTAGCTAGCGCCGATCTGCCCCGCACTTCCCTTCAAGGCATGGGCAAGCTCGGAAACGCGGCTGTAGCTCCTGGCCAGCATGGCTTTTTCAATGCTTTCGATTTTCTGCTCTCCGGTCTCAAGGAAAATTTGGACCAGCTTCTCCAGGAAATCCTCTTTTTCCCCAAGCACGGCCAGTTCGTTGAACGTGGCCGGGTCGATGACCAGTTTGCCCTGACCTCCTTCCGACGCGCCATTTCCGGGGAGGGATGATTGCGCCATCGCGGTGTCGGCGTGTCCTTCCTTCCCGGCCGTGACGAGCGAGTCGATGAGCTCGATGAGCTTCTTTACCTCGACCGGTTTGGTCAGGTAGGCGTTGAATCCGGCTTCCTCGCATGCCTTTCTCGATTCCTGGGTCGCGTCCGCGGTCAGGGCCACCAGGGGGGGCTGGGAATACCCAGGCCGGGTAAATTGGACGATCTTGGCGGTTTCCAGCCCTCCCATAACGGGCATGTGCAGGTCGAGCAGCACCAGGTCGAACTTCTCCTTTTCCATTGCGTCGAGGGCCTTCTCGCCATTATCCACCAGGTGCGGCCGATGCCCGGATCGCTCGAGGATCTTGGCGATCACCTTCTGGTTTGTCAGGTTGTCCTCGGCGACGAGCACGCGAAGGCCGCGTTGTTCCTCCTCCTTTTTCTGCCGGTACCGGTCGGCCAAACTCGAAATATTTTCGGCACCGCCGTCGAACGGCCGGACGAAATGAACGGCGTTGAACAGAAGCGTCTTGTCGAGGGAGGCGCCGACGACTGCGGAGAACCCGTATTTCATGATCACGGAAAGATCCGGCTCGTTTTCCTCCTTGTTCACGAGGATCAACTGGACATTCTGGATGATCCGGACGGATTTCAGCGCCCTGCCGAGTTCGCACGGGTCCATGTCCAGGTCCTTTTCTACGATGATCGCGATCTGGAAGGGGACGCCTTCATTTGCGGCCGAGATGAGTGGGGAGAACGCCTGGGCGGACTTGTCGGCGATCACCACGTCGACCCCCCAGGATGCCAGGTGATTCTTGAGGATATAAGAACTGTTGCCGTCGGAGGAGATGACCAGGATGCGGCTTCCGCTCAGCGCGCCGATGCCGGTTGCCTGGGAGGCCTGCGAGGGCTGCTTCTCAAGGTTCAGAGTGAACCAGAATGTGGCCCCCTTTCCCGGTTCGCTTTGCAGCCCGATGTCCCCTCCCATGAGTTCCACGAGCTGTTTCGCGATGGTCGTTCCCAGTCCCGTGCCGCCGTACCGGCGGGTGATCGAATCGTCCGCCTGGGTGAATCGTTCGAAGATGCGGGCCTGGGCTTCGGGGGGGATGCCGATCCCGGTATCCGACACCTCGGTCCGAAGCGATACCGTGGTCGTCGTTTCCCGGATCTGGTCCACGCGCAGGCAGACCTCCCCGGCCTCGGTGAACTTGACGGCGTTGCTCAGCATGTTGAGGAGGACCTGGCGGATCAGGAGAGGGTCCCCCCGCAGCAGGAACGGGATCCGGGAAGGGATCTGCGTGGAGATGTCCAGCCCTTTTTCCCGGGCCTGCTGGGCAACCATGGCCACCGTGCTCTTGAAGAGGGAGTGCAGGTCGAAATCGACCGTTTCCACCGAGATCTTTCCCGCCTCGATCTTGGAGATGTCCAGGACATCCTCGATCAGGTACAGGAGGGTCTGGGAGGAGGCGTGGATCGTGTTCGCGAAATCCTCCTGCTCGGTTGTCAGCGGAGTACCCCGGAGCAGGTCGACCATCCCGAGAATACCGCTCAGCGGAGTCCGCATCTCGTGGCTCATGTTCGCCAGGAACTGGTTCTTGGCCCTGTTCGCCTCCTCGGCGCGGGAAATCGCGTCCGTCAGTTTTTTCAGGAGGGAGGAAACGTATGCGGGAAGAACGATCAGGCCCAGCAGCAAACCGAAACCGAGCGTCGGATGGGATTCCCAATATTCCGTCGTGGTGATGACCAGGGAGAAAAATGCCGAGCCGAGAAAGGCGGAGGCGAAAAGGTATTTCCGGCCGTAACGGAACCCGTTTCCGAAAGTCACCCAGAGCAGGATGATGTAGAACGGGGCGCAATACTCCCCGAGGGCGTACATCATGTACGCGGCCATACCGTTGTCGTGTGTCATGCTGATGGCTCGTCGCAGGGGCGATGCCCCTGGCCGCACAACGATGTGGGAGAAGACCGAGGCCGAGAAAAGAAGGCAAAAGACAGCGATTGCGACGGTCGCGATTTCCTCGGGATCGATGCGTAGGTTATGGCCTACCGAAAGGAAAACGTAGATTGCCAAAAGGAAAACAATCACGATTCGAATGAACGCCTGTTCATGCTCGGAATCCGGCCGCCTGGAGAATCTGTCCCGGATATCACGTATCGGGCTCAAAATGCCTGAATGCAAAACAGAAGTTTTTTCCATGCGGATATGCCGGAGCCTCCCGTAGCATCCCCTTGTGCCGGAGCGAAGGGGCTCCTTTCTTATCGGAAAGATCCCCGAAAACTTTACATATCGGGGGGAAAGGGAGGACGGGAAGAGAGACGGGAGGTTGTTGCACCGGAAATGAGAAGGCCGGCAAAAAAGCCGGCCTTTTCCAGGCGGTGAGACGATCGTTTGCCGGGGGCGCCCCGGCGTGCCCCCGTCTACGGGGTGAGAACGGCCCGCAGGCGGATCTTCCCCCGGCGCATCCTTTCCAGGACGTCGTTGACCGTCCCCAGCGGGTGCCGCTCCACGATTGGGGCGATCCCGTGGTCCGCCGCGAACCGAAGCATCGCGTCCATGTCGTCGCGGGTTCCGATGACCGATCCCGCGATCCTCTTCTGCCCCGTGAGAAGGGCGGCGGGAATGACCTTGGCGGGTTCCGCGATGGCCGCCAGCACCACCAGCGTGCCGTTCGGCCCCAGGCCACCACCAGCGTGCCGTTCGGCCCCAGGCCCGGGATGCACTCCTCGAAAAGCCTGGCCGAGATGCTGGTGAGCAGGATCAGGTCGGCCCCCCCCAAGCGGGCAAGCTGCTTCCCGGCCTTCTCCTTTGCCGAGTCGATCACCTCGTGGGCGCCGAGCGTACGCGCCAGGGCATCTTTCTCCTCCCCGCGGGTGATCGCGACGACGTGCGCACCCATGGCGGCCGCAAACCGGAGGCCCAGGTGACCCAACCCCCCGATCCCGGCGACCGCGACGGTCTTTCCCGCCAGGTTCCCCGCCCGTCGCAGGGGGGAGAAGACCGTGATCCCGGCGCACAGGAGCGGGGCCGCGTCCACCAGGTCCAGTCCCTCGGGGATCCTGTGCGTGAAGGCGGCGGGCGCCTTGACCCGTTCCGCGTACCCTCCGTGCACGGTCACCCCGGTGGTCCTCTGGGCCGCGCACAGCATCTCCGCGCCGGACCGGCACGCGGGGCACTGTCCGCAGGGCCGGGGATGATCGGCAGGGGAGTCCCCCAGTCCTTCCAGTCCCCGTCCACCAGGTGAAGGTCGCTGTGGCACACCCCGCACCCTTTCATGCGAATGAGGACCTCCCCCGGGCCGACGGACGGCTCCGGAACATCCTTGACGGCGAGAGGTTTCGCGAATGCTTCGCAGACGGCGGCTTTCATCGGATCCCCCTTATCCAGACGTTACGCTTCCAGTTCCGTGATCTCGACCGAATCGCTGAGTTCGATCGCCCCCTGGACGCTCATGGCGCCGGGGCATCTCACGAGGTATTCCCCAAGCGCCTGCCTGGCCTCTTCCGTTTTCCCGGGGGGGACCTTCAGGGTGTACCGGACGCGGATCCTGGTGATCTTCAGCACCCCCCCGACATCCTCGATATCCCCCTCGACGTCCGCCCGGAACCTGTCGCTGTAGGTAGGGATCTTCTTTCCGGCCAGCACCGTGGCCAGTGTCCCCATCATTCAGCCGCCCACCGCCCCGACGATGTGGTCGAGGGTGGCGGCGTGCTCCTTTTCGGGGTCCACCTTGTAGAAATTCTTGATCCCCCCGTGAACGCCGTAGTAGACCGGCTCCGCGAACCCCTCGATCATCGCTTTTCGGGTTGGCCCCTTTTCCCTCGTGATAACGATCCGCGACGTGTGCACGACCTGTCCCATGAGTCCCCCTTCCCGGCGAGGATGCCGGAATTTATTTTAAGGTGCTGCGGCCCGCATCCAGGATTCGCGGGAGGCGGAGAAACGGAACGAGAGAGAGGCAGCTCCTATTCGTCGTCCTCCAGGATCCGGTGCTTTTGTCCCTCCACGTCGTCGTACTGGTCGCTTTTGACCGCCCACACGAACAGGAGCCACGCCCCCGTTCCCAGGACGATCGAGAGGAACAAAAGGAGGATTGTCGTCCACATCTTACACCGCTTCCTTCCGCAGCCGTAAGGAGTTTCCCACCACCACGAGGGAGCTGGCCGCCATGAGCGCGGCGGACGCGATCGGATGGAGCCTGCCCGAGACCGCAAGGGGGATCGCGACCACGTTGTAGGAAAATGCCCAGAACAGGTTCTGCCGGATGACGCGCATCGTCTGCTTCGAGATCGCAAGGAACCGCGGCACGAGGCGCAGGTCGTCGCGCATCAGGACGGCATCCGCGCTTTCGAGGGCGATGTCGGTCCCTCTCCCCATCGCCAGGCCGACGTCGGCTTCGGTGAGGGCGGGGGCGTCGTTGATCCCGTCGCCGACCATGAGCACGACGGATCCTCCCGATCGCGCCCTGCGTACCGCCTCCGTCTTTTCGGGAGGGGTCAGGGCGGAGAGGACCGTCCCGATCCCCGCCTCCCCGGCGATTCTCGCCGACACCGCCTCCCCGTCGCCCGTCACCATCGCGACGGCGTACCCTTCCCCGATCAGCGACCGGACGCACTCGGGCGACTCGGGGCGAAGCGTGTCCGTGGCGGCCAGAATGCCGAGGGGGGACTTCCCGTCCGAGAGCCAGACGACGGTCTTTCCCTCCTCCGAGAGGGCTCGTGCGATCTCCTCTTCCTCCTCCTGCACAGCCACTTCGCGGTCCTGGAGAAACGTCCTTCTTCCGAGAAGGAACCGTCTCCCGCCCACGGTTCCCTCCACGCCCATGCCGGGGTGTGCCCGGAACTGCGTGACGTCCCGGATCTTCCCACCCGACCCTTCCCGCCGGATCGCCTTCGCCAGGGCATGCTCCGAAGGGGATTCGAGGGATGCAGCGATCGCCAGGACGTCGTCGCGGGGCAGGGCGAAACCGACAACGTCCGTCAGACGGGGCATTCCACGGGTCAGCGTCCCCGTCTTGTCGAGGAACACGGCGTCCACCTTCGCGCCCCTCTCGAGAGCGTCGGCCCCCTTCACCAGGATCCCCCGGGATTGCGCCGCGGACGACCCCACGAAAACGGCGAGGGGAGTGGCCAGCCCGAGGGCGCAGGGGCAGGCGACCACCAGAACCGAGATCGAGGCCAGAAAGGCGGGCACGGCGGGGTGCCCCGCGAGGAGGCGGCTCCCGAGGGTGAGCAGGGAGACCAGCAGGACCGCCGGGACGAAAGAGCCGACGACCCGGTCCGCAAGGCTTTGCACGGGCGACCTCCTCGCCTGCGCCTCCTCGACGGCCCGGATGATCCGGGAAAGCGCCGTGTCCCTCCCCGTTCCCGTCACGGCAAACCGAAGTCTTCCGCTCCCGTTCACCGTGCCGGTGAAGACTCTGCTCCCCGGGGCCTTGTCGACCGGGCAGGCTTCGCCGGTCAGCAGGGATTCATCCGCCTCGGACTCCCCTTCGGCGACGACCCCGTCGGCGGGAATCCGCTCCCCGGGGATGATCTCGACGATGTCTCCTTCCCGGATCGAGGAGACGGGAACGGTCTCCACGACCGACAAGGTGCCGCCTCCGCCGTTCCGTACCCTTCTCGCCTGCGCGGGGACGAGCCGGAAAAGCCGGGCGATCGTTTCCGCGGCCCTGCCCTTCGCAGTCACTTCGAGGTACCTTCCCAGGAGGATCAGGGTGATGATCATCGCGGTGGTGTCGAAGTAGACTTCCCCCCCCGAGAAGATCATCGCGACGCTGTAGGCGTAGGCGGAGAACGATCCCAGGAAGACGAGCGTGTCCATCCCCGGCGCCCGGTTCCGGAATCCCGCAACGGTGTTCCGGAGGAACGGGTACCCCGAGTAAAAGAGCACGGGGGTGGCAAGTCCCAGGGCGACGAGGTGGAAAAGCGTTCTGGTCTGCTGCTCGATTCCCTGGAAGTAGCCGGCGTAAAGACCCGCCGTGACCATCATGATCTGCGAGGAGAGGAACGCGGCGGTCCCCAGCCGGAGCAGGAGGTCCGTCTTCTGCCTCGCCAGGGTCTCCTCCATCCCGGTGGTTTCCCCGGGGGAGGGGGCGTACCCGAGTTCGGCGATCCAGCCGGCGATCGTCCCCGCGTCGGTCTGTGTCGGATCCCACCGGATCTTCCCGCGGTGGGTGGTGTAGTTCACCCGCGCGTACCGGACCCCCCGTTTTTTCCCGAGGTGCCTCTCGATGACCCAGACGCAGGAGGCGCAGCGGATCCCGGATATCGTAAGATCGATCTCCCGGTCTGCCCCGGCCTCCCTTGCGGCTGCCGCAAAGGTCTCCGGATCGAGGGGAGGAACGGATGGGGGTCCCGGGGTCCATCCCCGCCTCCGGGCGTAGAATCCGTCCAGCCCTTCGCTGACAAGCAGGGCGTGCACGCTTCGGCAGCCGGGGCAGCAGAAGACCGCCTCCCGCCCGCCGATCTCCTCTCGGATCGCGGGCCCGGGACCGATTAAGAGATCGCAGTGGTCGCAGGAAGCCACGTTTCCCCTCATCAGAGCATCGCCCCCCGCACCGCGAACACCAGCCCGACGACGATCATGATGACGGCGGCGGCCCGGTAGAGGCGGACCCGAAGCCTCGCCCCGACAAGGGCGGCCGTTTTCGCCACGATCAGGAGGCCGGGCACCGTTCCCGCCCCGAACAGCAGCATCATGAGGAACCCGTTCAGAAACCCATCGGCGTGGCTTCCCGCCTCCATCCCGACCCTCGCCGAGGAAAGGAGGGCACCGTAGACGAGGCCGCACGGGAGGAAGCCGAGCGCCAGTCCCAGGGGGAAGAAGGCCCCGGGACTGCCGCCCTCCGAAACGAGGCGGACGATCCTCCCCACGATCCTGTACCTCCCCGCTTCTTTTTCCAGCGCGTGCAAAGCCGGAATCCATCCTCCCAGGACGAGCCCCGTCAGGACGATGAGGAGCCCTGTTGCGGTCATCACGATCTTCTGGAACGGCTCGATGTGCGATGCGACCCCCACGAACGAGCCGGTGAGCCCCGTCGCTCCGCCGATCAGGCCGTAGGTGGTGACCCGCCCCAGGTGGTAAAGGAGGTTGGCGGGCAGGAGGGCCCCCTCCTCGAGGGGGAGGGAGAAGGCGGCGACCAGGGGACCGCACATCCCGATGCAGTGCCCGAAGGAGCCCAGCGCCCCGGCGGCGAACACGAGGAGGTAGGTGGACTCAGGAAACCACGTCAAAGGAGAACACCGCCCTTTTTCCCCCGGGAAGGGTGACCGTTGCCGTCCACGTCCGTTTCCCGCTCCCGCACCGGACGATGACCCCTTTGCCGCGATACCGTCCCTTCTCCTGCCGGGTGAGGATCACCCGGTTCGGGGGCATCCGCATTCCCGGCATCCCGAGATCGATGAACGGAGCGCCGTTTCCGTCGTACCCGGGAAGCTCCACGGTGAAATCCAGTTCCGTCATGGCCGTAACCGGCTTCGGCGTGATGTCGAGGATGACGGTCTGCCCGTCCGCCTTCCCCGTGACCGGCCCCTCGTGGATGTCCCCCACCGTTTCCGGAGCCGTGTCGCGTCCATTCGCGGTGACGATCCATCTCCGCTGCGTGCTGATCGTGTTGCCTTCCACCGCGAGAAGGAGCATCCATCTGCCGGCTGCGGGAAGATCGATCACCCCCGCGTACGTGCCCGCCGCCTCCTCGCGCAGGGGAAAGGTCCGGTCATGCTCCGGACCCGACAGCCGCATCGCGCGCAGGGAAGCCCGCGCCCCCCGCAGGGGACCTTCCGCGGTGTCGATCTCGGCCACGAGGCGGTTGCGTCCTTCCGCAAGCTGTCCGGGAACGCGGATGGAGAGCCCGAGGTTCTCCTCCTTCTCCTTCAGCGCCAGATAGCCGTTGGCTTTCCTGTAGTAATCCTCCTCGACGAGGCCGTCATACGACCTGCCCGCGACGTAGAAGGTCAGCGCGAACAGGATGGCGAACAGGGCGCACAGGGCGGAGATCAGCGTTTTCAAGGAAATCCCGCTCCCCTGCGGAGAAGGACGCCGGGGCCCGAGACGACGAAGGTGACCGGCCCCCCGGAGTCCCCTCCCTTCCGGACCGTCACCTGCCCCGATGCCCGGGAATAGGGGGCAAGGCGGATCCTCCCCTCACCGGACAGGACGGCCTCTCCTTCCATGCCCAGGGAAAGCTCGAGGGGTTCCCGCCGGTTGTTCCGCAGCGAATAGCGGTAGACATTCGCGGTGGTTCCGGGCGCCTTTCCCGTCCACTGGACGGTGAACGCGACGGGAGACTGCAGGGACCACCCGGCAAGGAAAGCGATCCCGGCGGCCGCGGTGATGAGGGAAACCAGGAGCGCCTTCCCCCGTGCGATCCTCCCGCGGTAGCCGATGAACGGCCGGATCCCCCTCGGCCCCGTCATCAGGCGGCAGGCGTCGATGCACTCCGTGCAGGCGATGCATTCCCTCTGCAGCCCTTTCTTGATGTCGATCGCCACCGGGCAGACGAGAACGCACAGGTCGCACCGCAGGCACTCCGCTTTCCGGCCCCGGTCGAATTCGATCGTGAGCGTGTCCCGGTCGAACAGGGCGTTCTGGAGCATCGAGTACGGACATACGGTGCGGCAGAAGGCGGGGCCTGCGAAGGCGAGCATGGCGAAGATCACCGCCCACTGCACGAGAAAGAACGAAAGGACGGTCCTCGAGCGGAACAGTGCGGTCACGGCATCCGCGGGGGGGAGAAAATACCACAGGAGCGAGACGGAGACGAGAGCCGTGAGGGGAAGGAGAAGAAGCCTCCTTCCGGCAGCTTCCCATCGAGGGGGGAGACAGGAGGCGATCCAGGCGCAGAGCTCCGGGATCACCGTCTGGGGGCAGGCCCATCCGCACCAGATCCTCCCGAGAATGACCGTGGCCCCCACGGCCAGGAGGAGCGCGAACACCGTCCCGAAGAGGACCACCTGGAACTGGTCGATCCACAATACCGCCCCGAAAATATGGAGTTTCAGTCCCGGGATGTCGAATCGCAGGGCGCTTTCCCCGCCCACCTCGAGGAACGGCAGGCAGAGGATGACGAGGGCCTGCGCGAGGGCGGCGGCCCTCCGTCTCGTTCTCCACATGGCCGACTGTCCTGTCGATCCTCTCGCCCCGCCTTACGGCTTCGCCTTGTATTCCCGGACGGAATCGACGTAGGAAAGCACCTTCCAGATCCGGTCTCGCCCCAGCCGGTCCCCGAAGGCGGGCATCCCGTCGGGCCTTCCCCCGGCGATCGATTCGTACTTGACGTCGTCCGTCTCCCCGTATGTGAGGTGGGCCGTCAGGTCGGGGCCCACCTCCCCCTTGAGGTCGCCGCCGTGGCACCCTGCGCAATGTTCCGCATAGAGCCCTTTCCCCTCGGCGATCGCCTTCGGGTCGAACTCGTACGGGTTTTCCTTCACGACGGTCGCGGCCGCGGCCTTCTTTTGCGCCTCCACTTCCTTTTGCAAAACGTCGTATTGGGACCATCCGCTGATCTCCGGGGTGTACGCGGCGATGTAATAGACCCCCCAGGCGATCAGGGCGAAAAAGAACACGAGGAAGAAGAGGGGGATCCTGTTGTCCCGCTCCATGTCCTTGAACGCGTCGCTCATACTCATCTCCTTCGCTCCTTTCCGTGCACACCGGGGGGATCCGCATCATCGGAGAGCATCCGGTATTTGGGGGCTTCCACGGTCTCGCGCCGCTTCCGGGAGTAGTAGTGGACGATGATCCCGGCGAAAACGGCTCCGAGCAGGACGGTGAAAAGGAAATATGCCCAGGCGGAGAAGCTCATTTCTTTCCGAGTTCCCTCAGGTAGGCGATCGTTTTCCAGATCCGGTCCCTCCCGAGCGACCCCTCGAAGGCGGGCATCCCTTTGGGCCTCCCCTTGGCGATCGATGCGAACACCTCTGCGTCGCCCCCGCCGAAGATCCACTCTCCGTCGGCGAGGTTCGGGCCGAACCCTCCGCTTCCCTTTTCCCCGTGGCAGGAACGGCAGTTCGCCTCGAACAGCTTCTCCCCTTCCTCCGCGGCCTCTCGCTTCCCCGCGTACGGATTCCCCGTCTCGGCCGCCACGGCCTCGCCCACGAGGGCGGTCTCCTTCCTCGCAAGCGCCTTCACGTCGCTGCCCACCTTCTGGAGGTAGGCGACCAGGGCGTCCATCTCCGTGATCTCCCCCCGGAGGGGTGCGGGAGTCACCTTCGCACGCGCCGCTGCGGAATCGTAGCTCTCGGCGGAGACCTTCTGCCGGAACTCCGCGACCTGGCGGTCGACCTCACCCTTTCCGTATCCGTACCCGAGCACGCTCACCTTCTTCCCCGTCCAGGTCGTGTCGAGTTTCCTGCCGGCGAGCCAGGCGTAGGCGGGCATGTTCGAGCGGTCGAACATGCCCTGGGGGTCCGCCGTGTGCTGGTAGTGCCAGGAGTCCGGGTACTTTCCCCCGATCCGGGCCAGGTCCGGGCCGGTTCTCCTCGATCCCCACAGAAACGGCCGGTCGTAGGCGAACTCCTCCGGCTTGGAGTATTCCCCGTAGCGGGCGACCTCCGTCCGGAGAGGCCTGACCGTCTGGGTATGGCAGTTGTTGCACCCCTCCCGGAGGTAGATGTCCCGTCCTTCGGTTTCGATCGCCGAGTAGGGGGTAATATTCCGGCTGGTCGGCTGGGTGGACGGCAGGAAGAGCGGGATGAACGTTGTGACCAATGTTCCCACCGAGATGACGACGACCGACAGGATTGCGAACAGGATCGGTTTTTCGTAGATGTTCATCGGTTCCCCCTGATCAGGCAGCCGCCGGTTTCCGGCCGAGGGTCATGAGCAGGTTGTACGCGAACACGAGGATGCCCGCGAAGTAGACTACGCCCCCCGCGAGCCGGATCTTCCAGAACGGGTAGAGTGCCGTCACCGAGTCGAGAAAGGTGTACGTCAGCGACCCGTCGGGGTTGGTCGCCTTCCACATCGCCCCCTGCATGATGCCGGCGATCCACAGCGTCACGGTGAACAGAAGCTGGCCGACCAGGATGAGCCAGAAATGCGCGTTCGCAAGTTTCACGCTGTAGATCTCCCTCCCGGCCATCCGGGAGACGACGTAATACAGGGAGGCGGAGATGATCATCGTCACCCACCCCATCGTTCCCATGTGGACGTGGCCGACGACCCACTCGGTGTAAT
>WOR8_10002742_pt1 | contig 17263 bp, 15 predicted proteins | sample DeeMarSeWOR38_10_FD_19890 | JGI IMG/M metagenome (IMG submission 19890)
TAATTCTCTGGGTGATGGCAGGGGGAGGATTTCCCCACCATTTGAGCGTGATGAATACCAGGAATGTTACAAAAAACGGTGTGCCTATGGTTGGGAAAAAACTGAGCCGTCCCGCAGCCGGGTTAGCTCCATACTTGCTGACAAAACCCGCAATGATGTTCTCAATCCCGCCGATGTGATCCCAGGCAAGGACCGCGAGAGTGACGGACCCTATGGAGCCGATCAAGAACTGGATAAGATCTGTAGCAGCGATGCCCCAGAGACCTGATGCTGCAGTGTAGGTCAGAGTGATTAATAAGATTGCTCCGATGAGCAGGTGACGATTTATTTCAGGGGCCACAACAGCGCTAATGATCCATACTGCCTTAATTATCCAGCCCAACGTGACGGCATTGGCAAATACACCGAAGTAGACTCCTTTGAAGCCTCGCAAAAAAGCTGCAGAAGGCCCATCATAACGCAGCTCTATCAGTTCGGCCGTTGTTATGATTTCCGAACGCCTGAGCAGAGCAGCGAAGATAAAAGCGCCGAGTGCACCAGCGCCACCAAGAGCAAAAGACCAAGCGTACCATACCCCTGGGATACCATCTTTGGCAACAAGTCCGGTAATGCCCAAAGGGGTGTCGATGGCAAATGCCGAGGCAATCATGGACATGCCGGCCAGCCACCAGGGTAGGACTCGGCCTGAAACAAAATAATCGTCTACACTTCGGAGGGCCCTTTTGGAGAAATAAAAGCCAACAATCAGACTGACGGCCAAGTAAACCAGGATGATAATCCAATCCAGCGCTGGCAGTTTCACGAGAACTCCAATTGGCTATAACTTGATTGCTTTAACAATTTTGCAGACTATACCATAAAAAACATTAAGCATGAGCAGACTGCTGAAAAACTCAATAATTTTCGTGCGAGCACCTAATCCGTCATGCCGAACGTCGCGAAGTCCGCCTGCGGCGGAGAATTTAGAGAAACCAATAGCTTACTGGATACCGGATCTGGCCCGCCGCAAGCGGACTCGTCCGATATGACGTTTGGGGCCGTTTGCAAGCTTTTTCAGCAGCCTGCTAGCCCGGATGTTTCATGAATCGCAGTCACGAGACCACGAAGATGGGCGTGCCTGCCCGCCAGCGCGAGCGCTCAGGCGAGGCGGGTGGGTCCTCCCGGCCAAGGAAAAATCACCCTCCTCTGTGTCCTCTGTGGTGAATCTTTACTAAGGCCTCCTCTGTGTCCAGATTCTTTTCCTGCAGGTGATTAATGTGTAATGCCAAATGTGAAATGACAAATGTTGAGATCGGCTCTCAGGAAGAGCTTGTAATGAAGGGTTGTATATTCCTGCGCAGGTGGAACAGGCGGAAGTGATCAAGCGGCTTGGCTGGAACTCTTCATATACTGCTCCAGTCTGAAGACTCCGCCAGGGTGGCGGTGAATAAGATTCAAAATCGCTGTGGGATCCACACTTTTCTTTTGGCATAGAAGATAGATTTTATAGAAGGTGAGGGTAGTCATGGCAACTATACTTTTTGATGAGAGCAGGCTTTGAACATTAGCTGAGAAGTCACTGAACTGCGGCTTGCCGTCTCCTTCATCATGAATGCTGTTGCTCCCGATGAGAAGCAGACGCTTTTCTCCCTCCTTGCCAGTATCAAATTTTGAAAGTTCACCCCAGCTATCCCAGTTCTCACTAAGCTCTCCAACATCACTCAGAACCTTCAGGCCAAAGGTTACCTGACTCGTATCAGATGCCCTAATCAGACGGTCAATGACACTCTGATCCGGAGAGCGGGAGACTTTCAGACCCAGATCGTTCAAGAGGTAATGAATTGCGTCGGTGAGGAGCAGTACGTTCTTGCTTTTTAACAAGCAGTCAACAGGTTTGAACGTTCTTTTTTCTTCAGCTCCTTTGCCCACTTTTGCCCTTTGCTTCTCGTCTTTTTTGTTTTTTTCGGTAACTGCAGTTTCAACTTTCCCAACCACGAACATGGTGAACAGGCACGTCAGCGGTACGTACAAGCGCTGATTGCCACTGTATTTGAGCACCGCGTAAATGGCAAAAACTGCCAAGAGAAGCTGAAAAAGAAGCAAAGTTTTTTGTTTCATAGCTGTTTCCTCAGCTGAAGGATCGCTCTTTTCATATTGCAATTACAGTGCCAGATTTTTAGAAAAACCCGAATAATTCAAGCTTTGGTGCTAGGTGACAGGCAGACCCTTTTTCGCCCGAGAGGGGAGCGAATACAGTGCTCTCGCATTCTTGGACGCACGTAGTCTGCTGTTGAGAAGTGGAGAAGTGGACTAGGTCTATGCTCAATCCTTGGCTGCAGCTTTCTTTTGAGATTCTTCGGCAGGCGGGAGCAAGCCTTTTGCTCGCAGCTTTTTCCTCTTTTTTCGCCTTCTTCGTCGTCTATCTAGCTCTCTCTTACGCTCAATCTTTTTGTGTCTTGCCATATGATCACCCCATGAGATGTAATTGTCTTTCCAGAACGATTGTTTGTTTATAAAAAAACTGCAGAGTAGTCAAGTGATTCCTCAGCCCTGTCCTATCGAGTAGTTGGGAGAAGTGGCTCAACAGTAATAAATGGTGAGTAGGTATGCAATTGGTCACCCAACCTGTAAAAAAATTAACCCTTTGTTGCGGGATAAACACCAGGAGAGGAAATGAGAAATTTCCTCTTGACAAGCCTTGCTACTCTTTTTTAAAGTTGTCTGGTAAGAAAAGGTGGGCATGAGAACATGATTAGACATGGATACAATACTAACTGGTGCTGGTGGTGGTATATCCCGGGAGGGGTTTGTCCACTGCCAGGAGGCTAAGGGTTAGAAAGCTCTAGAATCTCAAAGCCGTGGGTAGACTCCTTGCCCACGGCTTTTTCAGTTTGTTAGAGGTCGTGGGATAGGCTAGCGCTCACGGCCTTTTTTTTTAAAAAAAACATCGAAAACCTTCTTGGAGGTTTTAGGTGTTCCGCCGGAGGCGGATCAGGTGTCAGGAAAAAAACAGAAACTGAAACCTGGACACTGAAACCCCGAGATAAGGGAGGATGGCAGTGTACCACCCGAGTAAAGAAGAATTCCTCGGCCTTGCCCAACAGGGAAATATGATTCCAGTATTTCGGGAAGTCACGGCCGATACCGAGACACCCATTAGTTTGTTTAAGAAGGTGGCCGTTGGGCCGGAGTGCTTCCTCTTGGAAAGCGTGGAAGGTGGAGCACGTTGGGGCCGTTATAGTTTCATCGGCCACCGCCCACGGCTGTTAGTAAAGGCTCGCGGGGACGATATCGAGCTCACCCGAAATGGCACCCAGTGCGGTCAGTTCAAAGCTTCGCCTCTCGATTACTTGAAGAATCTAATGGAAACATTTCGAGCTGTTCCCGTGGAGGGGTTGCCTCGGTTTTTCGGAGGGTTGGTGGGGTATCTGAGCTATGATACCGTACGTTTCATTGAGGATCTGCCAACTCATAAGCCAGATGATGTCGGCATGCCGGATGCAGCCTTCATGATGCCCGAGCAAGTTATGATCTACGATAATCTGACCCAGACCATCAAGGTGGTGGCAAATATATATGTGCCGGAATACGTCAATCACACTGTGGCATACGATCGAGCGGTGGCTCAGATAGATGAGACTATCAGGTTGATCAAGGAGCCGATGATATCCTCAGAGCCGGAAAAAAGACCCAGACGGGAGACGGTGCTTAAGGCAAACATGGAACGAGATCGGTTCGAGGGTATGGTGCGGCGCGCCAAGCAGTACATTCAAGACGGCGAGGCCATCCAGGTGGTAATCAGCCAACGTTACGAAACGGACCTGCTCTCTGAACCGTTTGACATATATCGTGCCCTCAGGAGAGTGAACCCGTCCCCATATATGTACTATCTGGATTTTGATGGTGATGTGGTCGTCGGCGCTTCACCCGAGGTGCTGGTCCGGTTGGAAGACGGCCGGGTGGCCCTACGCCCTATTGCCGGTACTCGGCCCCGTGGAAAGAACGATGAAGAGGATAGCCGCTTAGAAAAGGAACTGCGCGCGGATCCGAAGGAGCGTGCTGAACACGTGATGCTGGTGGACCTGGGTCGCAACGATGTTGGCCGGGTGGCGACCATTGGTACGGTGGAGGTGACCGATTTGATGGTGGTGGAGTACTATTCTCACGTAATGCACCTGGTCTCACATGTGGAAGGGGATCTTGCGCCGGGACTCGATATGTTCGATGTCCTGCGCGCCTCCTTTCCGGCCGGCACCGTTTCTGGTTCTCCCAAAGTGCGGGCTATGGAAATAATCGATGAGCTTGAACCCACCAGACGTGGACTATACGCAGGAGCAGTGGGATATTTTAGTTTCTCCGGCAACATGGACTTCTGCATTACTATTCGGACACTTTTGATTCGTAACGGTCGCGTTTACCTGCAGGTGGGAGCTGGGATCGTTGCCGATTCAGTTCCAGAGCTTGAGTATGAGGAGACGGTGGCCAAAGGCAAGGCTATGGTCAGGGCTTTGGAAATGGCCAACGAAGGCTTAATCTAAAATTGCGGAGTTCGGATTTGGGATTGCGGATTTAAATCCTGCAATCTGCAATCTACAATCTAAAATCGTCATATGGAGGGTTGCCCGTGATACTCATGATTGATAACTACGACTCATTCACTTACAACCTTGTCCAGTACCTGGGTGTGCTGGGATCTGCAGTGGAGGTACACCGGAACGATAAAATTACCCTGGATGAAATCGATAGTATGAAACCGGAGCGAATTGTGATTTCGCCGGGGCCAGGCACTCCTCAATCGGCAGGAATCACCATTTCCCTCATTGAGCGATTCCACCCCAAGGTACCCATACTCGGCGTTTGCTTGGGGCACCAGGCCATAGGGGCCGCCTTCGGAGGACGGGTGTTACACGCAGCCCGGATCATGCACGGCAAAACTTCAGAAATCAGCCATGATGGCAAGGGTCTTTTCCGTGACTTGCCCGACCCCATTACCGCAACTCGTTACCATTCACTGGCGGTGGAACGTAAGAGTCTACCTTCTTGTCTGGAAGTGTCCGCTGAGGCTGAGGACGGTGAAATCATGGGGTTGCGCCATCTCGAGTATCCGGTGGAAGGAATCCAGTTTCACCCAGAGTCAATTCTCACCAAAGAGGGTATGAATATTTTAAAGAACTTTCTCAATCTTTGAGATGGGTTTTGTAAGAATGGAATGGCTAAAGACCAGGCGGGGTGTGTAGAACAGAAAGTGATTGGACAAATAGAACAGGTTTCAGCTTTCAGTGTTCAGGTTTCAGTTTTTTGTTTTTCTTTCCTGACACCTGACACCTGACACCTGACACCCGACACCTGAAACCCTGAGATCGGGTCCTTTGATGCCGGACCCTCCACTGTGTGACTTTTGTCAGTATATATTGAAGCCACAACCTAGCAAAAGGAGGAGACCATGCTGAAGACAGCCATCCAGAAAGTAGTCGATGGCATGGATCTGAGCGTAGCCGAGATGGAAGGTGCAATGGACGTAATTATGAGCGGCCAGGCGACGCCAGCCCAGATCGGAGCCTTCATCACCGCACTCAGGCTAAAGGGTGAAACCATTGAAGAGATCACTGGAGCCGCCCGAGTTATGCGGCGAAAAGCCACCAAGATCGGTTTCGATAGCTCCGCGGTGAGCATTGACAGGGACGATATCAACCTAGATCTGGAGACCGTCGTGGATACGTGCGGTACGGGTGGTGATGGTACCAACACCTTCAACGTGTCAACCACTACCGCCTTCGTAGTAGCAGGATGCGGTCTGCGGGTCGCCAAGCACGGCAATCGCTCGGTTTCGAGCCAATGTGGCAGCGCGGATGTCATTGAGCAGTTGGGAGTAAATCTGGATGTGCCTCCGGAGGTGGTTGAAGAGTGTCTCAGTCAGGTGGGAATCGGTTTCCTCTTTGCACCCGCCTTGCATGGGGCCATGAAGTATGCCATTGGACCCCGGCAAGAGATAGGCATCCGCAGCATCTTTAATATCCTGGGTCCCCTGACCAATCCTGCAGGAGCGAACGTCCAGGTGCTGGGTGTCTACGACAAAAAGCTTACTCCGGTTTTAGCCGAGGTATTGAACAGGCTAGGTTCCAGGAGTGCCTTTGTGGTTCACGGTGAGGATAGCCTCGATGAGATCAGTATCACTGGTCGCACCTTCGTGAGTGAGCTGAAAGATGGGGAGGTGTCAACTTACACTATTGAACCAGAAGATTTCGGTCTATCTCGCGCCTCCATTAGTGAAATCAAAGGCGGGGACGCTGAGACAAACGCGCAGATAGTGTCAGAGGTGTTGCAAGGCGAACCGGGTGCCCGGAGAGACATTGTGCTACTCAATGCTGCTGCGGCACTCGTTGCGGCAGGGATGGCGGGCGATTTTTCCCAGGGGATACAACAGGCGGCTGAGGCGATCGATTCAGGAGAGGCTCTGAAGAAGCTGGAAGCGCTCAAGAAAATCACCAACAAACAATAATGTACCGGTTGAAACGTCATGATTCTTGACGACATCCTAGCACGAAAAAAGGAGCGACTGACCAAGCTCAAGAGCAAGTCGATCCAGGCCAAACTGGAGAAAGCTGCAAATTTGGCTTCAAAACCACGCGACTTTGCTGCAGCACTTGAGCAAGGGGGTAAACCTGCTGTCATAGCCGAGATCAAGAAGGCGTCGCCTTCAGCCGGGGAGATCCGGGCGAATTTTGAGGTGGCAGAGATCGCAGCAAGCTATGAAAGGGCAGGGGCTGCAGCCATCTCGGTTATTACCGAAGAGGATTTTTTTCAGGGCAAATTAGCATATTTGACAAAGGTTAAGAGAACGGTCTCTTTGCCGATTCTCTGTAAAGACTTCATCTTCGACCCAGTACAGGTTCTCGCAGCACGTGCTGCTGGTGCGGACAGTTTGCTCTTGATTGCAGCCATTCTGGAGCAAGCTTCCCTGGTGGAACTACTGACAATGGCCCGTGATTTTGGCATGGCCTGTTTAGTTGAGGTGCATGACGAGGAGGAAATGGTGCGGGTCTTGGAAACGGATGCGCGCATCATTGGCATCAACAATCGTGACCTGCGGACCTTCCGGGTGAGCCTCGATACTACCTTCAGGTTACTTCCTAATATTCCGTCAAATCGGTTGGTTGTGAGTGAAAGCGGTATTCAAGAACAGAGCGATTTGCACTCTCTGGCGTCGGTGGGTGTTGACGCGGTGTTAGTGGGAACTAGTCTTATGCGAGCAGAGGATCCAGGCGCAAAGCTGAGGGAATTATTGGGTAGAGTCTGAAACTGGGGTCTGGGCCACATACGAAACAAATTCACGTTGGATGTGATATGTGAGATTCTTACATTCAGGAATTGCGGAAACCGGGGCCCCGCCCTGAAAGGGTGGGGACTGAGCGGAGCGGAGCGAGGGCGAAGAATTAAGGGATTAAGGAATTGAGGCTGGTCTCGAAAAATCCCTAAATCCCTAAATTCCTGAATTTGATTCTCACATCCCACATCTGCCAGGATAACAAGAGAGAGTAACGTACATGACCGTGCGTATTAAGATCTGTGGCATCACGAATAAGGAAGATGCTTTAGCTGCGGCACATTTTGGAGCTGACGCCCTTGGGTTTGTTTTTGCCACCAGCCCCAGGAAAGTCTCAGCCGAGAGCGCACGAAACATAATAAAGGCTCTCCCATTATTTGTTACGACAGTAGGAGTTTTTGTAGATGAAGATCCCGAGAGGGTGTCGTCCATAGCTTCTCTGTGCGGTTTGGACATTCTCCAGCTTCATGGCAGTGAGTCAGTTGATTACTGTAGCAGGTTCGACCGCCGGGTGATAAAGGCAGTGCGGATGCAAAGCCGAGATGAGCTCAAAAATCTGTCGAAATATGTCGATGCTGTAGACGGACTGTTACTTGACACGTACGTACCCGACAAGCTCGGCGGCACAGGTATTACCTTTGATTGGAAGTTGGCTGCAGAGGCCAAAAGATACGGAAGGATAATCCTGGCAGGGGGTCTCAATCCAGAAAATGTGGCTGCTGCCATCAGCGTGGTCAAGCCTTACGCTGTTGATGCTAGCAGTGGTCTGGAGCGAAGTCCGGGAGTCAAGGATCACAAGAAAATGGCACGGTTCATTAAAGAAGCTAATGAAGCCGCTCAGCAGTAGGGAGTGATTAAGGAGCGATTATGGATACGACCGGTTACTATGGGACGTTTGGCGGTGCCTTTATTCCAGAGATTCTGAGCACCACCCTCGAACAATTACAGCATGGTTTTCGGGAGGCCAAAGAAGATCCAGCTTTCTGGTCAACCTATCAAGATTTGATGTCCACCTATTCCTGCCGACCTACGCCTCTGACGTACGCGGAAAATGTGAGCCGCCACTTTGGCGGACCCCGCATCTATCTGAAACGTGAAGACCTCAACCACACCGGTGCTCACAAGCTCAATAATGTCATGGGGCAAGGTTTGCTGGTGCAAAGAATGGGAAAGACCCGTGTCATTGCCGAAACGGGGGCGGGGCAACACGGGGTCGCCACGGCAACGATGGCTGCCAAGTTCGGCTACTCGTGCACCATCTACATGGGAGAGGTGGACGTGGCACGGCAGCGGCCCAACGTTTTTTGGATGGAGCAACTGGGTGCCACAGTGGTTCCAGTCAGAGATGGAGCCCGAATATTGAAAGATGCCATCAATGAAGCTCTGCGCGATTGGTCCACGAATATGGACACGACCCACTATGTGCTGGGTACAGCCTGCGGACCTCACCCGTACCCGGAGATGGTGTCCTTTTTTCAGTCTATCGTTGGTACGGAAGTGAGAGAACAGATACTCCGACAAAGCGGCCGCGCCCCCTCTCGGGTTTACGCCTGTGTTGGTGGAGGATCCAATGCGCTGGGGGTATTCAGCGGCTTTATTGATAACTCAGACGTTGAGCTGGTAGGAGTTGAGGCTGGGGGCGAAGGTCTGGAGACCCGCAAACACGCAGCCCGGCTGGCTTCAGAACATGGCAGCGTTGGCGTGGCCCAGGGCTATAAGACCTACTTCTTACAGGACGATGACGGCCAGATGCTGGAGACTCACAGTGTGGCGGCCGGACTCGATTACATCGGGGTATCACCCATCCTCTCCGCTTATCATGAAGAGGGTAGGATTCGCTTTGAGGCCGCAACCGATGAAGAAGTACTGGAGGCAACCCGGCTGCTTATGAGAAAGGAGGGCATTATTTCTGCCCTGGAATCAGCTCATGCTCTGGCTGGAGCATTTCGCGAGGCACCGGAGATGAACGGTGATGAGGTGGTGGTAATCAATCTGTCAGGACGTGGAGACAAAGATATTTTCACCATTGCCGACGCTCTGGGGGATACAAGCTGGAAGTCATTCATTACCACGAAGGCGGAGGAATATCGTGCTTGAAGACTATATTCGTAATAGGCAGAAGGAAAAGGACATCCTGCTCATGGCCCATGTAGTGATGGGTTATCCTAGCATTGAGGAGACCTTTGAGCTGGTGCGGACAATTGTTGATGCGGGCGTGGACCTCATGGAGTTACAGATTCCTTTTTCTGAGCCCATTGCGGATGGCCCGGTGATTCTACAAGCAAGTCAGGCTGCCCTCGCAGATGGGGTGAGAGTAGATGACTGCTTTCAATTGGCCCGGAAGATTACGGAGGCATTTGACATCCCGTTTCTTTTCATGACTTACTACAACGTTATCTTCAAGAGAGGAGAGGAACGTTTCTTTGCCGAGACAAGAGAGGCAGGCATTTGTGGTGCTATCGTTCCCGATATACCGCCGGAGGAGGGTGAGTCCTTCATGGCAGCTGCAACAGCCAATAACATTGATCCTATTTTCATTCTTGCACCCACCTCCTCGACAGAACGGATCAACTACCTGGCGCGTTTTGGCCGCGGGTTCTTCTACTGTGTTGCCCGTAAAGGTATAACTGGAGCCAAGACCGATTTTTCTTCTGAACTGGATGAATTCCTTAACCGATGTCGGGGGGCAACCCAACTGCCGCTGGCTTTGGGCTTTGGGGTTAGCTCAAAAGAAGATGTGCAATTTCTTCGAGGAAAAGTAGAAATAGCTGTGGTGGGTAGCCAGGCCATCAGATTGTTGAATACCAACGGAACCCAAGCGGTGGGAGATTTTTTTGGTAAACTGCGGTGATATCAGCGGTCGCAGCAGGCAATTCATGAAACATCCGGGCGGGCAGTCTTGACTACCAGATAACCTTCCATCGCCTTGGAGACGATTTCCATTATGGCTTCCTTCTCCCGGGCATGCCATTTGCCTCGGCCCAAAGTGGGTTCAAGATGTTCTAAAATGGCCGCTGTGAGCTCATCAGCAATATTCTCTTGGTAGGTGTGTTCATGAATCTTCAATGTTACGGCCATTTCCAATTCTTTGTCGATCTGGTCCAAGGTCTCCAGTAGGGTTGCTTCCCTCTCTTTGAGACCACCCATCTTGGCGTATTCAGTGCGCTTCTGCAATCCGTTCTTGTACTCGTCCAGCGCTAGAGCGGCCGCGGCGAGGGCGAGAACCTGCTCTTTGCGGCTCCGTTCTTTTAGAAGATGTTCAATGGTAATAGCAAACTCTTGTATCTCTTTGTCCGTGAACTCTTCACCTGATGCGGACATCTTCTCAACCTTTGCTATTACCTTTTTGATGATCTTATCGCTCATGCTCAATCTCCTCTAGAGCAGTGGTGACCTGAAGCAAAAGAGCTGTCTCACAACCGAGGCGGTTGGCGGACAAAAAGACAAGGCTAGCCCGGATATCTCATGAATTGGTGTCGCGAGACCGCGAAGATGGGCGTGCCTGCCCGCCATCGCGAGCGGTCAGGCGAGGCGGGCGGGCCACCTGACAACCTCAGGGTGTTGGCGTCGAGGCGTACCTGAACGGTACATCGCAGGGGCCGACACCCGAGGACACCAGGAAGGACGGCCATATAATTCGCGCTCGCTGCGCTCCGCCCAGTCCCGCAAGCGGGTTCCCAGTTTCGTGGTCGTAGCAGGTGATTCATGAAATATCCGGGCTAGATATGCTAACTTCTCATAATTATGCGCAAATTGTCAAGGACCATGGAATGAGAAAAGTAACTTGACTTTTTTTACGATATCGTCTAATTTGGCATACTCACGTGCACTATAGTCGAAGGGCAACAATGAAACGGCAGTTCTATTCATTTTACGGCTATTATTATTTCGTCACCTTGACGAACGAGGGGGCTGTACGCACGTGTTGATCCCATAACAATTCTGAATGTGTTTTGAAAGCCGCGGCAGTCCTTGGGCCGCGGCTTTTTTTGTTGGAAAGTTGTCGAGGCCTGGATTCTTTAGTTTTTTCAGCTCTCGCTAAGGTTCAGAAGGAGAGGGAGACATGGTCTACGTGCATGGAGGCCGAAAGTGTGGGGGGTTGCCTCTCTATTGTCATTCAGCCGTGAGCATATGGACCAGTACGTTCTCATTTTTGATGATTTTGGCCTTTCTATATCATGGGAAAAGGAGTTGCACATGCTAGGCAAACAGATTAGGATGGAACGGATAATTGACCGAAATACCAACAGAACTGTTATTGTTCCAATGGATCATGGGGTCAGCTCGGGTCCCATTTACGGTATCACCGATCTCAGAGATGCCATTGAGCAAGTAGTCCGGGGCGGAGCAAACGCCATTGTTGAGCACAAAGGTATGGTGGGTGCTGGCCACCGCCGAAGTGGCAAAGACGTCGGCCTGATCATCCATCTCTCTGCTAGTACTTCGCTTTCACCCTATCCCAACACAAAGACCTTGGTTTGCACGGTTGAGGAAGCCCTGAGTTTGGGGGCGGACGCTGTATCCATACACGTGAACATTGGCGATGACATGGAACGGCAGATGCTCAATGACTTTGGTATGATCTCCAATCGAGCTCGAGAGTGGGGTATGCCGCTTCTGGCCATGATCTATCCCCGAGGGGAAAAGATAGCCAACGAGTACGACCATAAAGTACTCAAGCATGCCGCTCGCCTGGGTGCTGAACTGGGTGCAGATATTGTCAAGATATCCTACAGCGGTTCGGTGGAATCCTTCAGGGAAGTGATCGAGGGCTGTCGGGTGCCGGTGGTCATTGCCGGTGGTGAAAAGATGGAGTCGGACAGGCAGATACTGGAGATGGTGAGAGGGTCCATTGACGCCGGTGGTTCTGGTGTCTCCATCGGGCGTAATATATTTCAGCATAAAGACCCCACCAGAATGGTTGGCGCAATCAGTATGATCGTTCATGAAGAAGCCACGGTGGAACAGGCTGCGGCCTTCTTGAACAGCCAGTCACTGGACACTGAAAGGAAGAGGGTATCGGTATGAAAACTGCCTGGGTAAGAGTGGATCCCTGGGAGAAAAAGCTGGTTACAACCGCTCTCGAGGGCGGGGCTGCGGCAGTAATGGTGCCGGAGGGCTACCATCAGAAAGTCAAGGAGCTGGGACGCATTACGACCATTGCCCCTGATGGAGATCTCAAACCCGAGAGGGAAGTGGTTTTTTATGAGGTCAGAAGCCAGGAAGATGAAAAGGAGATACTCAAGCTGGCTCACAGTGCTACGGTAGTGGTACGCACAACGGATTGGACCATAATACCCCTTGAGAATTTAGTCGCTCAGGCGGACAACATATTTACCGAGGTGTCCAACAGCGAGCAAGCCAGAAACGCACTAACCGTCTTAGAGCGAGGAGTAGCTGGGATATTGATCAAGACCGACGATCCGGCGGAACTCAAGAAAACCTTGGCCGTTGTGCGCGAGCAGGGTGAGCAGGTTCAACTCAGCATTGCGCGGATAGTGGCTGTGCGTCAGGCAGGTTTGGGGGATCGAGCCTGTGTGGATACCTGTAGCCAAATGGAACAGGGGCAGGGCATGCTAGTAGGTAACAGCAGTGGTGGACTCTTTTTAGTTCATGCTGAGAGTGTCGAAAACCCCTACGTGGCACCCCGTCCCTTTCGGGTGAACGCTGGCCCAGTGCATGCCTACATTAGAGTGCCGGGTGGTAAGACTCGCTACCTCTCAGAACTCGTGGCTGGCGACTCGGTTTTGTGCGTGGATCACGAAGGACGGGCCCAGCAGGCCATAGTAGGTCGGATGAAAATTGAACGGAGGCCTTTGTTGCTGGTGACTGCGGAAACTGACGAGGGGGAAGTTACCACTTTGGTCCAAAATGCTGAGACCATTCGGCTGACAGCACCCAACGGTGAACCTCGTTCCGTGGTAGCCCTGGAGAAGGGTAGCGAGGTCTTGGTGGCTATAGAGTCCGCAGGACGCCACTTTGGACATAAGGTGGAGGAGACCATTTGGGAAAAATAACTGACAGCAAACAAGATATGTCAGATCTCAAGCAGCTGCGACAGAAGATCGATGATCTGGACGATGAAATTCTTCGGTTGCTCAACCAACGGATGCTTTTCGTTCAAGAGATAGCTGCGCTGAAAAACAAGGTAGGCAGGGATCCTCTGGACCTGAACCGTGAGCAAGCTATTTTCCGGCGACTGGCACAAGAGAACAGAGGGCCGCTGGCCTGGGGCGCCGTGAAGAAGATTTTCGGTGAGATCCTGGCTGCTTCTCGAGACATCCAGGCCTACCTAGGGACGAACAATCAGCAGCCTCCGAAAGGGAGGACACGTTGAAGAAGATCTGTGTGACCGTCATGGTTGAGAGGCCTGATCAAGTGCTCGAGACCATGAAAAGGGCAAGCGATATGGGGGCCAACCTACTGGAGTGGCGGCTGGATGTCACTCGGGAGCCAGAGGTGGAAAGCGTTTTGCACCAGGCTCCGTTACCGGTAATCGCCACAGTTCGCCCCTCAGAGCATGGCGGTCATTTCGATGGCACCAGAGAAGAGCAACTTCAACTTCTCCTCCGGGCAGCGGCAGGAGGAAGTTCATACGTGGACTGGGAGTTTCGGCCCCAAGAAGATTTGCCGGATGAACTGGCCGCCATGAGAAAAAAGGTGATTTTGAGCTACCATAATTTTCATGAAACACCACCGAAAAACACACTGGAATCCTTGTTCGAAGAGATGGCTGCTATCAAGGCTGGGATTGTGAAGGTGGTTACTCTGGCCAGGAAGATGGAAGACAACCTTTCCTTGCTTAACCTTATTGGCCAGGGGAGAGAGCAAGGGGTAAAGGTCGTGGCTTTTTGTCTCGGCTCCATGGGCCGAATAAGCAGGTTAGCCTGTTTGCTGGTAGGCGGGGTCTTTACCTATGCGGCTTTGGAACGTAGTGCTGAGGCTGCCCCTGGTCAGTTCACCCTGCCGGAGATGCACCGGCTTCTGGAAATGTTACAATGATCGACGCTCAGACCACATATGTTGCTATCTTCGGGAATCCAATAGCGCATAGCCTCAGTCCTCAGATGCACAACGCCGCTTTCAACCACCTTGGTTTGAACCAAGCTTTTTTGGCCTTTAAAGCAAAGAAGGCGGCGGAAGCGGCGGTGGCCATCAGGACACTGGGTCTTCGCGGGGCCAGCATCACTATACCCCATAAAGAAGCAATTATAGAACATCTGGACGAGGTGGATGATGTAGGTCAAGCCATTGGAGCCGTTAATACGGTGGTCGTTCAAGAGGGCAGGTTGCTGGGATCAAACACGGATTGGCTGGGGGTGGTCAGTGCTTTGGAGCAGGTGACTGAACTTGGGGGAAAGCGTTGTCTGGTCCTAGGGGCCGGCGGTGCAGCCCGGGCTGCCATATTTGGATTGCAGAAAAGGGGTGCAGAGGTTTGCCTCACGAATCGAAACCAAGAACGGGGCCGCAGCCTTACGGCAGAAATGAACTGTACCTTCGTGGAGTGGCAATCATGGGATGGTCTCGAGATAGAACTTTTAGTAAATGCCACTCCAGTGGGCATGTCCGCAACTCGGGACCAGAGTCTGATTTCTGCCCAGCAGCTGAAGGAGACCATGGTGGTTTTGGACATGGTATACAGACCCTTGGAAACAAGACTGCTCAAAGACGCAGCCGCGGCTGGCAGTATCTGCGTTTCCGGACTGGAAATGCTCCTTCACCAAGGTGTGGCCCAGTTTGAGATATGGACTGGCCAAAAGGCGCCCGTTGAAGTTATGCGCCAGGCCTTAGTAGAGTCCCTCGCAAATGAAACGGATAAGAACCCTTGAGAATCTGGATGCGGCTGTTCGTATTCCCGGATCCAAGAGCATTACTCACCGATACCTCATTATGGCCGCCCTGGCCGAGGGCAGGAGTCACCTGCGCAATACTCTCTGGTGTGACGACACCCGCTACACGGCAAAGGCTCTTGAGATCTTGGGGGCACAGATCATACATTCTCCCGAAGCAGCAGAAGTGACTGGTACCGGTGGCAAACTTGACCACCCTTCGAAACCTATTTTTCTGGACAATGCAGGCACTTCTATGAGGTTACTGACTGCAGTGGCCTGTTTGGCTCGAGGCGATTGTATCCTGATCGGAAGTGACCGTATGCACAGGCGACCCATTGGTGAACTTTTGGCTGGCCTACGACCACTGGGTGGGGTGGTTGAGAGCTTGAAAGAAAACGGCTACCCTCCTCTACGCATTCATGGCAACGGTCTCAAAGGTGGGCGCACTGTTGTAGACGCGAGCCGCTCAAGCCAGTTCGTCTCCGCCATTCTCCTCGCAGCACCTTATGCCTCCAATCCAGTTGAGATTGGAGTCCAGGGGCTGGTTTCCAGGCCATACGTCGATGTCACTTTGGATGGAATGTCCAGGTTTGGTGCGGTGGCTGGTTGGCTGGATGAGGAAACCCTCAGGGTGGAGGCACCTGGACAATATCGGCCTGGTAACTACGATGTGGAGGGTGACTGCTCTTCGGCCTCCTATTTCTGGGCGGCCGCGGCCATCACCGGTGGAAAAATTACAACACTAAATATCGTTCGAAACAGCCATCAGGGAGACCTGGCCTTTCTGGAACTCCTCTCCCAGATGGGATGCAGGGTTGAGTGGAATGACCATGCAGTTACCGTATTAGGCGGGCGGCTCAGAGGAATTGAAGTGGATATGAGGGACATGCCCGACATGGTGCCCACTTTGGCTGTAACGGCTGCGTTTGCTGAAGGCACGACGGTCATAGGTAACGTGGGGCACCTCCGTATCAAAGAAAGTGATCGTCTCCTAGCAGTCGCCGAAGGCCTGCAGAGATTAGATGTACAGGTTGATGAGGGGCAAGACAGCCTTACCATCAGAGGTGGAAGTCCTGTTGGAGCCCTGATTGATCCCCATAATGATCACCGAATCGCCATGAGTTTCGCAGTAGCTGGCCTGGTCACGAGAGGGGTGCGTATTGCAAATGAGACCTGCGTGGACAAGTCCTTTCCCGAATTCTGGGACAGATTTGAGGAACTGTATGCGACTAAGTAGTAAGCAAGCAGTAGGGAGGCATAGGTAACTACACTGGATTCTGAAGCGATAGGCTGCAAGGCTGAAGGCGCACAAGGAACAGTTTTGAATAGGTATCTAATCTTTACCTTGAGCCTTTCGCCCTGGGCCGTATGCCTAAGGTGACCAAGAATTAGACGTTGCGTACCAACCAAAGCCAATGATCGAAGACAAGAACATACATGTGGGAATAATCGGCGGTCTGGGGAAAATGGGCCGTTGGTTTCATCGATTTTTCGGTGAACTTGGCTATCAGGTATCAGTGGCTGACCTTGGTACCGAAACCACATCGGAGGATCTGGCGAAAACCTGTAATCTGGTTCTGGTGGCGGTACCCTTGCAGCACACGGTAGAGATGGTCCGAGCCATCGGCCCTCTGGTTCAGAATGATGCACTACTCATGGACATCGCTTCACTTAAGAGTGAGGTGGTGAGCACTATGCTTGAGGTTTCAGCCGCTAGCGTCATAGGGACTCATCCGCTTTTTGGGCCTGGGGAGCCGAACGTTACCGGACAGACCGTGGTAATGTGCCCCGGTCGAGGGCAATGGTGGCAAGAATGGCTTCAGGGTGTTCTGGCGGAGGGCGGCGCTCGGGTGGAGGTGGTTACGCCTGAGGTTCATGACTATTATATGGCCGTAGTCCAAGGCTTAACTCACTTTAGTACCTTGGCCTTAGGACTCACCATCGACTCATTAGGTGTTGATCTGAAGAACTTGAAGCGTTTTGCCACCCCTGCGTTCCATCGAAGGCTCATGGAAATCACCCATCTCCTTTCCCAAGATGCAGACCTGTACGCAGCCATGCCAATGCTAAATTCCACCTACGGGGTATTTTATAGAGAATTCGAAAGGATTATCCTTGACCTGAAAGG
>WOR8_10006923_pt1 | contig 17258 bp, 16 predicted proteins | sample DeeMarSeWOR38_10_FD_19890 | JGI IMG/M metagenome (IMG submission 19890)
CGACACAACCGGCACTGCGACAGCGCAAAGCGCGAGAAGATCAAGATGAACGACAAAACGAGTCAGGGTAATTCGACAGATCGCGACGACGAGACGATGCAGCGATTGTTGCGTCTCGCAGGTCCACGCGCGCCCGTACCGGAGGACATCGAGGCCCGCGTGTATGCGCGCGTGCACCGCGAGTGGCAGGCGAGTTCGCAGCCACCGGATGGCGCGCGCGTGTATCAGCACGTCCGCCGGGAATGGAAGAAAGATACGACGAGGCGTCGCTACCGGCGCTGGGTGCTGCCCGCCGCGCTGGCCGCCTCGCTCGTGCTTGCCGTGACGATGGTCCTGCAGCCGCCGCCGTCGGCACCGCAGAAGTTGGCGATCGGTACCGTGGCGAAGGCCGTCGCCGGCGGCGCAGGCGGGATCCTGCCCGCGGCCGGTCAGCCGGTCCACGCAGGCGACGTGCTTGCCACCGGGCCCGGCCAGAGGCTCAGCATTGTCATCAACAATGTCGAGTCGCTGCGGCTTGACGAGAACACGACCCTCGCCGTCGTGGCGAAAGACGAGTTCAGGCTGGATGCCGGTCAGGTCTACGCGGATACCGGTGACTTCATGTACCGTGACCGCGGCCTGGTCATCGATACCGCGATGGGATCCGTGACGGACGTCGGTACTCAGTTCGCTGTGCAGCTCGGCGCGGAGCGCCTGGACGTGGCCGTGAGAGAAGGCCGGGTCGACGTCAGCAGCGGTGCGGACGAATTCGTTGCCGTGGCTGGCGAACGGCTGCGCCTCGAGCAGGACGAAGCGACGGTCGACACGATCGAAACCCACGATCCGTTCTGGGACTGGACGGCGGCGCTCGCGCCGGTCTTCGAGATCGAGAACAAGTCCCTGCTCGACTTCCTGCGCTGGGCGGCTCGCGAGACCGGGCGGGAACTCGAGTTCGAGGACAACGAACTGCGCATGTCGGCGATGCGCACCGACCTGCACGGCTCGGTGGCGGACTTCGAACCGCTCGAAGCAGTGGAGTCGGTGCTCGCCACGACGCGTTTTCGCTATCGCATACTGGCAGACAGGATAATCATCGAGCGCTAACGCGTTGGCAGCCCGACAGGCTTGCTCTAAGATCGCGGCATGCGGTCTGCAATTTCTTGTTTCGCTGCGCTGGCCCTCGTTGTTCTTTTCCGGCTGGCCGCAGCGGACACCACCTGGGAAGGCAGGCAACTCTCCGAATATCTCGACTTCCTGAACGACCAGGGATCCCGGATTATCTACACGAGCGACCTGGTGGATCCCGGCATGGTGCTCCCGGACGAGCCGGATGGCGGCGCTTCCGCGGACAGCCTGGCAGACGTGCTGCACGCGTTCGGGTTGACCGTGACCACCGGACCGGCCGGCAGCCTGCTCGTCGTAAGGCTGCCGCAGGACGTCGAGGCTGCCTCGAAGCAGGCCGCCGTGGCGGACGTGGCAATACCGGAGATCATCGTAACGTCCAGCCTGCACCGGCTCGATTACTCGCCGCCCCTGACGCACACCTATCTCGACAGGGAACTCGCCACGCGGATTCCCACTACCGCGGAAGAAGCGGTGCGGCTCACGAACCGGCTTCCCGGAACCGCGAACGGCGGCGTTTCTTCGCGCAATCACATACGCGGCGGCGAGGTCAACGAAACGCTGTTCCTGCTCGACGGTCTGCGGCTTTACGAGCCCTATCACCTGAAGGATTTCCAGGCGATCGCGACGATCGTGAACTCGAATGCGATCGGCGGCATGGACTTCTACACCGGCGCTTATCCCGCGCACTACGGCGACAGGATGAGTGGCGTGCTGAGCATCGAGTTGCGCGAGCCGGTGAAGCCCATCGAGACGGAGCTCGCACTGAGTTTCTTCAACGCCTCAATCGTGTCTCTCGGTACTTTCGGCCGCGAGCAGCAGGGGGACTGGCTGCTGTCAGCGAGGCGCGGCAATCTCGATCTCATCATCGATGTTGTGGATCCGGAATTCGGCAGCCCGGACTACCGGGACTTCCTGGGTCACGTCGGCTGGGAGTTCGGCCCCCGTGCGATGCTCAGCGCCAGTTTCCTGGTGTCGGACGACAAGCTCTCGCTGGCGGATTCCGACCGCGGTGAACAGGCCACGGCGGATTACAGCAATCACGTCTTCTGGCTGAAATGGGATGCCGAATGGAGCGACGTTCTGTCCAGCGAGACGGTTGCCGCCGTGAGTGACATCACGGACAGCCGCAGGGGTAGTCTCGACCTGCCGGGCATCGTGTCGGGCAGCCTGGACGAATACAGGAAGTTTCTCGCAGTGGAGTTTCGGCAGGACTGGCGCTGGGTGATGTCACGGAACCGGATGCTGCGCTTCGGGGTCGATCTCAAGGACCTCGACGCTGAATACCGGTTCACGTCGGTGAAGGCCGTTGCGCCGCCATTCGACGGCATCCTCGACAACCGGCCCGCCACGATCGTCGATTTCGATCTCGATCCGGCCGGTGCGCAGTATGCGGCCTTCGCCGAGCTCCGGTGGCGGTTCTCGGACGCGTGGACGGTCGATCTCGGTCTGCGCTGGGACCAGCAGAATTACACCACGGCCGAAGACGACAAGCAGTACAGCCCGCGTGCGGGCATTCTCTACCAGCCCGGTGACAATACCGAGGTCCGTTTCGGGTGGGGGCAGTATTACCAGGCGCAGGAGATCAACGAGCTGCAGATCAGCGATGGCGTGTCAGATTTCTTCCCGGCCCAGCATGCAGAGCATTTCGTGCTGAACATGCGGCACACGTTCCCGGGCGGTCTGAACGCCAGTGTCTCTATGTACAGGAAGAGCTTCCGCTCCCTGCGCCCGCGTTTCGAGAACAGTTTCAATGCGCTGACCCTGCTGCCGGAGCTGCAGTTCGACCGCATCCTGGTAGAGGCTTCGGGCGCGGAGGCGATCGGCGCCGAGATCACCCTGAACCGGGGCGCGTCGGAAGAAGACCTGCTCTGGTGGCTGAGCTATGCCTGGTCCGAGGTCGAGGATGCCACCCGGGACGGCGATATCAAGCGAAGCTGGGACCAGACGCACACGGCGAAAGGCGGTATGAGCTGGCGCTGGGGGGCCTGGGATTTCAGCGCGGCAGGCGAGGTGCACACGGGCTGGCCGAAGACCGTCATGACCGGCGAGACGGTCACCGCGCCGGACGGCAGCACGAACCTCCTCCTGGAGGTATCCGCCCGGAACGACTCCCGCCACTCGGTCTTTCACGGGATCGACGTGCGGGTCAGCCGGGAATTCGACGTGGGGCGCGGCGACCTGACCGCGTTCCTCGAGATCACCAACCTGTATGATCGAGCCAATCCCTGCTGCACCGAGTACTCGCTGCTACCTGACGGTTCGCTGCGCAGCCGTGAGTCGAACTGGCTGCCGCTGGTACCGTCGCTCGGCGTCGTCTGGCGATTCTGACTATCGATAAACGGAGCAATGTCATGCTGATCAAGTTCAAGACCACCGCGTCCTATCCCGAAATCACGATGTTCGGCGAGGTGGCGCTGAAGCTCCTTGAAATGATGGGGCGCAGCGGCAAGGTGCCGAGCGCAATCAGTGCGGAGGACATCCCGGGGGCGCTGCAGTCACTTCGCGCAGGCGTGGCGGCAGCGGACGCCGAGCTCGAGGACCAGCCGCCTCACGAAGAGGAAGAGGGCGAGGAACGGCGAGTGAGCCTGCACAACAGGGCGGTGCCGCTGATCGAGATGCTCGAGGCCGCCGCACGCGAAGACGTTCCCGTGATGTGGGAATAAGGAAACGCAAGGCAGGAAGAGCGGGGCGCAAACGGCGCTGGCTGTTCCGCCTCGCCGTCCTGCTGATTCTTTTTTTGGCGCTCGGCATTGCGTTGACGCTGCCGCTGCGCTGGCTCGACCCGGCCACCACGGCCTTCATGCTCGGAGACGACAGCGGGCGTGACCCGCTGCTTCGGGAATGGCAGGACTGGGAACAGATGGGATCCGCCGCAGCCCTGGCTGTCGTGGCGGCCGAGGATCAGCGCTTCGATCGCCACGTCGGCCTCGATCTGCATTCCATCCGCGATTCGATCGAGCAGGCGCAGGAGGGGAGTGCGCTGCGCGGCGCTTCGACGATCACCCAGCAGGTCGCGAAGAACCTTTACTTGTGGCCGGGGAGAAGCTTCGCTCGCAAGGGGCTGGAGGCGTATTTCACGCTGCTGCTCGAGGTCTTCCTGCCCAAAAAGAGGATTCTCGAGATCTACCTGAACATCGCTGAATTCGGCCCGGGCATCTACGGTGTCACGGCCGCGAGCCGTCATTACTTCGGCAAGCCGCCGTCGCGCCTGTACGACTCGGAGGCGGCGTTGCTGGCCGCGGTACTGCCGAATCCCACGCGCTTCCGTGTCGCCGAGCCATCGGACTATGTCCGGGAACGCCAGGCATGGATACTCGGCCAGATGCAGCGTCTGCGCCGGGCCGGCTGGCTGACACTGCTCGACTGACAGGCAAGGGCTATTCTTATACGTCGAAGAGGAGTATCACTGCGAGCAGCGTGGAACCGCGAACGTACGCAAACGTAGCCATCGTGGCAGAATCGCCCCCTTTAACTCTCTATGACGAACGGAGTGCCTGGATGATCAACCTGACCCCAATTCGTTCCCGGATCGCCTCGGCCGGTGGCGCGGCTTTGGTTCGGTTTTGCGCCGTGCTTGTTCTCGCGGCGGCCGCGACGACGGCTGTGGCCGCGGAATGGGGTTCAATGCAGCTCCTCGGCCGCGAGGTTCCTGCCGGTAGCAGCCAGCGGTTTCCCGCGGTGCCGGACAGGACCTTCGAAGCGTCGTACCTGAACATGCCCGTGTTCGTCGCGAGAGGGACCGCACCCGGACCCACTCTCTGCATTACCGCCGGCGTGCACGGTGACGAGCTGAACGGCGTAGAGATTGCCAGGCGGGCTTTTTCCCGCGTTGACGTGCAATCATTGCGCGGTACCGTTATCGCATTACCCGCGATCAATGCGGAAGGCGTTCGTTCGGGGAACCGCTACCTGTCCGACCGCCGTGACCTGAACAGGGCGTTCCCCGGCAGCGCCGGCGGCAGCGTGGCGAGGCTGATCGCGCACAAGGTGTCGAAGGAAATACTGGTGCATTGTAATGCGCTCGTCGATCTGCACACGGCGTCGAACGACCGTACCAACCTGCCGCAGATCCGGGCCGACATCTCCGACCCCGCGATAAGGGACCTCGCCGTCCATTTCGGTATCGGACTCGTTATCGCGGGCAAGGGACCCGAGGGAAGCCTGCGCCGCGAGGCCGCGAAAGCTGGCATTCCGTCGATCATCTACGAAGCGGGCGCGCCGCACCTGTTCCAGGAACCAGAGATTGCGCGCGGCGTCACCGGTATCTCGAACGTCATGGCCTGGCTCGGCATGGCGGATCGGCCCAAAACGGAGATTCCCGAATCGAGGGTTTACCAACGCTCGCGCTGGGTTCGCGTGACGAGGGGCGAGGGCGGCTTCTTTTTTCCGGACGCCGGGCTCGGAACGAGAGTGAAGAAAGGCGAAGCACTCGGCCAAATCGTCGATCCGCTTACCGACGAATCCCATGCGGTAATGTCGAATGTGGACGGCGAGATTATCGGCATGGCACTGCCGCGGCCGGTCCTGTCAGGTTATGCGCTCTATCACATTGCGTGGCACGAGCCGGAGTGATTACGGCTACGCCTGAACGATCGTCCAGATCCCTATGATGATGAACCCCGCGCCCGCGATGTAGGACAGGTAGCGGGGGTCGATGTATTGCGAGATGACGGATCCGGCGGCAACCGCGATCAGCGACGAGCAAATCAGCGCGAGCGAAGCACCGATGAATACGGTTACGAGGCTGACTCCCGGTCTGCTCGCAAAAAGAACGGTCGCGAGCTGCGTCTTGTCTCCCAGTTCGGCCAGGAATACAGTGCCGAAGACGACGAACAGGACTTTGAGATCCATTGGCGAAGGTGCTCCTGGTGGTTGGTCGCGGTAGTGACAAGTCTAGTCTGAAGAACCGGCTGGTGACAGCCGTTCCCGGCCTGGCGGAAGCGGACGATGCGATACTCGATCGGCTGCTGGAGAAAGCCCAGGTCGTGAAACTCGGCCATGATCGCTTCGTGTTTCACGCGGGGGATCTTTGCCAGGCATTTCTGATTTTGCTCGACGGCGAAGTGCGTGTTCAGCTGACCTCGGCAAACGGCCGCGAAGTGACGCTGTACCGCATCGGCCCGGGCGGTTCGTGCATCCTCACGACCTCCTGCCTCCTCAGTAACGAACACTATCCGGCCGAGGCTATCGCGGAATCCGATGTGGAGGCGCTCGCCATACCGGTCTCGAGCTTTCAGCCGACGGGTTCTCGTCGCGCCTGACGAGCGTTATCCAGAAAATCGAGCAGATCGCATTCACCGGGATCGATGTGCGGCTGGCCGGGGTCCTCCTGGAACTGGACAGGAAGCAGGTCGAGAAGATCACCCACCAGGACATCGCGGTAGAACTGGGCACGGCTCGTGAAGTCGTTTCCCGGCATCTGAAGCGCTTCGAAAGCGAGGGTTGGGTGCGGCTCGGGCGCGGCCAGGTATCGATCATCGATCGCCCGCAGATCGAGGCGCTGGCCCGGCCGCCCCTCGGTGACTGAGTCACTGAAGCCGGCACCCCGCTGGCGCAATATCCACACCGTACTCGAAACCTCACATTGCGCCAGGAAGGAGATTCATCATGGCATTCAAGAACGAAGGTACAGTTGATCGCGTATTGCGGGTCGTTGCCGGCGCCGCGCTGGTAAGCCTGGTCTTTGTCGGCCCCCAGACACCCTGGGGCTGGATCGGCGTGGTACCGCTGGTGACCGGCCTGCTCGGTAATTGCCCGGTCTATTCCCTGCTCGGCATCAGCACCTGCCCGATCAAGCGCTGATTGCACATCCGGGCCGGCGGACGTCCCGTCCGCCGGCCTGTTCCCCTGCTGACCCGCACCGGGTCGCCGCATCCGTAGAAATACCTACCCTGATTTTCCGTCCTTGTCGGAACCCTCCGTCGCCTGGGTCCGTGTAACCCAGTGAGCGACTCCCCCGAAAACTTCGTGCCTGGGCACACAAAACGACAATGGCCGGGTCACCGGCAAAGGGAAGATTATTATGAGCGAAGGGAACAGATTTTTGCTGGCGCCGGTGGTGCTGGCGACAACGCTGCTGGCGTCACAAGGGGCATTTGCAACCAGCGCCTGCCTCCAGGAATTCACGACTACCTACTCCAGTTCGCAGTCAGATGACGCTCTGGGTTCGGCCGCCTGCCTGCTGTGTCACACGACGTCGTTTGGCGGCCCATTCAATACCTATGGCAACGATCTCTCGGTCAAAGGTGCGAACTGTGGGAGCACGGCATTTGCCGACGTGCTGGCGAGTGTGGAAGGCCTTGACTCGGACCATTCAGGCACCGAGATCGTGCACTCGAATATCGACGAAATCACCGCGGGTACTCAGCCCGGCTGGTGCGTCACCGGTTCGATGGGTTGCAACAATTCCGTGGACCCGCCATCAAATATAATGCTCGACCCGGAAACGCCGGCGCCCGGGAACAATCCGCCGATTGCTAAGGCGGGCGGTCCCTACTCCGGTGTTGCGGGCACGACCCTGATCCAGTTCAACGGCTCCGAATCCAGCGACCCCGACGACGATCCGCTCAGCTTTACCTGGAACTTCGGCGACGGCAACACGGCGACCGGAATGATGCCGACCCATACGTACTCGACAGCCGACAACTACACAGTCGAACTGGTGGTCGAGGATGACCGGGGCGGCAGGACTTCTGCGGTTACCTCGGCTGAAATTACGGCGCCGTCCGCCAACCTTGCGCCCGTCGCCGATCCGGGCGGTCCGTACAGCGGCGAAACCGGGGTGGAAATCCGCTTCGACGGCTCCGCATCGGTAGACCCCAACGGCGATACGCTGTTCTACGACTGGAGCTTCGGAGACGGCTCGACCGGCGCCGGAGCGACACCGACACACACTTACGAGGCAGCGGGCGCCTACGAGGCCAGCCTCGTTGTAAGCGATGGCGAACTCTTCAGTGCTGCGGCAGTCACCAAGGTCGAGGTCGTCGACGTTGTCGCGGGCCAACCCGATGATGCAACCCTCTACGATGCCTACTGCCTGGGTTGCCACGGCGAACCCTGGGCGGGCCCGGCTGCTGCTGACGACATGTTGCCTGGATTGCGACGTGTCGCCGGCGCGCGCGCCTGCAATATCGCCGGATCCATCTTTGGTACCAGCGTGTTCCCCGACGGCGTCCCTGAAATGCGGGGACTTGCGGACATCGTGACGACCGCCGATATCGAGACGATGGCAGAGTACCTCAACTCGCAGGATACCAGTGGCGAGCAACGCTACGTCACGGCCTGCGCCGGCTGCCACGGCATTGACGGCTCCGGCGGCCGGACTGGCGAAGACGTACACGGCGACTCGGCAGGCGAGACCCTGGAAGCCATCTTCGATGAAGACGAGATGAACTACCTGGCCTGCATGCCGCGTTCGGATATCGACGCCATCGTCGACTTCCTTGCCGGCCGCGACGACGATTTCGACGACGACGGTATCAGGGACGACGATGATGACGACGACGACAACGACGGTATCAAGGACGACGATGACGACGACGACGACAACGACGGCCGCAGCGACGATGACGAGCGTGAAGACGGCACCGATCCGCGTGACGACGATAGTGATGACGATGGCGTGAACGACGGTGACGAGCATGAGGACGGTACGGATCCGCGCGACAAGGACACGGACGACGACGGCCTCGACGACGGCGAAGAGCGCGATCGTGGTACCGATCCGAAAGATCCGGACACGGACGACGACGGTATTTCGGACGGCGAAGAGGTCAATGTGCTGGGCACGAATCCGCTGCTTGCCGAGTCGACCGGCGCGGGCGACGGCTCGGGCGGTGGCGGCTCGACCGGTCTGCCATTCCTGCTGACGCTGCTCGTACTGCTGCGTCGCAGACTGTACCGCTAGTCGCGACTTCGACCGGGGTGGGCCGCATGGCGGCCCACCCCTTTTTCGTTGTGGATCCAGGGCGGATGCTGCTAATTTAATGGCTTTCGCGGATCGCGCGCCGAGGCGCGCTCCTGCAATTCCGGCAGGAGCGGCTCTCGAACCGCGGCCAGGCATCAGGTGGCAGCGACTTGAAGATCAAACGCCAACACACCCTCGGTATCGAAGAAGCCAAACGGCGAGTTGACCGCGTCGCCGACGAACTCGGCGGCAAGCTCGGGCTCGCATCGGAGTGGGAGGGAGACCACCTCCGCGTGCATGGCAAGGGGGTTTCCGGACGCATCCTGGTCTCCGACAACAGTGTCGAAGTCCACGTGCACGTCGGGTTCGCGATGATGCTGATGCGCGAGCCGATCCGCTCGGCGATCGAGGGCTCGATCGACGAGTACATTACCTGATCGCTATGAGGCCATCTCCAGCGGACGCGTTTTCGTCGATGGCTTCTTCCCGCGCTTCGCTTTCTTCTTCGGCGCAGGCTTGCCGATTGTCGCCGACCTGAGGTCGTCGAAGGACGCCTCGATGCACTCCGCGTAGAAGGCGGGATCCGGCAGCATGTTGCGGCATGCCGTGAACGCGATGCAGGCTTCGCCGCCAAACGAAACGACCGTGTGAAACGCCGCCCACCGGTCAAACGGTGGCGCCGTCGCAAGCACCTTGATCAGCTTCGCGCCCGCAAAATACAGCGGTCCGTTGTTGATGGCGACGTTGCTTATCAGGGTGTTGAACGGCAGCTTCCCGGATTGCGCGCTTAGCGTCACGAGCAGCGGATACAGGTTCCTGGCCACCGGCGCCGGCAGGTTCATCGGGATTCGAGTCAGCGTGGCCTTGCCGAGCAAGGCGGTCGTCGCCTTCGCGCCGAGCGTGTCGTCGCGGATCGCCCGCAGGCGCTCGGCAGGATCCCTGGTATCGGTATGCAAGGACGGCGTCATGATACTGAGCAGGTTCGACCGGCCCTGCGCCGCATCCGTCGGGCTGCCGACATTGACCGGACACCCCGCGACGAGCGGCGTGTCGGGCAGGCTTTCCCGCGCCTCGAGGTAATAACGCAGCGCTCCTGCAATCACCGTTAACGCCACGTCATTGACTGTTGCGCCCGGGCAGGTCGCACGGATCGCCCTGAAGTCCTCGAGATCGAAGAAGCGGGCGTCCATCGCGCGGTTCGGGGACACACGGGCCGGATTGAAGATCGAATCCGGGACCGGCAGCTTCGCGGTCGTGTCCCGGGTCAGCACCAGGCGGAGAGCGCCGGGCAGGGAGAAGAGCAGGCCGAGGCCGAGCTTCGTGGAGCGCAGCGCGGTGTTGAACGGTGCCCGTGCCAGCAGGCCCCAGGCACCGGGGCTGTCGCCATCCCCCGGGCCGATCGACGGCCGGTAGGACGCCGCGTCGGGCCGCACCGGAGCCCGGTCATGCAGGATGGCCTGGACGTCCTGGCCAGTGGCGCCGTCGATCGCCGCGTGATGGAATTTCATGAATACCGCGAACGCGCCTCGGGGAATTCCCGGGATGTTCTCGAGGCCCTCGATGACGTGAGCCATCCACAGCGGCCTCGAGTGGTCGAGCTGCCGTGCCTGCAGCCGCGCGACCTGGGCCATCAGTTGCTCCCAGTCACCGGGCTTCGGCAGCGATATGTGGCGTACGTGATACTCGAGATCGAAGTCGAGGTCCTCGGTCCAGTACGGGTAATCGAGCGACAACGGGACCTCGACGAGTTTCTGCCGGAACAGGTCGACGCGGTCGAGGCGCTGCTGGAAGGTCGCGAGGATTTCCTTGAAGCGCACGGCGCCTGCCGGCGACGTGGAAGGGTCGTAGATCTGCAGGCACCCGACCTCCAGCGGCGCGCGGTGGTTCTCGGCATAGAGAAAGAGCGAGTCCATTCCTGAAAGTTGTCTGAGCATTGGCTTGTCCGTTTCAGCGCGACCAGCCCAGCAGCCGGTCGAGCGTATACAGGTTGAAAGGTTTCCAGTCGTCCTCGGTTTGCGAGAGACGATCCGCAATGATGAACAGGACCATCGGGTTGACGACCATGCCAAGGTGGCTCGACGTCACCCGGATGTTCTCGACATTAGGCGACACGAGGTCCTGGGCGATGTCCGCCGCCACGATTCCGTCCGAGTTGCTGTAGATACAGATGCAGCGCACGTGCGGCAGCGGCGACGCCACTTCGCGCATCATGCTCATCAGCTCGTTGGTTATCTCCTCTGCCGATGTTCTCTGGAATATCCGGAACACCGTCGTCGCCTCGGGCGCATCCGCGAGCGGGCTGCCGAGCACGATCACCTGCCGTACGAGATCGGGTCGCTGCTTGGTAACCTCGCGGGCGATGACGCCCCCCTGGCTCCAGCCGATCAGCGTCGCCGGTTCGCCGTGCTTCTCCACGACGTTTTCGAGTTTCTCGAGCATGCGCTTCTCGTAGTCGATGCGCTGGTAGCCGATGCCGAGGTTGGTGCCGAGCCCCCACGGATACGGCTTGTAGCCCCAGCGCGCGAGATAGCGGCGCATTGCCAGCATGGCCGTGTCGTCGCTGCGGTAGCCCGGCAGCGTGATGACCGGATGACCATCGCCGCGCGGCGCACGCTTGAGAAACAGGTGGCCGGGCAGCAGGCAAAGCAGTTCGAACAGGGCCCGCGGCAATTCCGCGATCGCGAGGCCCAGGGCGGGCGGTTGAGCGCGCACGCGGCGTCCCTCGTCTTCGGCTGCCATTCGGATGGCCTGGCGACGGTCGTTCACCAATACATCTTACGCCCCGGTAAAGGGGCACTGAGGCAGGGACAGTACGTATTGAATACACATTTCGTTTGGGTCATCGTAATTTTGCAGCCGTAACGGCAGCCGCGGCGGCACACGGAGACGGCCCAGTGGAGCCCTACGAGCACTTTACCCGGGAGATTGCCGCGGGCATGCGCGGCAAGACGGTAGCTGCATTCTTCGATTTCGACGGCACCGTCATTGCCACCCACTCGATCAGGGACATGTTCCTGGAACGCTTCCGCAACGGCGAGATCACGAGCCAGGAGCTGTTCGATCTCGCCGACATGGTGACCCGGTACCTGCTGAACGCCAGCGGCTTCGACGAGGCGATCGTCTCGACCGTCCGCAATCTCAAGGGCATGCCCGAGCGCGAACTCGTCGACCTGGGCGAAAAGGTCACGCGCGAACATCTCGCGGCGGAGATCTTTCCCGAAATCCGCGCGATGATCGCGGCGCACGAGCAGCACGGCCACACGGTGGTCATCGTGAGTTCCGCGACGCGCTACCAGATCGAACCGGTAGCAAGAATTCTCGGCGTGCAGCACGTGCTCTGTACCCGACTCGAAGTGGCGGACGGACGACTCACCGGCAGGCTCGTCGGCGAGCCCTGCTTCGGCGAGAACAAGCGGCTCGCGGCAAAGGCGTTCGCGAGCAAGCATCGGCTCAAGCTGAACAAGAGCTACTTCTATACCAACGGCATCGAGGACCTGCCGTTGCTCGAGGACGTGGGTCACCCGGTGATCGTGAATCCGGACGGCAAGCTCGCATCCGTCGCGCGCCGGAACGGCTGGCGCGATATTCGTCTCGACAGCCGTGGCCCGGTCGGCGTGGGCGACGTGGTGCGCAGCCTGCTGGTCTACGGCACGGCGCTGCCGCTGCTTGCGGCGGGATTGCCGATCCGTGCGCTCGGGGCATCGCAGCAGGAAGCGACCAATATCTCGCTGGGCGCCTGGACGAGCGTCGCTGCCGCGATCGCGCGCCTCAGGCTGCTGGTCGACGGGGAAGAGCATCTCTGGTCGGATCGGCCCGCCGTTTTCATCTTCAACCACCAGAGCGCGGTGGACGTCCTGATAACGGCACGCCTGTTGCGGGAAGACGTGATCGGCGTGGCGAAGAAGGAGATCAAGCACCAGTTGCCGATGGGCATCGCGTTCACCTACACGGGGACGGTGTTCATCGACCGCGAGCACGTCGGCGATCCGCGGCTGGCCCTGAAGCCCGCCGTCGACGCCCTGAGGTCCGGCCGCTCCGTCGTGATCGCGCCCGAGGGAACGCGCAGCCGTGACGGCACGCTGGGCGCATTCAAGCTCGGTGCGTTCCACATGGCGCGGCAGGCAGGCGTGCCGGTCGTGCCCATCGTTATCCACAATGCGCAGGACGCCCTGCCGTACAAAGGTGTCGTGGTGCGTCCCGCCGAGGTGAAGGTGACGATACTGCCGCCGCAGTTCACCGGCAGCTGGACGCTGGCGGACGTCGAGCCGCAGGCACAGCGCATTCGCGGCCTGTTTCTCGAGGCGCTCGGCCAGTTCGATCGGCGCGACGCCGTGCTCGGCGCATAGGGCGGGGCGATGGCAGCGAGATCCGCCTTTTCCCGGGTTGCATCGATCGACGAACGCGACGTGTTGCAGGACGAACGTTTTCTCGCCGCGTTGCGCGCGCTCGCCGTAAGGCAGCAGCGCGATTACGCGGAAGTGGAGAAATACGCGCGCGACTGTCTCGACGAGCTGGCGGTGCGACCCGCGGACCGTTACCTCGGCTGGGTGGCCGCGCTTGCCCGGTTCATGTACACGCGCAGCTTCGAGCCGGAGTTCGACGTCAACGCGGAGGTGCTGGAGAAGCTGAAGGACCTGTCGCAGACCCACCCGATGGTGTTCCTGTGGTCGCACAAGTCACACCTCGACGGCTTCGTGTTCATGCGCAGCCTGTATGACGCCGGGTTCCGGCCGCAGCCGCTCATCTTCGCGGGCATCAACATGAACTTCGCCGGATTCGGGCCGCTGGCGCGACACTCGGGCGCGATCTTCCTGCGCCGCAGTTTCAAAGACGATGACGTCTACAGGCTCGTCCTGAGATTCTTCATCGACTATCTCGCGGCGAAGCGCGTGCCGCTGTCCTGGTCCATCGAAGGTACGCGTTCCCGCACCGGCAAGCTGCTGCCGCCGAAGCTCGGGCTGATCCACTGGGTCATGGATGCGTACAGGCGGGCATCGATCGACGACGCACTGTTCGTTCCGGTTGCCATCAGTTTCGACCAGATCCCGGAAATGGACGACTACATCGCGATGCAGCATGGCGTGCCGAAGCGCAAGGAATCGCTGAAGTGGTTCATCGATTACATCGCGGGCATGAAATCGAAATACGGCAAGGTGTACGTGCGCTTCGCCGAACCGGTCGCACTGTCGGACAAGGTGCCCGCCAGCGGCGACGCCGCACAGGACTCGCACGTGCAGAAACTGGCGTTCGAGATCTGCAGCCGCATCGAGCGCTCGATACCGATAACGCTCACGGACCTGGTTACCCTGGTATTGCTGGCGGCGAACGGCCGCGCGCTGGACGCCGGGCAGATATGGCGCCAGGCACACGACATCGCCGGGCTGATCGAGCGATGGTGCCTGCCGAAAGCCGACAATCTCCGGCTCGGGGGCGTCGAGGAACTCGAGACAAAGCTGCAGGCGCTGTCCGAAACCGGCCTGCTGCAGCGCTTTGCCGCGGGCGCCGCGCCGGTGTACATCATCACGCCGGGACGCCAGCTGGCGGCCGCCTACTACCGCAACACCATCGTGCATTATTTCCTGGACGGCGCGCTTGCCGAGGTTGCGTTGGCCGCCTCGCTCGGGAGCGGCACCCGGACCGCCTTCGAGCAGGAACTGATGCGGCTGCGGGATCTGCTGAAGTTCGAGTTTTCGTTCAAGAACAAGCAGGAGTTCCTCGAGGCCGCGGTGTGCTATCTCGATCAACGGTATCCGGGCTGGCTCGATAGCGGCGGGTCTTTTCCCGCGGGGGCGGTGCCGCTGTTCGGACACAGCATCCTGCGGTCGTTCGTCGAGGCGTACTGGATTCTCGCCGGCATGCTCGTCAAGCGCGGCTGGCGGCCGATTACCGCGAACGAGGAAGCGGCGCTGGTCGACGGCGCACTCGCGCTCGGCAGGGAGATGCTGTTGCGCAGGGAGATAACCACCGAGGCGGCCCTGTCCCGGCCCCTGTTCGCGAGCGCGCTGCGCCTTGCGCGGCACAGGCGACTGCTGGACTGCGGCGATACCGACATCGTGCAGCGCAGGGAGGCCTTTGCCGCCGACGTGCAGGAGGCGCTCGCGGCGATCAACCGGCTGCAGTTGGCTTACGACCGGCCCCTGAACGAGTTTCCCCCGACGGAGACGATCGACACCCGGTCGATCGCATGAGAGACGACAATGCGCCAGCTTAGCGGGTCCGACGCTTTCTTCCTGTACGCCGACAAACCGGGGCGGCACCAGCACCTGTCGACGATCTACCTGTACGACCCGTCGGATGCGCCGGGAGACGTGAATTTCCAGCGAATTCTCGAGCACGTCCGCGAGCGTATCGGTACCTCGCGGATATTCCGCCAGCGACTGGTGCGCGTTCCCATGGATGTCGATTATCCCTACTGGGTACACGACGAGCACTTCGATCTCGAGTTCCACGTGCGCCACATCGCGTTGCCGAGGCCGGGCGACTGGCGGCAGTTCTGCATACTCGCGTCCCGTCTCCACGCACGTCCGGTGGACATGCATCGCCCCGTCTGGGAGATGTACGTGATCGACGGTCTCGACAACGTATCGTGGCTGCCCGAGGGAGCGTTCGCCGTGGTGGTGAAGGTTCACCACGCGGCACTCGACGACGTTACCGAGGACGATTTCACGGTCGCGCTCCACGATCTCGAGGCGGTCCCCGAGAACGAGGAGACCCAGCGGCGCTGGTTCTCCGAGAAGGAGCCGGGCGCACTGCAGTTGCTGGCGCTCGCCTGGTTCAACAATACGATCAAGCTGATCGAGACCGGCCAGTCGCTGTTCGACAGGATCCCCGGTATCGGCGCGAACCCGGTCCGGCCGCAGGACGTATTGCAGTTCGACCGGGAGGCGGCGCCGAAGACGCGTTTCGACGACCGCGTTTCTCCGCACCGCGTGCTGGCGCCGTTTACCTTCGGCCTCGACGAAGTGGCGGTGATCAATGCCGCGCTGCCGGACGCGACGCTCAACGACATCATCCTTGCTGTCTGCAGCGGTGCACTGCAGCGTTATCTCGCCGACAAGAACGAACTGCCCGAGAGTTCCCTTTACTCACTCGTGCCGCTGCACGTGCACGGCCAGGACGACGAGGGCGTGCCCGGGCATCGGGTGCAGCTCATACGGATCAGGCTGATGACGAACGTCGCCGATCCGCTGGAACGCCTTGCGATGATTCGCGAGGAAATGCTGGAGGCAAAGGCGCTCAAGCCGATCAGTGCGCAGGAAATGGCGGAAATGCAGGACGTGCTGCCGTCGGCGGCGATGAACCTGGCCACGCGGACGATCGCCGCGGAGATCGGCCCGGGCAAGCGTTACCGCGAGAATCACAACACCGTCGTCTCGGTCCATCCCGGGCCGTCCCGGCCGTTGTACCTGTGCGGCGCGAGGCTGGTGGGTTACACGAGCATGGGGTCGCTCATGGACAACCTCGGGCTGAACCACACGGCGACGATCTACGACGGCAAGGTGACGATCGCGCCGGTCTGCGACCGCCGCATGATGCCCGATCCGGCGTTTTACTATGAGTGCCTGCGCGCGTCGTTCGATGCGCTGTCGTCATCGGCCGGTGATGCCGTCGGGCGCGCCCGGTCGAAACCCCGGTACGCGGTTGCAAGAAAGCGGGCCGCGAGTTCGACGGCGGCGACGGTCCTCAGCGAGTAGTAGATGTCGAAGGCGTGCTGCGCGCCGGGGAACTCGGCGTAACCGACCACGTGCTTCGAATGCTCGCGCAGCCTGCGAGCGAACGCACGCGCTTCCGGCGCCGGCGTGAGGCTGTCGCGATCGCCCTGCAGGATGAGCCACGGTACCGAGGCGCGCTCGACATGGTCCATCGGCGACGCGGCATGGAACTTCTCGGGTTCCTCGTCGAAGAACGCCTTCACGACGTACGGGCCGATCAGCCGATCCAGGAACGCGGAGCCGTGCACACCGAGGCGGTTCGTCAGGTCGTACACGCCGTAACAGGTCACGACGGCCTGCACCGAGGCGTCGCGTCACCGCGTCGTCGCTGAGGACGGTCATCGCGGCGATGTGCGCACCCGCCGAGTTGCCGGCGATCGCAATGAAGTCCGGGTCCACACCGTACTCGTCGCTGTGCTCACGCAACCAGGCGACCGCGCTCTTCGCGTCGACGACGTGGTCGGGATAGGTGGCACCGGGGCTCAGCCGGTAATTGGCATTGGCGCAGACCCAGCCGAGCGACGCGAGATGGTGGC